>Ga0116157_10000231_pt1 | contig 62394 bp, 45 predicted proteins | sample AD_UKC048_MetaG_FD_89882 | JGI IMG/M metagenome (GOLD analysis project Ga0116157, IMG submission 89882) | Active sludge microbial communities of municipal wastewater-treating anaerobic digesters from USA - AD_UKC048_MetaG | ecosystem: Engineered > Bioreactor > Anaerobic > Digestate | place: USA... | reverse complement strand
GCTGAGGAGCAGGCTGCCGGAGGAGTCATACAGGGTGATCGACCGGATCTCGTTTCGCCGGACGAGATTCGCGAGTTGCTCGGGATCGGGCCGGCCAGGAGCGGAGGCGATATCGTATGCTATAGAACGGAGCTTCGCGCTGACACGCTCTTCCAGGTAATGGCTGGCCTGGAGGGTCTGTTCGGCGCTTTCGAGCAGGGCATCCGTGAGGAGCTCGGCACGGCTCGCGGCGGAACGTTGGAGGAGAAGACCGGTGTGAAGCCCTGCGAGAAGATGGATGATGACGATGATGGCAATCAGACCTCCCCACAGGGAGCGGACGCCAGGGTGACTCATCTCTGGTGCTCTTCTTTCGCGGCGCCTGTGGCCTCGGATCGAGAAATTCGCAGAGGCGGGAGATGCCCGCCTCTGCGGATCAGCTTGTCAGGAACGGCAGGATCGGGTCACTTGCCGGCAGAGGGGCAGGCCCCGCAGGAGGAACAATCCCCGCAGGCTCCCGGGTCGGCCGATGCGTCGGCGGCGGCCGGGGCGATCGCCGCGCCGGATGCGGCCTCAGGAGCAGGCGTGGCCGAAGGGGCGGCTTTGAGGGCTTCCTTGCCGATGCAATCCTTGCAGAAATAATAGGTGACGGTGTCGCCGTCGATGCGGAAGAACTCGGCACTGGCCGCCTTGCCGCAGACGGGGCAGATCCCGTCGGCATTCGTCACCTTCAGCGGGACTTCGGTGGGGTTCTTGATCTTCGCGATGGTCGCGGCCGGATCTTTTTTGAACGTGTCGATGCAGCCAGGGCAGCAGAACCGGTAGATCTTGCCCTCATGCACGGTCATCACGTCGGGCTGCACCTTCCCGCCCATCACCGGGCACTCCTCGTAGCGGACATCGGTCAGCGCAGGAAGAGGGGCCGAGGCCGGGGTCTGAGCCGAGACGGCCGTGGTCGCCAGCAGGGTCACGAAAAACAGGATCATCAGGGAAAGGCGTTTCATGGGATTCTCCTTGATTGAATTCCGGAAGGGCTCATCCGTGAGAATATTCCAGCAAGATTGTTGCCAGATTCGCTCACATGCTTGGTGGGGCGGCCTCGCGAACGACCGAGCCGAGGGCGTCGCTCATGATCAGGATCGAGAACCGCTCGACCTGTTCGAGACGGTTGGTGCTGAGCGACGCGTAATCGAAGCGGCCCCGGAGATCTGTATATCCATCTTTATAGAACACTGTCTGGCCGTCTTTGAGGCGGGCGAACACCTTGATATACACCTGCGGCTGTGGGGATCCCGAGTCGGCGGCCGTCACGGCCACCTGGCCGTAGGTCTCCATCATCCGGATGCCGAGCGAGTTGGGATAGTAGGCCTGGCTGCGCGTGATGCCCGAGCCGGCGGCCTCGATCATCACGTTCCGGTCCTTGAACTCGGCGGGAAGCGGGATCGTCAGGACATCCCTGCCGGCCGGCAGCTCGACCGTGAGCGTGGCGTTCGGATGGATGATCGCGAACTGGCCCGTGACGTCCTGCACGAAGGGGTTCCGCGAGAAGAGCAGCTCGAGATCCATCAGGTAGAAGTTGAGGCGGCAACCTTGCATGTTCTTGTACCGGAGCGTGATTTCCCGGTTCTCGACCTTGAGCTCGAGGGTCGGAGCCGTGTCGGCAAGCCGTGCCTGCTGCTGATCGCGGTCCTCCTCGTCGATCACGGCCGAGGCGCTGCCGGTGATCTCCTTCGCCTGGGCGAGCACGTCGCGGAAGAGGTTGCGCCACCGGTCGACCGGATACTTCTCATACGACGCGGCAATCTCGACGGCCTGTTCCGGCTGCCGGCGGGAAAAGGCGAGATAGGCCTTGAAGTAGTTATATTGAATGGTATTCATGACGGCCGGGTCCTTCACCCGGTCGAAGAATCGCAGGGCTTCCTCGGCCCGGTCCTGGAGCAGCAGGTAGTACACGACGGCCATCAGGTCCGTGTCGGTGAGGCTCGGGTGATACCGGAGATCGGCCAGCAGGGCCTGATACTGCTGCAGGAACTGGGCGTTGAGAATCTTGCGCTTCTTGCCGAGCTGGTACACCCGCGCGTTCACCAGCGGCCAGTATTCGCGGTGCTGGTAGTCGAACCGCTCGACCGGGTCGAGGGTAAGGAGAGGGCTGACGAGGGTCGTTCCGCAGGTTCGGGGAAGGGCGGAGTGACGCAGATACTCCCGGATCACCGGGACGTCGCCGTGCTTCAGGCCATACGACCAGAGCGTCTGGTGATACACGTGGCGCGCCTGGAGCAGATCGAGCGTCTTCCGGAAGAAGTCTGCGTCCGCCATGCGGAATGCGATCTGCTCGAGATCGAGCCGGTCGATATTGTTGTTCCGCAGATACGTCAGGACCTCGTCGTCGGATCCATTCTGAGAAATATATTCCCACGAGGTCGTATCGAAGCGGGTCGGTTCGTCGACGACCGTGAACGTGAACGGCTCGGCAGATCCGATATACCGCCCGTTCTCGGCCACATGAACCGGGAACTGTGTGAAGCTTCCCGGCTTCGGGAAGTAGAAGAAATACTCGACCGTCACGGTCGAGAACGGGTCGAGCACCTGGTGCCGGCTTCGCGTGAAGAAGCCGAGCTCCACCGGCAGGGCGCCGTTCGGGATCTGGAGCAGCAGATCGACCTTCTTCCGCGCGGAGGTCGGGTTCGTGAGCACGATCTGGCACCCGTACACCCGTGTCGTCTGGAACTCCTCCGTGACGAACTTGTCGAACCGCTCCTCGTTCTCGAACCGGTACCGGTCGTCACGGGCGAAGAAGTTCTGGCCGATCAGGATCGCCGACCCCTTCTCGGGGGCGGCTGCGGGCTTTATCTCCTGGTGGAAGATCACGACGTCGCAGCCGGGCTTCAGATGCAGCCGGCTGCCATCCTGCGTCAGCTCATGCGCCGGCGCCGTGAACGGCAGATCGAGCAGGGAAAGCGCGAACATCATCTCGGGGAAGCTGTTCGCTGCCTCCGCCAGCCGCGTCGAGAGGAACGGGCGATCTGCCGGGCAAGCCGCAAAATCGCGCCAGAAGCCGTTCACCTTGATCAGTTCGGCCGTGTGCCGCTCGATCGGCAGGTGCCAGTAGTTGTTCTCCACCCACTCCTCGGTCTTGTCGAGCTGTCGGAACGACGGCCGCGCCTGCTCGCGCTTCGAAACATCCGCATCGATATCGAATCCTTCTGCGGAGGCTTCGAACTCGGAGGCCTCCATCGGCATGTCGACATTCCGGTCCTCCTCATCCGCAGCGAAGGCCTCGCGCCTCTGCGCCTTGCCCGCTCGGGAAGCCTGGGGAGACGGCATCGCCATGGGTTTCGCCGGCGGAGCCGAATCTCTCAGGCGCGACAACAGCCCACCGCTTCTCCCGCTCGGGGCCGCGGATGGGGGCGGCGGAGGGGGCGGGGGGGCCATCGCCTTCTTTTTCCTGTCCGCCTTGATGCCGCCGATCGTGTCCGTCTCGAGCGCGCTACCCTTCAGGGCCGCCGCGAAGAGCCGGTTGAACTTCTCCGCATCGGGGGGAATCAGATCGAACAGGTCTCCCACATGACGTTTCGTCGCTTCCCACTCGCCCTCGATCCGGCGGGCGAGCAGGATCCGCTCGACGACGTTCAGGCGGCCATAAGCCCAGGGCTCGAGATACCGGCGCAGGTCGTCGCCGAGCAGCCAGTGGTCGAGGAACGTCTTGTCCTTCTTGCTGACCAGATAGGGGTTGATGACATGCCGGAAGAAGTCCGGATCCTTCCTGAACAGGAAGAAGTTCAGCTCGTGACAGGCATACTTCGAGTAGAGCGCACGCTTTTCTTCCGGAGACTTCGACGGCCAGCCCAGAATGAAGCTGAACTCGGTCATCGCCGGATCCGCATTCAGCGCCGTGAAGAGGGTGTAGACCGAGCCGAGCGTGTCGTAGACTTCCATTTTCGCACTGGAAGCCTCTTCGAGAGTGAAGGTGCTGCCGGCCGAGGCGAGCGTGACGTTTTTCTGCTCCGAGTGATGGCTCTGCGGATCCAGCCCCCTCGACATGCGCAGATCCAGAGGCTCGCACGCCTGATCGGGAAGAGCCAGCTCGCGGCAGGCGACGTCGGCGAGATCGATCGCGATGACGTGGAGCTGCCGACGCGATTCCAGTTCGGCGGTCGGGAGCGTCACGAGCCCGTTCTGATCGGGCTTCAGGTTGAAACGCGAGAAGGCGGGCCGGGGCAAAAAGTTCAGACTGGCGTACGCCGATTCCCCGCCCTGAGCGGCGTCCTTGGCCGCGAAGCCGCCGCCCGAGCCGGCGACGGAGGGTTCGGCCTCGGGCACCGAAGCCCAGGCATCCCCTTTCGCGGCCTCGTCGGTCGAGGTGTCCGTCTTGCGCAGGCTCCAGGGATTGAGCAGCAGACCGGGCCGGCGCAGCATGTTTCCCGGGAAGATCGTCGCGTATTTTCTCTCGAGCACATAGCGAAGTTCATCCCCGATCGTCCGGCCGGAGAGATAGCGTGACAGGGGAAGGAGGCATCGGATCTGGACCGGATCCGGCACGCCCCGATTCGCGAGCGAGGCCAACAGGTCGTCGTCGGGCTGATACCGCGTGGCCAGAACATGAACCCGGGTCGAGGTGGTGGCATGTTTCAGGTGGATGCGCACGAGCCCGGAGGCGGCGTCGTGGTCGACACCGGTGATCTGGACCGGCGGCACCGAGCGGGTCTGCAGGTAGCGCGAGGCGGACAGCAGGAAGGTGCCTTCCGGCTTGCCGCGCGTGACGCGGATGGTGATCGGCCGCGCGAGGGGCTTCACGAACAGCTCGTAATCCCCGGCATCGAGTCCCTCGATCGAGAGGTAGCCGTCCTGGCGCTTGACCCGTGCGATTCCGTCGGTGACGTAGGCCCCGCCGCGCGTTTCGAACAGTGAAATCAGCTCCCCGACCGGAATGTCTTCGCGGCTGGAAACGGGAACGAGGATGGGGGCAGACGCGAGAGCATGGATGGTGCCCGGCAGCGTATGCCAGTCGGTGGCCGGGGTGACGCGGATGGAGCAGCCGGCCGGGCTGGTGAGCACGACCTCTTCGATCTCGGGCAGCGGGCCGAGGTCGATGCGGCCGTTCGCGGCCGTCTGCAGCACGCCGTGGAAGGGCTCACGGAACAGCCGGTGTTTGACCTGCACCTGGATCGGCCGGTCGGCAAGCGGCTCGCCGGTCTTGCCCAGCAGTTCGAGCGTGTAGCCCTCCGGCAGATGCCGCACGAACAGGGATTCGATCCTGTCCGTCGCCTGGATGCCGTTCAGCTCGATCGTCCGGCTGATGGAAAGATCCGTCTTTTTGCCCTGGCTGAGGTTGTCCACCTTGCCGGTGAGGGAAAAGGTGATCCGGGCGAGATTCTCGGGCACACGGAACGAAACGAGCGTTTCCTCGGCATTGCTCAGCCTGGGTTCCGGAAACTCCTTGGCGGCCGACACGCCCTCGTGATCGACGGTCGTCACCGTCAGGCGGGGGTGTTTGAGCAGGCTGATCGCGGCGGGAAAGCCGTTCACGGTCAGATCGGCCCGCACCGCGACCGTGGCGATCTGGCCTTCGAGCAGCGACTCGCGCGCCACGAGGAAGCCGCCGCCGAGCTCGTACGATTCGGACAGGTGGTTGAACTCGTGCAGACTGGCGAACGAGCCGCGCCGGATGATCAGCTTGCGCGACCCGGGCTGCGTGGTGAAGGGGATCGTGAATTCTCCGCGCTGATCGGCGGTGTATTCATGCCCGGCGAGCCAGAGGACGGCATCCTTCACCGGGTTGTTCGCCTCGTCGTAGACCGAGAACACATGGCCGGCGGCGCCGATGCGCTGGGTGAGGGCCAGGCGGCCTTTCCGGATCAGCGCGCGGCTGCTCTTGCCGTTTCCGATCAGTTCCACCACGTAGATCCCCGGTTCGGTGATCTGTGGAAAGGAGAAGGTCTCGACGTGGCGTCTGATCTCGGGTTCGCGGGAGGTGACGAGCTTCTCCTCGTTCGGCACGAGGCCGTCCAGATCGATCCCCGTGGTGAGCTCTTCGCCGGTTTCGCGGTAATGGGTGAAGGCATTGATGCGGAACACCTTGATGATCAGCGTCGGCACATTCTTGACCGCGACGCGCAGGGCGATGGGATCGGCCGTTCCGATGACTTCACGGTTCGTCGGGAGGAACTCGATGTCGACGAGCTCTCTGAGCCCTTGCAGATCCGTTGCCTGCAGAAGGGAATACCACCGCTCCGGGTTGGGCGAGCCGTTCAGGAGCTTCGTTTCCGCGAAGAGCCTGGTCAGCCAGCCCGACTCGAGATACTCGCGGAACATTCCCGGGTCATCGGCCCCGGCGAGGAACTCCTGAAGATAGGCGCGCACCAGAGGCTCGTCGTTTCCGATCGCGGGGAGTTGGGTGGAGGTCGAGAAGTCGGCGCTGAGGTCGACCGGAAAACGCCGGTTTTCCTCGGTGCGCAGCCAGCGCGCGTTCATGTAGAACTGAGCGCGTGGGAGCTTGAGATAGGCGAGAAACCGGTCCTTGTCATGGATGCCCAGGGATTGATCGTGCCGGAGACGATGGAAGAGAATGCAGGCCTTGAGCGAGTTGTGGACCGGTGGAAGGGACTCGGCGAAGGCCCACAGGCGAGTGAGATACGCCTCCTTCTCTTTCAGATCGAACCGGATGTCAGTGTCGGCGGGCGGCTGGAGCCTGGCGAGCATGGCATTGACGAATGACGTCATGGTCAGCAGTTCCGGGGCCAGCTTCGCGCACTCCTCGAGCTGCTCGCGCGTCAGTTTCGCATGGATCGCAAGCGAACCGAAGCCGCCGCTGTTCTCGGCGTTGAGGTCATCGACGACCAGGCGGGCGAGGGCGGCTCCACCGTCGGGCCGGGACATGCGGCTCAGCAGGTGCCTGCGACGGGCAGGATCGAGATCCGATGCTCGCAGGACGTCGAGCGCCGCGTCCTCGCATCCGCTCAGATCTTCATACTGGGCGAATGCCCTGGTCTGGAATGCGTTCCGGCTGATGAGGTTCGGATCGAGGCGCGACGGATGCTTCGTCGTCTGCCTGAGATGCTTTTTCTGATGCTGGAACCGGAGGTTCAGCTTGTCGGCCAGGTAGGCCAGCGACCCTTTGGGATCGGTCGGATACTTGAGCAGGGCCTGCCGGTTCAGGATCTCCTGGACCTGCGAAGTATAGCTGCTTCTTTTGATCCACTGAGCGACCAGCTCGTCGACCTTCTGGTACTCCCCGCGATTCTGTAGGTGCAGACACGTGTAGTAATAATGCTCATCCGTGCCGGGAATCAACTGTTTCAGCGGCACCTCGCGGTCATCCGCAAGGCTGAACGACTCGTCGAATCCGATTTCCCCCGCACGAACCCCGAGCGAGCAGGCCAGAAACACGGCAAGGGCCAGCAGTATCTTGACACCCATGGCAATCCTCCTCGATTTCGGCTTCGAAAGCCGACGATCCTCGTATCTCGAACGTGTATCCCCCCATGAATACCTGAAAAGCGGATCCGGATGCAACCGATGGCGGTACGGAAAAAGGAGGGAGCCTTGCGGCTCCCTCCTGTGTGTGTTGCTATATATCGCTATCTACAATCAGCCGTTCTTCTTGGCGAACTCGTCCATCAGGTTCGCGAGCGCCTTGGCGCCCTCGATCGGCATGGCGTTGTACACCGAGGCGCGGCAGCCGCCGACGCTGCGATGGCCCTTGAGGCCGTCGAGCTTCAGCTTCTTGGCTTCCTCGAGGAACTTCGCCTCGAGCTCTTCGGTCTTGAGCCGGAACACGACGTTCATCTTCGAGCGGCAGTTCGAGGCGACCGGGCAGCGGTAGTAGCCGTTCGACCGCTCGATCGCGTCGTAGATGATCTTGGAGCGCTCGGTCGCGAGCTTTTCGGCCGCGGGCAGACCGCCGATGCTCTTGAGCCAGTCCATCGTGAGCTTGATGCCCCAGATGCTGAAGACGGGCGGGGTGTTGTACAGCGAGTTTTCCTTCGCGTGCAGGCGGTAGTCGAGGTAGTTGACGATGCTCTCGGGGCAGCGCTCGAGAAGGTCTTCACGCATGATGACGATCGTGCCGCCGGCCGGGCCCGCATTCTTCTGGGCGCCCGCGTAGATGATGCCGAACTTCTCGACCGGCACGGGCCGGCTCATGAAGTCGGAGGACATGTCGCAGAAGATCGGCACGTTGCCGGTATCCGGCCAGCCCTGCTGCCACTGGACGCCGCCGATGGTCTCGTTCGAGGTCATGTGGAAGTAGGCCGCGCCGTCACTGGCCTTGAGGCTCTTCGGATCGGGCAGCGAGGCGTAGTTGTCGGCCTTGCCGTCCCACACGATATTGATCTTGCCGACTTTCTTCGCGTCGTCGATCGCCTTCTTCGCCCAAACGCCGGTGTTGGTGAAATCGGCGGTCTTGTTGCCCCAGAGGAAATTCAACGGGAGCATGCCGAACTGCAGCGTGGCGCCGCCGCCCAGGATCATGATCTTGTAGTTGTCGGGAACCTTCAGAAGCTCCTTGATGAGGGCGATACATTCGGTATGTAGCGCATCATATATTTTGCCGCGGTGGCTCATTTCCACCAGCGACATGCCCGAACCCTTGTAATCGACGAACTCGTCGCGGATCTTTTCGAGAACCGATACCGGCAGAATGGAAGGGCCGGCGCTGAAGTTGAAGATGCGAGCCATGTCAGATTGCTCCTTTGAAGATTGTTGTGAATCCGCTTCCCGATCCCGGGAAGCGGACGCGTTCCCTTGGTCGTTCGTTCAGTGCGTCTTTGAAAGCTCGTTGATGACGACCTCAACGACGTCCTGCCCAGCGCGACTCTGACCTTCCGCCGTTGAAGCGCCTAGGTGGGGAAGGGCTATCACGTTCTGGTGCTTGACCAGATCGAAGTTCGCGGTCGGCTCCTTTTCCCAGACGTCAATGCCGGCCGCCGCGACCGTGCCGTTGTTGAGGGCTTCGAGCAGCGCCTTTTCGTCGACCGTGCCGCCGCGGGCGCAGTTGATCAGGAACACGCCCTTTTTGACTTTTGCGAACTCGGCCGCGCCCAGAGCAGGTCCGGCTTCCTTGGCGAACGGAATGTGCAAGCTGATGAAGTCGCTCTTGGCGAGCAGTTCATCTTTGGTGACCATGACGATCTCGGGAATGGGGGATTCCGTGGAGGAACGTCTGTATCCGATGACCTTCATCCCGAAAGCAACGGCGCGGGTAGCCACGGCCTGAGCGATCCGACCGGTGCCGATCAAACCGAGAGTCTTGCCATACAACTCGGCGCCTTCAAAGGATTTTTTGTCCCATTCCTGGCCCTTCATCGAAATGTTGGCACGGCCCATCTTGCGGGCGACCGACAGCATCAGTCCGAACGCCAGCTCGGCGACGGAAATGGTGGTGCAAGTGGGGGTGTTACGGACCGCGATTCCCTTCTCTTTCGCGGCGACCTGGTCGACGTTGTCGAGGCCGACGCCGGCGCGGGCGACCAGCTTCAGATTCGTGCCGGCCTCGATGACCGGGCGTGTGACCTTGGTCGCGGAGCGGATCACGATGGCGTGATAGGCCGGGATCTCCTTGATCAGCTCTTCCGGGGTCATCTTGGTCTTGTAGGTGACCTCGAACGCCGGGTTCTTCTTCAGAAAATCGATCGCGGACTGATCGAGCGAGTCGGAGATGAGCACCTTGAATTTGTCGGACATTCCCGTCTTCTCCTGTTCCATTCCTTGTGCTGTATTTCTGTTGCCTGTCTGGCAAACGGGCTCATCTTAGCGCCCATCCGCGCCGGTGTCAACCCGACGGAGCTGCGGGGTTTCTTGTCGGGGCGGCCGGGGTGTGATACAGTGAACGAAACCCCTGCTCAGGGGAGCCGGGAGGTGCATGTGAGACGGAAGTTCGCGCGGCGTTTGCGGCTGCTGGCCCTGCTGCCGGTTCTGGCAGTGGCGTTCGGGCAGTCGCCGATGATCTGTTCCGCCCAGGATGAATCCCTGGAAGACGCAAAACTCCTGTACAAGCAGGCCATCGACCTGAAAGCCACGGGAAAGGCCGACGAGGCCATCTCCACCTACGAAAAAGCGATCCGGATGAACCGCGGCATCCTCTCGGAGGACGACAAAGGTCTGATCGGGCTGCTGCGTTCCAAATACGAGAAAAAGCTCGAGTCTTCTCCCGACGATCTCGATGCCCTCGAGGGAATGGGCTTCGTCCAGGCCGTCTGTTACGCTGACATGGCAAAGGCGATCGCCTGTTATGAGAAAGTGCTCTCCCTTGCCACCGAAGAACGGGTCAAGACGAAGACCGCGAACCTGATCGAGCGCCTGAAAGCCATGCAGGAAGCCACCCAGCGTCAGAGCGATGAGATCACTTCCCAGATGCGCGAGGAGCGGCTCAAAGGCTGGTCCGAAATGGAAAAGCAGGAACGGCTGGCCGCCCAGAACGAAGATAGCCAGAACCGGGCCGCGCAGTATGCTCAGGCGACGCAGCAGCGGGAACAGCTCGACACGCGCATTCCCCAGCTCGAAGAGGAGATCAAGAACCTCGAAGAGGAGTACAACAAGGCAAATCGCCTGTGGTATACCCTGAAGGACGATCGGTATGACCGGCGCAGAGACCGCTTCGAAAAGGATCTCGAGCAGAAGCGCCGCGAACTCGCGAAAGCGAAATCCGATTTTGACCGGGTCACGGCCGATATCGAGAAGATGGAAAAAGAACAGCCGATGGATGGCTCACAGCCGGGCGCGGCCACGGCCAGCGCGGAGCCCGGCACCGGCGAGCCGTCTGCCGATCAGCCCCCGGCCTCCGGGGAACCGCCCGCGGATCCCGCTCTCCCAACCGGGGACAACCCCGACTTCCCGACGCAGAACCCGCCGGAAGGCGGCGAGGCAGGCGGCGGGGAGCCGTCGGCGGGGGAAACTACCGGTGGAGGCGATGCGGAGCCGCCGACCCCTGCTGCAAGCGGGATGTGACGGACACCGCTCAACGAGCGCATTGACACACGAACGGCCGGGCAAGATGCCCGGCCGTTCGCCGTGAAATGCGTGTTACGCTTACAGGCTGAGCGCCTCGACGGGGCACACGGAAACGCAGGCGCCGCACTCGATGCAGCCGTCGCCCTTGTAGTTGGCCTTGCCGTCCTTGATTTCGAGAACTTCGACGGGGCAGGTGCCAACGCAGGCGCCACAACCGGTGCATTTGCTCTTGTCGACCTTGATAGCCATGAGAGAGAACTCCTTTTCCGAAGTTTTGCCTCGGTGGAGGCGGGGTCATGTTACCGCAGGATGCGGTCATTGTCAAAAGGCGTGGGCTACCGCCCGGGATCGGATACCGGCTGGCGTGGCGCAAGCATGGAAGCCAGGAAGACTTTCAGGAGATCCCCGGCGAGGAACGGGAGAACACCGTGCGTGAAGGCGCGTTCGAACCCGATGAACGCCGAGAGCCGGAGCAGGCCGAAGCCATAGATGGCGAGCATGCCGAGAAACATGGCGATCCCGCGAGGGAGCCGGATGCCCCCGATCCGCCTGCCGGACAAGCTGCCGACGATGGCCGCTGCGGCGATGAAGCCGATGAGATAGCCGCCGGTGGGGCCGAGAAGCTGATACAACCCGAAGGAGCCGCCCGAGAACACGGGCAGCCCGGCAATACCGGCAGCCAGATAGAGCAGGATGGCACCGGTTCCCTGAACGGGCCCGAGAAGCGCAGCGACATACAGCACGCCGAAGGTCTGTCCGGTGATGGGAACCGGCCGGAGAGGAATCTCGATGCCGGAGCAGAGGGCGATCAGGGCAGCCCCGGCGATGATGGGGAATAGGCGGCCGCGCGGGATGCTGAACGGCGCCAAGGGGGCTTCGAGAGTGGTGCTGGGTGTCATGATGTCTCCCGGAGGTGAGATCGTCCCGGTGTGGGACGCTCGAGGATAGCACGACCGGGGGGCAAGGAAAAGAGATCGGGAGCAGGTGGCCGGGACGAAGATCCCGGGAAGTCACGGAGGTGAAGGATTCTTGGACTTCTCACCGCCCGTGGTCTGGGCGGGCGCCTCCTGCCGGCATCTGCCCTGTCGAGGACGACGGTTGCGGTCCGGGACGTTCGTTGTTAGAATCCTTGGTTCTGGTTCGGCGGTGTCGGGCTCTGGACAGCCCGAGGCGATCCGCGAAGGACCGACAAGGAGGAGTGACGATGCTGCAGGATGGAGACAAAGGCGCGATCATCCAGCGCGACAAGACGACCTACGCGATTGCCCCACATATCCCGTGCGGGATCGTGACGCCCCAGACCCTCAGGAAGTTTGCCGAGGTCGCCGAACGTTTCAAGATCCCGGCGCTCAAACTCACAAGCGCCGAGCGTATCACCCTCGTCGGCATCCGTGAAGAGGATGTGGATCCGGTCTGGAAGGCGCTCGCCATGGATCCGGGGGCTGCCACCGGCCTCTGCATCCGCAGCGTGAAGACCTGCCCCGGGACGACCTTCTGCAAGCGGGGTCTCCAGGACAGCCTCTCGCTGGGCATGGAGCTCGATCGGCTGTATCACGGGATGCCGCTGCCCGGAAAGTTCAAGATCGGCGTCAGCGGCTGCCCGAACCAGTGTGCCGAGACGTGCATCAAGGATCTGGGCTTCGTGGGGATGCCGAAGGGGTGGCGGGTCGTGGTCGGGGGGAACGGCGGCGCCGTTCCGCGGCTGTCGAAGGAGCTGGTGCGCGATCTCGACCAGGCGGCCGCGCTCGACGTGGCCCGCAAGGTGATCGAATGGTTCAGGACGAACGCCCGCCCGCATCAGCGGCTCGGGATGATCCTCGAAAAGAAGGACATCGCAACCTTCCGCACCGAACTCCTCGGCTGACCGTACGAAGGATTATCCGCAGATGACGCAGATGAACACAGATATTCCGGAAAACTCTCAGAAAAGGGAGAGAGATGTCCAGGATATCTGCGTCATCTGCGCCATCTGTGGATCATTGTTCAGGCTTTGACCGAGGCAGGAGCCTGCTCGGGGTTCCGGTCGGTCACATATTTGAAGATATACAGAGCGACGGCCGAGACGAAGCCGATGGCCAGGAAGACGAACCAGATGTTGTGGGCGTTGGCGTAGACGGCCGCCTTTTCCGCCGCCGAGATCCCCGCCGGCAGCGTCTTCGGATCGGGGCAGTAGGCGTCGAGCAGGAAGCCCGAGAGAATGAAGCCGGCCAGCGCCGAGAAGAACGAGTGCAGGTGGCTGAAGCCGAGATACACTCCTTCCTGGCCCTTCGGGGCCTGGAACGAGAAATACTCGAGGAAGCGCGGCGAGATGAAACACTCGGCCAGGCCCTGGATCGCGATTCCCAGGATCATCATCACGGTCACGGGGTGCATGCCGAACACGCCCGACTCGAGCCACTGCGAGCTGGCCATGGCGAGCGCCGAGAAGGGCATCAGCATCATGCCCACCAGCATCGAGGAGACGGCCGCGAACCGCTTCATCAGCTGGGTGATGGGCACGACGAACAACACCACGACGAACGGGTTGACGTTGGCCAGCCACTCCGGCTTCGCGGTGTCGCCGATCAGGCGAATGACGTATTTGGGCATCGTCGCGTACATCTGCTGCTGGATGATCCAGAAGCCGGCGACGATCAGCGTCAGGGCCATCAGCCGCGGCGAGAGGAAGATCGCCTTGAGCGAGGTGAACACGTCGCCGACCGACTTGTCGGATTTGGCTTCGTTCTCGACGCTCTTGAACAGGAAGATCGCGAACAGCAGCGCGAGGAACGACATGCCGGCCGAGAAGAAGTTGACGTACTCGAGACCCATGCCCTGGCGCACATAGGGCACGACGGTCTTGCCGCCGAACGCGCCCAGGTTCACGACCCAGTAGAACAGCGAGTAGGCCCGGGCGCGGTTGGCCTCGTTCGTCGTTTTGGCGACGGTGCCGGTGATCAGCGGCTTGATGAACGAGCCGCCCAACATGAGGATCCCGAGGATGCCGATCACGGCGAGCTTGCCGTGGAAAAAGCCCAGAAGGGTGTAGCCGATGGTCAGCAGGGTGAACGCGAGGATCATACCGTTGCGGAACCCGATCTTGTCGCAGAACGCGCCGACGAAGGGTGGCAAAAGATAGAGGAACGCATAGAACACGCCGGCCACGACGCCCGTTTCCTTGTCGGAGAAGCCGACGATGTCGGTCAAAAACAGGGTGAGGACGATGAAAAAGCCGTAGTAGGCGGCGCGCTCGCACAGCTCCATGAAGTTGGCGAGCCAGAACTCCTTCGGGAATTTCCAGGTTTCAGCAGACATGACGGTTCCTTTCCATGGTTGGGAAATCTGTTGCGGATGACTATAGCACACCTTCGTTCGTCGAGCCCCTTCCGGCAGCGTCACGGGGCAGGGTCTGCCGTGGACGCCGGGGCCTTGACCGCGGGACCGAAGCCGCTTAGAGTGGATACATGGATCCCGTCACACACACCCTGATGAGCGCGACGATCGCGCGTGCCGCCTTTCCCGCCCTTTCGGGCGCCCGGGGTCTGCTGCTGAGCGTCATTGCCGGCACCTTCCCGGATGCCGATGTCCTGTTCCGGAGCCTGGGCGATGGCCCACTCGACGGCATGCTGCTCCACCGCCACTTCACCCACAGCGTTTTCGTCGCCCCGCTCGGGGCGCTCGTCGCGATCCTGCCGTTCTTCTTCTGGAAGGAGGATCGCGAGCGGTGGCGAAGCCTCTGGTTCGCCTCTGCCGTGATCTATCTCGGCCATCTGTTCGTCGATTATTGCACCAGCTATGGAACGCTGCTGCTCTGGCCCTTGACCGACCGTCGCTTTGCCATCGACATCGTGTCGATCTGCGACCCGATGCTGCTGGCGCTCTTTTTCGCCGCGCTGGTCTGGAGTTTCCGGCCGGCCCGGCCGCTCGCCGCTGCCGTCGGGCTGGTGTTCGCCGTCGCCTGGCTCACCCTCGGCTGGCATCAGCGCGACCGGGCTCTCGAACTCCAGCAGAAACTCGCGAAGGAACGCGGCCATGTGATCGAGCACGGCCGGACGACGCCGATGCTGTTCAGCATCACTCGCTGGCGGTCGATCTACCGCGCCGGCGACACCCTCGTTGCAGACGAGATCCAAACGCCGTTCATCGGGGCCGCGGTGAACGGGGAAACCGCATCCGTGCCGCTGTTCACCCTGCCTCCGCAGGATGATCCGTCGTTCGACGAGCGCATGCGGGCCGACGTCGGAAAATTCTCGGCCTTCGCCGACGGCTTCGTTGCGTTCGCCCCCGACCACGATGATGTCATCAGCGACATGCGGTATTCGCTCCGCGCCGGAGCGTTCAAGCCGCTCTGGGGCATCCGGCCCAGGCCCGGGCAGCCCGCCGAGTTCATCCGGACCGGCGTCTCCCCGCTCAAGACGGTCGAAGAGATGAGCCGCACCAGGCCGACGGTGCCCTCCGGACCGGGGCACCACGCGAAGCCGAAACCCTGAGCGCCCGTTCCGGCAAGGGCGGCCGCGCGGTCAGCGCTTCAGGAGCTTCTGCCACGAAGGCGGCAGGTTTTTCTCGATCTCGACCCCTTCGAACGGCTTGCCCGTCCGTGCACCCGCCCGCTTTGCCCACGCGGCCATGCCGGCGAGCCCGTCCTCGAGCCTGACGGGCTCCGTCGTGATGCCGAATACGCGGCGCGCCTTCTCGTGCGAGGCATACGCATGGACGACCTCGTTGCGGGCGGGCAGATGCCCCACTTCGCCGTGCAAGCCCATGGCCGCCATCACGGCGCCGGCCAGCTCGTTTACCGAAACGGGGCGGTCGGCGCCGATGTTGAACACCTGGTTCCGGGCCATGGGGATATCTATACTATTCGCTATGATGGGTGCGACGTCGTCGATATGGCTGAAGGCGCGGGTCTGGGTGCCGTCTCCGAACACCGTCAGCGGCTTCCCCTGCATGAGCTGGTTCATGAAGATACCGATCACGTTCCGGTAGGGATCCCCGAGGTTCTGGTTGGGGCCGTACACGTTGTGCGGCCGGAACACGATCCAGTCGAGGCCGAACATCTCGTGGGCCGCCCGCAGATCCAGTTCGACGGCGTATTTGGAAATGCCGTACGGGTCTTCGGGCTGCGGCGTCAGCTCCTCGGTCATCGGGAGCTGGTTGCGCCCGTAGACGGCGATCGAGCTGGTGAAGACGAAGGTTTTCACCTGGTGCCGCACCGCCGCGTTGATCAGCGTGACGCTGGCGAGCAGATTGTTGGTATAGTTGAAACTACGGATGAAATGGGACAGGCCTTCGGCGGCATAGGCCGCCAGATGGAACACCTGATCGAACCGGTGCTCCTCGAACAGCCGCTCGATTAGCCCCGAGTCTCCGGCATCACCCGCGACGAACCGCGCGCCCTGGGGCACGTTGTCGGGGAACCCGCCCGAGAGATCGTCGACGACCACCACCCGGTGCCCGGCCCCGACCAGATGCCGCGCGACATGGGAGCCGATGAAACCGGCACCGCCGGTGACGAGAACCGATTGGGACACCATGGTGATCCTCCTCTTCCCTCAGCTCGGGCAGAACTCTTCGAAGCATTCCCGGATCAGCGCGATCCGTCGGACGATGCGGTCCATTTCCTGGATCAGCTCGTCGTTGTCGGGATTGTAGGCGGGGTCGGCGAGGATCTCCTCGCGCCGCTTGTCGAGCAGATCATACAACGCGTGCAGCTGGCGGCACAGGATCTCGGCCGAGTAGCCGCTCTTGGGGCCCGTCTGAATGGGCTTTTTCGGTATTGCGTTCGGCATGCCTTCCTCCAATACGTGAGGGATGCGGTTCGATCCGAGTATAGCACGTTCGACACAACACCCCGGAACCGATGTTCCGGGGTGTTGGCTGCGAAATTGGATCAGATCACTTCTTGGGGGCGGTCAGCGCACCCGAGTTGAGCTCGATGACCCGCTGGAACGCCTTTTCGGCCTCGGCGGTCTTGCCGGCCTTGCGCAACATATTCCCGAGCTGGAGCATCATGCGGGAAGCGACTTCGGGGTTTTCCGCCTTCGTTTTTTCGACGCCTTCGTTCAGGATCGCTTCGGCTTCGGCGGTCTTGCCCTTCTCGAGGTAGATCTCGCCGATCTCGTTGTAGACGCGGCCGATCTGGTCGGCGACGCGGCGCTTCATATCGGGATCCGTGACCGAGGCGTGCAGATCGAGAATCTTCTTGAGCTGGGCCACGGCTTCATCCGTCTTGCCCTGCTCGCGATACAGGTTGGCGAGGTTCTTGTAGGCCTCGGCGGTCGTGCGCATCGCGGCCATCTTCTTCATTTCCTCGGGATCGATCTTCCGGCCGCGGGGACCCATGCCGGGACCGCCCGGGCCCATCCGGCCGCCAGGCCCCATCCCCGGTCCGCCGGGGCCCATCATCTCGGGCGGCGCGTCACCCGGCTGGGGTTCGGACGGAGGCTCCTGCGTCCAGGCGGCACCGCCGAACGCGAGCGTCAGCAAGAGAACGAAGCAGGCTATCCACGTGAATGATCTTCCCATAACTCCTCCTTGTCGTTTTCATCCTCGATGAATGAGAATGATGAATCCTGGTCGAGAAACGTCCATGAGTGAGAGTCGTCGGTTTCGGTTCTGGTTACGAACGAGTATTCCTGGGCCGGTTCGAGAAAGCTGAAGGGCGCCCCGGGCTTCTCCTCGGGAAGCAGGAACGACAGGGTCTCCACCGCCGGTGTGGGAATCGGCCGCGCGGGCTGGGGAATACCGCGAACGGTGAGCAGATACAGCGCGAAGGCGGCGGCGACACCCGTCAGAAGCAGCGAAAGCCGGTGAAAGAGGGTGGAGCCGGGAGCGGTCGGCGTGGGCATGCGGACATCGACACCTGTAGGAAGGGCTTCCCAGAATGCGGGTCGAAGGCCGGACGGCGGGGTGGCGATTTCCCGGTCGAGCCAGCCGAGGCAGTCGGGGCAGGTCGCGAGATGCTCGAGGGTTGCGGCATCGGGTTCCGGCTGGACCGCGCCATCCGGACGCCGCCGGCCCACTTCCGTCGGTTCGAGCCGTTGGCGGAACACCGCACAGGTGATGGTCATGACGCAACCTCCTTTTGCCGGGCTTCGTCTGCCCGAGGCCACAGGCCGGCGAATTTTATCCTGGCCCGATACAGCAGGATCTTGACGTTGTTTGCGGTGATCGAGAGGACATCGGCGATCTCGGCACAGCTCAGGTCGTCCCAGTAGGCCATGATCAGGATTGCCCGATCCCGCTCCGGCAGCCGGTCGAGGACGGCCCGCACGTCGAGGCGGGCCTCGAGATCTGCGTGAGCCGAGTCGCACGCCGGGAGATCTTCCGGAAGCTCCGTCGAGCCCCCGCCACGCAGGTGCCGTTCCCGGACACGGAGCACCTCGTGGTAGGCGATCCGGTACAGCCACGTTTTCAGCCGGCTGTCCCCGCGGAACTCCCGGATCGAACGGAAGGCTGCGGCAAACGTCTCCTGAACGGCGTCTTCGGCGAGTGCCCGGTCCCTCAGCATGCGGAAGGCGAGGGTGTGAATGTACCGGCCGTAGGCTTCCCAGATGCTGCGGAACCCTTCCGGCCGGCCCTGCCGGGCCAGTGCGACCCGCTCACCGTCGTTCATCATCGAGTATGATACGACGGGGCGTCGGGCGGTTACAAAAATATCTTGTGATATAAGAAAAATCCGCCGCGGGTCGCGGCGGATTCAGCGGATACGAAGCGGGGATCAGCGGCCCACGTACAACACCTCTTCGTGGAGTTCGATGCCGAACATCTCCTGGACCTTGCGCTTGAGCAGCGAGGCGAGGGTGCGCACGTCGGCGGCGGAGGCCTTGCCGTAGTTCACGATGAAGTTCGCGTGTTTCGTGTAGACGCTCGCGCCTCCTACGACCATCTCCTTCGCCCCGGCCTTCTCGAGAACCTCCCCGGCGGCCCGGCGACGGAGTTCACCGGGGTTGGGGTCGAGATTCTTGAAGAACGAGCCGGCACAGCCCACTTCGATGGGGGGATGCTTGGAGTGGCGCTGGGTAAGGATGTCGTTGATCTGGGCGAGGATCGCGGCCGGATCGCCCTGGGTGAGCCGGAAGGTGGCCCGCAGGATGATGCCGGGCCGGCGCTTCAGGCTGCTGGTGCGGTAGCCGAACTCGAAGAACGAGGGCTCGACGCGATGGACCTCCCCGGTGGTCGGATCGAGGATGTCGGCGGAGGCGAGCAGATCGCCGATGCATTTCCCATACGCGCCGGCGTTTCCGTAGATGGCGCCGCCGACCGTGCCGGGGATGCCGGCGAGGGTCTCGAATCCGGTGAGCCCGCTGCGCTGCGCGAGTTGAACGACATCCCACAGCGGGTGGCCGGAGGAGACGGTCAGCAGCCCGGAAGCCGCGTCGACGAGATTCCCTTCGCAGACCCGGTTCCGGATCACGAGGCCTTCGACGCCCTGATCCGAGACGACGAGGTTCGAACCGCCCCCGAGCAGGAAGCAGGGGACGGATTTCGAGAGGGCCAACCGGACGGCCGCCGTCAGCTCTGCCTCGGTTCGCACTTCGAGGAACAACTGGGCAGGGCCGCCGATATGGAACGTCGTGAACGGTGCCAGGGGCACTTCACGCATCAGGCGCTGTTCGAGTTCCTTCATGATTCCATCCATCGCACACCTCCGACGAATTCAGTCCAACCTGTATATCGGCTGAAGAGGTCGGAAGCTGCACCGGAAGTTACTTCTTCGGGGCTCCCTGGACGATCGCGATCTGCATCTTGTCGCCCTGCTTCACCTTCTCGGGAACCTCGTGGCCCTTCACGACCTGACCGAACACGGTGTACTGGCCGTCGAGATGAGGGATGGCGTCGAGGCAGATATAGAACTGGCTGCCGGCCGAGTTGGGATCCATCGTGCGGGCCATGGCCAGCGTGCCCTTCTTGTGCTGCCGCTTGCTGAACTCGGCGGGAAGCGTGTAGCCGGGGCCGCCGGTGCCGGTGCCGAGAGGGCAGCCGCCCTGGATCACGAAACCGGGAACGACGCGGTGGAACGTCAGGCCGTTGTAGAAGCCCTTCGCGATCAGGGTCAGGAAGCTCTCGACATGCTTCGGGGCGACATCGGGATACAGTTCGAGCCAGACCTCGCCGGCGTCGGTCGTGACCTTGACGACGGGATTGTCCTTGTTCTCGAGTTTGACATCGGCCGGAATCTGCGCCATGACGGCGGAAGCGGCGAAAAACAGGAAACTGAACGCGGCGAAACGCAGCATCGGTGAAATCCTCCAAGATATTCGAAGATGAAAAGCGAGAGGCATTTTACCTCAGGAAGGCTCCCGGAGGATAGGGGCGAACCCGTCCAAAAGAAAACCGCCGGCGCTGGGCCGGCGGGGCTGGTTTGAAGAGAATGTCAGCCGTTGAGGGTGAACTGGACGGTGATCTGGACCCAGGTTTCGCGGGGTTCGCCGTTCACGAGCACCGGGGTGAACCTCCATCGGCGCAGGGACTGGGAGCCAACGATCGCGAGGCGCGGGTCGATCGTGGAGCTGAGCGTCATGACGTCGCCGACGGTGCCGGCTTCCTGGATGAGAACCTTGTAGACGGCCTGGCCGCGCACGCCCTGGCGCCGTGCCCAGTCGGGGTAATCGGGAACCACGCGGCTGATGATGCGGGGCGGTTCGAAGCGCTCCGTGCCGCCGCCGAGAGACTCGATGCCGGCGATTGCGACGTCGCCGCCGCCCGGATCGGCCTGGGAATCGGGGTTGCCGCTGGGAGAACTCTTTTCGTCCCCGGCGCCGCTTTCGAGGGGGCCGCTCATCTCGTCGGCCGGCTCGGGCGTGTCGATCGGGTCGCCAAGCTCGAGGCCGGCGATCGGCGAGGTGATGGGGGAGGGGGCTGCCGCATCCGGCGAGAAGACGCTCACCTGGTCGAAACTCGGCTGCTGCAAGGTCGGCCGCCGATCCCGCGAGGTGTCCGGCCCCGCCTGGACGACGGCGGGCTGGACCTCGGTCGTCTTGACGGGATCGACCTTGCCCGGCTTCGCGCGCTCGCCCGGCTTGTTGACGGGCTTGGTGCGATTCGGACCGGCAAGCGTCGGGCTGTGCTTCTTCCGGGCCCGGGCGGCCGGCCGTTTCGGACCGGTCAGGCCGGTCGACAGCTTCGTGCTGGTGCCGCTGCGCAGCGTCGACGCGGGCGTGGGCAGGGGAACCCGCCCCGAGCCGGGTTTGGCCGTCACCAGCGGCCCGACGAGGCGGACCTGGTGGATGACGGGCAGGGCCGGGGCGATGACGCTTCGCCAGGCCACCCAGGCAGTCATGAAGAGAAGCAGTGCCGCGTGCAGAAGAATCGAGACCTTGAACTCCTCGGTCCCTTCCTCTTGCAGCAACGGCAATGCCTGTTGTTCAGCGCGTTCCATTCGTCACACTCTTCGTGGAAAGTCCGACGTTCACACCGCCGGCGATGCGGATCTTGTCGAGAACCTGGATCACGATGCCGTAATTCGCGCCCTCATCGGCCTCGAGCAGAACCGGCCGGTTCGTGTCGCCCGTGACATACTCCGTGACGCGCGCCGCAAGCTCGGCATCGTCGATCTTCGCGCCCGACAGCATCACGGTTCCCTCGCGGTCGACCTGAATCGACAGTGTCTCACCCTCGATCGCGGCCCCCGACGAGGCTTTGGGAAGCTCGACCGGGAGCTTTTTCGCATCGTTCGCGAACGAGCTGGTGATCATGAAGAAGAAGACCAGCAGCAGGATGACGTCGATCAGATTCGTGACGACGATCTGGGGTTTCTCGCGGCGCCGTTCAGGCAGCAGCTTTTTCACGGTGTCCCTCCGGCGTGCTGGCCGAGAGCGCCAGGTTGTTCGCGAGATCCAGCGAGTAATACTCGACCTGCTCCTCGAACTCCTTGATCCGGCTTTCACACCAGTTGAAGGCGGCAAGGGCCGGAATGCCGATGAACAGGCCGGCAGCCGTCGTATACAGGGCTTCCGAGATGCCGCCGGCGAGAGCGGTCGGGTCGCCGATGCCGATCGTCGAGATGATGCTGAACGAGGAGATCATGCCCGTGACCGTGCCGGTCAGGCCCAGCAGCGGGGAAATCGCCGCGATCGTCGAAAGGATGCCGGTGTTGTGCTCGTACCGCTTCATCTGCCGCAGCGCTTCCTGGCGCATCACGTCGAGCAGGGCATCCTTCGGCAGATCCAGGCGATCTATACCGGCCTCTATAACACGTGCGAGCGGGTGCGTCTCCTTCCGGCACATGCGGATGGCTTCGAGGTAATCCCGCGCCGCAAGCGCGCTGCGGACATGGACCATGAACTGCTCGGCGCCGTTCGCGCGCCGCAGGTAGAACCGTGCCCGCTCGATCATGATGGCAACGCCGATCACGCTGCACAGCATGATGGGCACCATCACGGGGCCGCCCTTCACGAAAACGTCGACGATGAACAGATTGCTGAACATGGCTGCCTCCTAGAAGTGCGCTTCGATGCCGGCGAGAGACACACGCCCCTCTTCCGGAACCGCGTAGCGGATGCTTTTCGCTTCGTCATACAGATCCTTGATCTTCACATACGCATGGATCTGCGGGGTGACCTTGTATTTGAGCGTCAGGTCGGAGCGGCTGTAATCCCCGGCGTCCACGGAGGCGACCGGGATGTAGGCGATCCGGTCGAACATCGCCTGGCGCGAGAACTCGCCTTCCCACCGGCTATTCTGATAGGAAAACGAGATGTCGAGCAGCCGCTTCGCTTCATACGAGAGCCGGGCGCCGGTATCGTCGTTCTTCGGGGTCTGGAACGTCGTGGCCGCGCGCAGCGTGAAATGGTCGTCGAGCTTGAAGCTGCCCTTGATCTTCGTTCCGGTCCGGCGGGCGGTCGGAACGAACCGCAGCGTCGAGGCCAGCAGGCCGCGCCCCGGAAGATACTCGTCGGTATACTCGATCGCATCGTTCTCGCGTTCCGAAAACAGCTCGAGGCCGAACGTCGTGTCATCCTGCCAGCGGTAACTGATCGTGCCGGACGTGCGCTTCAGGTGCGAGGCCTTCAGATCCGCCGTCGCCACATACCGGCGCGGCATGAAGATCTTCATCAGATCATCGTTCTGCAGCCGCTCGTCGTAGTCGAGAATGAACTGCCAGGGCTTGGCCCAGCGGTAGTCATACCGCAGGAAGGGGGCCGTGCGGTCGCGCCCCATCAGGCCCATGCTCTTGAGGCCCAGCTCGAGATACGAGCGGCCCTTGAAGTCGAACTCGCCGGATACGGCGATCGAGCGCTTGGTCAGATCCTGTTCGTTCGCGTTCTCGGGGCTCCATGAGGCCTTCTTGAGCTCGAGTCCGGCCTTCCCCTTCAGGTTGGGCCGAAGATCCGTCTGGTACTCGGCCTCGACCTCGGAAGAGAACAGGGTATCGTCTTCCTCATACGAGATCGAAGAGTTCTCGGCGATCCGGTTGGCCGAGTCGATCCGGGCGCGCGCCTGGAAGAAAGCGCCGTCGGAAAGGGTCGCATGGCCTTTCGCCGAGATCGAGCGGACGGTGTCGCGGATCTTCGCGTCGGGCGTCGGGAGATGACGCCAGCCGCGCTGTCCGAACGTCTCCCCGGTGAGGTCGCCGAAGGTGGTCAGCTCGTAGCTGCCCTCGCCGAGCGAGGTGATCGCGGCATGAGCCGCATACTTCTTGTCATCGGTGAACGAGTTGAAACCGTCGTGGAACGAGCGTTCGAGCCGGATATCCCCGACATACCCATTGTAGCTGCCCTTCCCGCGCAGGATGTATTCCTGGGTCCCGCTGCCGCCCCGGCCGATGGCCAGGCTCACCTCGTCGGTTTTGGCGCGGGGCGCCGAGATCGGAAACGCCTTTTCCACGAGGGGAAGCGCCTCGGGCTCGGCCTGCTCGGGCAGCAGGTCGGGAAGCGGCGTGTCCTTTTCCCCCATCGACATCGAGATGTCCTGCGGATTCGGCGCGAACGCGTCGGACTGCGCATCCTTCCCCACGACCTGGACCTGGCCCATGTCGTAGGTGTCCTTTGCCGAGGCCGGCTGACAGCAGGCCAGGATCGCCATCATCACTCCAACAGTTTTCCAGCGCATGGTTCCCTCCGGACAATTTTTTCTTATCTGCATTCCCTATCGGCATCCGGCTGCCAAATCCTGACCTCTCATGGAAAGCCCCATCCGGAGCGGATCTTCAGAGGTGTGAAAGCCCCCCGGACGAAGCCGGGGGGCGGGTGCTGCCGGTGGAGGAGGGACGGGGGCCGGAAGAGCCTCTCAGGGCTTGTAGGCGGCGGCCTCGTCCGCGAGGGGGCCGGATGGCTGGATCCGGAGGACCTCGGCCCACATCCGTTTCGCCTTGTCCCGGCGGCCGGCTTTGTGGTAGCCGCGGGCCGCTTCGGCATAGGCATCGGCGTGCAGCGGGGATTTGGGATACATCACGGGGATCTTGAGCAGCTCGCTGATCCCATCGTCGGTCCGGTCGAGGGCCAGAAGGGAGCGGCCGAGCCAGAGGCGGGTCTCGGGAATCGTCACGTCCGTCGCCGGGTAATCCTTGAGGATGCCTTCGAAGGTCTCGACGGCGCCCGCGTAATCCTTCATCAGGAACAGGCTGATCCCGACGGCGCGGCGGGCGCGCGGGGCGATCGGGTTCGTGGGCTCCTCGGCGATGATCGCTTTGTACTGCTGGATGGCGAGCGGGTGGTTGCCCAGCTGGCGCGAGATCTCCCCGATCTGGAACCGCGCTTCCTGCCGGAAATACCCGGTCGAGTCGCGGAGCTGGGAAAACGCGACGAGGGCCTGTGCGGGGTCTTTGAGTTCGATCTGGCAGAGGCCGGTCTTGAACAGGGCATCCTCGCGGAGGGAGCCCTTCGGGAAGCGCGTGAGATACTCCTCGAACTGTTTCACGGCTTCGGGATACCGGCCGGCTTTCATCAGCACCTCGCCGGCACGGAACACGGCCTGGGAAGCGAGATCCGTGGTGCCTTTCCCAATGGTCGTGAAGGCTTCGAGCGCATCCGCATGGCGCCCCGACTGGTAGGCGATTTCCCCGAGCTGGAACAGGGCGTCCATGCGCGCCGTGCCCTGCGGGTAGTCGGCGATCAGCCGTTCGAAGGTTTCACGGGCCGAGGTGATGTTGCCCAGGTTGAAATAGCATTCGCCGGTGCGGTAGAGGGCTTTTTCGCGCACGGCCGGCGTTGTCTCGCGGCGCAGGAGCGGGGAGAGGTCGTCGAGGGCTTCGCGATACTTTCCCAGAGAGATGCGCACGAGCGCGGACTGGTAGCGGGCGTCCTCGCTGCGGACATGCTTCGGATGCGACTTGATGAACGTCTGGAACGCCGTGAGGCTCTGCTGATACTCGCCCAGGCGGGAGAGGGCGAGACCCCGCATATACTCCATCTCGAGGGCCTTGTCACCGGAGAGGATCTGGGATGCCTGCTTCATGCGGTTGGCCGCGTCCTGATACCGGTGCAGGTTCATCAAAAGATCGATGAGGTTCTGGATGGCTTCGGCACGGACGGTTGCGGTGGGATCGTCGGCCAGCCTGCCGAACAGCGGCAGGGCCATTTCGGGCTTGCCGTTCTTGATGTGGCACCAGGCGAGCGAGTAGACGGCTTTGTCCTGGAGGTCCTTGCGCGGGGAGGAGGCGATGATCGACTCATACTGCGTGATCGCCTCGGGATACTGCTTGTGACGGAAAAACGATTCGGCGAGGTAGAAGGCGACGCCGGGCTTCTGGTCTTCGGCCGAAAGGGGGAGCGCCTCCTGGAAGTGCGTGATGGCCTGTTCGTGGAGGCTCTGGTTGAATCGCACGATGCCCGCCTGGAGGTGGGCTTCCTGGCGCTGGGCCGGCTTGAGATCCTTCTCGGCGAGCAGCTGCTCGTACACCTGGGCGATCTTTTCGGGGCCCATGCCGTATTTGACCATGAGGAAGCCGGATTTCAGACGCGCGTCGATCCAGAGCTGGCGGTCGGAGGGCTGGACGAGGCCGAACGCCTCGATCGCGGATTTGGGATTGTTGTCTTTCGCATGAGCCCAGCCAAGCCCGTATGCGGCGCGGTTGCGGAAGCTGCTCTGGGGATAATCCGCGAGCAACTGGGAATACAGGGCGATGGCGGAGCGGAAATTCTGGGAGCGGTAGCGGCACTCGGCCTGCCAGAAGATCGATGCGTCACGGTTCGAAAACGGGGTCGGGTCCGAGTTGATGCGGGAGAGGATATGGTCGGCCTCTTCATAGAGCTTGCGCTGGATCAGGCCGAGCGCGTATTTATACTGCTGCACGGTTTCGGGGGCGTCGCCGGGGGCGGCGCCGGACGGCAGACCGGCGAGGGAGAGGGCCAGAACGAGCAGCAGCCGGCAAAGCGCGGTTCGGAACGGGTTGCGCATGGGTCAGTTGCCGTCCTTGCCGGAGTCGCCGGATTTCGGCTCGTCGTCGGGCTGGCCGTTCTGGGCCTTTTTGAACTCGCGGATGCCGCGTCCGAGGGCTTTTCCGATCTCGGGAAGCTTGCCGGGCCCGAACAGAATCAGCACGATGACGAGGATCACGATGAGTTCTGAAAAATTCAAACCCATATTATATCTCCTTGCATAGGAAAGACATGCGTCTCTTGCGCGTCGTTCCGGAGCATTGTAACATGGGCTTCCCATCGCATCAAGCCGCGGTGGGATGCGATGCGAATGACACCGCGACAGGAGAAGAGGCGTGAACAAACGATGGCTGATGGCGGTTTGTGTTCTGATCATCCTGGCCTGCAGCGTTACGGCCAGGGGGATTGCCGGCCCGGAAACCGCGACGCCGTCCGTTTCCGCCGTTCTTCCCGCCACGGCAGCCGAGGCTCTCGCCGGGGAGGCGCAGGCGTCGGCGGCGCAGGGGTTCCGGACCGACCGGGAACTCGAGACGTATGAGCTCACGGCCGTTGCGGTCGGGATGCGGCTCGCTCGGACGAAGGCGCGGGCCGATGCCATCGCCTCGACCAGCCTCGATCCGGCCGATGCGGTCGATCCCGAGGCGGAGCGGAAGGCACTCGACGGGCTTGTCTCCTCGCACGCCGAACCGGTTCTTCCGGCGAAGAGCCGCACCCGCCTGGAATCGGCACGGCTCGATCAGAAGCTGATCCAGTCGAAACGCCAGATCGCCCTCTCGAAGACTGCCAGTCTCGAGGCCAAGGCCCGGCAGCTCGGGCAGGAACTTTCATCGGCCGAACTCGAACTCGGCGAGTGCACACGCCTGCTCGAGGAACACCGGAAGCGCCTCCAGGCCCTCGAGGCCGGTGGGGCCGCGGCGCTTTCCCGGGAGCTCGTCATCCGCAAAAAATCCCTTCTCGACGAGCTGATCACCACCCGCGAGGAGTATCTCCGGCAGTTGCAACGTCTCGCGGCGGGGGCCAAGAACCGTCTCGCGGCCGTCGATGACCGCGCGAAGGCGTTGCGGGAAGTGATCGCACGGTATGAGGAGTTCGACGGGAAGATCGGCCTTCTCATCCGGCGACACGAAGAGACTGTCCGGCGCCAGACGATGGAAACCGAGGCGCAGGCCGCGCAGGAAGCTGCGGATGCTGCGCGCCGCGAGATCGAGGCCCTCGACCGGAAGCTTCAGGACGTCGACCGGGATCTGGCCGAGGAGTCTGTGGCCAGCGCCTCGAGCGTCGCCACCAAGCTCCTGCTCGTCTCGAAGCGCGAGCTTCTGCTGTCCCAGAAGGATGCCCTGGCCGAACAGGCACGGCATCACGATCTGCGGGGACGGGCGGCCCGGGATACCGCCCTGTTCGAGGAGATCGAGCAGCAGGTCGAGACGGCGAGAACCGGCTCCGGCACCATTGTTGCCCTCGGTCGCACGGAATGGCTGCCGCGGCTCGACCAGGCCCTGACCGAATACCAGAATGAAAAAGCGCTTGTCGCCAAGCGGATCGAGCTGCTCGGTTCCACACGCCTGATCGTCGAGCAGGCGCTCGCCGAGGCCGAGAAGGCGGGTGGCCGCGCCGGTGCCGCTCTTGCAGCGGCGCGTGACGAGGCGAGGCTCCGCCGGCCTGTAGCCCTCCTGCCGTTATTCGTTATAAAACATCTTGCAGCGGCGCGTGACGAGGCGAGGCTCCGCCGGCAGCAGCTCGGGCATCTCCAGGCCGCACTCCAGGCGTTGAACGAACAGAACGCGCGCTACGACGCCCTGATCCGGCAGGCGTTCTCCGTGAAACAGACGATCCAGTCCGCGATCGACGCGGAACAGGACAGGAGACTCTTTGCGCGCAGCCGTTTCAGACCCCGGCCCGGCCTGGTCAGGGCGATCATCGCCGACGTCGGTGCCGTTCCGGCCGGTATCCTCGAGCGTCTCGCGGCAACGGGCCGTCAGCTATCCACCGGCCTTGCGGCGCAGCTCCTGCTGACCCTGCTGATCTGCTTCGGGATCGGCCGCACCCTTCACGGCATGCGCGTGACGGCGCCCGATCCCGAGCGCGACCACGCCACCATCACGGAGTGGGTGAAGGGAAACGCGGTATTTCTTGCGACGACGGCGGCGCTCGTTGCCGTCTCCCGCCAGGCGGAGCCGCTCATCCCCCTGTTCGACGTGCCGGCGGCCTTCCTCGCCTCCTGGCTTGCCTACTCTCTGATCGAGCGAACCCTGCTGCGGCGCCTTCATGAAAACCACATCCTGCGCCTGTCCCTGACGGGCATCGCCCGGGTGATGGCGGTCGGTATCCCGGTCATCGCCCTGCTGCGCTCCTTCGGCACGTATCCCGAGCTGGTCTTCCTCGTCCGCCTCGCCTGCAAGCTGCTGATCCTGTGGCCGATGATCCGGTTCATCCGGGCCGCCGCCGCCTTCAGCGGTCTGCTGCAAGCCTATTTCGGCCTGAAACAGGAGTCGCGGCTGCTCCGCATCGCGGTTCTCGCCTATAAATTCATCGCCATCCTGAATCTCGTCTGCCTGCTGACGTCACTGTACGGCTACGGAAACCTCGCCGCGTTCGTCTTCATCCGGAATATGGAGGTTTTCGTGATCGTGCTGATGATCACGATCTCGAAACCGGTATCGGAACGTATCGCCGACCGCCTGTTCGATCCCGCCACGGGAGTCGCGACCCCGCATGTCACGCCCGAGCGCGCCCAGTTCCTCTCGTTTCTTTCCCGCAAGCTGATCCGGCTCGCCGTCTATCTGTTCGCCGCCCTCTCCGCGGCCTCGATGGCCGGAATCACCACCAGCACCCCCGCCGTCCGCTTCATGATCGATTGGGTCTCAGGCCAGAGCGACTGGCTGTTTGCCCGCATCGGCCGGATCGCGATCATCGCCGCTGCGATCGCCCTCGTCCTCGAGTTCGTCCAGACGCTTGGGGAAAGCGTGATCGCGTATGTGAAAAACGAGGACCGATCGAGCCTCACGGAGAACGAGCGGCGTGCCTCGACGCTCGTGCAGATCGTCAACACCAGCGCCCGGGTGGTGTTGTTCTGCATCGGGGGCATCATGATCCTGCGGGAGCTCGGCATGGACATCACCCCCCTGCTGACGGGCGCCGGCATCGTCGGTGTCGCGATCGGCTTCGGCAGTCAGAGCCTGGTGAAGGATTTCTTCGCCGGCTTCTTCATTCTCGTCGAGAACCAGTTCCGCGTCGGGGACGTCGTCGAGATCGCCGGCCGGGCAGGGGCCGTCGAAAAGATCAACCTCAAGACGACGGTGCTCCGTGCCAGTGACGGGAGCGTGTTCATCATTCCCAACGGGGAGATCACGGCGGTCAAGAACATGACCTACACCTGGTCCCGGGCCGTTCTCGATATCGGGGTCTCCTACGAAACCGATCTGGATCGTGCGATCGAGATCCTGCAGCGCATCGGGGACGAACTCGCCTCGGATGCCAGGCACGCCGCGGACATCTGGGGACGGCCCGAGGTGCTCGGCGTGGAAAATCTCGATTCGTCCTCCGTCGTTCTCCGGATGCTCGTCAAGACGCGGCCCCTGACGCAGTGGGAGATCGCACGGGTGTTCCGCAAACGCATCAAGCAGGCATTCGACGAGGAGGGAATCGAAATACCCTTCCCGCAGAGGGTCGTCACGCTGCGGGTCGACGAGGATATGAAACATCTCCTGCGCGGCCTGGGATCGAAAGACGTGTGAGCCCTGGCCCGGAACGAAAAACCGGCCGGAACCGTTTGGTTCCGGCCGGTCGTGCTGCGGGCTGACTCAGATCGCGTGCTGGAGGAAATACCACGCAACCCCGCCGATGGCGAAGGTGATGATCGTCTTGATGATGATCGAGCCGATGACGTTGGGCTCGGCGCCGGGTTCCTGGGCGGTCGCGGGCGTGCGGGACGAGTCGTTCTGTGCGTTCATTTCATGCGTCCTTTCATATTGTCCGTAAATACAAGTGAAAATATAATACTGCTACGGATAATATGTCAGAGGCCGGGACGCGGGAGGTGGGTGACGGGAAGCCGCCAGGTGAGTCGCGGGCAGGCGCCGGGCAGCGCGTCGATGCGTGCACGGGCGAATGCCGATGTGGCGGCGAGGGGGCGATCCTGGGTGACAAGGCCAGGGACCGAGCCGGAGGACTGCCGGTCGGCAGGGAGCTTCGAAACGGAGCGGATGTCGCCGATGCTGCCGGAGTCGCGTGCCGGCGGGGCGGAAACCGTGCCATCGGCCGGGTTTTCGAACGCGGGCCGGGCAAGGGGGATTCCGCGGCGCGGCAGATCCGCCCCGGAGGCCGCCACGACGGGGACCAGCAAGGCAAGGATGAGCAGCAGCGAGAGTATTCTTCGCATAGGTTTCCATTCTATCAGGAATCGGCTGCCTTCCACAAGCAGGCCGGATGGGAATCCGGAAACGGCCGGAACCGTTGACATCCATCAGGGAGGTGGGATACTCTCAGAACCATGCGAATACCGAGAATTCCGACGTTGTTACTCGCTTTGATGCTGCTTCTCGGCATCGGCTGCCCTGCGCTGCCCGCTGCACAGACGGTCGATGTCAGCGATCTTGCGGACGATATTCCCGAGCCGCAGGGCGCTTCCCAGGAGCTTCCGTCGCCGGTTCCGATGATCTACGAGTTCGTCGGCGGCATGATGGCCGGCGAACACGATCGCTGTCTCGCGAATTTCGACGTTCGCACGTTCATGACCCTCCTGTTCGGAAAGCCGCTCAAGATGATGAGCCCGTCCGAATTTTCCGAGCTGTTCGCGTATCAGGTCCAGTCCCAGCGGAACGAGTTCCGTTTCCTGGCAAAGGTCATGTTCCGGATCGGCAAGGACGCGAAGTTCAGCTACTCGAACCCTCGCTTCCATGGCAAGACGCAGTGCAAGGTGAACGTGCGCTTGAAAACCACGAAGGGCACGTTCGATTTCACCGTCTACTGCCGGTATCTCGAAGACCGCTGGATCGTCTACGATTATGCGCTGAACGAGCAGCGCTACTCCGAAACGTTCAAGACGGCGTTCGCGAAGATCAAGATCGATGACTACGTGCGCATGCTGCGGCCCTTCTACGACGAGGAGATCCGCTTCCGCCAGATCAAGAACGACGAGTTCGGCATCAGTCTCAAGGTGCCGGATTACCTGACGATCCGGGAAAAGGTCAGCCCGGCGCTGCTCTACTCGATCTCCGGAATGAATGGCCAGATGCTGATCCACGTGCAGGCGGCGACCTACTCGCGACCCCAGACGCTCAAGCAGGTCGCGATCGAGATCAAACGCAGCCTCATGCCCTTCAAGCCCCGCCTCTATGACCAGTGGAAAACGGACATCGCCGGCGTCGACATCGGCCATGTGCTGTTCAAGTTCGAAAAGAACGGCAAGATCCTCTACACCCACATGATCATCGTGCCGATGGGCCAGAAGCTCGTCGTGCTCAACTTCTACCACGCCTCCCTCCAGCTGATGAAGCACTACTCGACGATCCGCGACAAGATTTTCGAAAGCTTCCGGCTGCCGAAGATCGAGGCCATGGGCGGCGACCTGAGCATCCCCTCCGACGATGCGGCACTGCCCACCGCCAACCGGACCCCGAGTGAGCTGCCGCCGTATGGGGAGCAAACCCCCGCGAATCCGCCGGTCGAGGAGATTCCGCCTCCGCCGCCGGGTGAGGAAGGCGTGCTGACGCCGGATACCGGCCTGCCTCCGACCGGTGACGAGGAAACGCCGCCTCCGCCGCCGCCTGTAGACGACGAGAATGGGGAGCTGCCGCCTCCGCCGCCACCTGATGGTGACAGCGGGGAAGTGCCGCCGCCGCCCCCCGTCGACGATGAGAACGGGGAAGTGCCTCCGCCTCCGCCTGCCGACGAGAACGGTGAGGTTCCGCCTCCGCCCCCGCCGGCCGACGGGGACCAGCCTGCAGATCCCGGACAGGATCCCGCTGGGCTCCATGGCGACGAGGAGGTCCCGCCTCCTCCGCCCCCGGATGACAGCGGCGACGTTCCGCCTCCGCCCCCGCCGGATGACGGCGGCGGAAGTGATGTGACCTTCTGAAACCGCTACTCGACCGGATCTCCCGGTTCGAGAAGATCGACGAGAACTTCCCACCCGTCCACGGACGAGTGGGATTTTTCTTGCAGGCGAGCTCTTCCGGAACGGCCGAGCCCGTATCCGTCGTTCCGGTCGGCGTCGGATTCGGAAACACCGCCGAGTTCGGTCCAGCGGCCGAATGGAACCTCGATATGCGTGAGAAGCAGCCGGTTCTCGTGTTCCGGCCCGGAGGACGCCCGGAGTTCGATGATCGCCGCGTCGGTTCCCACGCGGGTTCCACGAATTTCGATTCCCTGGCGGTGGGTGATCGCGATCGTTTCCGGGCCCCACGGCGCGGGGACGGTTTCGAGACGCAGGGCATCGTCGGTGAAGCGGAGCCAGGCGCCTTCCATGCCGACGACGCTGCGCCGGTCGGTGTCCCGGGATGTGCCGGAGCGGGATTCGAATTCTGGCCGGGGGTGGGAGCCGCTCAGGCCGATCTTCGTGACGGAACGGGCCGAATTCGTCCGGCGTCTGACCGAGTACCGGAGCGTTGCCGGGCGGCGGTCGAGCCTGGAGATCAGAGCTGCTGCCTCATCGAGCCGTTCCTGCGTATCGGCGGCGAGGACGACGGCCTGGATCGACGGAACGGGTGAACAGCGCAGATCGTCTCCGAACAGGCGTTCCAGCATCATGCATACGTCTTCCGGGCTCTGGGAGCGGAGTTTTACAACCCTGGAAGCGGCCTCTGCGGAGCCTGTAATCAACAGAAAAGCCGCGAGAAGGGTGGTGAGAAAGAGGCGCGTATTCATCGGAATTCTCCCGTCATGAAGTTCGAGGGGTCAGCGGCGTGGAGAAGGTTCGGGAAGAGTGCCGGCGGCCCCGTCGCGACGGGTGTCACCCACGGCGACGAGGCCCTGGGATGCGACACCGACCGCGGACACGAGGCCGAACAGGTCCGCTCCGGCCGGCAGAAGGCTGATCCGACGCGAACCGGGCAGGGCGGACGGAACCGGCGGCTGCTCCACCTGGAGCCCGCCGGAACGCTGGATATGGATGCGCGGGGCATGGACCGCATCGGGGAGGGAGCGGTCGCCATGCAGGAGGGCGTCGAGGATCAGGAAGAGATTCGAGACGATACGGCCTGCCCCGGCGCCGCCGATGGCGCAGACGGGACGGTGTCGATCGAACACGAGCAGCGGGGACTTTGTCGAGACGGGGCCGGCATCGGCCGGATACGTTGGCGGATACCGGAACGCGGGATTTTTCCGGTTTGCCGTTTCGTTGTTGTAGAAGAAGCCGAGCGGACAGAAGTCACCGGTACCGAAATGCGTGCCGAGGGTGAGGGTCATCGATACGATCATGCCGGTCCGATCCCAGGTGACGAGATGCGTGGTTTCGCCGGGCATCTCGGCGGAGTCGGGAGCCGGGGGCTCCGGTCGCGTGCCGATGGCGGCGAGGCTGCGTTCGGCCTCGATGAGAAACCGCGCCGGCGAGCCGATCGATGCGGGCAGAAGCGAAGACATCAGGAAGAACAGGCGTTCGATGATGCGGATGCGCTGTTCCGGGGAGGCGCGCCCCCCCTGGCGCCGTTCGAGATCGAACACGGCCTTCAGGCCGGCCATCACGACGACGGCAGAGGAGGGAGGCGGCGGGCCGGCGAGCGTGTACCGGCCGATCCGGAGAACGGCGGGCCGGACGAAGCGTGGTCGGAAATTTGTTATATCAGATATAGGATAGAATGAACCGCGAGCCCGGAGATCGCCGGCCAGGATGCCGCCGGCCAGCCCCTGGGACAGGCCCGGAAGACCCCGGGAGGCGAGGAGGCGGAGGGTTCGGGCCAGGGCGGGTTGAACGAGCCGTTCGCCGGGGGCCGGGGGACGACCGGTGGGGGCGAACACCCGTCGTGCCAGAGGATCGCGAAGCCGGGGAAGACGCTCTTCGATCCGGCGGGCGAGATAGGCTGAGACGGGAAAGCCCTCCGCGGCAACCCGGATGGCGGGGGCGAGCACCTCGGCCCGGGATCTGGAACCGTGCCGGTCGTGGAGATGGAGAAGAAACGCCGGTTCGGTGGGAAGCCCGATGTCCGAAGAGCCGGTCGCCGCACCGGGGGGCAGGGGGCTCGAGGCGTCCCAGGCTTCGAGGCCTTTGGCGGGGAGACGGAGGATCGCGAACCCATCACCGCCGAGGCCGGAGTTTGATGGCTCGACGACGGCAAGCATGAAGGCGGCGGCAACGGCCGCATCGACGGCGTTCCCCCCCTTGTCGAGCAGATCCAGAGCTGCTTGCGTGGCCCGCTCGTGGCCGGTCGAAGCCGCACCTCCCGGGCCGTGGGAGACGAACTCCCGGGCCGGGGCCTCGTGGGACAGCAGGGCGAATAGCAGGAGAAGAAGAGGAAGGGGAAACCGTCGGACATGAATCATATCAGCAAATATGCCTCGATTTTCTGGGTCTTTCCCTTGACCTCACGGAAGGGAAGGCGGACCGTCGGCGTGCCGGCGGGGGCAAGGGCCAGAACGGGCCCGGAAAGCACGATGCGGGTTCCCTGGGTCGTGTGAGCCAGGGTCGCGAGACGCGCCGCGAGATTGACCGGATCCCCGATCACGGTGAAATCGAGGCGGAATGCGGCGGCTCCGATGGTTCCCGAGACGACGGTGCCGGTGTTCATCCCGATGGCCGTCGTCCAGGAAACGCCCTGCTCCCCGAGGGTGGGGGCGATCGCCCGGGCGACCTGGAGCGCGGAGGAAACGGCCGCGCGGGCGCCGCCGGGCACGTCATGCCGGAACACGACCATGACCTTGTCGGTGATGATCTTGTCGATCTCGCCGCCGTGCCGGATGACGGCCGCGTCGATGACGCTCAGGTGGGTCTGGAGCGCGGCGAAGACTTCGGCCGGTCCGTGGTCCGCCTTGAACTGTTCGAAGCCGACGATGCTCGAGAACAGGACCGTGACATCGCAGGCGCGAGGTGTCCGGTCGGCTTCGCCGGTTTTGATCGCCTCGAGTACCGAGTCGGAAACGAAGGATTTGAGGTGCCGGCCTTCCTGAAGCCGGCGGGACATGTGATTGAACGCGGCGGCGATCGAGCCGAACTCGTCGTCCCGTGAGGTGTCGAGCCGGAACCCATACCGGCCGGAGGAGATGGCGTCGATGCCGCGACGCAGTTCCGACAGGGGCAGGAGAAAAAAGACGGCGGCGAGCGATCCGAGCAGAACCGCGCCGATGACGAAGCCGAACAGACCCAGGAGGGCCGAGCGGCTGATGCGTTCGAGATCGCGGTCGATCTGGCCGGTCGAGCGCTGGCCGGCGATGACGCCGCGCAGATAGCGGGCCGGATAGACTTCCTGGACCGGCCGGCCGGGCTCGTTGTCCGCCGTGCGCCGGATGATCTGCTGGGTCTGATACCCCGTGTTGAGGAGCGCGTGAAGGCTCGGAAACCGGTCGCGTTCGACGGCGAAGGAGGCGGGGGTGATCGTGCGATCGTGCTTCATGCCGCTCATCACGACGGTCCGGTCGGGCGAGGCGGGATCGGGCAGCGTGCGGAAGGTGGCCGTGAGATACGGTTTGTCGAGCGCACGGCAGCCCCAGACCCAGGTGAGGTTGATGCGGAGGCCCGGAGCGAAGGTCAGTTGCGTATCGATCGAGAAGTTGGCCTCGTGAAGGAATTTGACCTCGAACAGCCGGTGCGGATAGAACGCGATGTTGATGTAGGTCGAGAGGCCGCCCAGGTTGATGAAGATGTCCTGAAAGGTTTCCTGTTTGAGGGCTTCGGCGAGAGCGGTCGCTTCGGATTTGCCGGCCGCGGTCTCAGAGGTGTCGACCCCGAGACGGTGGAGGCCGCGACTGATCATATACTGGACGATGGGGTTCGGGTCGACGCGCGAGATGATCTGCTTTCTGCCGGACGGGAGGAGCATCGCCTGGATGCTGTAGTATCTGCCGTCGGAGGCGACGACGAGGATGTTGTGGAAGACATCGTTGTGGAGCGCATTGAAGGTCTCGAGAAAGGTTATAAAATAACTTTCGATATCATTCAGCCCGATCGTCGGATCCGAGAACCGGTCGATGCGGGACCGCCGGTGGAACGAGCGGAGGTAGTTCGAGAACGAGGCGATGTGGGCGCGGTCCCCTTCGTCGATATCGACCAGCTCCTGGTGAAGATCGCGCTGGAGAGAGGCGCGCCGGTCCCGTTCGGTCTCGAACTGGTACCGGCCGATCATGACGCCGGCTCCGGTCAGGGGGAGGAGGGCGACGGCGAGGAAGGCGGCCGGAAGCAGGCGGCGCACCGTGAAAACCGGGCCCCGACCGAAGATGAGGCGTTCCCCGGCGATGAAGCTGCCGACCGTCGCGAACAGCAGGAGGAGGCCGAGCAGGGAGACGGAGGAAAGCGGCCACTGTTCCGGGGCGGGGAGCGGGCGCGCGACGAGCAGACGATAGCCGGGGGTGCGCTCGGGGGGCGCGGCACAGATCATGAAGGGGCCGGCTCGGGCAGAATCGAACCGGGACGAACGGTATCGGGAGGATGAGGAGAGGTGACGGAGGAGATCCGGCGTCTCCGACAGCCGCCGGTTCGTGAGGAGGGGGCGGCCCGAAGCGAGCGGAAGCATCATCGCACACTCATCCGGAGAGTCCCAGGTGTTCACCAGAAGCGCCGGGAGGTGAGCCATGGGAATTTTCCCCAGATCCATCCAGAAGATGACGATCAGGTTGGGCTCGGCAAACGTGTGGAAGAGAAAGTGGGTCGTCTCGAGGGATCGGAGACAGAACCCGTCGTCCCGTCTCAACCGGAGGGGATCGATCGGAATGAGCAGGCCGAACCGCTTGAACAGGTGGCTGCGGATCTTCTCGCCGAGCGGCGGAATGGGGCCGTTCTCGCCCTGCTCCTTCAGATAATCGATCTGGGCATACGCATCGGCAATGGCGTCGAAGCCGCCGCCCGGAGCCGATGTGAACAGCCGTTCGGGGGCCGTGCCGACCCGCACCACGAAACACTCATGTGGCGGAAGGACGGGGGCGAGGAGGGATGCGTGGGTCGAGGCGATGCGCTTCTTCAGGTCTTCCGTCGTGTAGGAGGTCGGCGGCCGGCCGTCCAGCGCCGCAGCGAGGAACCGGGTGATGGCTTTGCTCATCAGGCTCGGCGCGGAATAAGCGCCGGTGGCTTCGTTGATATTCCAGCGAATATGGTTTCTGATCTCCTCGATCCGTTCCTCGGAGCGGAGATGGAGATTCTGACGGATCGTCACGAGATACGCCAGGGAAGGCAGGAAAAAGAGGGCGAGGAAGAACGCGAATCGGGTCATGCGCCCCGTCATGCTTCGGCCTCCCTTCTTCGGACCAACTCGGCGGCCTGTTCCCGCGGGAACGGTTCGAAAACGAAGGAGGGGCCCGCGAGGGAAACCGTCGCCTCGTCGGCGATGATGCGGCTGTGCCGGCCGCGCTTCGAGAGGTTTTCGAGCGCTTCGGCGCGACCGCGGGGCGTGCCGATGACGACATAATCGCGGCGGCGGCTTCCGGCGAGGGTTCCGGCCATCAGCTCGCCGGTTGCGATGCCGATGCCGACCGCATAGGTGAACGAGCCCGAGACGGCGCGGAGACGATTGATGCGCTCGACCTCCGCGTTCATCTCGAGAGCCGCGAGAAGGGCCGCGTGGGCACCGGCATCGGGGCCTGTCGCCCGGAACAGCGCGACCACTGCATCGCCGATGAACCGGTCGACATGTCCGCCGTGGCGCAGGATGGCCGACGTCATGGCCTCCATGTGTGTATTGAGGAGATCGACGATCTCTGCGGGCGGATGGGACTCCGACATCGTGGTGAAGGAGCGGATGTCGGAAACGAGGATCGTGCCGGTGAAGGCATCGGCGCGGGCCGTCTCCATATCCTCGCGGTCGAGGGAGGATTCAATAGCTCCTGATACGAATTTTCCGAGTTCGCGCCGCTCGCGGAGGCCGTCGATCATCGCGTCGAACGAAACGGTCATTTGGCCGAGTTCATCGGGCCGTTCGAGGCCCGTGCGCACCGTCAGGTTGCCCGATGACACGTTGCGGAGGGTGCGATCCACGGCCTCGAGGGGTGTCACGAGGTGGTCGGCGGTGAGTCGTGCGAGCCGGTAGGCGATCACGCCGAGCAGCGCCGTGAACAGCGCCAGGAGGGATTTGTTCCGCGCATCGATGTCGAGGATGCCGTCGACGGACCAGAGGCTGGCCGTCACCATCGGGCCAAGGGTCCGGCAGGGGGCTGCGACGGCGAGGAGGGTCCCGCGGCGAATCGTGATGGGCGTGTCGGCCAGGGCTGCATGATCCATGCATTGCCGAAGCAGGCGGCCGGGTTCCGAGTTCCAGAAACCGGCGTTCTGGGGCGGCTGATGGGGAGTCGCTCCGCCAGGTGTCACATCGCCGCAGGCATGCCGCGCGGGATGCTGCAGATTCAACCGGTTGATCTCCTGGGTGAGAAACGTCTTCTGCGAGCCGCGGGCGGGCGTGTTCAGGAGCACGTAGGCCCGGGGGACGCCGGATTCGAAAAACATCTGGGAAACATGCAGCCCGATATCCTCGGAGCCGATCGAGGTCATGTGGCCCGTTTCCATCAGGCTGAAGAACAAATCGCTGAACTGGAGGACGCCGAAGCTTTCGAAAATCGTGCGCCAGCTCTTCTGATTCTCGGTGTCGAGCATGATGCTCGAGTTGCCGAACTGGCCGAACCGCGAGATCAGGGAGTTATGGGTCAGGTTGATGATGCCGGCGAAAAAATCGAGATTTTCGATCGAATCCTTGTCCTCACCGCTGGATGAGAACGAGCGGCCCTGGCTGCCGGGCTGGAAGATGAGCACGTTGTTCAGGGGCTCACGTGTTGTGGAAAACGTCCCGTAGCACTCGGCCGCCGCGCTGGCGACGTCGGCGGAGGAGCTGCTGAGAACATTCCGGATGAAGGAGGGGGAGGAGAAAACCTGTTGTGCCGCGCGAGAAAACCGGCCCAAGCTCTGCCGGCTGAGAATGTCGAGCGCGTTGAGGGAATCGATTGCCCCGGTTTCGATGGTGTCCACCGCGCGCTGTGTCTCGGTCGAGATCTGGAGATATCCGAAGGTGGCCAGCATCCCGAGAGGCAGCGATGCGACGAGGAGAAACTGGGTGCGAAGCATCGTGCGAAGGGAAACGGGCGGCGGTCTTCCGGATACCATGACATATAAAAAGGTGATCCCCCAGCCCAGGAGCAGGAGCGCGCGGCTTGCCGTCAAAAGCCCTGAAAGCGGGGACGGATGCTGGGGGAGGGGAGCGATCGCGAGCATGTCGAAGGGATGTTGGGGAGAAAAACTTTCCCGGAACACGAGGAACTCCTCGTACACGGTGAGACGACCCTGTTTCATCGATGGGGCTGCGGCGACAAGCTTGCGGAAGGAGGCTGGCCGGATGCGGGCAAGGGCAGCGGTGGAGCGCGCAAGAAGGGGCCTGCGCCCTTCTGATAGCCCGGGAAGGGGAATGAGCAGAGGATGGAACAATCCCGCCGCCGACCGGTCGGCCAGTTCCAGGGTGTGCCGGAGGGCGCGGGGAGAATCGCTCAGGTTCCCGGGCCAGAGAATCAGCACGGCTCCGAGGATGTGCGAGCCGTGGTTGATCGTTCGCCACATGGTGAGCTGGAGACGCCCGTCGATGATGGTGGGGGTGACGCGGCCTTCCCGGCCGGCCAGGACACGCGGTGGCGTCCAGGGGCCGAAGATGAGGGCATTCGTCGGCATGAGCGCCTTCATGCGGCGCTGGTCGATGGTGCCGGATTCCGCCGTGGTGCGGTAGAAGTCGAGCAGCTCTGCCATCAGCCGGAGTTTCATGCGTGGAAACGAAGGATGCCGAAGGGGTTTGAAGCGGCCGTCCGGGGAAACGCCGAAAGAAACCACGAGCGTACCCGCCGGCCGGTGCGTCGGCGGGTACGCCCGTTGAAAGGCAGCCTCCGGGATGCCGGAATCAAAAAGAGATCCCTTCCGGGATCTCTTTGCTGCTTCGAGGATGAGGCTCTCGAAACGGACCCCCATCATTTCCAGTTGGGAGTCGATGGTGTGCGAGGCTCTGAGACGATGAAGACCCTGTCGGGCAAGACGCTGCCACTCGCGACGGTCCCGCTCATCCCTGAGGCTCGCAAGGCGCATGTCCGTGACGGACAGCGCCGCGAGCAGCAGGAACGTGAGCAGGAAGGGGGCCGCGAGAACGATGAGTGCCTTGACCCGCGAAGCCACTTTCGATCTCTAGAACCGCAGCACCGGCCTGAGCCGGTTCAGCGCTTCTTCGAGGAACGGGCGGCGGCCTTCTTGGCCTTCTTGGCCGGGGCGGCAGCTTTCTTGGCCTTCTTGGCAGGAGCCTTCTTGGCAGCCTTGGGAGCCGGTTTCTCAGCCTTCTTGGCGGGCTTGGCGGACTTGGCAGGCTTTGCGGCGGGCTTGGCAGCCGGCTTGGCGGCCGGTTTCGCGGCCGGCTTGGCGGGCTGTTTGCGGGAAGAGGGGAACAGGGGCTGATCGGTGTCGTCCTTCACGGCTTTGCGGGCGGCAACGTGCTTCTGAACCTGCTTGCGCAGTTCGTCGGTGGTGTACAGGTTCTTGCCCTTGTTGGTGATGTGCTCTTCATAATAGGAGGTGATCAGATCCGTGACGGATTTGAGGATCATATCGTCCTTCGGGTTCTTGATGGTGCCGAGCACGATCTGGGAGGCATAGCCGAACACCAGGCCGAAGAGGGTGTTCATGGTTTCCTGATAGGCTTCTTCGGTGCGGATCGAGGCCAAGAAGTCGACCTTGCGGACGCGGTCGCGGACCCACTTGTGGAAGGTGGACATCAGCTTACCGGACTGCTGCTGCTCGAAGAACAGGGCTTTGAAAACATTCGGCTTGTCGCGGCCGAGGAGGCACATCGCCATCGCCACATCCCCCAGCAGGTTGTTGCCGCGGGGCTTCTTCACTTCGGCGACCAGATACTCGATGGCGGCCTTGAGGGTTTCGTTGCGCAGATCGTTGATGGTGTGGAACAGCCAGAAGATCGGCATGGTGGAACAACCGACTTCGGTGGCAACGCTCACCGCGGTGACGGAGGGGAGGCCATCACGCTCGAGAACGGAATAGGCACCTTTGAGAATGTCTTCATAACCGAACATGGTACGACGGGGCATGCAAGTAGCTCCTTCTCGTTTAGATATAACCTCGAGCAAAATAATATCACCCAAGACATTACGCTCGATATCCAATCATAATGTACCGGTTCGGATTTCGCAATCGGTAATTGAAAATATTTTCAAAAATTTTCTGGCACTCTCAAAACGCCTGCTGGAACGGGATTCGTGCGTTCCCGAATGACAGACGGCCCATTCTATGGTAACCTTTTTTCTCGATCGACCTTCACCGGGTACCGAAAACGGGTACCCACGAACGGAAAAATCTGGACGATCCCCGTAATCCGCGGAGACGGCCAACCTAGGGAAGGAGTCTTACGTGTACAAGATCCTCGAGAAGGAACAGCTGGCGGCGGGTATTTCCCGCCTCGTGTTCGATGCCCCGCTCATCGCGAAGAAGCGGAAAGCCGGCAACTTCGTCATGTTGCGCGTCGCCGAAGGCGGAGAGCGCATTCCCATCACCATCGCCGATTCCGATCCCGCCAAAGGCTCCGTGACGCTGTACGTCCAGGCGGTTGGCAAGACGACGAAGCTGCTGACCTCAAAGAATGTCGGCGAATCGATCACCGATCTCGTCGGCCCCCTCGGTGAACCCACCCATATCGAGAAGTTCGGAACCGTCGTCTGCATCGGTGGCGGCGTCGGCACCGCCGAGATCTATCCGATCGCCAAAGCCCTGCGCGATGCCGGGAACCACGTGATCGGGATCGTCGGCGCCCGCAACAAGGATCTGGTCATCCTCGAGCGCGAAATGCGTGAAATATGTAATGAATACTATATCACCACCGACGACGGTTCCGCGGGGATGAAGGGATTCGTTTCCGACAGGCTCAAGCAGATCATCGACACGGGGGTGAAGATCGGCTGCGTCTACGCCGTCGGCCCCATCCCGATGATGAAGGTGTGCGCGAACGTGACGAAGCCGTTCAGCATCAAGACCTACGTCAGCCTCAATCCCCTCATGGTGGACGGCACCGGGATGTGTGGCGGCTGCCGCGTCACGGTCGGAGGCAAAATGAAGTTCGCCTGTGTCGACGGCCCCGAGTTCGATGGCCACCAGGTCGATTTCGACGAACTGATCATGCGCAACCGCACCTATGGCGACCTCGAGAAACAGTCGATGAACGAGCACGAATGCCGGCTACAGAAGGCGGCAGATGCGAAAACCGGAGGTAACTGACATGTCGGCGAACCCTCTCACCCCCCAGCAGCGCATGGCTCTTCCCCGCCAGAAACCCCTGGAACAGGATCCGAAGGCACGCAGCCGCAACTTCCAGGAAGTCTGTTTCGGCTTCGATGAAAGCCGCGCGCGCGAAGAGGCGAAGCGTTGCCTCGAGTGCAAGAACGCGCTGTGCGTCAAGGGCTGCCCCGTCGGCGTGAACATCCCGGCCTTCATCGCGAAGATCGTCGAGAAGGATTATGTCGGCGCCGTCCAGAAGATCCGTGAGCAGAACTATCTGCCCGCCGTCTGCGGCCGCGTCTGCCCGCAGGAGATGCAGTGCGAGGCCCAGTGCGTCCTCGGCAAGAAGCACCAGCCCGTCTCGATCGGCAAACTCGAGCGGTTCGTGGCCGATTACGAGATGCAGAACAACCTGTTCAAGAGCCCCGTCATCATGAACCGGCTCGACCGCAAGGTCGCCATCGTCGGCTCCGGCCCCGCCGGCCTGACCTGCGCCGCCGAACTCGCGAAGCGCGGGTACCAGGTGACCGTGTTCGAAGCGCTGCATGCCGTCGGCGGCGTACTCCGATACGGCATTCCCGAGTTCCGGCTGCCAAAGGCGATTCTCGACACCGAGATGGAGCGCATCAAGGCGCTCGGCGTGAAGGTCGTACTCAACTTCGTCGTCGGCCGCACCGCCACGCTCGACGAGCTGTGCAACGAGATGGGCTACGAAGCCGTTTTCCTCGGAACCGGCGCCGGCACCCCGAAATTCCTCGACATCCCCGGCGAGAGCCTCAGCGGTGTCTACTCGGCAAACGAGTTCCTGACCCGCGTCAATCTGATGAAGGCCTACGGCTTCCCGGAATCCGACACCCCGATCCGCATCGGGAAACGCGTCGCCGTCTGCGGTGGCGGGAACACGGCCATGGATGCCGTCCGCACGGCAATGAGACTCGGCGCGGAAAAGGCCTACCTCGTATACCGCCGCACCCGGGCCGAGATGCCGGCGCGCGTCGAGGAGATCCTGCACGCCGAAGAAGAAGGCATCGAGTTCCTGTTCATGACCAACCCCCTCGAAGTCCTGGGGGATGAGAAGAACTGGGTCAAGGGCCTCCGGCTCCAGAAAATGGAGATGGGCGAGCCGGATGCCTCGGGGCGCCGCAAGCCGGTTCCCGTCAAGGGCTCGGAGTTCGTGCTCGAGGTGGAGACGCTCGTCGAGGCCATCGGCCAGGCTCCGAACCCGATCATCCAGGCCACCACCCCCGGCTTGAACGTGACCAAATGGGGCACCGTCGTCGTCGACGAGAAGATGACCACCAGCCGGCCCAACGTGTACGCCGGCGGCGATCTGATCACCGGCGGCTCGAAGGTCATTCTCGCGATGCAGGACGGCCAGAAAGCCGCTGCGGCGATCCACGAGTATCTCCAGACCCATTGTAAATAGCTGGTGCTTTGTCATTCCCCCGGTCGCAGGACGCGAAACCCGTGTCCATGCGGTCGGGGGAAAATATTTTGACCCGGTCGTGCAATGGTGGTATGATTCGTCCGTCGTTCTCGTGAAAAATGGAACGAACAACAAGGAACAGGAAACTGGAGGAATTGGTGATGGCTGACAAGTCGTTCAACGCGTTTGAATTGGCCCAGGGACAGTTCGATGACGCCGCCAAGGAAATGGGACTCGACCAGGGAACCCGCGACCTTCTCCGCAACGTCGACCGGGAATATCATTTCAATATCCCCGTCCACATGGACGACGGCACCGTGAAGGTGTTCCGCGGCTTCCGCTGCCAGCGCAACGACGCGCGCGGCCCGTGCAAGGGCGGCATCCGCTTCCACCCGCAAGAAACCATCGACACCATCCGTGCCCTCTCGATGTGGATGACCTGGAAATGTTCCGTGGTCGACATTCCTCTCGGCGGCGGCAAGGGCGGCGTCATCTGCGATCCGCACAACCTGTCGATGCGCGAGCAGGAACAGATCTGCCGTGGTTGGGCCCGCCAGGTCGCCCGCAACGTCGGTCCCGTGCAGGACGTTCCGGCCCCCGACGTCATGACCACCGGCCAGCACATGATCTGGATCCTCGATGAGTATGAAAGAATCATGAATGGCAAGTTCCCCGGCTTCATCACCGGCAAACCCGTCGGCGTCGGCGGCTCCCTCGGCCGCACCGAAGCCACCGGCTACGGCGTGATTTACACCGTCCGCGAAGCCATGAAGGAACTGGGTATCGACATCGCGAAGTCCACCTGCTCCATTCAGGGCTCCGGCAACGTCGCCCAGTATGCCGTCGACATGTTCACCCAGCTTGGTGGCAAGGTCATCGCCATTGCCTGCTGGGACAACCACGACAAGAAAGCCTACACCTATCGCTGCGCCAGCGGCATCGAGTTCAAGAAGCTCATGGATGCCGTCGACAAGTTCGGCACCATCAACCAGGAAAAGGCCAAGTCCTACGGCTGGGAGAAGCTCGACGGCGGCGCCTGGATCGAGCAGGAAGTCACGGTTCTGATTCCGGCCGCCCAGGAAGGCCAGATTACCGAAGCCAACGTCGGCAAGATCAAGCCCTCCGTCAAGATTCTCGCCGAAGCCGCCAACGGCCCCACCGCCAAGGAAGCCGACAAGGTCATCGAGAAGAGTGGCATCTTCCTGATCCCCGACTTCCTCTGTAACGCCGGCGGCGTCACCTGCAGCTATTTCGAGCAGGTCCAGTGCAACATGAACTACTTCTGGGAGAAGGACGAAGTCCTCACCAAGCTCGACACCAAGATGACCAACGCATTCAAGGCCGTTTCGGCCCTGGCCCGCGAGAAAAAGGCCTACATGCGCAAGGCCGCCTACATGATCGCGATCGAGCGCGTCGCCAAGTCCTGCAAGCTTCGCGGCTGGGTGTGATGTAAACCAATAGCTATAAAAAAACGGGGGCGAAAGCCCCCGTTTTTTCGTCCCGGGAGCTCCGTTACGCCACACCGGAGGATGTCTCGAGAAAACGATTCACCACAGAGTCACCGAGGCACAGAGGAGTATTCTCTTCGACCTCTGCGTCTCGGTGTCTCGGCGGTGAATCGGTCTGAAACAAAGGTCCGAACATGGATTCAGCCGTCACGATGATTGTGGAGCCCCTCCGGCATCCCTATGCCGCGGGGCTCATCTTCGCTTTCACCTTCGTCCTCATTTCGTTCCGGCAGATGCGCTTCCTTCCGATCGGCAGGCCGTCCGGAGCCCTGCTCGGCGCCGTGCTGATGGTGCTGTTCGGCGTGATGTCCCCCGAGGAGGCCTATGCCCTCGTCAACTGGGACACGATCTGCCTGCTGCTGGGGATGATGATCATCGCCGAGCACCTGCGCGACGCGGGGCTGTTCGAACGACTCACGCGGCATCTGGGAACCATGGGTTCGCCGTTCCAACTGCTCGTCACCGTCTCGATCACAGCAGCGCTGCTCTCGGCCCTCCTCGTGAACGACACGATCTGCGTGGTGATGACCCCGCTCATCCTGGCCGTGTGCGATGCCCGCCGACTCAATCCCTTCCCCTACCTGATGGCCCTCGCCACCAGTTCGAACATCGGCTCGGCCCTGACACTGACGGGGAATCCGCAGAACATGATCATCGGCAGCATCTCGCGGCTCGACTACGGCCGGTTCATCCTGCTCATGGGCCTGCCCGTGACGATCGCCATGATGATCAACCTGTACCTGCTGTGGCTCTTCTACCGGAAACGGCTGACCCTGCCGGCTGGCGGTGCGGGGAGAACCTTCGAGGGCGAGATTCCCCACACCCGCAAACTCCGGATCGGCGCGGCTGCGATCTGTATCACATGCTATGGATTCTTCGCCGGCTTCTCGATGGCATTCTCGGCCCTCGCGGGCGCTGCCCTGGTCATCACGTTGCACCGCCGGGATCCCCGGCACATCCTCGAGCGGCTCGAATGGTCGCTGCTGATGTTCTTCGCGGCCCTGTTCGTCGTGATCGGCGGTCTGAAGACGAGCGGTCTCTCGGCGCTGGGAACACGATGGGCACTCGGGCTCCTCACCGGTGATCCCGCCTCCCAGGCCTGGATGTTTTCCGGAGTCACGCTCGTCGGCTCGAACCTGTTTTCGAACGTGCCCTTCGTGCTGCTTGCCTCCCAGGCCGTCGCGAAGATGGCCTCGCCCGACCTGTTCTGGTGTCTGCTCGCGTATGTGAGCACCGTTGCGGGCAATCTGACGCTGTTCGGCTCGGTGGCGAATCTGATCGTCGCCGAATCCGCTCGTGACCGGTGCGAAATCGGCTTTCTCGATTACGCGAAGTTCGGCATCCCCTCCACGCTCCTGACCCTCGGAAGCGGGATCGCCGTTCTGATCGCCCTCCTTGCTTTCTGAAAAATCCCGATGATTGTGCTATTCTGGCAGACGCGGCAGAGAGGGTACGGCCGCAAACCCGTAGCGTCACTTCCCGAGGTACATATGCTGAAAAACCTGAAACATCTTTTCCTGGCCGCAGCCATCACCTTCTCGACCGGCATTGCCGTCCCGACGTCGTCGGAAGCCCACTCGGCCGATCATTACAAGGTCGCCCAGGGCATGCCGTTCGTCCACTTCGACATCGAGGACATTTTCCACCAGCGCTGGGTCAGCTCGTATCTGCGCGGCCGCCCCGTCATCATCCTGACCGGCCACCGGTACCAGCGGTACGAACTCCTCAAATGGGCCGAGTCGCTCAAACGGGATTTCGGTGTCCCAGGCGCCGCCCATCTGCTCTGGGTCGTCAACGTGACCCACGCCCCCTGGTCGACCAGCCGGGGGACGATCATCAACCAGTGGCGCAGCTTCGGAGCCCCGATCCCGGTCCTGATGGACTGGCACGGCGTGATCGGAAAGGCCACGCGCGTGGATTACAATGTGCCGAACATCATTGCCCTCGACGCCGACGGCCGGCTCGCCATGCACGAGAAGCACACGTTCACCCCGGAAGTGTACAGCGCCGTCGCCACCCGGCTGCGCGCCCTCGTCACCTCGGCACCCGGCATGGCCAAGCCCGCCACGCCGACCCCGATGGATCCTGCCGTTCAGCCCGCTCCGGAAACCGCTGCAGGGGCCCCCGCCTATGCGCCGCCTCCGATGCCGGCCCCGACCGGCGGCAAACGTGGCGACTCATACTGATCCGTATAGTAGAAAATATATCTCATAGAAGGAAAAGGAGTTTCGGATGACCCGTTCTCGACTGTTCGTCGCTCTGCTTCTGCTCGTTGCGTTCGCCCTGCCGGCCCAGGCGGAAAAACCCTTTCGCATCCTCGTCTCCGACGATGACGGCATCATGTCCGAAGGGATCCTCGAACTGGTGAAGGCCCTCGAGGAGGTCGGCAGCGTCACCGTCTGCGCCCCCGCCGAAAATCAGTCGGCCATGGGCCACGCCCTCACGACCGATGGTCCGATCCAGGTCGAGGAAGTGGAGCGCGAAGGGAAGTTCTTCGGCTACGCCATCAAGGGCACGCCCGCGACTTCTGTCAAGGCCGGGATCATCGGCGGTCTCGTTCCCGAAACCCCCGATCTCGTCGTTTCGGGCATCAACGAAGGGTTCAATATCGGCCGTATCGTCTACGTTTCGGGTACCTTCAACGCCGCGCAGGAAGGCGTTCTCTCGGGCATCCCCGGCATCGCCGTCTCGATCGAACGCAGCAAGGACATGGATTATCGCATGGCCGCAGAGTTCACTCGCGACCTCGTGAACGTCCTGAAGATGAAGGGCTTCCCGAAAGATGCCGTCATCAATGTGAACGTGCCGGCCTGCAAGCGCGAGGAGCTGAAGGGCGTTGCCGTGACGCACCTGTCCGAGTTCCAGTATCGCGAACAATGGGTCAAGCGCAAGACCCCCTGGGGCAAGACCTACTTCTGGACCTCGGTCAAACGCCCCCCGTCGATCCCCGTCGAGGGTTCCGACTACTGGGCGATGGAGGAAAACTACATCTCCGTCACCCCGGTCCCCTTCATCAAGGGCGCCCCCCACGCGGCAAAAGAGCTCACCCGCCTCGAACTCACCTTCGACGGCAAGCTCATGAAGTAATCCCCCACGAACGACGACCGGGCCCGGAACAAGCTTCCGGGCCCGGTTTTTTTGTGCCAGCGATCACTCCGCGCGGACTGGCTGCATTTCGGATATACGGGCAATAATATATATAAAATACAATAGAATTATGTCGATGCCCCGAGCGCAGGAGCCGCCACCGGTATTCCCCACGTGGGCGTTCCACAGGGGGAAGCCCCGGTGACGGGAAACGGATCGGAATCAGGCAGGCGTTCCCTCTTCGGTTTTGAACAGGGCCATGGTCCCGGCTTTCCCTTTGAGCGTGAACTCCCGCACCAGCCGGCCGTGAAAGCCGTCCGGCAGATGTTCGGCCACTTCGCGACTGAACAGCAGGGATGGCCCGGGTTCACCTGCGGCCTGTGCCTGGATGCGGGCGGCCGTGTTGACGGTGTCGCCGATGACGGTGAAGTCGATCATGCCGTGGCGCGAACCGACCTTGCCGGAAATGGCGGGACCGAAATGAATTCCAAGGTCGGTGCGGACCGTGAAGGAGCCTGCCGCGTGTCGGGAACGGTTGAACTCCTCCTCCGCCTGCATGATGGCACGGGCGGCCCGGAAAGCCCTCCTCGCCGGGTGCTCGGCTTCCGGCTGATCGAAGAAGACGGCCATGACCGCATCGCCGATCAGCTTGTCGATACTGCCTCGTTCCTGTGTGATGCATTCACTGATGAAGGTGAAATACCCGTTCAGCATCTCGATGAGCGCAGGCGGCGTCTGGGTTTGCACCAATCCGTCAACGTGGTGGATATGCGTGAAGAGGACGGCAACGTCGCGCCGCTCGCCGCCCAGGGCAAGGCTGCGGCCGTCTTCCTTCTTGACCTCTTCGAGAACCTGGTCGGAAACGAACCGGGACATCCTCTCCCGTTCCTGCAGGCCTCCCGCCATTTCGTTGAGGGCTGCCGCGAGCTCGCCGAGCTCATCATCGGCAGGAATTTCGGCACGGACATCGAAGCGCTTGAGGGCGATTCCCCTGACCATGACGGTCAGTCCCTGGATGCGGCCGACGATCCACCGGGAGACCACGATCGCCATCGGAACCATCAGCAGAAGGCTCAGGACGATCGATGTGGCGAGAACCCGCAGCGTGAAGACTTCTTCCACCTCGAGCGGAAAAGGGGGCTTCAGGCCGAGAATCAAAGCGGCCTGATCGGCCCACCCGGCCCCGTCATCCGGCCGGCATTCCATCAGGCCGATCATCAGATATCCGCTGACCTGGACGGGATAGGACACCACGGCGAGAAACCGCCTGCCGTCGGGAAAGGTGATCTCACCCGTTTCGCCCGCCCGGAACCGGATGGCCCGCTCGACCAGGCGCCGCAGGGATGCCGAGTGTCTCCAGGCCCGCGGATAGAAGGAGCCGTCGGTTGCCGCGAATCCCGTCAGGACAGGGTCTGCCGGCTGCGTGGAGCTCGAGATCTGGGCCATGGTCGCTTCGACGAAGCCGCGAGAAAAAGCGACGTCATCGAACGCCCAACTGACCAGGCCGACCGCCCGGGGCGGGGTGTTCCGCCGGTCATACAGGGGCGATGGTTGCTGCATCAGGCTCCGGTTGCGGGTCTGCATGCGGTTGAATGTGCGTTCCTCCTTGAAGAAGGTTCGCAGGAGGGCTTCCACCTGTTGATCGGTCATCAGGAGCCCCGTTGACAGCAACGCAGGGTCGGGAACACGCCCTTCCGCCTCGATCAGGATGGCCAGTTGGCGCAACATCAGGCCCACATACTGGCCTTTGCTTTCGAAAGCCTCGCAGTCACGAAGCAGGGACATCCGTTTCCCCTGCTCGTCGACCACCACGACTTCGAACTTTTCCAGATCACGACACAGGTCGGACAGCCGCTGCTCAGAAAGGGGATGATTCGCGACCATCTGGCCCTCGATCTTCCGCAACTGGGCAGATCGGTGTGCCTGATACTCCAGATGGCGGCGGTCGATATCATGATGCCGGGCCTGGATCCGCTGTTCCCACCTGCTGCGGGCCGTTCGGGCGTTTTCCCTCGCCAGATCCATCCCCTGAAGGAAAACGGCACCCAGCGGCAGGATCGTGATCAGAGCGAACAGGCAGATGACCTGGCTGTGGAGACCGAGATCGGTGGGGATTCCAAGCCAGAGGGTGCGCCAGGCAAATGCTGAAGCGGCGAGGCATCCGAGCAGCCCGGCGAACAACAGGAACGGTCGGGCGTGGTCGAGTGGGCCATCCCGCCGGTCGGGGGCAAGCCCTGCCACGAGCCAGCGCCCGTCCCCTTGGGGAATGTAGCGCGCGACCCAGGACCCAAGCCGGTCCTCGGCCTCGGTCCGTCCCTGGAAAAAACGGCGGAGGGTCGAAGGCAGGACTCCACCTGCCCCTCTCCGGACCTCTATTACAGGGCGGTTACCGGACTGGCGGACGATCATCCCGACATCAGCCCACGGGAGAATCTGTCCGAGAAGCCTGTGTTCCAGGTTTCGAAGGGGAACGCGAACGGGATCCAGGATCACCCAGAGGCCGCCGAGATCACCTTCATCGGTGCCTTCCAGCCTTCCCTGAATCCTGGCGGAAGGGATCACCCAGGACAGCCGCATCTGGCCTCGGTCCTGGAACGCCCGAGGGGAACCGTCACCCGTGATGAAATCGGTGAGCTGTGTCAGGCTTCCGTACAGCTTCCGGCAGAATCCCGAGGCTGCCTGGAACCTCGTTTCCCGGGTGTTCCCGCCTCCCCGCCGCTGCAACGTGACGACGGCGTTCCAGAGGGTTTCCCTTGTGCGGCGGGGATCGCTGCCTGTCTGGAAGACCATTCGCCCCTGGTCATTGAAGGCGAACACCGTCGCCCCGGGAAATCGTTTGGCAAAGCGTTGGCCGATGCGGCTTGCCAGGCCGCTGTTGAACGGGGAACGGCGAACGGCATGGTTCGCCCAGGAAAGGAGGGGTGCCCCCCGCAAGGCCACCAGGTTCGGATGCCGGAGGTCCTCGGCCAGGGACAGGACGGCCTGGTCGAGTCGTTCGAGGGCCTCTCTTCCCCGTTCCACGCGGCCGTCGGCGGCCCGACGCTCGAGGAGTGTCACGGAAACCCCGCATCCCAGGACGATCAGGAAGAGGATGAGACAAAACAGGAATTTCCGCGGGGTGGGTGGGACCGGAAGTTCAGATCTCATCGGTGATTCCCGGCAGGATCTCGAATCCCTCCCCGAGCGTGGCGGGAAGAGGGGCCATGGCGAATGTTCCGGCGACGACCAGCCCGGCTTCCTTCGAGAGGATCACCTTCGAGACGGATGTGTGCTTGCTCAGGCTCTCCAGAGCCTGGGCGCGGGCGATGGCCGGGCCGATGACGGTGAAGTCGAGACGGCCGCCGGCGGCACCGACGTTTCCTTCGACCACCTGGTCGAAATGGATGCCGATGCCGTTCTCGATCTCGAACCGGCCGGTCTTCCGGCGGTCGGCGTTGAAGCGGCGGACGGCGGCCCGCATCTCGAGTCCGGCCTGCACGGCCCGGAGAGCGGGGTGAGCGAGCTCCTCCCCCTCGTGAAAGACCGCCACGATGGCATCCCCCACGAGCTTCTGAATCTCGCCACCATGGCTCTGCAGCAGGAAATCCATCTCGGTAAAATAGGCGTTGAGCATTTCCACGACGTGATCCGGAGGATGGCGTTCCGAAATGGTGGTGAAGTCGCGGATGTCCGAGCATAGGATGGCGGCACGTATAATACGACCGTGAATACCGGAACCCCGTCCCGCCTGTTCCTCCCGGATATCTGACAAGGCGGTTCGGGAGACGAAACGCCGCATACGCTCGCGTTCCTGCAAACCCTGGAGCATCTCGTTGAATGCGCCGGCCAGCATACCGAGTTCGTCACGGCTGGCCACCGGGAGACGATGATCGAGCCGCCCGCCGGCGACCTCCCCCGCGCCGGCCTTCAACTGCCGAAGGGGGGCCACCAGCTTGTTCCGAAGAGTCACGGAAACGGCCAGGATTAAAACCAGCCCGGCCAGAAAGAGGAGAATCACGATGCGCCCCTGGTGATCGCGGGTCTCGAGGATCCGGCCGTAGGGCATGACCCCAACCGGGAACTGACCGGCCAGAGCGTGTGTGAAAGCCGTAACCCCGAGAAATTCGATGCCGTCGCGATTCCGGTAGCGGATCGTCTCGGAAGTCTGGGTCTCCCGGGTTCGCTCGACGGCCTCACGAAGGAGATCCGAGTCGAAGGTGGGTTCCCAGTACCCGCCATATTCGGGATGGACGGGAATGACGCGGAACGGCCCGGCCCGAAGCGGGGGATGGGCGCAGAGGTCGCGGAAAAAGGCGGAGGATTCCCGGGCTGCGTCGAAGACGAACAGGGCGAATGTTCGAAGGGGTGCCGACGAGGGATCGGTGCGGTTCGGGCGATCCTTCCCGATGTGGCAGAGGGATATATATCGGGTCTGATTGAATTCGGTGGGGGTCACTTCGTCGAGGGTTTTCACCATTTCAAGGATGGGGGAGGATTCCCCGAGGATGTCCTGGACCGTCAGCTCCAGCCCTGCTTTGTTCGCTGAATCAGCCGTCTTCAATTGCCCCCGCTCGCGCAGGATCTGCAGAAACAGGTCCAGAATGACTTTCTTCAACTGGCCGGCTCTGGCTCCCAGAGCTTGGTCTGGGTTGGCGATCATGGATGAATACAGGCGGGGGGAGAATCCGGGGGCTGCGGCATCGGCCAGGAAGATGGTATGGGCGGGTTGGAGGGGGGCCGGAATACGGTCGGCCTTCAATTCACCGGTGTTCTTCAGAGCTGCCTCCCGGCTGAAATCCAGGCAGGCGCTCTGAATGCTTTCGAGCTGATTGCGGAAATCCCGGTCGGTCCTGGTCAGTTGTTTCTGCATGAGATTCGTCCAGTGCGCCCTCTCCATCTCTTCCAGCGCGATGAACCGCGAGCTGCCCAGATAGGCAAGGGCCAGAAGAGGGACCGAGCCAGCGAACCCGAAGGCAAAGGCAATCTGCCAGCCGAGGCCCACGGAAAGCCGGATGCGACCCACCAGGATTCCGGCCACGAAATGGCATCCCCAGAACCATCCGCCCGCTATGACGGCTGCAATGAACAATCGGATGGCTCCCGGGATCTGGAGAAACCATGGGGCGGGCACCGCCAACACCAGATACCCGTCGTTTGCCGGGGCCAGAGGCTTCTTCAGGATCACTCCCTCGGGATGCCAGCCGGCCTCGCCGGTTGTCGGCAGATCGTTCAGCCGGGAGGCGGGGAACCAACGGTCGCCCCGGGCCTCGATGATCTCCCCCGAGCCAGCCGACACGACGGCACCGAAGGCCACCTCGTCAGGCAGGGCGCGCAGTCCGTTCCGGTATCTCATCGTGGAGGGGAGATCCCGATCGGTGACTTCGATGTGCAGTACGGCCTGGTAAGGGGTGGCCTGGTTCTTCGGCAGGAAATATGCTCCCAGGTGTTTTCGGGGCTGGCCGGGCTGCTGGAAGGAATATCCGAACCGTCGAATCCCACGAAAAAATGAGGGATTTGGCTGGCCGTAGGTGTCCTGGCAGAACCGACGAATCCGCCTGGCCTGTTCGAGAGAAGGGGGGGATGCGCCCGGTTCGAACTGCATCCGTTGGGCTGTGAGGTTCAGTTCCGCGAACAGTTCCCGGTTGGGGAAGTTCCCGGCGGGGTAGACCAGGGCGCCATCAGCATCATAGGCAAGAACACGGGAAGGGATTCCCATCGCCCGCTTTGCCCGCTCGGCCAGGATGGGGAGGGGCTCGCTGGCCAGCCGCTCATCAACGGCGTTGGGAAACTCCCGGGTAAAGATATTCCACAGGACATTTTCCGGCTTCAGATTCTCCCCGACATTCCGAGCGACGCGGTTGAACAGGTCTCCCTGCTGCTGCAGCACGATCTCCCGGTAGTGGGTGAGGAATCTCTCGACCAGGAACAGTCCCAGAAGCATCGGAATCAGGAGAAGAACCGACAATCCCAGGGCTGCCGCCTCGAGACCCTGGTTCCCGTCCTGGGCTCCTCCCATGCCGACCATCCCTTACATTCCCCCGGGGGCCGGCAGGAGCGGGCAGCCGTCTCCGGCGGTGTCGATCGGGGCTGCGTCGCGCCTGGGCGGAAGAAGTGTTCGATATCTCCCCGGTGTTCCGTGATGCAAATAATATCTTATAGGATATATAACCACGAGCATCCGGGGGATGCTCGTGGATACGGACTGCGGAACGGCCGGATCGTGACGCCTTGTCATTCCCTTGGGGAACGGCTTATTCGGTGGCTTCGAGGTAGGTGTAGCCGTAGAGACCGGAGCGGTAGATGGCGAGGAACTCCTTGCCTTCCTTCACCGTGATCTTGCCCTCCTTGACCGAGGAGCTGACCCAGCTTTCCATGGTGCGCACCAGCTTCTTGGGCACGAACTGGACGTAGTCGAGCACGTCGGCGACCAGCTCACCGTCGATCACCTTCTCGATCTCGTAGCCGCCGTCGGGCGTGATGACGACATGGGCGACGTTCGTGTCGCCGAACAGGTTGTGCAGATCGCCGAGGATCTCCTGGTAGGCGCCGATCATGAACACGCCGAGGTAGTAGGGGTTGCCATCCTTGATCTGGTGGACCGGCAGCGTCGAGGAGAAGGTGCGCGTGCCGATGAAATGGTCGATCTTCCCGTCCGAGTCGCAGGTGATGTCCTGAAGCGTGGCCTCGCGGGTCGGCTTCTCGTTCAGCCGCTGGATGGGCATGATCGGGAACAGCTGGTCGATCGCCCAGGCGTCGGGCAGGGACTGGAACAGCGAGAAGTTGCAGAAATACTTGTCGGCGAGCATCTTCGGCAGCGGCTTGAGCTCGTCGGGCAAGTGCTTGAGATCCTTCGACAGCTCCATCACTTCGTATGCGATCGACCAGTACAGCCGCTCGACCATCGCGCGGGTGCGCAGATCGACCATGCCGAGGCTGAACAGGTCGAGCGCCTCTTCCCGGAGCTGCTGCGCGTCGTGCCAGGCCTCGTGCATGTTGCGCTGGTTCAGGTGCTTGTACAGCTCGTGCAGCTCGCGCACCAGCTCGTGATCCTTCGCCGAGATCTTGTGGTTGTTCCCCTCGAAGGTCGGCGGGCTGCTGGTTTCGAGCACGTTGAACACGAGCACCGAGTGGTAGGCGGTCAGGGCGCGGCCCGACTCGGTGATCAGCGAGGGGTGGGGGAGGCCGTTCTTGTCGGCGGCATCCTGCAGCAGCGAGACGGCGTCGTTCGCGTATTCCTGGAGCGAGTAGTTGACGCTGCTCGAGATCGTCGTGTGCGAGCCGTCGTAATCGACGCCCAGCCCGCCACCGATGTCGACGAACTCGATCGCGCAGCCGAGCTTGCGCATCTGGACGAAGAACTGGGCGACCTCGCGCAGGCCGGCCTTGATCTTGCGGATGTTGGTGATCTGGCTGCCGAGGTGAAAATGGAGCAGCTTTGCGCAGTCGAGGAACTCCGACTCGGTCAGCAGCGCGACGGCATCGAGCAGATCGCTGGGGTAGAGGCCGAACTTGCTCTGGTCGCCGCCCGACTCCTCCCATTTGCCCGAGCCGCTCGAGGAGAGCTTGATGCGCAGGCCGATGTTCGGCTTGAGCTTGAGCCGCTTCGCCACGTCGATGATGAGCCGCAGCTCGTTCAGCTTCTCGACCACGATGAACACCTGCTTGCCCATCTTCTGGGCGAGCAGGGCCAGTTCGATGAAGTCCTCGTCCTTGTACCCGTTGCAGACGATCAGCGCGTCGGGGTTGTCCATGATCGCGAGGACGGCGTGCAGCTCGGGCTTCGAGCCGGCCTCGAGGCCGATGCGGAACTTGCGGCCGTGACGGACGATCTCCTCGACGACGGGCCGCATCTGGTTCACCTTGATCGGGTAGACGGTATAATACTGACCTTTATAGTCATACTCGTTCGCGGCCTTCGAGAAGCAGTTCGAGATGTTCTCGATCCGGTCGTCGAGGATGTCGGGAAACCGAAGCAGTACGGGCATCGCGACGTCGCGCAGGGACAGCTCGTCAATGACCTCTTTCAGATCGATCGCGGGCCCCTTCTTCTGTCTCGGAGTGATGACGACGTGGCCCTTCGCGTTGATGCCGAAATAATTGATGCCCCAGCCGTTGATGTTATACAGCTCGGATGAGTCTTCGGTCCGCCATTTGCGCATCACCAGTCACCTCGTTCGGAAATGGGCCGGCAGCCGTCGCCACCGATCCCCTGCATGGTATGCGGAAACGCGTCCCATCGCAACGGGTTTGACGAAAATTTCCGGGAACCATTGGAACGGGGGGGATCGGCCGATCAGATATGCGAAAAGATATATTATTTTCGCGGTGGGGAAGGGGCGCGCTCGGCCTGGACAAACGTTTTCCGGACTTTTTTCAGATAGCGCGATCCGGTAAAACCGCCGACCGTATAGATCAGCTCGACGGTGTCGCCGATCGAGATCGCGTCGTAGTCCGACTGGTCGACGCTCTGGGGCAGGTTCAGCGTGGGCGAGACCTGCACGTGGAGAAACCGGCTCGTGCGGGTCTTCGTCTTGCCGTGGGAACGGGTCGTCGAGGTTTTCACCTTCTTGTCGGTGACCAGCCCCGACTCGATCACGGTTTTCCCGGTCATGCGGTCCGCCGCGAAAAACCCGAGCAGAGCGAGAAGGAAGCAGAGCATGACAATGTGGATGCCGGAAAAACCGCCCAAAGCGGGATTACGGAACGATGCCATGACGAACCTCCCGGAACATCCTATCACGGAAAAGGGCAGATCACATGGCCCGCGCTCGTGATTTCCCTCCGTTTCCGCTTGCCCGCGAACGATACGGCGTGGCATCATGCGGTGGCCGCATCATGTGGCATCGGGAATCCTCCGGTGCAGATCGCGGCGAACCATATCGATGGGGGAGGAACCCGATGAGAAATCTGATACTCGCGACCCTGATTGCCGTAGCGGCCCTTTCCGGTCAGCTTCTCGCCGATGGCGGGGATGAGCGGACCCGGCCGGCGACGGCCGAAGAGAAGGCGTGGAACCGTGGGGCGCTCGAGAAGGCCTTGTCCGCGCTGCCGCCGGCGGCCGAAGGCTGGACCCGGAACGATGAGTCCATCGACGAGATCGAGAAGGTGTACGTGGCCCAGACGAGCCACCTCTGGAATATCCACACCGGCGCCTCCTACGAGAAAAACATCGAGTTCGATGCAGCGAAGATGAGCGAGTTCTCGGGCAGCATCGAGGAACTCCAGGCGAAGCTGGTTCCGCTGACCGAAAAACTCACGAAGGCCGCGGAGAAGGGCGACCAGCAGGAAATCGCCCGCCTCCAGAAAGAAATGCAGGATCTCCAGACCGGGAATGCCGGGCTGGCGAAAATGAATGACTTCACCGAGGAGCGGGCGAAGGGGACGGCCCGGGTCGAAGTGACCCTGAACCATGCGGGCATGGATTTCGACTTCGTGAAAGAGCTTCCCGGCAAGGTGAAGGGCGCGACCGTTCTGCGCCGTGATTCCTCGACCGTGTCGAAAGACCTCAACTACGGCAAGGACGGCATCACCTGGGTTCTCTTCGGAGCCTTCAGCAAGGAGCAGAAGCCTGATGGCATCAAGGCCTACGCCGAGCGGAAGGGGCCATTCATGCAGGTGAAAACCGTCGTCGTCCAGATCACGGCCCGCGACAATGCCGTCGCCGACGATCTTCTTGCGCGGCTGAATGCCGACACGCTCGCGAAACTCATTCAATAGGAAAGAGTATTCCAAAAGGAAGCTGCCCATCCGGATCTCCTCCGGGCGGGCGGCTTCCTTTTACGCGGGGGTTGCCTGTACGGCGGAGGCGGGTCAGTGGGTTCCGAGAGACTTCTCGTACAGGACTTTCTTGACCAGGCCGCCGCGCACGTCGCTGATCGGGAAGACGAGCACGAAGGCATTCTCGTCGATCTCGTCGATGAGCTTGCGCAGATTGCTGATCTCGAGCCGGGTCACCACGCACAGCAGCACTTCCTGGTCCTTTTCGGAATACCCGCCCCGGCTCTTGATGATCGTGACGCCGCGGCCGAGATTGTTCACGATATTGAACCGGAGCTGCTGAGACTTGCCCGACATGATCATCACGCCGTTGTACGACTCGATGCCGTGCATCATGAAATCGAGGGTTTTGGAGGCCGACAGGTAGGTGATGATCGAGTAGAACACGTGCTCCGGGCTGAGCAGGGTCAGGGCGGTCGAGAAGATGATGATGTTGAAGAACAGGATCGAGTCGCCGACGGTTGCGGGGAAGCGGCGGCTGATGATGAGCGCCATGATCTCGGTGCCGTCGAGAACCCCCCCGCCGCGGATCGAAAAGGCGATGCCCGTTCCGAGAAAGAATCCGCCGAAAATCGAGTCCAGGAGCCGATCCGTCGTGACGACGGGCATCTTGATGAGGGGCAGGAGGATCGAGAGAAGGATGATCGAGAACGAGGCCCGCCAGGCGAACCCCTTGTCGAAGTTGAAATACGCCGTGACGATGAAGGGGATGTTGATCAGGAAGATGAACATGCCCAGCTCGATGCCCGTGAGATGGGAAAGGAGCATCGAGATGCCCGTCACCCCTCCGTCGATCAGCCCGTTCGGGATCAAAAATCCCTTCAGGCCGACGATGGCCATCAACGGCCCCGCGAGAATGAAGAACAGTTCGTACAGCACTCCCCGGGAAACGCGGAACATGCCCTGAGACAGGGGAATGACATGAGCTACCTGATACCGGCAGTGCGTGCAGACGAAGGTGGCGCCGGGCGCGGAGGTCTGCTTCTGGCCGCAGTTCGGGCAGGTGTGTTCCGTCGCGGCGGCAGGCTTCTTTGATAGTATATGAGATACGATACTTATGAGGCTCATGAGCGCATTGTACTACAGATGGGCCCGGCTGTGAATCAGATTCCCGAAAGGAGGTGCGCCGTTTCCCGCTCGATGCGGGCGGGCTCGTGGGGCCAGTAGCACTCGAGGAGCGGCCGGATCTGGGTCTGGACGACCTCGGCATACCAGCCGTTCCAGCTCGTGACGGGCTGGTCGGGAGGCATGAAGTAACTGTGCCCGATGCGGTATCCAGGGCCGAGGTGGCCGGCCTCGGCCGCGATGCGACCGTTCAGCGCGGACATGCGGCTGCACAGCGTCTCGACGAGGTCAGCGGGCATGCCGGCGTTTCGAAGATGGTTCCGATACGCCGGTGCATCGAAACACGGCTCCAGATGGACGAAGGCGAACCTGCGCCGGAAGCTCAGATCCGTGAGCCCTCGCGCCGGTTCGGCCGCATTCATCGTGCCGATCATGTGCAGCCGCGGGGGGACGTAGAAGTCCGGCTCACAGGGATCGGCGAAGGAAAGCGCAAGAGCGTGGTCGGGATGCCGGTGATCCGGATCGATCATCTGGAGCAGCTCACCGAAGATGTGCTCGGGGGAACCCCGGTTGATCTCCTCGATGATGAGAACATAGTCGTGCTGCTCGTCCTGGCGGGCGAGCCGGCAGAGCTGGAGAAACGGGCCGGCGAGGCGCTGGTCCGGATTCTGGGATCCACCGGGGCCGTGAATGAAGTCGAGGAAGGTGTACGAGGGGTGGAACTGGACGATGCGGATCCGATCGTCGGCCCGCTGTCCGAGGAGCAGCCAGGCAAGTCGGCGGGCCAGGTGGCTTTTGCCGACCCCCGGAGGTCCCTGGAGCACGAGGTTTTTCCGGTGCCTCCAGTAATCGAGGATCCCCGTGATCCGGCCGGCGTCGAGGAAGCTGTCGGAGGTGCAGTCGGCGAGGGTGTACTCGTCGGCCCGCGCGGGTGGGGCCGCAAGGAGCGTCTGGATCAGCCGGTATTCTGACTCGGTGACCCGGGATAACGAGTGGGGCGACTGCTGAAGCAGGCTCGACGCGGCGAAACCGGGGTGCATGGCGAGTTCGGCCCGACTCAGGGGCCGCTCGACGGATCGGGTCTTGCGGACCCGGACGTTTGGCCCGGACGGCGTCTGCGTGAGGGGGGAAACGACCTGCCCGAGTCCGGTCACGGCATGGGTGGGCGCCCCGGTGTACCCGATCACGAGATCTCCCGGAGTCATGTCGAGAAAATGGCCGGGGTGGGTGAGAGGGCGCCCATGGCTGTCCAGGGGCTTGAGGAACAGATCGCTGCCGGTCTCACACCGGTCGAACCCGCTCGTTCCGGCCGATGTGTGCGCCCACCAGATACGCCGGTCCGGATTCTCCAGTTCGGGTTGGGACAGGCCCATGGCATCCAGAAGCGAGGAGGTCAGTTGCGGAAACCTCGACAGGGACACCAGCGGTCCCGGGCTGCACGAGAGATGTTCGGGAAATCGCCAGCCCCCGCACTTCAGCCAGGTCACCGGCCGCATCAGATACGGGCCGGCTTCGTCATTGACGAGGATACCGGGTCCCTCGATCCGGGCGATGCCCGACAGCCTGCCCGAATCCTGCCGGACGAACACGAGGTCGTTCTCCCGCAGCACCAGGAGGAAATCCCAGGCTGCCTGCCTCTTCGGCGGGGGGCCTTCGGAGGAGCGGGCGCCGTCGCCGTTCATCGAGGCGGATCGGAGATCGTCGAGATCCGACGGCTCGCCCGCATCGAGGGCGACGAATCCCTCGGCGAGACATCTCTGCTCATCCGGATGACGGCTGCTCGTCAGCAGCCAGGTATTGCCGGCTTCGCGGCCGTCTTCCTGATGTGCGTGCATATATAAAGAAAAAAATGGAACATGGGTCCGGTGTTCGATCCGCTGAAGCCATTCCCGATACCCGCGGGCGGTGTTTTCGGGGCCGGTGATGCCGAACTGTTCGAGATGGCGCCGGAGGCGGCGGTCGGCAGGGAGGAACAGATGCGGGTCGAGCCAGAACAGACCGGCGGTGAGCCGGTGGAACTCGGCCCCGTCATCGGCCAGGCACCGTTCGAGGGCGGGAATGGCCGCCGACACTCCTTCCATTGCCGCTTCCGCGAGATCCCAGAGCAGGGCGGCCGGCGTGCCGCCGGGACTGGCCGGATCACGGAAAAACCAGGGTCGCACGTGGCTGATGGCAGGAACCGGGGGGAGTTGAGAGGGGAGCGGCGTGCCGGGAAGGAACCGACGGCCGAGCTCGGTGAAGATCCGGAGCCGTTTTTCCGGGATGACCTGCCGGTTGAAGACGGAAAAAAACGTGAACGGTTCACAGACGTGCAAGGGGCGCATCTTCCCGGCGGCATCGAGATGGGCGAGCGGGATCATCGGCAGTCCAAGCCGTTCGAGGTCGAGCAGGGCATCCAGCAGTTCCTGCTGCCGGGTGCGGAGTCCGACGATCCGGCCGGCCAGGTGGCGGTAAAAGAACGGCCAGGAGTCGGGGATGCGGGGTTCTTGGAATGTCACGGAAACGTTCGGCTCACCGCTTCGAGAGATGGGAAAATCACTGCCCGGGCTCCTGTGGGGCGGTCTCCTCCGCCGCATCGATCGTGCCGCCGGATTTGCCCAGATTGAGCAGGAACTTCTTCCCGGCAAGAGCGCCGGCATGGTTCGGGATGATCCGGAGCGCCTTGTCGTAATCGACGATTGCGGCATCGATGGCCCCGTTCGCGCTGTTCTCCTCGGCGTTGTCGATCAGGTTCTCGACGGCCTGGGCTCGATAGGCGGCGGCCTCGTCCCGCCTCTTCTTCTTCTCGAGGTCCCGGCAGAGTTGGATGATCCGGTCCACATGCCGGCCCACGACCTCGGGCTGGGTGAGCTGGGAAAGTTCGCCGCCGGTTTCCGAGGGCGTGACGGTGACCGGAGCTTCATCGGCCGGCGTCGAGACCGGCTCGCCATCGGGGGCGTCGGAAGGGGGGGC
>Ga0116157_10000229_pt1 | contig 62729 bp, 46 predicted proteins | sample AD_UKC048_MetaG_FD_89882 | JGI IMG/M metagenome (GOLD analysis project Ga0116157, IMG submission 89882) | Active sludge microbial communities of municipal wastewater-treating anaerobic digesters from USA - AD_UKC048_MetaG | ecosystem: Engineered > Bioreactor > Anaerobic > Digestate | place: USA... | reverse complement strand
GGCATCTCTGTGAGATGCCGTGCATTGTCGGGCGCCGCACACCATTGGACGTCCCCTCTACCAACAGATGGGCATTGATTGTTGGATGTTCCGTGTTGGGCGTTTGAGTTTTGAGACAGCCTCAGGCCGCGGGCCCTCCCATCCGTGGACAAAACTGCCCCAGTCCGTTCTCCCTGCCTTCCTGACTCGCAAACCAGACGCCGGATCGCAGGAGCCTGCTTGCAGGCGATTCCATGCGCGGATCGCGCGCAAGCGCGCTCCTACGTCTCATTTTTACCCCCGGTGGTGCCCCGCCTGCGGGGCATTGGACAATGGTCCCGAGGCAACCCGAACGAACGCCTCGGGAACCAACAAGATAAGAGGCTGTGCTTGCCGCCGGTCAGATGCCGCGCTTCGCCCAAAGGACCGTTTGCCGAATATATTTAATTAGGGTATCATTTTTCATCGGTCATGAAGACCCGCGGACCTTGTGGAGTTGCGGTCCGGCGCGCATTCACGTTGCTGGGCGTAACCTGTGTCCTCGGCTCGATATCTTGGGCCAACACCAATGCCCCCGCCCGGAATCCCCGCGAACTGCTCACCGCGGACGAACGGGCGTGGCTGACGACCCACGGCCCCATCACCTACTCGGCCTACCCAGCGGCGCCACCGTTCGGCTTCGTGCGGCCGGACACTCAGTTGGACGGCGTCGCCCGCGAAGTCATGAATCTCTTGGCCAGCAAGCTGCGCGCCTCCGTAAAACCCATCGCCTACCCCACATGGACTGAGACCTTGGCCGGAATCCGGCATGGCGAGTTTGACGTGGTGGCGGGCATCCCTCGCACCCCCGAACGCGAGGCCTACCTCGACTTCACCGAACCCTGTTTGTCTGTGCCAGTCGCCCTTTTCGTCGACCGCGCCAGATCCAAGATCAAGGGCATCGGGGATCTCGAGGAGCGGAGCGTCTGCGTCGTGCGCGATACCGCAGAACACGACTGGATGCGGCACACACATCCCGGCGTGGACCTGGAGGAGGTTGATACCCCACGCGAGGGCCTCCTGCTCGTTGCGGTCGGCAAATCGGATGGCATGGTCCTGGGCCTGCCTATCGGGCATGCGCTCGTCGCGGAAAACGCCCTGGGCAACCTGGGCGTGGTGCCCGAAACACTCTTCGTCGCACCGCACCACCTGGCCGTCCTAAAGGGACAGGATCGCCTCCGCGCCATCCTGCAAAAAGGGTTGAACGATATCACCCCCCAGGAGTTCCGCGCCATCATGGCGAAGTGGACGCAGCCGCAAGAAGCGGTCCCTTGGTGGCTCCGGTCTCCCTGGTTGTGGCGCGGGGCGCTCGTCCTGTTGGCGGGATTGCTGGCGTTCATCGTCTGGACCTACTCGTTGCGCCGTCGCGTCGCAAGCCAGGCGCGGCTCATTCGCGCCCAGGTCGAACAGGAGGCGCAGCTCGAACGCCGCCACAGCGAACTCATCGAAAACGCCACCGACATGGTGCTCACACGCGACCTCGAGGGTAACTACAAATCCATCAATCCCGCAGGCGAGCGACTCCTCGGTTATTCCCGCGACGAGTTCCTCCGGATGAACGTCTCACAAGTGATAATCCCCGAGCACATGGGGCGCCTGCGCCAGGCCATGGCCGCGCTCATCGCCCGTGGATCTTCCATGTACGAGGTGCAGGTGCGCACGAAGGATGGCCGACTACTCTGGCTGGAGGCCAGCCTGCGCCTCCTGCACAAGGATGGTCAACCCTTCGGGGTACAGGGCATCGCGCGCGATATCACCGAACGCCATCGCGCCGTCACCCAGCTTCGCGAGTCCGAACTCCTCTATCACTCACTTGTGGAACAGCTCCCCCAGGCCATCTATCGCACGGACCGCGAAGGGCACATCACTTTCGCAAACTCCCGGTGCTGCCAGATGTTTGGTCGCCCCCTCCACGAAATACTGGGCAGGACCGACATCGACTTGTTCCCGATGGAGCAAGTCGAGAAACGCCGCGCCGATGACCTGCGCGCGATGGAGACCGGCAAGACGTCCGAGACCGTCGAGCGACACACCGGTCCCGCAGGACAAGAGACCTTCGTCCAGATGTTGAGATTCCCCCTGCGCGATGCCGACGGCCAGATCTCGGGGGTGCAATGCCTGTTCTGGGACGTGACAGAGCGCAAGCAGGCGGAAGAGGCACTCCGCACCTCCCGCCAACTCCTCGCCCTCCATGTGGAGCAGACCCCGCTCGGGGTCATCGAATGGGACCTCTATTTTCAGGTCACATCCTGGAATGCGGCCGCGGAAAGGATCTTTGGCTACACGGCCGCCGAGGCAATCGGGCGCCACTCCGCCGAACTCCTCGTCCCCCCCGATGTCCGGCCCCAAGTCAACAAGGTCTGGGATGCCTTGGTCGCCCAACGCGGCGGCTCCCGGAGCACCAACCGGAACATCACCAAGGATGGCCGCGAGATCTTCTGCGAATGGTATAATACGCCTCTCGTGGATGCCTCGGGCTCGGTCATCGCCGTCGCGTCGCTCGTGCTGGATGTGACCGAACGGCACCACGCCGAAGAAACCCGCGTCCAGCTCGAGGTCCAGCTGCGCCAGGCCCAGAAGATGGAGGCGGTGGGACAATTGGCCGGCGGCGCGGCCCACGACTTCAACAACATCCTAACGGTGATCCTCGGCAATGCCCGCCTGTTGGAAGAGGACGCCAACCTCTCTCCCTCCTCGAAAGACCAGGTCCAAGAACTCATCAAGGCTGGCGAGCAGGCGGCCAACCTGACGCATCAGCTGCTGGCATTCAGCCGCAGGAACGTCATGCAGACGCACGTCGTTGACCTCAACGAGGCGCTGGCGGATATCACGCAGATGCTCGCGAGGCTCATCGGGGAAGACATCTCGCTCGAGTGCAAGTGCTCGCCCGCCAAACTGAAGGTCAAGATCGATGCCGGCCTGATCAAGCAGGTCATCGTCAACATTGCCGTCAATGCCAGGGACGCCATGCCCGATGGCGGTCGGCTCATGATCGAAACCGAGCTTGAGGCAGTCTCTGCCGCACATGCCCGCAGGAACCCCGAGGCACGGCCCGGCGAGTTCGCGACGCTCACCATCACCGACACCGGCTGCGGCATGAACGAGAACACGCGCTCGCATATATTCGAGCCATTCTTCACGACCAAGGAAATTGGCAAGGGTTCCGGCCTCGGCTTGGCCACGGCCTACGGCATCGTGAGGCAACATGGCGGATGGATCGAATGCGCCAGCGAGATCAACAGGGGCACCACGTTCAAAATCCTGCTCCCCACCAGCCCCTCCTCCTCCCATGTCGTCGTGGCCCCGAGGCGAACTCTCGGCGAGCCTTCCACTCGCGGCGCCGAAACGTTACTGGTCGTCGAAGATGACGATTCCGTCCGCCAGTTTCTCCACACGTGTCTCAAGAAACAGGGCTACAACGTCCTGCTCGCCTCCGGCGGCAACGACGCGCTGCGCGTCTGGGAATCTGCCCGGGACACGATCGACCTGCTCCTCACCGACATCGTCATGCCCGGAGGCATGACGGGTCGCGAGCTGGCGGAAAGGCTGCGCGCGGCCCGCCCCGACCTGAAGATCATCTTCAGCAGCGGCTACAGCCGCGACGCCTCCGAATCCAATCCGGATGAAATCCCCGGCCAAATCTTTCTCTCGAAGCCCTACAGCCCCTCCACCCTCACCGAAACGGTGCGCCGCTGCCTCGACGTGGATTTCGTTGGCTGATTTCCCGGTCGATACAACATGCGCACTGCGACTCGCACAACGGATTCCGCCCCTGCCATGTTCCAGACCCAAAGGCATCCTCGCCCATCGATGGAAACCGGATCCGCGCGGCCCCGGAATCACCGGATGACCCATGTGGGCCTCCTGTGCGCGGTGGTCTTGGCCGCCCCTGCCCCCTGCGCCCGGCCATCGACGATCGAACGCATCTCGGATATCGCGTGGGTGATCCGAGACGATGCGGGGGTGTGGTCCAACGGGAGCATGGGCAACACCCACCAGTTGCAGCCCGATTACCGCGCGAAGAAATCCCTCGATCTCAGCGGCGTCTCGGAGGATGCGTGGCGCCAGATTTCTGGCGCGAGGCTCTCCATATTCTTCTGCGTGCGGGATTACTCCTGGAATAATCCCAAGATAAAGCCAAACGGGCTTGACGAGGCATTCGAGATCGTGGTGAACGGCAGGGTGCATCGCCACGAGACGCGCTCGGGCGTACCGGTCTACATCGAGAAGAAATCGATGACCGACGCGATGCGCTGGCATGATTTTCCCATACCGAAAGAGGAACTGGTGCGCGGGCCAAACGAGATCCTGCTGCGAAAAGCGGCGGCGTCCGGAAAGGCGCCGGACGATTACCTATACCTCGGCATTGATCGCAGCGTGCCATGCAAGAATAGCTGGGTGACGCTGGCGAAGGGTGCCCCATGGCGCCAGGATCGGTTGAATGTGCCCGGCGGAGCGGGTGAGTACATGGTTCGCCTGTACCTGCTGCAAGGGCAGACCGAATTCGTCGCAACGTGGTTCCCTCCCGATAACCGCACCCGCGACGAGCACCAGTTCATCGCATATGCCGGTGCCCACGGCGATGCCGCCCGCGTCGAATGGAACCCGCTCGGCATGGATCCCCTCTCGCCGCTTGTCGCAGTCGCGGAAACCACAGACGACCGCGAGTTCTCCGTGCAGTGGCTTGACGAGACCGGCGAGGCCAGGGAGCCGCCGGTCAAAGCCCGGGGCCCACACTTTGAAACGCTCCTGCCCGCCCCGCTCGCCTTCAAGCCCGGCGGTATCCGGTTTCCAAAGAACCTCGCACTGAAGCAGGTATCGATCAGCGGATCCCTGGATCATCACCCCCTGCCGCGACGGCTGGATATCGCCCCGCGTGTCTCCAATCCAAAGGGCCGACCCGCAGATCGCCGGCCCGCTTGCCGCGTCGAGTCGGGGCGGATTGTTCTCGAGAATGCCACCCTTCGGTGCGAGTTCACCGCGGGAAAACGTCTGGGACTCCGTTCGCTCTACAACGATCTGGCAGCGGCCGAGATGTTGCGCCACCCGCAGGACTGTGCCATTTTCGTGGTGGAGACCGCCGGGAGGCGGTACGCCGGGTCGAGAGACTTCGCGTGCGAATCCATCGACTGGCGGTCCGGCGAAACGGGCCTCACGGCCGTGCTGCATTGCGCCGACACCGGCCTTCGGGCGAACCTGACGGTCAAGATAGACGACGCCCTGCGCATGGGGCTCGAGCTCGTGAACAAGAACGATAGTCCCATCGACCTGAAGGTAGCCTTCCCCCATCTCTCGGGCCTCGCGGTATCGGACGCCATTGCGGATGACTACTACTTCTTCCCGTGGGGTGGCGGAATCATCTCGGACTCGCCAGCCATTCTCCGACGCGGTTACGGGGACCATGAGGCGCTCTACCAGATGATGGACATTTTCAGTCCAGCCCGCGGCGCCGGGCTCTCCATGCGCTGCCTCGATGACGACGGTCGCCACAAGATCTTCGCCCTCCGCAAACACGTCGCGGGCCAGGTCGAGGCGGACGGGGACAAGTGCTATCTGAGGACGGCCGAAGAGTACAAGTGGACGAACTCGCTTGAGGCGATCGAGGGGACCGGCCTCGCCTTCGAGTATCTTCGGCACACGCGCGGCCCCGGGGAATCCTTCCGGGCCAAGGATGCGGCGATCGAACCACACGCCGGCGACTGGCATGCGGCCATGAGGAACTACGCCGACTGGTGCCACCGGACCTGGAGATTCCGTCCCTACCCTTCCCGCCTCGATGGCATCGTCAACATGATCGCGGCCGGCTGGGGCCAAAGCGTCCTGTTTAGGGATGGGGCGTACCGCACCGACATCATCAGACCCATGACCGACTGCGTCGAGCTGATGTCATGGTGGGACTGGTCTACGCTCGGGCCGTGGAGCACGCCCTTCGAGCGGTTGCACGAGGTCCTGAGCGAGACGACGATCAAACGCTGGCAATCGTATTTCGTGAAAGATCCGGTCACGGGCCAGAAGATGTGGAACAACCAGCCCGGCGATTACGACGGCTACAACGAGCGCTTCGGGGGACTGGCCGCGTTCCGAAAGGCGATTGGCACCTTTCGGGATCTCGGTGCGATGGTGACGCTCTACACGGACCCCTTCCGGATGGACGACGCCAGCAAAGTGGGCCGCGCGCACGGCAAGGCCTGGGGCGTCGTCGAGGCCAACGGAAAACACTCGACGGCCTACGAAGTGTGGAACCCCTGCCACGATTGCCCCGACGTTCGCCGGTGGGTCGCGGGCGCCATGGGTCGCGTGATGCGGGAAACCGGCGCGGACGGCATCCGGCTGGACGAGTATGGCCATCGCGGCTGGGCGTGCTTCAGCACCCTGCACGAACACACGTTCGCGGAGCGCGGATGCACGGAGTGGCAGAGGGCCGTCGCGGAGGCCACCAAGATGATCCACGCCGCAATGGACGAGGCAAAGCCCGGATCGGTCCTGACGACCGAGCACCCGGGATACGACTACCTCATGCAATATCTCGAGGGCTGCATCACATACGACCTCACGGTGCAGGCGTCCCCCCTGCGGCCGCTGGAATGCAATACGCAGCGCTTCTATTTCCCAGAATGCCGCGCCTACGAGCTCGACCACCGCGGCGCCGATCGGAAAGATCGAAAGAAGTTCTGGAATGCGGTGGCCTCTTTCGGCCGGTATTATCCCGAGGCGATGTATCACGTCCTCCACGAGAACGGCGATGCGTTTGGCGGCCGCAAAGCCGAGCCTCTCGTGCCCACCCTGGCGCAGTTCCTCTACGCCAATCGCTTTGACGGCCCCGGCAAGACCCTGTTCACCCTCTACAACGCCATGGGCCACTCCTTCGAGGGCCCCGCCCTCGGGCTCAAGCCGGGCCAGGGCCAACACCTCTTTGACCTCCTCGGGTCGCGCGAGGTCGCCGCGGCCGACGGGGTCGTCCGGATTTTTCTCCCGAGGGATGACGTGGCCTGCCTGGCCTTGCTGCCAGACCAGCTGTCAGCGTCCCGAAATGGCGCCGGCCTGGACATCGGTGTCGCGGCCGCAACCGATGGCGATCGGCTGCGCCTCTGCGACAAGGACGGCAAGGCACTCTTGGAACAGAGCGCCCACGCCGGAAACAATTCTATGGGGCTCGCGCAGATCGCAGGAAATGCCACCTGCGTAAAGCTCATGAGGAACGATCGGTTGATCGACGCCGAGGCCGTGCCAATCTCGCCATGATGCGAACGATCACCCTGCTCGTCGCGACGATGTGCGCCGCGGCTAAGGCCGCGCCGCCAGATCATCCCCTGGGCCCCGACGAGCACACGCTGCTGCTCGCGCACTTCGACAAGACCCCCAACGCCGACCACGCGCTCGGGATCAGCCTCGCCGATGGCGGCGGTACCCCGACCCCCAAAGGGCGATTTGATGGGGCGATCTTCATGGGAAAGCGGGACGCGCTCACATTTGGCGGAAAAGGCAATTTTCCCGGAGCTGCGGGAACGGTCGAATTCTGGATCCAACCGCGGTGGGGTGGCAACGACGGGCAAGTGCGGCACATCTTCGACGCCGGCGCAAAAGAGCGAGACAAGATCAGCATCAACAAGCTGGACAACGGCCGTTTTGGCATAGGCATGTTCGGCACCCCGACCGGCACGACGAATTTCGTGTATCGGCGGGCCGATCATGATATCAGCGCGTGGGAGGCCAATGGGTGGCATCACGTCGCCGCCTGCTGGCAAAATGGGGAACTTGCACTTTGGCTCGACGGGCGGAAGGCCGCCTCCCAATCCGGCGCGTTGCCCCCGCAAGCGGAGCCCGAGGTGATCCGCATCCAGGGCGGAGATTTCGTCATCGACGAATTGTGCATCAGCCGCGTCTCGCGATATTCCGATGCGGGCCGCCTGGCGGCTCGGCCCGTGAGCCCGAGAACGCAACCAGGCTACGGATGGAGGTTCAACGAGCCGCCCGGCACCTATCGGTGCACGCCGCCAAAAGACGCCGTGGCCGAGGGGGGCGTCATCGTCCTGGACAAGGGCTATCTCGACGATGCGGACCCGTCGAACCTTCCGCCTTTCCACCCACCTCGCGTCGAACTCTTCGCGTCACCAGGCGAGACCGAGCCCGCGACGCTTCTGATCGTCGCCGGCAAGTCCCTCCGAAATGTCTCGGTGCACGTGTCCGACCTAAATGGCAAAGCGGGCCCCCTCGCAGGTGATCGAGTCATCGTCCGTCGGGTCGTCAGGACCCCCATGCGAAAAATCTATACGGCGAAGAGGTCCGAGACCGATATCGTCGGCCGATTCCTGCCACGCTGGCAGCCCCTCGATATTCCCGCGTGCGAGTTCCGCGAAACCTGGCTGGAATTTCGCTTGCCCGAGAACCTGGCACCTGGGCGTTACGAGGGCTGGATCGTGATCGCGCATTCGGATGGCGAATGCAGGGTGCCGCTTCAGCTGGATGCCCTGCCAATCCGCCTTGTCGATCATCCCCGGAAAACACTGGCGTCGTACTACACGATGGGCCGCAGGATGCGCGACAGGACGCGCACGCTCCGCGAGCTGGGAGATATGCGCGACCACGGGATCCGCAATCTGTTCGCGCACCTTGGCATCCAGTACGGTCAGGATGCGGGGAGGATCGCACCCGATTTCACGGAGGTGCGCGAGGGACTCGAACTCCTGCGCCTTGCGGGCTTCCGCGAGGGGACGGTTGTCCTCGACACCTCCTTCCCCACCCTGGCCCGAATGCTCGGCCACGAGGATCTGGGCAAAGGGGATGGCTCATCGCTGGACGGCGATGTGGAGTTCCACCGGATCGCCAAGGATGCCCTGCTGCAATTCCTTAGACTGCAGGGCGAAACGCCCGATTTTCGCCTGTTTGTCTCGCACCTCGATGAGGTCTTTGGCAGCCGCAAGCTGCTCGATCAATACATCCGCCTGAGCAGGGCCGCGCGCCAAACGGCAGGGGTAAAATTATACATCACCTTCAATTCCGTCAGGGATGAGATGGACGCCTGGCGCAAAGACCTCGATCCGTTCGTGGACCTCCGCTGCAACCACGGTTATAGTTTTGAGCTGTGGCTCGCCCGCGGCCACACGATGGATGAATACGATCAGGAACTGAAGGCCAGCGGCGACGAGGCGTGGTTTTACCACAACGCCCGCGGCACCTACTGGACCCCGGAGTGGTCGCGCATCATCAACGGAGTCTATCTCTGGGCCAGCCCCTTCACCGCACATTGCCCCTGGACATATCAGGCATATTTCGAGAATCCGTTCGACGATACCGATGGGCGCGAATCCAAGGGACACGACTGGGGCCTCTCCTTCCCCGGCCCGGATGATCCGGCGGATCTGGTCCCCACGCGCTGCTACGAGGCGATGCGAGAGGGCGGCGACGACCTGCGATATATAGCCACCCTGGAAAAGGCGATCTCCGACGCAACGGGGCGCAAACCCGCAGAAGCCGCCGCGGCCCAGCGGTTCCTCGATGACCTCAGGCGACTGATCCGCAACCCGCGATCCGCCCCGCGAGAAGTCGTTGCCGCCCCGGCGCCCGCACCCGGTGCCGTCGATGCCGATACCGGCCTCATCATGGGCCAGGGTGCCATCGGCACCGCGGGCGAGTCCCCCCTCATCAATGCCCTCGCCGTCCGTTTCGACGGGAACCACTGGCAGTCGCTCCGGCGAGAGATCGCGGGTTGGATCATCAAGCTACAGTGAATGTATGATCCCATGAACCTCCCACAGCGAAATCGTCCAACCCGTCGCGAATTCCTTGGTGCCGGGGCATTGGCGGTCATCGGTTCTGCCCTGGCGAGAGGGACAGCGGCTGCCGATCCGCCCGTCGCTGACCCCCGTGGAGAGCAATACATCGACGCTCATGTCCATGTCTGGTCGGACGACCTCGTCCGGTATCCGCTCAAGGCCGGCTTTCCCAAGGAGAAAATGCGGCGGCCGAGCTTCACCCCCGAGGACCTTTTCACGCACACGCGCCCCTGTGGCGTCACCCGTGTCGTCCTCATACAGATCAGCTACTACGGCAGCGACAATTCCTACATGTTGCACATGATGCACAAATATCCGGGGATCTTCTCGGGCGTCGCCGTCGTCGATCCAGATGACAAACCGCGCGCGACGATGCTCGCCCTTGCCCATCAGGGCGTCCGTGGCTTCCGCATCGGCCCCGGGCAGGCGTCCGCCGAGCATTGGTTGGACGGCGATGGGATGGCCGCCATGTGGAAGTGCGCGGCGGACGCGGGTCTGGCAATCTGCCCATTGATCAATCCCCAGCATCTGCCCGCTCTGGATCGGATGAGCGCCCGTTTTCCCGAGACGCCGGTCGTGATCGATCATCTCGCCCGCATAGGGATCGACGGTCAATTCAGGGAAACCGACATCGATGCCCTCTGCGGGCTGGCCCGCAACAAGAACGTGCGGGTGAAGGTCTCGGCTTTCTCGGCGCTCGGCGCAAAGAAGGCGCCTCACCTCGACCTCGCCCCTTTGATTCGGCGCGTCCTGAACGCCTATGGCCCCGAGCGGCTGATGTGGGCCACCGATGGCCCATGGCAGATGATGGACGGCCACGCATACCGCGATTCAATCGACCTGATCCGCTTCCGACTCGATTTTCTCACCGACCACGACCGCGCCTGCCTGCTCCGCAAAACCGCGGAGAAACTCTTCTTCCTGTCGTCCTGACTCGAGAATTCCGACGCCAAATCGCAGGAGCCTGCTTGCATGCGATCCAATGCGCGAATCGCGCGCAAGCGCGCTCCTACGTCCCATTTTCTTCCCCGGTGGTTTCTCGCCGCGCGGGACAAGAAATGCGACCCGCATCAAAAGGAACTCTCAGAAGTCGGGCGACGAACGCCCCTGGAATCCGAAACCTGCGTCTGCCATGCTGTTCACGTGGGAAAGGCGCTCGCGAATACCCGTCGCACCACTGGCAGCGACCGCGGAATGACACGATTCTTCCGGGTCTGCGGCCCGGCGGACCCCGGCCGGAACGATGAGCGGCATGGGGCCGTCATCCGTCATTTCCGCTGGGCGGCAGGCATATTCCCCCTCGTTGCCTGCCTAGCGTCCAGTGCAAGCACCCCGCGGCCAGACATCGTGCTCGGCGATTTTGAGGGAGCGACATTCGGCGACTGGAGCACGACTGGCGATGCGTTCGGTTCGGCACCGCTTCGACCGGGCGACAACCCGCGGTTTCACAGCAAGCGCGGCGAAGGGTTGGCTTTCAGCGGCCGTGGCGGCACCGGCCCCAGGGGCACGCTCCTTTCACCGGAGTTCTCTATCCAGCGGCCCTTCATCAATTTCCTCATTTCGGGCCGATCGCGATCTGCCGGCGGTCCTGGGCACCGAGCTGATCGTGGGCGGCCGCGTCGTCCGCGCGGGCGCCGCCACCGAGGGACGCGGCGACAATTCGCTTCGCTGGCGAAGCTGGGCCGTCGGCGAGTGGATCGGCCAGACTGGGCGGATCCGCGCCAACGATAACGCCACCTACGGCGCGCTCGCCGTCGATCACATCACACAGGGCGATGAACGGAAGTCCGTGTGCTCGGACGCCACCACTCTTTTTCAGGAGACCTTCAGGCCCCAATTCCATTACACGGCGCGAACCGGTTGGATCAACGATGCCAATGGCATGATCCATTACAAGGGGTGGTGGCACCTGTTTCACCAGCACCGGCCCCCGGGCAGTCCCGCCACGGTGTGGGGCCACGCCGCCAGCGACGACCTGCTCCACTGGCGCCATCTGCCCACCGCCATCCCTTGCGAAGAAAATGACGCCATCTTCTCCGGATCGGGTCTCGTGGACTGGGAAAATGCCTCCAGCTTGCGGCGCGGGGATGATCCGCCGTTCCTTTTCTTCTATACGCTCCATCCCGACGCGAAATCCGGCCGCAAGGCCACACAGTGCATGGCCTACAGCACCGACGGGGCGCGCACATTTGAGAAGTTCTCGGGCAACCCCATCCTCAGCACTCGCGACAACAACGATCGCGACCCGAAAGTCTTCTGGCACAAGCCAACCCGCGCGTGGTTCATGGTTCTCTCGCTGTCTCGGAACAACGCCGATCGCGAGCACGCCACGTATGGCCTGTTCCGCTCCAAGGACCTCAGGTCATGGGCCCTCCTCCAAGAGATCGGGCCGGGCGCGTGGTATTGGGAGTGTCCCGACATGTTCGAGATGCCCGTGGACGGTGACCCCGCCCGGACAAAGTGGATTCTTGCGAAAGGCAGCGGCCCGAAAACCGAAACGCCAAACGCCTACCCCGGCATGCCATTCAACCAGCAGATGAGCTTCCCGCGCGAACTTACCCTCCGCACGACTCCAGACGGGCCACGCCTGTTCCGCCAGCCGGTCCCGGAGATCGAGATGCTCTATGCGAGAGAACACCAATCGCCAGTGCGCGCACTGAATCCAGGCGATAACCCGCTCGCGGGCATCGGACACGATCTGCTGGACATCGAACTGGAGATGGAACCGCAGGGCGCCGAGCGCGTGAACCTGGTGCTGCGCGGCGAGGAGATCACCTACGAGATCAAAGACGCGAAGCTCAAGGCCTTTGGGCGCACCCTGTCGCTCCCCCTGACGGATGGCAGACTGGTGCTGCGGACACTGCTGGATCGCGCCAGCATCGAGCTATTCGGAAACCGCGGCGAGGTCACGCACTCGGGCGTGTTTTTTCCCGACCCCTCCGATCGTTCGTTCTCCCTCACCGTATCGGGCGGCCAGGCGCATCTCCACCGACTCGTCGTCCGCGAACTGCGGTCCATCTTCTCCCAAGATTTCATACGCGCCGAGACGACCAAGATCCGGACGCACATCCAATAGCACGGCATCCTCTCGCATAGAGTTCACTTTTTAGGCCGTCCCTTTCGCGAGGGATCCCCTGGTCGCGCGGGCGTAACTCTCGGGTGCCGTTTGCATTTCGGGCGTCTGATCCCTAGCATATCTTTCGAGCACGTATGGGTGGCACCCTTTTTGTGAATCCCCCCAGCTTCGAGGGCTTCGACGGTGGCGCGGGCTCGCGCTACCAGGCCAGGCGCGAGGTGACGAGCTTCTGGTATCCCACCTGGCTTGCCCAGCCAGCCGCTCTGGTTCCCGGCTCGCGCCTCCTCGACTGTCCCCCACACGGGATTAGCCGCGAAGAATGCCTCCGGATCGCCCGGGACTTTGACCATGTCATCCTGCACACCTCAACGCCATCCCTGCAGAACGACTGCCGTGTGGCGGAGGCCATGAAGGCACAACGCCCCGGCACCGTGATCGGGTTCGTCGGACCCCATCCCGCGGTCTTGCCCGAGGCTACGCTCAATTCATCACGGGCGATCGACTGGGTCGGCCGGGAGGAATTCGACTACACGTGCAAGGATGTCGCCGATGGCCGACCTTTCGAAGACATCAAAGGGCTGAGCTATCGCGACCGCGAAGGCCAAGTGCGGCATAATCCCGACCGCGAACTCCTGGCCGACATGGATGACCTGCCTTCGGTCGCCGATGTCTATCGTCGCGATCTCGACATCGGGCGATATTACATCGGATATCTCCTGCACCCGTACATAAGCTTCTACACCGGTCGCGGGTGCCCCGCCCGCTGCTCCTTCTGCCTCTGGCCCCAGACCATAGGGGGCCACCAATATCGCGTGCGGTCGTCAGGCACCGTCGTGAACGAGGTGAGACGGATGAAAGACATTTTCCCGGAGGTGAAAGAGTTCTTCTTCGATGACGACACCTTCACCGCCAACCTGCCTAGGGCCCGGGAGATCGCGTCCGGCCTCGCGGAGTTGGGAGTGACGTGGAGCTGCAATAGCCGCGCGAATCTGACGCACGACAATATCCGATTCCTCAAAGATCGGGGCCTCCGCCTCCTGCTCGTCGGCTACGAGAGCGGCAACGGGGAGATCCTGCGCAACATCAAGAAGGGTCTCACCCTGGGCGAGATGCGCGCTTTCACACGCGATTGCCGGAAGGCCGGCGTCACCATCCACGGAACTTTCATCATTGGCCTGCCCGGTGAGACACCAGATACGATCGAGGAGAGCATCCGGTTCGCAATGGACCTCGACGTGTTCAGCATCCAGGTCTCCCTCGCCGCGCCATACCCCGGCACGGAGCTTTTTGAGCAGGCGCAGGCGAACGGCTGGCTCCGGCCCCTCGAGACGGCGTCTGTGCGCGGGGATGGCTACCAGGATGCCGTCCTCCAATACCCGGGTCTGAGTCGTGACGACATGCTTGAGGCCGTCGATCGCTTCTACCGCAGGTATTTCCTGAGACCCAGGCCCATACTCCGGATCCTGAAGACCATGCTCGCCGACAAAGATATCTGCGTCAGGCGCATCAGGGAGGGTTTCGAATTCTTCAGGTCTCTGCGGGCCCTTCGGACCACGTAGGGAAGCCGCCATCGGTTTCCGGGAAGCGCTGGAACGTCATCCGTCCCGTGGCCGTGATATGCCGGCGTTGGACCATCGCTCCCTGGCGCCTTCCCACACCACCGAGATCGGGAACCACGTTGCCGCCCACGTGACACAACGGATCACTGGCCAAAGACCCAGCACCCACCAGGCGGTGCGCGGATAACGGCATCCGATCGCCGAAAGCGACGCCATGGCCACCAGCACTTCAAACGCCCACTGGCCTACGAATCCGATCCAAGCCACCCACCACGACGGGGAGAATGCAATGGCCACCAGCCAGCCCAACAGCGGCAGGATGCTCAACATCGACGCGTACGAGAGCGGGCGGCACCATCTCAGCGTCTTGTGCCACCGATAGTAATGGCGGAGCGCCGGCAGGATGCGCGTCTGAAGCGCAATGGTCTCTACGATCACCGGGCACAGCCGCACCGGGCCCATCCGCTGCCCAATCAAGAAATCATCCGCGAGGCAACCGCCCAGCTCATCCCACGAGACCCGCTCCTTAAACCTCTTGGCCGGGAAGGCGACAGCCGCCCCAAAGGCCGAGGCCGAAGTCCCCCGCCTGCCGAGCAACAAGACCCCCGGCAGAAACTCGGCATCGACGAACAGCGCATCCAGCGCCCCGATCGCAGCGGACACATTCCTCACCCGATAGGCGCATGTGACAACACCGCACCCTTCCGCCAACCCCTGCCGGATGGAGTTCAGAAGCCCATCGGGAGCTATAATGTCCGCGTCCGACCAGAGCCAGTAGTCCGCGTCCGCCTGTCCGGCGAGGATCTCCATCCAACCGATCTTGGGGTTCGCCCTGTGCTCCGGTGCACGCCGGCACACCGTCTTGATCCGGGCCTTGGGATTGGTGCGCGACCACCGCTCGATCACCCGCTGCCATGGCCCAGCCTGTTCCTGCGGCACTCCCACCAGGATCTCGCTCCTCTCATCCATCTGGGCGACGAACGATTCCATTGCCGCCTCCAGCTGCGCGTAAGCGGCCTCCCCGAGACCTCGCGGTATCGCCTTGAAAATCGACAGGCCCAATGATGGCGCCGCGACAGCCACCTCTCCCGCCTTGCGATTTGCCGCGGCCAACAACCACCGCGCCACCAACCACCAGACGGCCGCCGACACCGACCAACCGATGAGCACCAGAGAGACGGCAGTCATCCGCGAATCGAATGTTCGGGCGAGTCGGCGCCCTTGGCGGCGAAGTCACCCCACGTCCCAGAGAACCAGGCCACAGTCTCTGAGATGATTCCTTCCAGGGACCGGCTCGGGCGCCAACCCAGCGGTTCGTAAGAACTCTCAAGCTCAAAGAACTGCCTCTGGCGCGCAAAATAGGCCGTCTCCCAACACAATCGCTCATCGAGCCGTCGCACAAAGCCACCGGCGAATTCTCCCAGAATTCCCCCCAGGGCGATCAAGGGCCACGGCATCGCTACCTTCGGAAAGCGCACGCCTGGCCCCGCCCTGGACGCCACCAAACTCAAGAAATCTTTCAGCCACATATTCCGGTCGCCCAGGATGTACCGCTCGCCGGCCACGCCGCGACGCCCGATGGCCAAAAGACCCTCGGCGACATCTTGCACGGCAATCAGATTCAATCCCGTGTTCGAGTAAAAAGGAAACTGCCCGCGCAAAAGATCCCGGATCATCTGGCCCGTCGGCGTTGGCCGATCATCCCCCGCGCCAATGGGCGCCGTGGGGCTGGCGATCGTCACGGGCAAACCGCGGCCAGCGGCATCCAACACCGCCCGCTCGCTCCTCCATTTGGATTGCTTGTAGTGACACCGGGCGGGGGCCCGCGCCGGAAAATCCCTCCTCGAGGCCGGACCCTGACGCGAAATCAGAATCCCCGCCGTGCTGCAGTGAACCATCGCCTCAACGGCCGCGCCCCAACAGGCGGCCAGCACATTCTCCGTACCACCCACATTGGTCGCCCAGAGATCTCCGCGATGCCTGGCGCCGAACGCATACAGCCCGGCAATATGGTACACCACCCTGGCACCGTCGCATGCCCTCCTCACGGCCGCGGCATCCAAGATGTCCCCCTCCATGATTTCCGGCCGAGGCCCGAAGAGCGCCTCCGCCTTGGCCACCGATCGGCACAAGAGCCGGACGCGAGTCCCCTGATCCAGCAAAACACGCACCAGCCACCTGCCGATGAACCCTGTCCCTCCAGTCACCAGGACGATGCCATCCTCGGAATGCCACATGCGTTGGTACGGCTTCAATATCAGTGGGATCATTCAAAGCAAAGCTTGTAAATTTTTGTCCGCGAGGGAATTGTCCGTCGGCGGCCCCATGATGCAGCAGGTCATTTTCATAGCTGACGACTTTGGAAGGGACGCCCCCACCAATAACGCAATACGCGAGGGCCACCTGAATGGAGCGCTGCACGGCGCCAGCCTGATGCTGGGCCAACCGGGCACCGAGCAGGCCATCGAGATCGCACGAGACCACCCCGGGCTCCGGCTGGGCTGGCACATCCACCTGTGCGACTCGACACCCGCGACGTTTGGATCATGGCCCTGGGGCCGCTCGCCCCTCATGGCCGGGCTTCTCCTGGCGTTCTTTGGCCGACGGATTCGGGCCGAGATGTCCGCCCAATGGAATCTATTCGAGATGAGTGGCATCCCCTGCTCCTTCGTCAATTCCCACCACCACATCCACGCGCACCCCGCGGTGCTCCAGGCCATTGGCGCTCTATTGCCAGCATCCTTCGGTGGCTGGTTGCGCGGTTTCAATGTGAGACCCTTCTCCCGTCGTCTGCCGGCGCACGCCCGGGTCCTGCGGCTGGTGGGAACCCGGGCATTGGCCCGCTCACCACTCCCGATGCGATGCTCGGACACCACCTGGGGGTTGGATCGCCTCTGCGCGATGGACGCCCTCGAGATCGAGGCGGTTCTTCCAACCCTGGGACAGGGGCTTCACGAATTCATATTTCACCCTCGCGGCACGGATGACGATGCTGACTTCGGTGCCCTGATTAACCTCAGGGGACGGGTGGGCTCTGCGCCCCACCCGAAACGGGGATGACCCGCCCGCATCATGAAACAGCCATGTCGAAGCGTCCGTATCGCGCTGGGTCGCGCGCGCGCACAACGCCTTGCGCGGGGAAGTCTCGCCTGTATACGTTGGTCTCCCCCCAAGAGGAACGCGACCGAGTGGCCATCGATGCCAAGCTGTCCAACCAGCCTATCCCAGAGACGCCCGTGGGGCATCCCATTCCTGCTGCCTTACATGGCCCCCTTGGCCGCCGCCCTGCAGCTGCTTTCGGGTTGCGCGAGCATGCCGATGCGACAACCCCTCGATATCACCGGGCCCGGATGGAAAGTCAGGGAAGGCCAGGCCACCTGGACACCGGGGCATGCCGAGTCGCCCATCAACGGCGAACTGACGCTTGCCAGCGGGCCGCCCAATTCCTTCTTCGTCCAGTTCTCCAAGCCGCCGTTCACTTTGGTCACCGGCCAGGCTTCTGCAGGCTCATGGATCCTCGAATACCCCCTCCTGCGGAAAACACTCGCCGGTCGCGAAGCCCCTCCTCTTGATCGGGTGTGGTTCGTTCTCGCAAATGCGCTTGGTGATCAGCGCCGCCCCATTCCCGGCTGGACTTTTGCGAAGACGCCCGACGGCGGATGGGCGCTGGCAAATCGTCGGACGGGCGAACGGCTGGAAGGATTTCTGAGTCCATGACCCCTCTTCCCATCCAGGGGTGGACTATCGCGGACGTGAACCCTACGTCCGTCCTCGTGGCGGCCATCATCCTCGCCGTCGTTCTCCTTCCGGTTCTGAAATGGTGGCTCGCCTGGCGCCCGCCGCAATCGTCAACCGGAACAACCGCTGGCACGCCAGGCGCAGACCTGCCACCCGCACATAGGCCATCCGCGTTCTACACCGCGGGGATCTGGCGCGCCGGCCAGCACATCGTTCGCCTCTTGCCCCATCGGCTCAGCGCTGCCATCGGCGGGCTCATCAGCCGAATGTACTTTGCCCTGCACCCAAGGCGTCGAACCATCGTCGTTGAGAACTTGCTACCCATCGTGGGCAACGACCTCGTTGCCGCACGCGCGGCTTCCCGGCGGCTCTTTTGGCAATTCGGCACCAAGGTGGTGGGCCTTCTCAGATACGAGGCCGGCGTGCCCCCGGACTATTCCTCGGTGGATTGGAGCGGCCGCGACACTCTGCTCGATGCCCAGTCCAGGGGCCACGGCGTCCTCATGGTCACGGTGCATCTCGGGGATTGGGAAATCGGTGGTGCCCTGGTGGCCGACGCCGGGATCAAGCTAGTGGTGCTGTCCCAGGCCGAGCCGAGCAACGGTTTCACGGCCATGCGCCAGGCGTCCCGCGCCCAATGGGGCATCGAGACCATCGTCGTCGGCCAAGATGCATTTGCCTTCGTGGACGTGATCAAGCGCCTGCAATCCGGTGGCGTGGTGGCGCTGCTCGTGGATCGCCCGCCGCCGTCCAGCGCAGTCACCGTCACACTTTTCGAAAGACCGTTCTGCGCCTCGATATCGGCCGCCGAACTCGCCCGCGTCACCGGCTGCACCATCCTGCCAGTCTGCGTCGTTCGCGATCGCCATGGCGTCTGCGCCCATGTGCTGCCGGAGATCTGTTATGATCGCCGGGCGCTCGGAACCCGTGATGCGCGAATCCACCTGACGCAACAAATCATGCGTGCCTTCGAACCGGCCATCCGCCAGTATCGCGACCAATGGTACCATTTTGTGCCCGTCTGGTCTCACACCGACTGACACGCGGAATGCTGGAACTGTTTCTCTGCGCTGCCCTCGCGGGGCCAGCGTGCGGGCCGACCCTCGCCCCGGCCGCAGATGCCGGCACGATCCTGGATTCTTGGATCGGGGCCCAGAAGGCATTCAAGACGTGGACTGCGGATTTCACCCAGACCCGTGCGCTCAAGAGCCTAAATCGGCCGCTCGTGTCAACCGGCAAAGTCTGGTTCTCCAACCCAAACCGATTCCGCTGGGAGACCATGAACCCTGCCCCCACAATCGCCGTTCGCGACGCCGACCAGATGATGGTTATCTACCCGCGCCTCAAGAGGGCGGAGCGCTATCTCCTGGGCGGAGAGGCATCCGGACCCATGGGCGACGCCCTCGCGCTTCTGGATGTAGGCTTCCCGCGGGACCGGGCGAGTTTTGATGCGAGATTCCGGCTCGTATCCGTCGTGCCCCGCAATGGTCGCTGGGAACTCCGCATGCAGCCCGCGAAGATCGTCACGCGAAGGCTGGTGCCAGAACTCACCGTCCAGATATCCACCAACGATTTCGAATTGGCCACCTTCGAGGTCACTTTTGCCGACGGCTCCCGGATGCGGAACCAATTCACCCGGCAAGAACCCAACGCCCCGATCGCCGATGACGTTTTCCGGCCCACCCTGCCCCCAGATTTCAAGATCACGGAACCCCTCCGCAAGTGACCGCGCCATCCGACCCGCGAAGATCCTCGGCACGGCCCCATCACATCAACCGTCAAGTCAGCGCCGACGATTCGTCAGGTATTTTTCGCGCCATGCGGGTCGCGAGATCTTCCCACGCCCGTCAGCCGGCAGGGAATCCACAAACCACCAATCGCGGGGCACATGCCATGGCGGCAGTCTACCCAGGAGGAAATCTCTAAGTCTCTCACGGCTGACGCTCGCATCGGTCTCCACGATCGCGACAATCGACTCGGACCGACCGTGTGAGTCATCCGGGCATCCGAAAACGACGCATTCCTTGACGCCCCGATATTCGCGAAGCATTCCCTCGATCACCTCTGGATCGACCTTTCTGCCGGCCACGTTGATGCGATCGCCGATCCGCCCCCGCAACAGCACGGCCCCGCCCTCGATATCCACCAGGTCCGCCGACAAAAAGCATCCCCGCACCAGAGCCTCTTCCGCCACCGGCCAGTAGGTTTCCCCGACCGCGGCACCGCGGACCTCCAGGCACCCCTCGCGGCCAACGTTCAGCACCACGTTCTGCACCGCCGCTCCCACCGCTTCGCCCGCCGACCTGGGGGCTTCGGTCACGTCGTATGCGATCCCGCCACACTCGGTCGCGCCATAGAAGTTGTGAATCTTTAGCCCGAGTTCCTCGAATACCCTCCTCTCCAGTTCCAGCGGCAGCGGTGCCCCGGCCGATATGGCCAGCTTCACTGAAGGGGGAATAGTGCCCGCCGCATGCCACGCTCTCCAGAGGGCCGGCACGGCCGGCACGGTCAGGGCCTCGGCATGCCGCCCCGCCAACCGGATCGACTCCGGCAGGCTGGAATCGCCTAGGATCAACGGGATCCCGTGAAGCAGCAACGGCGTCACGAGATTCGAAAACCCGTAGGAATGTGCCAGCGAAATTAGCCCGACATTCGGCCAATCGGGCCGCAACCCCATCGTCTGTACGATGTTGTCCGAATCCGCCGCCAGTTGTTCTTCCGTAAACGCCACCATCCGCGGCCTGCCCGCCGTCGCGGAGGTCGTCTTGAGGTGCACGCAGTTTGCCGGCGGGATCGGCACGCTCGGTTCCGGCTGCCCCCTTTCCAGCGGACAGACAACCCGGCCCGCGCGCCATGCGCGCAGCACGGTCAACACGAACTCGGCCGTCTGGCCCCGCGGAAACGAGACGGGCCCCTCCATCAATGTCGAGGCCTCCACCTCTTCCGCCAACGCCGAGAACGACCAGTCGCGCCCGGAAGCCAGCTCGCGAAGGGCAATGTCCTTGCCGCGCGACCGTGCGACCTCCAGCCAACGCTCGTAAAGCATTGGCAAACTGTTAGTCGATCCCTATCCGTCAGATCAAGCCGGTTGTGCGCCCCGCCCGCACCGCCCGAAGATTATGCCAGCGCCACCCCCGACCGACGCCGATCACCCGGGCGGATTTCTGTTTGAACGCGACACATTCTATTTCCCAAATGAATTGGTGTGGGAGTATCGCTTCGAAACGGCGGCCGGACCCCCGGTCGTTCGACGCAGGATCCCCCCACCGACATACTCACACCACTGCTTCGTCCTCGTCCGATCCGCCCGCCAGTTCCTCTACCATGCCTCGTTTGAACCATCGGAACCGCCCGTCGATCCGGCCTCCTACCGCGAGCGCATCCGCAATGTCGTCTCCCGGAATCCGAGGGTCCCGGCCAAGCCCGGCCAACGTATCCCATTTCCCGGCTTCCGCGGCCTTCGCGAGTTCAGCCAGCAGCACGAGCGACTCCTGAAGTGCTGCTGCGGCGGTGCGTGGCAATCATACGTTCTTCGAAGTCATTGGCGCATGGTCTTGCCCATTTCTCGCAACCACCAGAAGCGGACCGCAGCCCAGTTGACTCACAAGATCCAGAGCGGGATCGCACCCATTGTCCATCTTGTTAGATTCCCCCAGCTCACCATAAACCACGGCATGATCCTGTTCTCCGTCACGGGGGAGCCCGATCACCTGAAATTCGCCGCCTACGACCCCAATGTGCCCGAGCGGCCCAGCCAACTGACCTACGATGCCCGGAGTGCTTCCTTCTCCATGCCAAGGAACTCCTACTGGAAGGGCGGATCGCTCGATGCCATAGAGATCTATCACGGCTGGCTATACTGAAACAAACGCGAGCGGCGGCCGAGCTGGATACAGGCCACTCAAACGACAGCATCCGATCGCAAGATCAACCGGCCTGTGGCTCCTTCGCCCGACGCCGTGGGTTCCAGAACGCCGAGCCAAAAAACACTAGGCCGCAGAGGTTTATCCCCGCTATGTACCCCAACTTGTAACCGCGCCCCACACCACCCGGCGAAAAAATCTTCACGTCACGCCCCATGAGGAGCGCCGGCAAGGCCATCGGCATAAACGCGCCATGCATCATCCCATAACAAAAACCATACTCGCGACTGGGTGGATACAATCTGGGTCCTGCGGCGTCATACAGCCATCCCAGGATCAACCCCACGACAAGAAGCCGTGCGGGCCCCACCAGATACCGCGCCCACCTCATCGCGGAATTGTGGCCGTTACCCCCGATCGACCAAAGCCCAAAATCGATCGCAAATCGAAGACCGCGCGCCCGAGATCCAGGATTTGCGCTCATCTGTAATTGCGTTAGAAGCTTGTCGGACTCGCGAATCGCCGACAGCCTCAAGATGATCCGAATATGCCCAGCCGCATACTGCTGATCAGCACCAACAAGTGTGACTTTCCCTACCCCGTCTTTCCCCTGGGGCTGGCAATGATCGACGAGGCCGCGCGCCGCGCCGGGCACACCACCCGATTGTTGGACCGGCAGTTCGACGAGACACCCATTAAGGACGTGATCAGAGACTTTCGACCCGATTTTGTTGGCATGTCCCTGCGCAACATCGACGAAGTGGTCTTCCGGCATCACGAGACGCACTTCGGACCACTGGTGGACCTCTGCCACGAGATCCACCAGCACCTTGATTGCCCGCTCATCCTGGGCGGCAGTGGATTCTCCATCTTTCCCGACCAACTCATGGAACTTAGCGGCGCCGATTTCGGCATCTTGGGCGAAGGCGAGAAAGCCCTGACGCAACTCCTGGCCGCCCTCGAAACCGGACAAGATTGTCGCGGCATCCCCGGCCTCTTTTTTCGGTCGCACAACCGCGTGGTTTCGAATCCCGGCATGTCGCCGCGCGCAAGACTTGACTCGGACCCTTCGAGCAGACCACCGGGCCTGGCAGAGTATTACCTTCGCGAGAGCTCCATGCTGAACCTGCAGACACAGAGGGGATGTCCATTCGAATGCTGCTACTGCACATACCCCTTGCTCGAAGGACGGAGCCACCGCCGACGTCCCCCCGAGATGGTCGCCGAAGAGATGCTGCTTCTCCAACGCCACGGGGCCCGCTACGGCTTCATCGTTGACTCCGTCTTCAACTCATCGCTATCCCACGTGGTGGAAACCTGCGAGGCCATCATCAGGCGCGGGGTGAAGATGCGGTGGTGCTGCTCCCTGCGCCCGCAGGGCCTCACGCGAGAACAGATGCACCTCATGGCTCGTGCCGGCCTGACGCACGTCGAGTTCGGCTCCGACAGCTTTTGTGATCCCGTCCTGCAAGCCTACGGCAAGCGTTTCACATTCGACGATATCCTCAGCTCCAGCGAACTGGCCCATGCGGAGAAAATCGACTACTGCCATTTTCTGATCTGCGGCGGCCCCGGCGAAACCCGCGACACTTTGCGGCAGACATACGAGAATTCCAAGAGGCTCCCAAACGCCACGATCCTGGCCCTGACTGGAATGCGGGTATACCCGGGGACCCCGTTGTTCGGGCACGCCCGGGCCCACGGGACCTGCCCGGACGCAATCGGCCTGCTGGAGCCGCACTTCTTCTTCTCGCCCGGCCTCGATCCCGATGATGTCACCGCTGATCTCGCGGCGTTCTCGGCCCAATCGCCAAACTGGATAGTGAACGAGCCCCAGCCGCAGTACTACGCCATGGCCAGCCGCCTCCGGCAACGGGGGGTGGTCGGCCCCCTCTGGAGCTACCTTTCTTTGATGCAACGAGTTTTACCGAGACCCATCTGAATATGCTCTTCCCTCCCCCAGTTCCGCCCAAAGAGCCACGCCGCGTGGTCATCACAGCCGCCGGCATCCTTACGGCCCTAGGCCGCGGATGGAATGCCAACGCCACGGCTTTTCGGGCCGGTAAAACCGCATTCCGACCCTCCATGCATTTCGACGTCTCCCGCCAGCGAGTTAAGACGGCCGCCGAGATCGACCTGCCTGAAAACATGCCCGCCACCCGCCTATCGGCCCGATCCCACACCCGGCTGGACCGCGCCGCCAAGATGCTGTTGATCGCCGCAGCTGAAGCCTGGGAGCAGTCCGGCTGGGACCCGTCCGAGGATCTCCCCCTCATCCTCGGCACAACGGGTGGCGGCATGTCGCTCGGCGAGGCGTTCTTCCGCCAGGCGATCCGCGAGCCGATCTCGCGCCGTGGCCAGGCGGAGCGCGCAATATATTATCAGGCACACCGGCAAGGATTGGTACTGTGCGAGGCCCTGGGCTTTTCTGGACCCCTCACGCTCATCGCCAACGCCTGCGCCTCGGGCGCCAACGCGATTGGCCATGCGTGGGAGTGGGTCCGCACAGGTCGCGCGGAGCGGGTCCTGGCGGGCGGTTACGACGCGATCACTCAGCTGGTGTTTGCGGGCTTTGACTCGTTGCAGGCCCTATCGCCCACGCGCTGCCGTCCGTTTGACGCGGGGCGAGATGGGCTTGCGCTGGGGGAGGGCGCGGCCGTGCTTGCAATCGAGAGCCTCGATCACGCCCGGCGCCGAAATGCAAATATTCTGGGCGAAGTCTGCGGTTACGCCGCAATCACCGACACCTACCACCTGACGCAACCGCAACCCGAGGGCAAAGCCGCATTCGCAACGATGCGGGCTGCATGTGCCCAGGCCAGCGTCGCAATCGAGGACATAGGGTACATCAATGCGCATGGCACGGGCACATCGTACAACGATACCGCCGAAGCGCTTGCCATCAATGAAATCGCAGGTTCCGCCGCGGGAAGGATGCCCGTCAGCTCAACGAAGGCATGCATCGGTCATCTGCTCGGCGGCGCGGGGGCTGTCGAGACCGTCGTTTGCCTCATGGCCCTGCACGGCCAGTGGCTGCCGCCTGAACCCGGCATCGAAACCCCCGACCCCATCTGCAAATTCCCAATCGTCCGAGAACCCAAGGATGCCAAATTGAGATTCGCGATGACCAATTCGTTCGGTTTCGGGGGCGCGAGCGCCTCGCTTATCCTGAAGGGGTGGCAATGACCAACGTGTTCGTCCACGGCGCGGGCGCCGTCTCGCCAGCGGGATGGGGTCTCGCCACCCTGTTCTCAGCACTGGAGCAGGGCGTGCCATTGCCAGAGCAGGATCTCGCTCGACCCGGTTCCACCAAACCTCTGCGGGTACGACAGACCCCACCCCCACCAGCCCGCCCCGCCTTTCTGTCGCATCCGCGCCTCCGCCGCACCAGCCCGATCACCCATTTCGCCATCGCCGCCGCACTCGAGGCACTCGGTGCCGAATCAAATGCCGACCCCAAGGACCGGGGCCGCCTCGGGCTGATCTGCTGCGCCATGATCGGCTGCGCAAACTACTCCCGTCGCTTTTTCGAAGAAGCCTTGCGCGATCCGGTCACCGCAAGCCCGATGCTATTCCCCGAAACAGTGTTCAATGCGCCCCTCAGCCACCTCGCGGCCCTCCTCGGCACCAACTCGGAAAGCCTTACCCTCCTCGGGGACGATGGCGTGTACCTGCAGGCGCTGGCTCTTGCGGGCAGTTGGCTTCTCGCCGACAAGGTCGATGCGTGCCTGGTCATCGCGGCAGATGAAACGGATTGGGTCGCATCTGAGGGCGTCAACGTTTTCAGTCGCCATGCCGCCCGTGCCGATGGGGCCGGTGCCATCTACCTCAAGGCAGTACCCCCCTCGGGACAAGGCGCCATCCTGTCTGGGGTCACGGATGCCTGGAACTTCACCCGGCCCCACCAGCCTCACCTCCTCGCGGCCCGCATGCGATCCCAGTTGCCCCCGGGGAAACCAGATCATTGGCTTATCACCAGCATCGGGGGAACCCGAAAAAGCGATAGTGCGGAAGTCGATGCCTGGGCCGACTGGCCTGGACGGCGAATGGACGCCCGGGCCATCCTGGGGCACGGCCACCCCACGCTGGCCGCATGGGAATGCGCGGCAGCATTTGAGGCCATCCGACGCGGCTCTTGCCCGGTCGCCGTGGTGAGCGTCGTCGGCGCAAATGAGCAGGCCATAGGCGCATGGTTCGAGAGCCACACGCCCGCGCCGGAGATCCCCACCCCCCTATGAATTCGCGTCCCTTGCGGGAATTGACGAAAAGATGCTCAATGACATACGGCAGAAAAACCCCATGAGGCGCCTCAGCCGCCCGGCGGAAGTCGCTGCCCCAGTGCGTTTTTTGGCTTGCCCCGATTCTGGTTACCTTACAGGCTCCGCCATCGAAATCGACGGCGGTATCGTCTAAGAAATGAGTGGCACGTCTTCCCTTAAGCAAGCCATTAAGGAACTTCTGGTCCGAGATCTGATGCTCCAGATCGGCCCCGGCGAAATAGGTGACAACCAACCGCTGTTCGGTCCCGAAAGTCTCGGTCTGGATTCCGTCGATGCCCTGCAAATTGTCGTGGCCCTCGATAAAAACTACGGCCTGAAGATCATCGATCCCGCAATGGCCAAAGATATTCTCCAGAATGTCTCCACGATCACCGAGACAATCGAACGCCATCGGATGGGTGAGCCGATACTCCGGCCACCCACTCAAGGTTAGTTCGAAAAACTCCCGGTTCACCTCGGTCGTTTGGCCTTTCCGGCAGTGCAACACGCTCCGTCCCAATCTCTTGCGCGATTGGCCATTCTTCAGTCCGCGTGGGGTCCTCCGCTGGCGGACATGGTAACGCAAAGACATCGGCACGCAGCATTCGAACCGTTGATGGCCGCGCCCGAACAACCGCAGGCGCACGCTTTCGGAGGCGCATTACAGAACCCTTTCAACCGAAACGTGGCGGACCGTTGGGGAGTGTGGTCCATACACAAACGACCCCCGATTTCGGTGTCGCGCACCCTGCGCTTCGCGGAACCGCTCGCATCCGTTCTGAAAATGTGCTATTTTTGTCGATGTGGTATATATTTCGTGGTTTCTCTTTCCTGTCGATCCTTGCCCTTCTGGGCTGTGCCAGCGGGAGCATCAGCAAACACGACATCGGCCCTGCCAGTTCTGTTCCGGCCACAAAGCTCTCAAAACCCAGCGCCCTTTACGTTGGCCGTTTCGACACATCCAAGGGTACTTGGGCAACGCGTGATCCACAAAAGCGGGACGCTGAGGCCAAACAGGTTGAGGCCACGATCCGACAGGGCCTTCTGGAGCGCCTCCCGGCGATAGCCCCCACACATCTCTATGACGGATCCCAAAAGTCTGGCTGGCTAGTCACGGGCGAGACCGTTCATGTCGACCCCGGTAGTGCCGTCTTGCGCGCGCTGGTTGCTGCCGGCGCCGGCCAATCCAAAGTCCGCATGAACGTCCGGATACTCGATTTGTCCCGTTCCAAGACCCGCCCTATCGCCGCTTTCGAGGTCTACGCGGATTCTGGCATTGGCCTGCTTGAGTTCGGCGGCGTCCCGGTCATGGCTACCAGCGACACTCGACGCAACATCGCGCGCATTTGCCGGGAGATCCGCGACGAGATCCGCGACGAGATCAGGCGAATCGTAAGGTGAGACGTCTCGGATGTGCCTCGTGCACCGCGCCCGGGCGCACTATGGGGATGAGAATCGATCCCGGAGAGCGGGGGCCGGGTCCGGTTCGATGCTGCGCGGTAGGCGGGGTCGACTGAGGCATACCGCGGGCAATCCCCCGCGACGTCGGCCAAGGCACGCGGCGGCATGCGGGAACGCTCGGGATGGCGCGTGCCCAGCCTCAGGGTTTTCCCCCAAAGCTCACGTAGTCATCCAGGTCCAGCAGGTCAAACCACGTGGCGATATCCGTCCGTCCGGGTGCGACCTTGGAGTGCAGCTCGTTGAAGTACGCGCGCGAATCGGGGTCGGTCGGCGCCCGCCTTTCGGCCAGCTCGGACCAGGCGGCGATCGCCGAGTCATCGCGCTTGTGTTTCGCCTTGGCCCGGATCCACTCCAAGAGTTCGCTGTCGCTTTTCCCCTTGGCGATCTCTGCCTTCAATGCCTCCGGATCGATCCCGGCAAACTCAAGAAATCGCTGGTCCATCGGGCAGGCATAGTTGTATTCACCATTCTTCCCGGCCAGGGTCGCGCGACCCTTGTCGAGCATGCGCGGCAATGTGGCATAGCCGCCGAGGCGGACGCGCGGACTGCGGGGAGCCTGTTTTGTCAGATCGGGTGCTTGGATGCTCATGATTGAACCTAACAGATCGACGGCCTTCGTCCATCGGGATCACGGACAGGGTTGTCGCCGCACGGAGCGAAGCCCTGATTCGAAAATTCAGATGCCGAATCGTAGGAGCCTGCTTGCAGGCGATCCCTTACGCGAATCGCGCGCAAGCGCGCTCCTGCGTCCCATTTTCTTCCCCGGTGGGGCCCGCCCCCAGAATGGAGCAGGAAACGAAGGTTCAGGGCCTTTTCACAGATGCGAAGTGTGTCTTCCGACCGAATGACCCGATTCCGCCGGGAGGGACGCCGGCCCCGGCGTCCGCGATTCACCCGCCGCGCGACACCTGGGCCAACCCGGCCCGCGAGGCGAGGCTGTCTCAAAACTCAAACGCCCAACACGGAACACCCAACAATCAATGCCCTTCTGATGATAGAGGGGACTTCCAATGGTGTGAGGCGCGCGACAATGCACGGCATCTCACAGAGATGCCCTACAAAATTTGTAGGCCGCCTGTGCCAGGCGGCTCGGCTCAGACGTTTTGAGACACGCTCAGGCCGCGGGCCCTCCCCAGGATGCCCGCATGGCGTGCCCAAGACCGCGAAGGGCATCTCCGTCAGTTGCCCAAGTCGGCACGTCCCTCGAAGGGTCAAGGTTCATGAAACAGTCTTGTTTTGAGACAGCCTCAATCCGGCGTCCCTCCCATAGCCAACGCCGCGGCCTATCCCTTCCTGCAGGGCACCGTGACCTGATTGAAATACGGGGGCGTGCTGGGGACGGTGTCGTTGGCGTCCACCTTGTACCCGCATCGCCGGATCAGTTCGGGCCCCGGGAGAAACTCGTCACCGGTCTGGGCGAGCCGCGCGCGCAGGCGCTCCTCGAGGTCCGCGCGGATTTTCGCGAATGCGGGATCGGCCACGAGGTTGCGTTGCTGGAAGGGATCTTCCGCGTTGTCGTACAGCAACCAGGGTCCCTCCAGATCGCGGACGTAGGTGTAGCGGACCGTGCGGACACCGCGATATTCCTTTCCACCCTTGGCGCGAGTCCATTCGCCGAAGGGCGACGGGCACATGATCAGGGCCGCGCTGTCGGACCCCTCCTTCCGCCCCACGAGCAGCGGCGAAAAATCCTCGCCTTCCGCGGTCGATGGCACCGGCACCCCGCAGAGCGACAGCACCGTGGGCATGATGTCCGGCGTGTTGATCGGCGTTTGGATGTCACGCGGCGCGACGGCCATCGGCGCCGGGCAGCGCACGAGTAATGGCACGCGGAGGGACTCGTCCCAGGGCTTCTGTTTCTTCAGCAAGCCCTGGGAATGGAGCATGTCGCCGTGGTCGGAGGTGTAGATAAATATCGTGTTTTGGCCGAGCCCCGTGTCGCGGAGCGCGTCGAGCAGTCTCCCGACGCACTGGTCCAGCGCCTCGATGTGCGTGTAATAGCCCGCGTACGTCTTCTGCGCCTCCGCGCGCAACGCCTCGGGCACATTCGGACGCAGGGTCAGCGAACGCGCATCGTATCGCGCTAGGATCTCTGGCGGGCCCGTGCGGTACGGGTCGTGCGGCGGCCCCCAAGAGAGAAAGAGGGCAAACTTCTTCTTGTCGGCGGCCCGGGCCCTGAGAAAACCCACGGCCTCGTCGGTCTGCGCGTAGGCATCGTAACCGGGCCAGACTTTCTTCTGCTCCGGGTCGTCGCCGAAATACTCCGACTTATTGTACGCGTGCGTGCATTCCATCGCGCGCCAGAACTTGAAGCCCTTTCGCCGCTCCGGCGGCGTGAACTTCGTCCGTCCCCGCCCGTCGATGTGCCATTTTCCGACATAGCCGGTCTCGTAGCCCCCTTTGTCCAACGCCTGCGCGAATGACACCGCCCGATCATTGAGACTCAGGTCGTTGATGAACAGGCCGTGTGTGAGGGGGTACTGGCCCGTGATGAGGGATGCGCGGTGCGGGGAGCACACCGGCATGCACGAGACCGCGTTGCGAAAATTCACGCTCTCGCGGGCAAGCCCATCGATCCGTGGCGTCGCAACCTCACGGTTGCCCTCGTAGCCGTGGTCGCACCAGCGCCACTGGTCCGAAAAGACATAGACGAGGTTCGGTTCCCCCATCCCCCCGCCGATTCCGGCACCCCGCGCCGATGTGCCAGCCGAGATTATCCCGGCACTCGCCGCGCCGAAGCCGGTCTTGAGGAAATCTCGTCTCGTCGTCCCATGCGCCGTCGCCATGCCCCATTTCATCCCCCCGATACCATGCACCGCAAGCGGAAACGCAACCCACGCCGGCCGAGGGTGCATGACACCAGAATTACCCTACCCGCCTGCGAATCCCCAAGCACCGTGGGGCAGACAATCCTGTCTGCCGCCACCATCCGCACAGGACCGCCGCCGCAGGCAGGATTGCCTGCGCCACGGCAGGCGGGCGCGTCGAAGGCCTGCGACACACGCAACTTTGGCGTCACGCACCCCCGGCCGGTTTCCGACATGAAGGCAAACGGCGGACCGCAAGGGTTTCCTTGCGGATCGGGGCCATCCGGTGCGCCCGCCGGCTACTTCTGGGCCCCGGTCGTCGCCTCGGTCCCTTTGACCGTCCCAGACCCCGTCGCCTGTTCGCGCAGGTCGGCCAGGAGTCCGACGAAATGCGGGGCGACTCGGATGAATTGGCTGTAGCTTTTGCCCATGCCGCTCATGGCCTCGATGGCGGAATCGGTGCCTTTCCTCAGGTGACTCGCGAGTCTCTCGTCGGGGTGGCCGTCTTGTTGCGTCAACCGAAAGGCATAGCCGATGCCATCGAAGAGCAGGAAGTTCGACCACGGGCCTTTGGACGAGACGGGGCAACTCGTGTAGCGGAAGCCGCGCACATCCTCGCACCACATGTCATCGATGAGGAAGTTCGCCCCCATGATGATGCTCTTTGCGACGAGGGGGTCGCCGGTTTCGAGGTGGTACCACTTGAGGCCGGTGAGCAGGACACCCACCATGAATCCGGCGTTTCCGTAATGGGCCGGCTCGCAGAGGCAATGGCCCGGCACCAGCATCCGGCGCCAACCACCTCCGCGCGTGTTGAACTTCGCCTTCGGGGTCTGTCGCTCAAGGACGCGCGCGACGATGATGCGCGCGGCGTTCAGGTAGAACGGGTCGCCCGTGGCCCGATATGCCGCCATCGTCAAGATCAAGTGCCAGCCGGAATCGCGACAGTTCGTGAAATCGTAGTTGATCATCCGGTAGGTGTCGTAGCGATCCGCGATCTTGAGACCCGTCTCGAACGACCGCCGATCGCCGGTCAAGAAGTAATGGTCCATGTGGCCCTCGCACCAGGTGTGGGAGACGGTGAAATGGCCTCCGGCCGTTCCCTGATTGGGCCCCGGCAATGGGCTCTTTGCCAAGTAATCGCCGACGTGCCCGATGCAGTGCGCGTAGGCGCAGCCAACGCGATCGGCGCTCGCGTGCGCATGCACGGTGTCGACATCGCGATTGTGGATCTCGGCCTCCTCGCCCGCCCGCAGGAAGCGGAGGTCTCCCGATCGGACGAACTGCAAGAAGAAGGCGTGCTGCGTGTCGTACTCGATATTGCCCCAGTTGATGAGGCGCTCGCCCCACCAGTCTCCGAAGTTGAACATGCCGAACTCGCGGCCCCGCTCGCGATTGGCGAGGTACTTATCCAGCGTCTCGCCCACCTTCTTGTCATAGTCCCGAACGACCGCGCGGACCGGATCGGCCACGGCGAATTCGCCAAACGCGCCCGAGGCGGCATACCACGACGGGGCCGCGACCGCGAACAGCGGCCGGTCCAGCGGCGGGCTGCCGCCATCGAGGCCGAGCCACACCTCGTGGGTCTTCGTCATGCCCTGACGCATCCTGTAACCGCTGGCCTGTCCGCCCGTGGCGGCCGCATCGACCCAATAGAACAGCTTGTGCGCCTCGACCTTTCCCTTGGCCCAATCGTATTCGTCCGGCTTGAGCGACGGCATGAGCCAGATGGTCGCGCCCGTGGGACCCAACTCGATGTCCTTCGGGTAGTTCTGCCAGAAATCGCGCAGAAAAACCGGCCCGACTGAATCGGCCATCCGTTTCCCGTCTCCACCCAACGATTCGAAGTGATCATCGGAGTGCTGGCGCACCGCACGCGACGCCCCCCGGAGCGATGGCATGCGCCACGCGAGGCTCCGGACCGTTGCAAATTCGTTGCTCGAGGCGGAGTGGCCGAACGTGAGCAACACACGCGCCCGCGGAAGACCGGGATACACGTGGGCGCTCGCCTCGTACGAGAACCCCGAATCCCCGATGGCGGCTGCGGCGTGAAACGACTGGCGCAGGGCGCCGGTTTCTTCCGGCGACAGCCCATCGATGCTCACCGCGTGCGTGCGGCCGCCGGCATCGACCAGCACCAATTCGCCGAGTTCCGGTGGCGCCATGGGTTTCGCTTTCGATGATGGCCCCGTGACCCCTGGGCCGAATTCCAGCGTGTATTCGGCGGTCGTGCCCGAGTGCCTAAAATCGAGCAGGAGCCACTTCACGCTCCCGTCGGGCCAGCGGCCCGTGACTTTCGCTTGAAGCGGCAATTCCTTGCCCCCCGGGCCGAGCAAACGGACGTGGCGGGCCGATCCCAGGGCACCGCGCGCGAACGGAACGCCGCTCGTCACGGGCCAGTCGCGCAAACGTTCCCCGGCCCCCGAGGGCGAGTCGACCCGAAGCCTGACTCGCCCGGCCGTCGGCGTCGGGCGTTCGGCGGGTTCTTCCCATGAACACTCGCGCCATCCAGTGGTGACCTCCTTCCCTTCGCGGGTCTCCGCGGAGATGCGGTAGCGCGTGCTCTCCCCCCGCTTGAGTCCTGCCAACAGGACTCGATGATTGTTCGCCGCGAGCGGCTCCTCGATCACCTTGCCATCGCCGTATGCGACCGTGCAACGCGCCGCCCAGCTCGTTATCCATGTCAGCCGATTCTCGGTGGCCGCGATCTCCCGGAACTCGTAGAGCGGCGGGCGCGCGTCCGGTCTCTCCCGCAGCAGCACAAGGTCCTCGGTCCGATAATTGCCCTCTGTACCGAGCGCGCGAAGCCGGATCTTGTCACCGGGCTTCAATCCGACGGCGTCCGCGATGAAAAAGAGGTGCTGGTTGTTGTCGTCGAAGTTGGCGACCGCCACCGCGCGCCGCTCGTTGCCCACTTGGATGGCGACTACTTCGTGGCCGACCTCATCGCGCAGGATGAAGCCGATGTGGAACTTGCCGTTCGCGTTTGGCGGAACCTCGGCAGTGATGGTCCCTGTGCCCGGCGAACGCAGCACGTTATCGGCCCGGTATTCGCTGCGATCGAACCGGAACCCATCCAGCGCGCAGCCGCGGATCGGGATGGGGATGTTCCGCGGGTCCTCCATGAGGGCGTCGATCCGATCCAGTCCCCAGGTCTGCCCCACGCCCACGCTCTCGCTAATTTCGCTATCGAGCTTCATCTTGGGGCGTTCGCCGATCGGGGGCCCCTTGGCGTCAAAGTATCCGGTGCCCGTGACGCCGCGGTGCGGTTGCACTGTCTCCGAGAGCACGGATAGCCGGAAGGCCGATGCGCCGTCGCGCTGGGCAAGGTCCGCGTCGTAACTGATGAATGCCGCCTGGCCGCACACCGCCACGCGGGGTGGCGGCGCGACCCGGGTTTTGCCATCGGCCGAATAGGCCGTGATTCCCGGTCGGCCGTCGGAGCAGTGCAACATGAACTCGCAGCCATGGCCGGGTTGACGGCCGGTGGCCGCATTGTCATCAGCGTCGAGGTACAGGAGCAGGCTGGAGTTGGTCGGATACGGTGCCATGAATTCGACGCGCCAGATGAACCGGTTGCCGCCCGCATTGGCGAGCGACACCCGGCAGGGCGATCGCCCCAAATCACCCGGCACCTTGCCGGACGGCCGCTCCCAGATCGTAACGAACGTCTCGGCCGAGCGCGGATCGCTGCCCAGCCCCGCCTCCACATCGTCGGGCATGCCGTCCCCGTCCGCATCATTCGCAAACGATGTTCCAGAGCAGATCGGCAGGAGGGCCAAGAGGAACCACGGTTTCATACCAATCGCGATGCTGGCGCGACCCCCGCGCGCGCGGCGAGACGAAAACCATCTCGCGGGCCCTCCCGTTCAGTCGCCGCCCCGGCGGACGCACCGGAAACCGTAATCGGGATAGCCGAGGCAGGTGTCGAGGTTCATCGGTGAATCCTTCGATCGAAATGCCGACGTGCAGGCCTTGGGCTGCGAACGCCATCCCCCCCCGCGCAAGACGCGCAACTCGCCCGCCGCAGGGCCAGTTGGATCCTCGGCGGGACCGCTCTTGTAGTAGGCCGGACCATAGAAATCATTGCACCACTCCATCACGTTGCCGTGCATGTCGAACAGCCCCCACGCGTTGGCGAGCTTAGTCCCGACCGGATGGGGCGTGCCACCGGCATTGCTCTTGACCCAATCATAGGCGGGCAGTTTCTGGACCTCATCGCCGAAGGCATAGGTCGTCTGCGTTCCGGCGCGGCACGCGTACTCCCACTCGGCCTCGGTCGGGAGCCGATACCCATTCGCGGCGAAGTCACAGACCCAGGTCTTCGGGGTGTAGCACGGTTTCAGGCCCTCCTTCTGGGAGCGCGCGTTGCAATATCGGACCGCGTGCACCCAGCTGGTCTGTTCCACGGGGTTCTTATCACCCTGGACCTTGGATGTGTTGATGCCGGTCAGGGCGAGAAACGACTCCTGGGTGACCTCATGCTTGTCCATGTAGAATTGGCTGATCTTGACCTTGCGGGCGGGCTTCGTGTCCTCCGCGCCGCGCGGGTCACCCATCGTGAATTCCCCGGCGGGGATGAGGACCATGGCGACGCCCGTGGCCGTCTTGATCTCTCTCGGCGGCGATCCCGCTGCCGTTGGGCCGGTGTTCTGTGCCATCGCCAGGGGTGCCAGTGCAAGCCCCCATGTCCCCAGGAGCGTCGCCATCGAATATGTCTTGAGCGTCTTCATAATTCCGTGGACCCCTCTCATCGCCATTCGTGGCCGCAGGTCTGCCAGAGCAAATCCATCGTCCGCTGCCGCACCTCGCGGGCGCAGTCGAACTCGGCGTCATCCCTCGCCCCCATCATGGCGAGGCCGGCCGTCTGCCGCAGTTCCTTGACGATCTGGCGCATGCAACCCAGGACGCTGTCCTGCGCCCCCCCGATGGCCCGCGTCTGCTTGCCCAGATCCTTCGCGATTGAGAACTTATCGGGCGCGTCGGACCCATCTCCCTTCGCATCCGCGTCGATCAGCGCCTCGACCTTGTCGACCAGATCCAGGCAATCGGCCGGGGTCTTCATGTTGGCACCCCGGCCCTTGGAATAGGTGTCCTCGATCCGCGCCATGAACTGATCGAGGCGATCGACGAGGGGCGCGAGGCCCGGTTTGGCCGCCTTTTGCCCAAGCAACCATTCATGCTCTCGTCGCATCCAGCTCATGTATTCCTCGATCCGCTCGCGTTTCGTCAGCACGAAGTAATCCATCCGGCGCAATTCCTCAATCAGCCTGCGGCGCTCCTTCGCCTCCTCGCCCTGCTCAAACGCCTTCTCGTACTGGGCGGTCACGGCGCACGTCGCCGGATACCGGTGCCTCGGCATGTCCACAGGCTCCAACTGCGAGTGGTATTGAAACTCGGGCGTCTTCTCCAGCGCCTGGCGCAGGATGTCTCTAGCCAGCGGGAAATCGCGCGGTGTCGCGGCCGCGCTCTCCCACGGGTAGATCAGCGCCACGTCGTCGGGATCGAGAGTCAGGTCCTCGTCGCCCCGGAAGAACGTCTGGCGCATGGCGCCCTCGAACTTGGCGTTCACCAGATGCATGAAGCCATCCTGGAGGAAGGCGGGGTACGAGACGTCGCCACGGCAACTCGTCCACATCGTGCGCGAGCCGTTCTCGCGGCAGTGCTCCCAGTTGCCGTCCTTGTGACGGAATGTCGGTTCCCAGGAATCGATCAGGCCATCCTGCTGGCGGCGAAAATCCACCCTCCAGCCCGCCTCGAACGGCATCGTCCACGCGAGCCTATTGCCCTGGATATCGGTCAGTTCGCGGATCGGTTTCTGGTGCCAGATCGCGGGTGCCGCCAGCGCGCCGATCCACACGCTCGCCCGCTGGTCGCGGCGGTAGTCGATATCGGTTCGGGAGATCACCCGAGCACCGCCCTCGCCCCCGAGGTTTATGCCCACCCTCTGGTCGCCGGTGAGCCAGACGAACGCCAGAATGGCATCACCGCCTTCGACGAACTGGAGGAGCATCCTCTCGCTCGGAACGCGCAGTTGCGCGGCGGGGGCCCTCTCGGCATTCACGACGATGTCGCCGCCAAACCAGTCCGGCACCACGGCGAACTTCGACGCGCTGGTTGCCAAGGCACGCTCCACGCCCTCGCGCGCCTCGGTCTCTATGTAGCGGCAGTCCTGCTGAATTCGGTACCGCACCGTTAACGTCTTCCCGCCCTCCGTCCCGAAGACGACGTCGAGGGCGATCTCGTCGGGGTAGTTCCCGGCGATCTTGAAGGACTGGATAGCCTTTGCACGCTTGCCGCCCATGCCGACGGGCGTGATGTCGGAGAGTTTCTTCCAGACATCCCCGGGCATGCGCGCGTGATACTCGGCCGAGGGCTCCCCTTTTCGGAAGGCGATGCCAACGTACTGGTTCCCAAGCCACGCGTCCCCGCCAAACGCCGCGCCGCGGCCTAGGATGATCCTCCACCCCTCGCGTTTCTCGAGTTCCTCCGGTGCAATGCCCTTTGCGTGCGCGCGCCCCGTATCGGCGATCACCAGGCGTGGCTCCGTGGGCACCAGCTCGATGTCATCCAACCAGAGCCGCCCGCGCTTCCGGAGGCCGATCTGGAGGGATGCGGGAAATCCCGCCGTGGCGGTCACGAACATCTCGCATCGCTGCCAGGTGTCTTTGCGCAGGCTGAACTCCTGCCCGGTCATTCCGCCCACCTGGAGGTCGTCGGGCGCCTTTCCGCCCCCCCACGATCGCGTGTCATAGATCTGCATGGTGAAGGAGATATCCGCGTCACTCCGCGCCCAGGCGCGGTACAGGTATGCCCCGGGCGGCACCGTCACCCTGTGTGACGGATGTATGTAGCCTTTGTCGTTCGCGTGATCGATCCGCAGGCTGGAGCGACCGCCATGGAACACGGCTTCGTCTCGAGTGACCGTTCCCTCCGCCCCGCCCTCGCTCTGCTTGTCCCATTGCGCGGGATCACCGCCAACGCCAACTTCCTCGAAACTGGCGTTGAGCACGAGGTTGGTCGGGATGTCGCCTTGCTCTGCCCAGATCGCGCCGGCGGCAAAACACAGCCCCAGACCCAGTAGACACGGGCGACCCATGAATCTGACTCTTCTCATAAGCTCCTTACTTCATACTACGTGACGCGAATGGCCCTAAGTTAAGGGATATCGGGCATCGTGGCATGGGCATCCTGCCCATGGCCAGCCCCACGGCCAGGATGGCCGTGCCACTGTCGCGACAAACTTAACTTAGCGCCATTCCTACCTGACGCCCGTCGTCCATCCCCAGCCAGCCACGCGCGAAAAACGTCATCGTCCCACAAGGCCCGGGCGAGGTGCGCGTAGCCCGGCGCCAGCGGGTGGCTCGCGTCAGCATACTCCTCGCTCGGCAGGGGCATCCCGCAGAAAACGTCGACACCCGCGAGCCTCAACTCCTCGGCCATGGCGCCCACCATCGTCTCGTGGCTGGCTCGGCTCTCCGGGTTCAGGAGATGCGGGTTGAAAGGACTCACCCAGACGAAAACCCGATTCCCTCGAGACTGCAGAAGGCCGATGACATCGCGAAAGAATCGCCACTGGAGGGATTCCCTGGCTGCGGGCCATGGAATGCCGCCCACCGGGATGCCGCGCTCCTCCCACGTGAGTGGCTGGCCGTGCGGCCCCGGGGTCGGCTGGGGAACCTGCGCACTGAATCCGGCAAATGGCCGCGGCAAGGGATCGTCGATCCGGGGTTCCGACCCCGCATCCCCCGATTCCGCATCGCGGCCGGTCTCCGCGCCCCCGCCTTCCAGGCGCGCGCCCTTGGACTTCTGGTGCTCCATCCATCGGAAGAACGGGATGGCCCGCTCCACCACGATGCCCGCGCGCTCCTCGAATGAAGCCGAGTAGCTGGGCACCGATGGCCAGAACTGCGGAACCAGCGCCGGATGATTCAGGGTGGCCCTCCCCGACTCGCCGTCCGCAGGCACCTCGCGGAGATCGTGCCGCGCCGAGCTCATCCACAGCGTGTTTAGCACGACCACGACATCCCTGCCGCGGACAACCCCGCCATGATACCGGAGCATGCCGAGCATCGCGGCGGGGTGCAGGCCATTGACCCCCAGATTCGCGAACCGTTCCTCCCCGGCACGCCGATTCAGTTGCGCCGTCAGCGTGTCGCCCAGCCCAACATACTCGCCCCACACCACGGAATCGCCGATCACGAGGACCCGCCCGGCGCGCGCAGCCTCACGAAACCACCGGGCGCAATGCCAGTAATCCTGGCTGAATTCATAGGGCAACCGATAGTCCCCGCACGGGCGAAACGGCTCGAACCAGACCCAGGCCGCCGGAATCCCGAATGCCAGCGCCAAGAGCACCCCAGCCAGCGCCAGCCACTGCCTCCCCGAGAGCCTCAGTGCGTTGGAGGAGTAGACAAACTGGCGCGCGTATTCCATGTGACTCCACCGACTAGAATTGAAAATAGATGAAAGCCTGGGAACGGGACGAAGTGAATACGGCGAGATAGATGATCATGCCCAGCGCCGTCAACAGCCGCACCACTCCCGATTCCAGAAGCGGCCGCAGCCTCGACTCGAAGGCGAACTCATATCCCCAAAGTCCGAGACACAGCGCGTATCCCATCAGAGGAAATTGCGGATCCGTCAGCGGCGTGGTGACCATCCGGGCGAGGACGGTCAGGGCGTCATGAAGGCTCGTCGCCCGAAAGAAAACCCATGTCACACACACGAAAGCGAACACCAGCATCTGTCTCGCGAATCGCGGAACCCGTTCCTTGTAGACACTTGACTCCTCCAACCTCCGGGTCAGCAGTCGCCCCACCCCATGGAGCAGCCCCCAGAAGATGAACGTCCACGCCGCGCCGTGCCAGACCGCGGAGATCATCATCGTCACGAACATATTTGCGTAGGTCCTCCACGGCCCACCGCGATTGCCCCCCAGTGGGATGTAGACGTAGTCCCGAAACCATGTCGAAAGGCTGATGTGCCAGCGCTGCCAGAACTCCCCGAGCCCGGACGCGAGATAGGGGTTGTTGAAGTTCAGCATCAGGTTGAAACCCATCGCCCGCGCTATGCCGCGGGCCATGTCCGTGTACCCGCTGAAGTCGCAGTAGATCTGCCAGGCGAAAGCGAAGGTCGCCATGGCGAGCGCTGCCCCGTTGTAGAGTTGCGGCACGGCATACACCTGGTCCACATAGGACGCGAGATAATCGGCGATCGCCACCTTCTTGAAAAATCCGACAAGGAACAGGGACATGCCATCCGCGATGTGCCGCCCCGTGATCTCGCGCCTCCCGTAGAGCTGCCCGAGAAGATTCTTGGCGCGCTCGATGGGACCCGCCACGAGCTGCGGGAAAAAAGAGACGAAGGTCGTGTAGCGGATGAAACTGGGCTCGCAGGGAACATTGCCCCGGTAAAAATCGATCGTGTAGCTCAATGACTGAAACACGAAGAACGAGATCCCCACCGGCAGGACAAACTGCCAGCCTTCAGGCAATATCTCCTGCGGAAGCGGCAGACCTCCGGTGACCCCCGCCAGCGCCAGCGCGCGATTCACGTTCTTCACCAAAAACGTGGAGTACTTGAAGAACCCCAGCAGCCCGAGATTGGCGACGAGGCTGATCACCAGCCAGAGCCTGCGCCGACCCCCGGCGGCCATCCGGCGCACGCAGAAAAAATCAATCAGCGTGGAATAGACGATCAGCGCCAGATAGGACCAGTTCCACCACCCATAGAAGACGTAGGATGCGGCCCACAGCCAGTAGACGCAGAACCTCGTCCCCCGCGTCGGCAGATAGACCGCGTAGACGATCAGGAAGAAGGCGGCGAATGTCCAGGTGTGGAAAAGCATCCGCTCATCCCCTGTCGCCCGTCACATCGGCGTCCGTTGGCCCCCCCGCGCCCCCGTTAGTCGCGCGCCTCCCGGCCCGAGACATGACGCGGCTGTCATGTGGGTTTTTCAACGGGCCGCTAGGACGACGCGACCCGCGCCGCGCCGGACCTCACCCGGCAACCGACGAAACCGTAGTAGGCGACGTATATGTAGCAGAGCAGCGGCACGATATACGCGATGGCGATGCTGTGCGTCCGGTCGCTGATGAGCCCCATGATGGGCGTCAGGGCCGCGCCGCCCACGATGCCCATGATGATCATCGAGCCGCCGATCTTGGTGTTCGGGCCCAGCTCCTTGATGCCCAGCGCGAAGATCGTCGGGAACATCACCGACATGAAGAAGCTCGTCAGGAAAACGCACCACATGCCGAATTCGCCGGGCCACTTGACGCCGATGCCCACGAACACCACGTTGATCACCGCGAACCATCCCATCAGCACGCCCGGGCGGATGTATTTCATGACCCACGTGCCAAAAAATCGCCCCACTAGGAAGGCCACGAGTGTCCCCGTCAGGAAGTAGCCGGCCATCTTCTCGTCGCGCCCCGTGGTGCCCTGCACATATTGGATGAAGAAGCTCCAAGTCCCCACCTGCGCGCCAACGTAGAGGAACTGGGCCAGCACTCCCTGTATGAAGTGCGAGTGCCTGAACAGGTCGGAGAACTTCCCCTTCTCGCCATCGCCCTCCGATGACGTCTCCTCCGAAGTCTTCGGGAACTTCGTGAGCGCCAGCAGCACGGCCCAGATCCAGACCACGACGCCCAGCACGGCGTACGGGGCAGCCACCCTCATGGTCTCGGCCGCAAGATAGCTCTCCCGGACGGCCGGCTCCATCGCCGCCAGTTGTGCCTTCGAGTGCTCGATGCCCGAGAATATGAACAGGGTTCCCACCAGCGCCCCGGTGATCGCGCCGAAGGGGTTGAAGGCCTGCGCCAGATTCAGGCGCCGCTCCGATTCGTGCGGGTCGCCGAGCGTCGCGATGAACGGATTCGCGCCCGTCTCGAGGAACGACAGGCCCGTCGCGATCACGAACAGCGCAAAGAGAAAGAAATTGTAATCGCGCACCATGGCCGCCGGATACATCAGGAACGAGCCAACTCCGTAGAGCACCAATCCCAGGACCAACCCCGCCTTGTAACTGAACCGCTTCATGAACATCGCGGCGGGGATCGCCACCAGGAAGTAGCCCAGGTAGAAGGCCGACTGCACCAGCCCGGCCTGCAATCGCCCGAATTCGAAGGACTTCTCAAACTGCTTGATCAGCACGTCGTTCAGGTTGTTCGGGATGCCCCAGAAGAAAAACAGGGCCGTCACCAAAACGAACGGGATCACGTTGCCGGACGCGGAAACCAGATGATGCTCGTGGGGATGCTTGGCGGAGCTCATGGGCACGCATTTACAGACTCGTCCGCCTCATGGGAAGCCCCGATTCCTTGCCGGCCGCAGGCCCCGCTGCGCGCGCATCCGCCTCGCTCGCCCAAACCAACCCTCGACTTCCCGGCGCCGCCCTGCCACGATTCGCCGAGGAATAGGAAGGTGCGGCCCCCCACCGGCCGGGTGCCGGCGCGCGGACCGCTCGACCAAAGAGGCATCATGAGGAAACATTACCGTCACCCATTCCTGTCACTCGCCCTATCGATGATCGCGGTCGCCGCGGCGCTCGGGCAGGAAAATCTCCCCCCCGGCGACAACTACCGCAACGAGACCCCGGAACAGCGCGGCGCGCGGATGGCCTGGTGGCACGGCGCCAAAATCGGGGTCCTATACCGCTGGGGCCTGTTCGCGATCCCGGCCGGAAAATATGGCGGCAAGTCCGTCGGGGGAGGACCCGAGTGGCTCATGTCGAATGCCAAGGTCCCCGTCGCCGAGTACAAGCAATTCGCCAAGCAATTCACCGCGGCGAAATACGACCCCGAGATCTGGGCGAGCCTGGCCAAGGAAACCGGCGCCCGCTATCTCATCATGGACGTCAAGGACCTCGACGGCTTCGCCCTTTTTGATTCCGCCACCACTGACTGGGACGCCAAGGCAGCCGCCTGCGCCCGAGACCTTGTCAAACCCATGGCCGGCGCCGCCCAGAAAAACGGCCTCCCGCTGGGCTTCCAATACTGCCAGTCCCAAGACTGGATCAACCCCGGCGGCGGCATCAAGGAAGACAAGAGCTGGGACCCCGCGCAAAAAGGCGATTTCAACGCGTTCTTTCAAAAGATCGCCCTGCAGCAGGTCAGGGAACTCATGTCGAACTATGGCGAAATCGCCATCATGTGGTGGAACGAGGGCATCAAACTGAGCCGCGAGCAGGCCGTGGCGCTCTTTGGAACAATGGCGCAGGCACAGCCCAAAATCCTCATGAACAGTCGGCTCGGCCACTACCGGGGCGACTTTTACTCGATCGGTTCGCCAATGCCGCCCTACCCCCTCAACCATGACTGGGAGTACTACACCTCCCTCAACGAAGCCAAGATCGTTATCCCAAGGATGGCCGAGGCCGTTTGCAAGGGCGGCAATTTCCTCCTGTTTGTCGCGCCCGATGGGCAGGGATCGATCCCGCCCCAGACCGCCGATCGCATGCGCGCATTCGGGGCTTGGCTGAAGGCTAACGGCGAAGCCATCTACGACACGTCCGGCGGCGCCGTCTGTTTCCAGGCGTGGGGCGGCAGCACGCAGAAGGCGCGCAAGGGCGGAAACACGCTGTACCTCCACGTGCTGAAATGGCCCACCGACGGCATCCTAAACGTCCTCGGCCTCCGCAGCGTTCCGACATCCGCCTCGATCCTTCTTTCCGGCGAAAAGGTCGCCTTCGATATGGGCCCCGATGGCGTGATCCTCAAGGTGCCCGCCGCGGCGCCCGATGCCATCGACGCCGTCATCAAACTGGAGATCGACGGCGAGCTCTACGCCGATAAGCCACCCGCATCGCCAAATGAGAAGGGCCAGATCGTGCTCGAGGCCCCCGATGCGGCCATCACCCGCGGCATTCCAGGCGAAGGGATCCGTTTCGAATTCCGCGACAACCACCTGCATCTCGCCGGCTGGGACAAGCCGGCGGATTGGGTGAGCTGGCGCTTCCTCATCCAAGAGGCCGGCAATTTCAAGATCGAGGCCGTCATGTCATCCGAGCGGGAAAGTGCCTTCCGCATCGACATCGGCGAAGAATCCGTCTTCCCCGTGGTGCCCGGCGGCGGGGATCTCGGCAAGTTCAAAACAGTGGATCTGGGCGAAATCAAGATCACGGCGGCGGGCTACAACGACCTCTCGCTCAAGCCGATCGGCCAGACCTGGAAGCCCATTAACGTCCGGCGCCTCATACTCACCCCGGTGAAATAGCAGGCCCCGCGCGACAAGCCGCCCCCACGCGGGTTAGAACATTCAACGGCGCCCATCTGAAACCGTGCGACCTGGTTGTCTCTCGGCAACGGCGCGCGGGCACGTCGCGAGATCAGTCGGCACTGTTCACGGCGACATGATAGCGTAGATTGCGGTAAGAGCGATGACGGACAAATGGCCAGACCAGAATCGCGGGCCGAAGGCGCCGCGGTTAGCCCTAGTGCTCGGTGGCGCCATCGTGTTCGCCATCGTTGGCTGGATCATCGGAACGCGCGCGACGCCCGGGCCCAATACCGTCTCGAATCAGACACACGCGTCGAAAAGGGTCGCCCGCGTCACGTCCGATGCCACCACCCACCGATCGGCGCCCGCCCGGTCCCAAAATACATCGTCCAGCGTGATCCCCCCAAACGCCAAACCCGGCGAGGCCATCCTGAGGTTCAAATCGGACGAGGCCCTGCGCCAATTCATCGCCAATCCCCCCAAGGGCATCCGCATCCTCGGCTCAGAATCGCGCCTCCGGGCCGTCCGAATCGGATTCGATGACCCCGCGGCGCTCGAGGTCGTCCAATCTTCGGACACGTCATCGATCGAATTCAACTTCATCGTTTCCGTGCCCGAGATGCCGGATCCCGACAAGGTTGCCTCCCTCGGGCCCTCGGCACCCTTCGGGAATGGGGCCCTCGCGTGGCTCGGTGCATCTGATCGGCCATCCTCCTGGGGCGCCGGCGTCAAGGTCGCCGTGCTGGACGCGGGCATCCAGCCGCACCCCGCGTTGGCCGGCGTGACAATCCGCTCCGTCGATCTCATGGGCGGCTCAACCGAAGTCGCTTACTCTGGCCACGCCACCGCCGTCGCCTCGCTGCTGGCGGGTTCGGCGGCGGGAATCCCCGGCGTTTCGCCCGGGGTGGAGATATTCGACATCCGCGTGCTCGATGCCTCGGGCACCGGCGACAGCTTCACCCTCGCGAGCGGTATCCTCCGCGCCGCCGACATGGGCGCCCAGGTCATCACGCTGAGCCTCGGCACCTATGGGGACAGCCCCATGATCCGCGACGCGGTCGATTACGCGCTAGCCCGAAACATCGCCATCGTCGCCGCCGCCGGCAACGATGGCTACGCAAACCTCACCTACCCCGCGCGCTATCCGGGCGTCATCGCCGTCGGGGCCATCGATGCCACCGGCGCCACGGCGCCGTTCTCCAACTCGGGACAGACCCTCGCGATCGTCGCGCCGGGCACCGCGATCACCGCCGCATGGCTGGACGGACAGACCATCGCATTCAGCGGAACATCTGCCTCGGTGCCCCTCGTCAGCGGCGCCATCGCGTACGTCATCGCCGACCAGCGCTACCTCTCCCCCTCGGCCGCCGCCGAAATCGTCCTCCAGAACGCCGACGATGCCGGACCGCCCGGAAACGACCCGGCCTACGGCTACGGCACCCTCGATCTCGGTCGCCTCGAAGATCGCCAGACCACCGGCCTCCACGACCTCGCCATCGCAAGCCACTGGGTCGATCCGGCCGCCGCCACGACCTCTGGATCGATCCCCGTCCAGATTACGGTCCAGAATCTCGGGACTGTCACCGAATCCTACGCGATCCTCAAAGTCACCGATGGCCAATCACATCAAGAGTTCACCATCGTGAATCTGGCACCCGGCGCCATCTCGACCCGCACGTTCACACTGAACCAGAACGCCTCCGGCGAAGGCGCGCCCGTCTTTATCCAATCCTCCGTCTCACGAACAGGCGTGCAGGACATCCGCCCGGCCAACAACCAGCGCACATCGGTGCTCCTCCAATCGAGGTGACGCACCCTCAACCGCCGAGGCCCACCGAGCGCCCCGTGGCGTCGGCCTGCGGTTCGACGTGGACCAGCACATCGGCCACCTCGGGATGGTTTGCGCGCACGGCGTCCTTCACCCGGTGCGCGATGCGGTGCCCCTCCAGCACCGTGATGGCCCCATCGACGCGCACGTGCAAATCCACGTAATAGTTCAGGCCCGTCTTGCGAACCCGGCACTTGTCCAACGCGTCCACCCCCCCGACCCCCGCCGCCGCATCCCGGATGGCGGCTACCACGTGGTCCGGCGGTGCCGCGTCCATGATCTCGGCCAAGGCCGGGCGCAACAACCGCGCCCCGTTGGAGCCGATCACCACACAGGCCAGCAGGGCCGCCCAATCGTCCGCGGCCTCGTAACCCTCGCCCCCCACAAGCGCCACCGAGATGCCAACGAATGCCGCCACCGATGTGATCGCATCGCTCCGGTGATGCCAAGCGTCCGCCTCGACAGCCCTGCTCCCGATGTCCTGACCGACATTTCGGATCAGGCGAAACAGGACCTCTTTCACCACCACCACCGATATCAGGACCCCCAGGGTGAACGCCGCGGGCGCGTGATGCGGTTCAAGAATCTCACGAACGCTCATCGCCGCGAGCCCGACGGCCGCACCCAGCAGGGCGATGGCCACCACGGCCGCAGCCAGCGGCTCCGCTTTGCCGTGGCCATACGGGTGGTCGGCGTCGGGCGGCACCGCGGCCAAACGCAACCCGCTCATCACCACCAGCGACCCAAAGACGTCGAGGCACGACTCGATCCCATCCGCGATGAGCGCGTATGATCGCCCAACCACACCCGCCACCATCTTGCCACCAGCCAAGACCAGATTGGCGCACAGCCCCACGATCGCCCAGCGTGCGCCCCGATCCAGTCTCCCCTTGATGACATCGCTCACACCGCCACGACCCTACCAGCGGGCACGGATTTCGCTACCCCCAACCGCCAGAAGGGAAAAAAATTCGTTTGCCACCGGCAGCTTTTCGCCAAGACTTCAGCCCATGAGACGAGGGACCATTTGGCTGTGCGGCGGTTTTGCTGTGGCGCTGTTGGTTGGCTGCGCGTCGGTGAGCGTCAAGGACGTCGATCAGGGACGTCGCGTCAAACCCAAGCGGAAACCCGCGACGGTGTACGTCATGCCCTTCTCCACGGAAGGTGCGCAGTTCAACGTCGACCGCGAGGGGGCCGAACTCGAATCTTTCAAGCACGACACCGCCGTGATGCTGGCCGACCTGACTTCAGAGCGCATCAGGGCCCAACTCGCCCCGTCACAGATCATCGGTGTCCACGATTCTCTTCCCGAAAAAGGTTGGGTCGTCCGGGGCCGCTTCATCGCGGTCAATCAGGGCAGCCGCGCACTCCGAACCATCGTCGGCCTAGGCGCCGGCGCCACCAAAATGCAGGTGGCCGTCAGCGTCTGCGACCTTTCCCGCTCCAGTTCCACCCCCTTCCTGACCTTCGAGACGGAAGGCGGGAGCGGATCGATGCCCGGTATCATCACAAGCCCGGGGCCGGTCTCCGCAGGACTCTCGATGGTCGGCGGGTCCATTCGCGGTGTCACGGACGACGCTCAGCGGACGGCCCGCATGATCACCGCGAGACTTTCCGAGTATATGCTTGAGCGGAAATGGATCAAACCGGAACAGGCCACGTCAGTGAAACGCGCCGGCGACTTTACGGAACCCACCCCGGCCTCCACAGCCAAATCCCAATCAAAGCCCCCCACCAAGAAGATGGGCAGATAGCTGCCGCAAGCCACGGGCAAAAACCGGCCCGGCCCATCCCTCTCGGACGGTGCATCCCAGAACTGCGGGACGGCGCAGCCCCCAGTGCCCAGGCGCAAGCCAGCCAGCCACTGCGCGCCAGGCAAAATCCCCCATTTAAGACAGACGTGGGCGCATTATTGGGCTATAGTCTCGGCAGATGCGAACCCTGGTTCCGATCTTGGCTTTGACCGCTGCGTGGCCCGCCGCCTGGGCCCAGCAGCCGGCGGCCCCCGCCCCGGAACCCCAGGCCCGCCCGACCCCGGCAAGAGAATCGAAACCGAAGCCGCCGGATCGCGACACATTGCCCTTCGATGATCCCTTGGCCCGCCAGAAATTAGACCACGATCTTTGGATAACAAAAGGTGTCCAGGGTGGCTTCAAGACCGAGGAGCTTTGGATCCTCCAGCCGCCTGCGGCGATCGCGGCCCCCACCGCGACCGAGACCGCGCAACCAAAGGACCGCAACGCGCCGGGATCCTGGTCCGCCATGTCCGGATCCATGAACCAGAATCGCCCTGAAGAGCTCACGGCCGAAGAGCGGGTGCGCCTGTTCCAGGAATGGGAGCGTTTCGTCTTTGGAGAACCCAAGAAATCCACCGACCGCAGCGGCGGGATCACGGACCCTTGGCGGAAATCCGAGACCCGCGATGACAACCCCCGCGTCAGCAGCGAACCCCCAAAGGCGGATTTCAAGATCTCCCCGCTTAACCCCACGCTCGGCTCCGCGCAGCCCCAGGATTCTGCGGTGGGTTCGCTTGCCCCCAACACGCCGCCACCGCCCCGGACCGAAACCACTGACATCGATGCCAAATTCTCGCCGTTCGGCGCACCGGTTGTCCCCGGCCTGCGCCCGGAAGGCTGGTCCCCCGATGCCTACCGGAATTCGTCGCTGCCCCTCTCCGGGATCGTCCCCCAGACACCCCTCGGATTGCCCGGCGGACTGCCCGCAACCGATCCCCGCACCATGAGCACCCCAAACACGCTGCCATTCTCCCCCTTTTCCCCCCAGGCACCGGGAATGAACTTCGGCCTGCCCCAGAATAACCCGCAGATGCCCGGTGCCCCCCAGGGCCCCACCCCCACCCCGCGGGCCCACTCGACCGACAGTTTCATGCCCCGGCAGTGGTGAGCCCGCCACCGGGCCCCCACCCCACCCGGGATTTGGGTTGAACGACACCCGTCCCCGTGTTTACTCCACCGCCATGATCGCGCGCTATTCACGCCCCGGCATGCAGTCGGTCTGGACCGAGGAAAACAAATGCCGCATCTGGCTCGAGATTGAAATCCTCGCCTGCGAGGCCATGGCCCGTCTCCGAAAAATCCCCGCCTCCGATGCCCGCGCCATCCGCCGCAAGGCCCGCTTCGATCTCGCCGAAATCGCGCGCATCGAGGAGCGAACCAACCACGATGTCCTGGCCTTCTTGGAGAACGTCGCCTCCTACGTCGGCAAACCCGGGCGTTGGATCCACCAGGGGCTCACGTCGTCCGACCTCCTCGACACCACCCTTGCGGTCCAGATGGTCCAATCCGCCGATATCCTCCTCGAGGACATCGGCCTCCTCCGGGCCGCCGTGGCCCGACAGGCGAAAGCCCACAAACTCACACCGATGATCGGCCGCTCCCATGGCGTCCACGCCGAGCCGATCACCTTCGGCCTCAAGATGGCACTCATGTACGACGAATTCGGTCGCGCCGAGCACAGGCTCCGCGCCGCCCGCGAGGATGTGCGCGTCGGCAAGATATCCGGGGCCGTCGGCACACACGCCCACCTCGACCCGCGCGTCGAATCTCACGTCTGCCGTGCCCTCGGCCTGCGGCCCGCCGCGCTCTCCACCCAGATCATCCAGCGCGACCGCCACGCCCATTTCCTGGCCGCGCTCGCGGTCGCCGGTTGCAGCATCGAGCGATGGGCCACGGAATTCAGGCACCTCCAGCGCACCGAGGTCCTCGAAGTCGAGGAGCGCTTCGCCAAGGGACAGAAGGGTTCCAGCGCCATGCCGCACAAACGCAACCCCATCACCGGCGAACGCCTCGCCGGATTGGCCCGGGTCCTCCGCGGGAACGCCCTCGCCGCCATGGAAAACGTCGCGCTCTGGCACGAGCGCGATATCTCGCACTCCTCCGTCGAGCGCATCATCCTCCCCGACTCCTGCGTCCTGCTGGACTACATGCTCGCCAAGACCACCGACCTCGTCGCTGGCCTGCAGGTCTACCCCCCCGCGATGGAGGCCAACCTGTGGAAATCCAAGGGCCTCTTCTTCTCTCAGGCCGTCTTGCTCGCTTTGACCGAGAAAGGCATCGCCCGTAAGGCAGCCTACGAAATGGTCCAACGCGCCGCCATGGAATGCTGGCAATCCGCCCGCGAGGAGGCCGCCGCGCGCCCCGACCCCGCGACATGTCTCCCGGCCTTCCTCAAGGCCAGCCCGGAGATCCGCGCCCACCTCTCCCAAAAGGAAATCGACCGCGCCTGCTCGCTCGAACCGCACCTCCGGCACGTCGCCTCGAAGTTTCGCAAGCTCGGCCTCGGCTGACCAGGGACTTCAGGCGGTGTTCGCGGGCGCGGCTCGTGCCCCGGCCTAGCCTGCATATTTCACGCTTCCGCGTGAAATATGCAGGCTCAAAAGAAAACCGCGCTCCGAAGAACGCGACTTTGAAGGGTCTGGGGCCACCGGTCCGCGAAACACACTCTGCAACCGCGAAAAAACCCAGTCTTTGCCTGACCTTTCCCAATAAATGGCTTTCATGGCGCGGTTTTCCCAGAGCCCGGAATTTCACAGCCGGCAGGCTGTGAAATATCCGGGCTAGGAATCCGGGACGGGAGGATTTTGGACTGCGGTGGCAGAGTCCGGCAACCGCCCAGTAGCGAAGGGCTTGCGCCCTTCGGCCTTTGGGATGACTACCGAAGCCCACAAGGGCTTCGCTACCATTTTCTGCCCCGGTGGTCCGGCAGCCGCCGGATGGGATCCGACTCGAAAATTCAGATGCCAAATCGCAGGAGCCGGCTGGCAGGCGATTCCGTGCGCGAATCGCGCGCAAGCGCGCCCCTAGGTCTCATTCTCACCCCCTTGGATAAACGCCGCCCTTGCCCCGACCGCGCTCGGTGCGAGATCAGTCGGCCCGGGCCCGCACACCGGGCGAAACGCGGCCAACCATCCGACACGATTCGGAAATCAGCATGGTCACACCAAGCGCCCAAAGGGGCTCAAAAGGCACAAGATAGCGCGTGATCCCGCGTGCGATGGCAAACGTCAGCACGAGGCATGCCGCCGCCACAGCCAGCCACAAGGCCAGTCTCCAGCCGTGCCGCACAACCCCAAGGACCCAACCAAACAGCGCCAGAAGACCCGCCCACCCCCACCAGGGCGGCGCCGTGATCGGTTCCAACCGGCGCAGCGGTGCCTCGACGCTACCCGCGCCTTGCCCAGAGAAGAATCCGTCCCGCCAACGCTCCCATGTGGCACCATCGCCCCACAGGATCGGGATATAGCCGGGTTCCGCGCTCATCTGTTCGGCCCAATCTTCACCCATCTTCGAAGGCCGAAATTCGTTGGCCAGCTCCCGTTCCTTGCTCAGCACGTATCGCAATTTATACCATAGTAGTTGAACAAACATCATCGGTCGCGACAGCACGGCCTCGACCGCGAGGTCGCGGCAAACCCGATGAAGCCGCGCATCCTGCCCCCGCCCCTTGAGCGCGTCCCACCGCGGCCCGATGCTCCCCTTCCGATGGCCGAGCTTGCCCTGCATGTCGTCCTGCATGTCCGGGTAGTTCGCCAGATCCCGTCTCGCCGCCTCCACCCACGGGCGCAGCTCCTCTTTGTACTCCGCGTGCAGCGGTGAACGCAGGTCAGTCAACGGAAACACCGAACTGTAGAATAGCCATCCCTCCTGCGTCACGCGCCCCCCCAGCCATAGCGCCGCACACACGATGATCGGCGGCACCATCCGCCACGCCCCCTGTGGCATTCCCCTCCGCCACCAGCCGGCGCCCATCACGCCAGCAATGATGGGCACCGCAAACAGCACGGCCATTCTCCCGTCGGGGCGCACCGCCAACGCCAGCGCCGCCGACCACAGCACACCAGCCGCATGCGCCACCCCTCCCCGCAATAAAAACCGCCACAGCCGCCACAGATACAGCAGGAACGCCGCCGCGTATGCGATCTCGGCCATCATGTCGTGGGCGTAGAAGAGCAAAGGCACATTGAGTCCGACAAGAACCGCCAGCACCCAATCCAGCCAGTTCGCCTCGGGCGCAAGATCGCGCCGGAGCCGCACCGACAACCACACCACCACCAGGGCCAACGCGTGCTGCACAAAAAGGATGTGCAGGCTCAGGCGCCCGGGAACCGGATGCAGCACCGTCAGCAGCGCCGGGTACAGCAGCGCTCGCTTCGGATGAATGCCAATATGCCCATCCTCCCAGAACATCCTCGCCGTCCGAAGATAGGTGTGCGAATCACTGTGAAAGGTGCACGCCGGCACCTCCCAGATCATCCAGAGCCGGAAGGCCACCACCACGAAAAACGCCACCAACAACAACGCTCTCATCCGATGGGCGCCGAACCGGCATAACCACGCCGGGCGACCACCCCCCTCGCCTGTATCATGAAACGTCAACGCGGCAAGACAGTTCGATCACTGCCCTTACTCTTTTCGGTTGCCTCCCCCGCAATCTGCCTATTATGCCGAATGCTCGCGTCGCTCGCCCAACCCCACGGATCGCTCCGCGCGAGGGCCGTGGCCGGCGCGCTTGCCCTGGCCGTCGCGGTGACCGGCGAACTCCTCTGCGCCCAGACACCCGCCGCCCCAGTCACCCCCGCTGCCCCCACGCCTCCCCCCCAGTCCGATGACGACTCGTCCGCCCTCAGGCTGGGCAAGCCCGGACCATGGGGACAGATCGAGTATTATCCCATCCTGCTCGAGGCACCCGCATCCCTCGTCAGCCTGTTCCCGGTGCCGTCTGCGAAGACCATCTGGAAATTCAAGAACCTCACCGATCCCCAGCTCCGCCAGTCGCTCATCGGGGCCGGGCTCAGCCCAGAACAATGCGACCGGCTATTCACCAGCCCGACGCCCCCGTTTAGAGAACAGGGCATCACACACCTGTTCCCCGAGAAGGATCTGGTCATGGGTTTGACCCCAGAAATCCGCGCCCGCGTCTATCAGATCCTCCGCCGATGCGACGGCAACCAGCTCCACGCCCAGCCCTACGTGATCGAGGGCGGCGACACCAAGGAGTGGTTCGCGGGCAGCCACCTCAGGGATGAACTTGTCGAACTGACCGACCGGCTCGCCTACCCGTGGGCAAGCGGCCGCGCGTTCAGCGACCTCCCACTCCTCCTCAATTATGTCCGCGATTCCAAGGAGCAGGACCTCCTCCTCAAGACCCTCACCCGTACCCGTAGCGTCATCGCCCGCCTCATCGTGGAGCGCGACGCAGACCTCCAGTCTCTCTCGGACTACTGGACCGGCTACAGCCGAAAAAAAGACGTCCTCCCCATCCTCGAATCCGTCGCCAAGACCGCCGGCGTCCGAAAGATCGACATCGTACACCTGCTGCCCTCCTTGGCCCGCAAGCTCCTGTACACCTACCCGGACGTCTCGCTGATGGCCAAGGGCTCTCTCCCCGACTGCCACTGGACCAGCCTCAATTTCTTCAACTACGATCCCATGGATCGCCTGCTCGACTACGACGGTGCCCTGCAGTACATTTCGGAGCGCTACCAGCCGGCCACCGGGACCCTCCAGTTCGGCGATGTCCTGTTCTTCCTCGAGAAGGGCACCGAGGATGCGTTCCACTCCTGCGTCTTCATCGCGGACGACATCGTCTTTACCAAGAACGGCTCGAATATCGCCATGCCCTGGATCCTGATGCGGATCGACGACCTGCTCGCCAAATACCGCCAGGACTTCGAGGTCGAAATACGCGCGTTCAGGCTGAAGCCCTGATCTACCAACTACTCTTTCCGGCCCAGCGTTTGATCGTATTGTATGCGGATGCCGCCCTCTGGCGGGAAGCTGACGCGGTAGGCGGGGCTGAGACCGGCGGCGGGCCTGCCATGGACGCGCCCCTGGCGAATCGTGAGGATGGCGTCACCGTAGTCGGGGGCCTCGATGACCTTGCAGATGTAGCAAGAGCGCGCGGGGAATAGAGCCCAATCTCCGATGAGCTGATAAGGTCCATCGAAGCGCTCGGCCGTCCAGCAGAGCGCGGCGGCGGCATAGCGCCCATCGGGATGCTGGGCCTTGAATTCGGCCGTGAGGAGCTTTGGCCACATGGAGGCGATCAGGTACCAGCGGCCACCGCGGGTGAATAGCTGGGCGGTCTCGCAGCGTGTACAGAACCCCGGCACGAATAGGGGAGGCAGCATCTCCCAGCGGACCATGTCGCTGGTGCGGGCCAGGGCAAAACTGCCACGCGCGTACATGTCGCCATCGCGAACGCGGCCATTGATCACGGCGTAGACGGCTTCCTCGCCAGATTTTCGCACCAGATAGGGATCACACCATCCCGAGCACTCGGGCGGATTCGTGGCCATCTGGTCGGGTGTCTCGTACCATTGGCCCGAGGCGGGTGGCGAAAGCAGCGGGCCGTCGCCGTGGACGGTCCAGCGATCGAGGTCCTCGCTCCACGCCAGGGCCATCCCCTGCCCCCCGGAGAGGCTGTAGCCAGTCACCAGCATCGCGTAGCGGCCCCCGAAATCAATGGTGCTGCCCGTGGCGTAGCCGCGATCCACCCAGGTATCTTGGCCGGGCCGCAGGGCGACGGGGCCCTCCTCCCACGCGAAGAGATCGGTGCTGGTGGCATGGCCGACGCACCAGCTCTTCCGGCGCAGGGCCTCCGCCACACCGGGTGGCTCATAGAGATAATACAGGTGGTACTTCTTGTCAGGGGCGCGGAACAGCCAGTGGTCCCAGAAGATGCCCTCCCGCGGAATAAAGTGAATGGGCACTTCAGGGGGTGCGGATCCGCCGGCCGCAGCGCCGCGAACGCACGCCGCAGTCGCGGACCCGCCTACCAGGGTGATGAAGCGCCTCCGGCTCAAGGCCAACATGTCTCAACGTTGCCGCGAAACCGGGCGATTGGGGAGGACGGAAAATGGCTTTCGGGTGCCAGACCGACGGCGGGATCGGCTTTCTTCTTGGGTCTGGGCCACGGGAAACCCGCGAGCCAGAAAATGGGACGTAGGAGCGCGCTTGCGCGCGATTCGCGGATGGGATCGCCTGCAAGCAGGCTCCTACGATTCGGTGTCTGAATTTTCGAGTCAGCCGATCCGGCCCGCGAGGCCGCGGGCCCTCCCGAATCATGTGCCAGGACCAAACGAGTCATTGTACTACTCCATCTCAACACCGCTCAATCTCAGGCGATAGTAGGCCAATTCGGCCGGGAAGAACTGCGAGATATACAGGCGGTCGAATCGGTAATGGCGAATCACTTTCAGGATCGCCGGCGCATGCCACCGCAATATTTCCCGGTCTGGGCAGAGCGTGATCACCCACGCCGCAAACAGCGGTTCGCGCACCAGCCGATTCTCGTACACCCGTCGCGGTGAAAGGGAATCCAGCAGCGCAAGCTGCTTCATGGCCAGATCCCTGGCCTCCCGCACGGATCCCTGCTCGCGCCACAGCGCGTTGATCTCGCGCCAGTCCAACAGGAACCGCTGCTTGTCATTGTTGTCAAACTCCAGGGCCAGAGGGAGACTCTCGGCGGCAACCGCCGCGCTCGCCCTGAGACCCTCCTCGTACGCGGCCTTCAGCGCAGGATCGCTCTCCATTTCCCACAACCCGCGCAAGCCGGCGACACCGGGGCAGAAGGTCCACGTGTGCCATGACTGGAGGGCCGGGACCATGCCCTTTGCGCAGAAATCAAGCCGGCTCTCTTTGCCCTTCGGGTTCCGCTCCGCGACCGCCCGCCGGTATTCTTCTTCCCAACGACTGTCGCCACCCACATCGGCCCCCATTTTGAGCAAGAAGAGCAGCCGTGATGCGCCCTGCCAGCCAAAGCTGTCAAACTCACCAAAGTAATCGAACGGGGGCCGATCGCCCGGGACTTTCCACTTATGGCTCTCCAGCGCTTCCAGCACCTCGATGATCTTGGCCTTCACTTGCCCGCGCTCGGCCTCGTCGGGAATCCCGCTGCGCACATAGCGCCACATGCCATAGAGCCATGGCATGGCCTGGTCGTTCGAACTTAGCGGATAATGCGCGCTGCCATCAGCGGTCAGGCCCCGGGCGAGGAAGCCCTTCGTCTGCCCAACGGTCGCCAGCTTCATCAGACCCAGTGCGATGCGGTGTGCCTTCTCGCGGTCTTCGTCCCTGTTGGTGATCGTCCAACGGTTGATGGCCGCCTCCATATACAGCCCGCCGAACATCGACCCGTCGGTGATCGAAATGTCCCAGGACAATGCATTGGGCTTGTTCGCCCGGCACTCCTCCGGAGTGGGTATGACCACCTCGCCATCGGGGCCGGCGTGGTCGTAGAACGTGTTCCACCGGGGATCAATGAATCGTCGCCAGAGTTCGCTGTTCGCCTTCTCGACCGCGCCGTCTATTCCCGCGTGCCGGTCTTCAGCGTAGGGGAAAGCCGTCATCCCCGCCAGAAACGCCAGCGCGAACAATAGCCCGCTTATCGGTCGGACCTCCCCCCCTAGCTTCCCGAACGACCGAACCACGGGCCGGACCCCTCTGATCATTCGAACAGCTTGGCAAACGGCACCGCGAAGGTCGAGCAGCACCGCCCACAAGTTGCCGCGTCCTGACCGGGGGACAGGATCGTCCGCGCCACGACCCTGGACGCGCAGCGAGATTTCTGGCTAGGGCTTCGCGATGCAGAACAGCTTGGAGTTGGTGCGGATGAAGATCTGACCCCCGGCCACGACCACGGTCGACCGGATCTGATCGTCCCGCTCCTCCCCCATCGGGATGACCTGCAACACGGCACCATCGTCCGCCTTCAAGATTGCGACCTCTCCGGCAAAATTGATCAGGAAGATCCGCCCGTCGGCGCCCGTGGGCGAGGCCTCGTACTTCGCGCGCCCCGGGGTGGGCACAATCCACTTCGGTGAGCCGGAGACCGGGTCCACCCGCGCCAGCGTCTTGCGCACATCGCTCAATACAAAGAAGTCACCCTGATAAAACAGCGGCGTGGGCACGTCACTGGTCACGTCGGGCTGGGCCTCCGATACCCACGCCAGCGCGGCATCGGTCAGGCGACCCGCGCCGTCGGCCCGCACCGCATAGACAGGCTCTCTCTTCGGGGCACAGGCGAGAATGACCCCCTTCCCGGCCACCGGCGACGGCACCAGACGCCAGTGCCCGAGCCGCTTGGGGTTCCAGGTTCCCCATCGCCAGAGTTCTCGCCCGGTGGCCGGGTCATGCCCCGTCAGACAATCCCCGCCCGCCACAAGCAGTTCCGCGCGCCCGGCCGGGGTCGTGCAGGGTATCGGCGAAGTGAACGCCTCCCGCGATTCGGCCACCGCCTCCGATGGTCGCACCTGTCGCCACAGATCCCGTCCCGTAGTCGGATCCACCGCCAGCAGGTACGACTCGTTCGGGCCATCCGGCTTTCCCCGGCCCTGGACCGGTACGTCCCGCTGCAAGACCTGATAGTAAAGGCGGCCGTCATGCAGCAGCGGGCTGGAGGCGAACGTCCATCCAAACGCGAATTCGCCTAGATCCTTGGCAAGGTCCCGCGACCACAATTCCCGCCCACCGAAGTCAAACGCCGCCGTCTTGCCATTTCCGTAGAAGAAGACCACCAGCCGACCATCCGTCACGGCCGACGGCGAAGCGTAATTGCTCAGCCGCTCGCGGCGAATCCCTGTGCCCATCGTCTTCCGCCAGCGCTCGGCCCCCGTCCGCCGATCGAAAGCATGCGCGAACAGCGTGTCGCTCGCCGCATCGGCCGACGACACGAACACGAGGTCTCCCGAGACGATAGGCGTCGCCGCACTGGGGCCGGGCAGGTCCGCGCTCCATGCCACATTCTCCGTCTTCGACCAGGTCGCGGGCAGGCCCGATTCCGGCGTCGAGCCGTTGAAGTCAGGGCCGCGCCAATGGCGCCACTCCGCCCCTTCCGCCGCTAGCCCCGACGCGACTAACGCGCAGACCATCGGCCATATTCTGTAAATCCGTATTGCGGTGCGATGCTTCAACCTTCGCGAGAATGCCCGCGAAAAGCCCATTTTCAAACAACTTCCGTGTCCGACGCGGGGGACTCGAACGAGGATACGCCCCGCCATGCACGGCGGAGAGTTTTCGGCGCGACCATGATGATGGCCGATCGGTACGCCGCATGCGGGAAATGCGGAAAGCACGGGAGCAGGACGACGCGTCTCGGCCCTCAGGGCTGCTTCGGTTTGAGCGGCGCCCGACCACCGCTGTCCACGGGATAGACGGCCCCGTGACTGTCGAGGGCGGCGGCAAGGCCCGCCATCATCCGGCGGAGTTCGTTGGGACGCGAGGCGGCGAGATCATCTTGCTCGAAGGGATCATCCTTTAGGTTGAAAAGCTGGTAGTGTGAGCCGCCGGACACGTCGGAGGGGAAGTAGTGATAAATGACCTTCCACGCGCCGTCCCGATAGCTTGTCCAGTAATCGCTGCGGTGAGGAGCGTGGGGGTAGTGCATCAGGAAGGTCTCCGGCCTCTGGGGATCGGGCTTGCCGACGAGCAAAGTGGCAAGATCCAAGCCATCCACGACATGGCCCGCAGGAGCCGCAATGCCGAGGAGGCCGAGGACCGTCGGAAACAGGTCTTGCACGGCGGCCTGCTGGCCCTGGATGACCCCGGCCGGGATGCACAGGCCTTGCTGGTGGGCGTTGGCTGGCGCCGGCTTCGCCCACGCGGCAATGAAGGGCACGCGCATCCCTCCCTCATAATGGGCGCCCTTCTTGCCCCGAAGCGGGGCGGCACAGGCAACCTCATGCTGATGTCCGAGCGGCGCGTCGGTGCCATTGTCGCCGAGGAATAGGACGAGCGTGTCCTCGGCAATACCGAGCGATGCGAGATGGTCGAGCAGATCGCCCAGAGACTTGTCCATGCCCTCGATCAGCGCGGCGAAGGCCTGGGCGTCCCTCGGCTTGCCGGAATCCGTGTAGTGGTCCTCGAATCGCGGATCAGACTGGAATGGCGCATGCACGGCATAGTGCGCGAGGTACAGGAAAAACGGTTTGCCCGCCTTCACCGCATCCGATACGCGCGCCTTCGCCTCAATCGTGAGCGCCTCCGTGAGGAAGATGTCCTTGCCATGATATTTCTCGAGGCCGGGGACGGCACTGCGCTCGCGTTTGGTGCCATGGCCGAAGTTCTCCTTCCCATAATAGCTGCCCGGCGCGCCAATGCAGGCGCCCGCCACATTGATCTCGAAACCGAGGTTGAGGGGATCTCCACCTTCGGAATCGCGCGGGCCGAAGTGGCCCTTGCCGACGTGGATGGTGCGGAAGCCATTGGCCCGCAGCACCGCGGCAAGCGTCACGTCGCCTTTCTTGAGTCCCCTCCAGTTCCAATCGGGAGGACCATTGGGACCCGCGTTGTCCTTGTCCGGGTTGATCCAGTTCGTCGTGCGATGCCGCGCGGCATTCTGGCCGGTCATGATGGATACGCGCGTCGGAGAGCAAACGCTCATCGCGCAGAAATTGTTGAAACGGATCCCGCTGGCCGCAAGCCGCTCCATGGCCGGTGTGCGGTAGAAATCGTTGAGCGGATAGCGCTTCGGTCTGCCGTCCGCATCGGTCAGAAATGGCACCGACGTATCCATCACGCCCATGTCATCCACGAGGAAGATCACGATATTGGGCGGCGAAATCGCCCGGGCGGGGATGGCGACCACGAGCAGAGACAGGCAGAGATAAACGATCTTCTTCACGGGCGTTTCCTTGGGCTTTGGACGGGAGCGCCGGGCTGGTAGGAGGCACTGCCGTGAGGGGCCACCACGTAGCCCCATTTATCGATGTAGAATTGGCGGGCCTGAAAGTCGTCCCCGATCCTCTTCAGTTCGGCCTGCAACCGCCCGTCGAGTTCCCGGCGCAATCCCTCTCGGCTGGAATCGTCCACGAGATTCTTCATCTGGTATGGATCGCTCTGGTTGTCGAAGAGTGCCCACGGCCCCTTGAGGCCACGGACGTAGGTATACCGGCCGGTGCGGATGCCGCGATACTCGTCCAGGCCGGGGTTGAACGGCGAGACGCTCATGATCAACGCCGCGCGGTCGCGATCCGGCGCACCAGCGGCAATCAGCGGCGAGAGGTCTTCGCCCTCGATGGTCTTTGGGACCGGCACGCCTGCGAGGCCGAGCAGCGTGGGCAACACATCGGGCACGTTGATCGGTGTGGTGACTCGGCGCGCGGGCGTGCCCGGCCGCCGCAGCAGAAACGGGATGTGGGCGGCTTCGTCGTAGAACCACTGTTTAATGCAAGGGCGAATGTCGTGCGCGCCCATCATCTCCCCGTGGTCCGACGTGAACACGACGATCGTACTCTCGGCAAGCCCGGTCTCATCGAGCGTGGCGAGGACGTCGCCCACGCATTTGTCCAGTGCGGTGCAATGCGCGTAGTACCCGACGAGTTCCTTGCGGGCGGCGGCCTCTCTGCCCGCGGGCACGTTGGGCGGCAATTTCAATGTCTCGGCCGGATACATCGCCTGGTATTCCTCCGGGGCGGTGCCATGCGGGAAATGCGGCGTGCCATACGACATGAACAGCAGAAATGGTCTTGCCGCCGAGGCGTGGCCCTTTAGGTACTGCTGGGCATCGGCTGTCTGCGCGAAGGCATCGTAGCCGGACCACGTCCGCTTCTCCGAAGAGGTGCCGGTGTAATAATGCGAATTGTTGTAGTCGTGGTCACACTCGGCCCCCTTCCAGCAGTCGAACCCCTGCCGTCGTTCGGGTGGGATGTAGGACTTGCGGCCGTGACCATCGAGATGCCATTTGCCGATGTAGGCAGTGTCGTAGCCCGCGCCCTTGAAGATCTCGCCCATGCATAGCTCGTCGTCGGGCAGATAGAGGTCGTTGAGGAACATCCCCGTCGATGTCGGAAAGCGCCCCGTCTGCAGCGCCGCCCGGTACGGGGTGCAGACCGGCAGGACCGAGACAGCGTTGTCGAACCGGACGCTCCGCGCGGCAAGCTTGTCAATGTTGGGCGTTTTCACGTTCGGGTCGCCTGAGTAGCCGAACGCCGAAGCACGCCACTGGTCGGCGAGCATGAAGACGATGTTTGGGTGCGCGAGTTTGGCGCCGTCCGCCCGGCCGCTGATGGCGACTGTGACGAGCCCGATGATAAAGAAATTGGTTCTCATGTCTTCAGCCAGAAATACCGAGTCCGTGCCCCGGGGTCTGCTGCCGGGCCGCATCGGGGAGGGACCCCATCCCCGAAAACTCCGAAGGGGCCGAAACCCCGGGCAAAGCCGCCCCGACCATTCGCGAAGTGTACCAAGCAGCCGCCCAAAGGTCGAGCGGTACCGGCCATGAGCAGGCCCGAATGGCGCCAAGTTAAGGGACATTTGGGATCGTGGCATGGGCATCCTGCCCATGGCCAGCCCCACGGCCAGGATGGCCGTGCCACTGTCGCGACAAACTTAACTTAGCGCCATTCTGAGCAGGCCCCTGCTTGTCGCCCACGCAATCACCCCTGTAGGATCCGCGCATGGCATCGACTCGCCGCACCTTCCTCAAGCACGCCAGTCTCGGCACGCTTGGCCTCTGGATCCCCAAAGGCATCGCCGAAACAACGACGAGCACGACCGGGGGACTCCCTCGCAGCACGCCAGAGGCACAGGGTGTCTCTTCGGCGGGCATCCTGGCGTTTCTTGATGCAATGGAGAAGGACCCGTTTGAACTGCACGGCCTCATGATGCTGCGGCATGGCAACGTCATCGCCGAAGGGTGGTGGGCACCCTATGCTCCACAGTTGAACCACACCATGTATTCGCTGAGCAAGAGTTTCACCTCCACCGCCGTCGGTTTCGCCGTCGCGGAGGGAAAGCTCAGCACCGGGGATCGGGTCATCTCGTTTTTCCCGGACCACTTGCCCGAAGTCGTTGACGACAACCTCGCGGCGCTGCGCGTGAAGGACCTGCTGACGATGTCGGTGGGCAACGAGAAAGAACCGACTCAGGCGGTCACCAAGGAAGAGAACTGGGTGCGCGCATTCCTCGCGCAGAAGATATCGCACAGGCCAGGCAGCGTCTTCATGTACAACAGCGCCGCCACCTACATGTGCTCGGCCATCGTACAGAAGGTCACGGGGCAGAAGATCATCGACTTCCTGAAACCACGACTGTTTGAGCCGCTCGCCATCACCGGCATGACCTGGGAAACCTGCCCGCGCGGCATCAACACCGGCGGCTGGGGCCTGAGCATCGGGACGGAAGCACTCGCGAAGTTCGGCCAGTTCTACCTGCAGAAGGGCCAATGGAATGGCCGCCAGATCCTGCCAGCGTCCTGGATCGAGGAAGCCACCACGTTCAAGATCCAGCAACCCGGTGGCGACAGACCGGACCGGCCAAAATCACAGAATGACTGGCTGCAGGGCTACGGCTACCAGTTCTGGCGATGCCAGCACGGCGCCTTCCGCGGCGACGGTGCCTTCGGCCAGTTCACCATAGTCCTCCCCCAGCAAGATGGCGTCATCGTGATGACCGGTGAAAACAAGAACATGCAGGGCGAGATCGATCTCGTGTGGCGGCATCTGCTGCCGGCATTTCAATCGGGGCCCCTGCGGCCCGATGCCGCGGCCGCCTCCGACCTCCAGCAGAGACTCCGATCACTCAAACTCGCCCCACCCCGGGGCAGTGCAACATCCCCAAATCTCGCGCGCATCAACGGAAGGGCTTTCAAACTGGAAACCAACGACATCGGTCTCACCGCCACCTCGATCGCCTTCTCAAGCGACACCTGCGCGTTCACGGCCCATGCCGACCAAGTCCCACACGTCATCACCTGCGGCATGGGGCACTGGGAGCTCGGCGAGACATCCATTCCGGGCACGCCTCCGCGCCTGATCGCCGGCGGCAAACCAGAAGGCAAGATCACCTCGAAGATCGCCGCGAGCGCCACGTGGACGGACGAGAATACGCTGGTCATGACTTGGCGCTACCACGAAACCCCGCACCACGACACCGTGACATGCGTGCTCGACGGCGATCAGATCACCGTCCGCTTCCTCAGCAGCATCGCCGCCATGGGCGCGAAACCAAACGACGCACGACCCTCCTTGAAGGGTCGAATAACGGCCTAGCCCGGATATTTCACAGCCTGCCGGCTGTGAAATTCCGGGCTCTGGGAAAACCGCGCCATGAAAGCCATTTATTGGGAAAGGTCAGGCAAAGACTGGGTTTTTTCGCGGTTGCGGAGTG
>Ga0116157_10000226_pt1 | contig 63069 bp, 46 predicted proteins | sample AD_UKC048_MetaG_FD_89882 | JGI IMG/M metagenome (GOLD analysis project Ga0116157, IMG submission 89882) | Active sludge microbial communities of municipal wastewater-treating anaerobic digesters from USA - AD_UKC048_MetaG | ecosystem: Engineered > Bioreactor > Anaerobic > Digestate | place: USA... | reverse complement strand
TCGAACGGAATGGAGTTTCTTGAAATCCTCCGAAAAACTCCAGCCGATATTGTTCTCATGGATATCGAAATGCCGGTGATGAACGGGATCGAAGCCACCGAGAAAGCCATCAGTCAGTTTCCTGGGTTGAAAATCATTGCCCTTACAATGTTTACCGACGACGACTACATTCAAAGTATGATGGATGCAGGAGTAAAAGGCTTTCTCATTAAAAATGTAAACAAAGAAACTCTCGACAGGGCAATAAAGACGGTGTATATGGGCGGAAATTATTATTCAGAAGAATTGTTCAACTTTTTTACCAAACAAATCAGCAAAGAAGAACCTGTATCGAAAACCGATTTTAAACTTACCCGCCGCGAAAAAGAGATACTGCAACTGCTTGCGGAAGGCCTAAGCAACAAACAAATTGCCGATAAACTGTTCGTAAGCGAACGCACCATTGTGGGGCACAAATCGAACCTGCTGCTGAAAACTGGGTGTAAATCTACTATAAGTCTTCTCTCCTACGCAATTAAAAACAAACTAGTGGTGATATAATTAATCAAAATAATTTTTCATTTATTTCTCAGATTTATAGTAAGTATCTTAACCTCATTTCAAGAGATTTAAAAACGATGATTTTCTGATTGAAATCACAATAATTTAAACCCAAATTTGTTAATACGATAGCGTTAAATAAAATAAATCAATTTGACACTGAACGGTTAAACCCATCTTTTTTAATGAAAATACTAGTACTACTTATGGTTGTTCTGTGCGAATGTATCTCATCAGCAATAGCACAAACAAATTTTTACGACCAACTTGCTGATTCGGCTTATGTTTTAACAAAGCAGAATGTTAGATACGATCCATCCTATGTTGTGATTGCCTACCCAAACGGAGATGTTCCTGCGAATAAAGGTGTATGTACCGATGTTATTGTTCGTGCCTACCGCAAATTGGGGATAGACCTACAGAAAGAGGTTCATGTCGATATGGTGGCAAATTTTGATCAGTACCCCAAAATTTGGGGACTTAGTAAACCAGACCCGAACATCGATCACAGAAGAGTGCAAAACCTCATGACATTTTTTTCGAGAAAAGGAACGGTTCTTAAAAACAGCATAGTTCCTGAAGACTATTCTCCCGGTGATATTGTTTGCTGGAATTTGGATGGTAAAGCCACACACATTGGTATAGTATCTAAAAGGAGATCAATCGATGGGAAACGGAATTTAATTATTCATAACATCGGCGAAGGGCAAATATTGGAAGATTGCTTGTTTAAATGGAAAATTATAGGACATTACCGCTATAAAAAGTAACAGAATTCATTAAATCATTTTACGTCAGATAAATTCTGTGCATGAAAAACTGATACGCTGTAAGAAAAAATATAAGCCTCAAAATCAAAATGTATTAAATACCAAATGAGGCTACATCCATTGATTAATGATTTCATTAATAATTAATCGGATAATTGGGGAATAAATCGTGCACCCGTCCTAAAAAGGAACCTACTTAATACATCTACAACCATTACTATCAAAGGAATTTAACTGTTTTCAGCAAGCTATTATTATTTATTAATACAATTATTTCGCGCTAAATACTTCCTAAAAGTACTGGTTTTTACTCAAAACCCTTCTCATTATTACATCCGAAAATCAGTAATAAGCTACTTTAAAATTTGCATATCGCGCTAATACTTTTACCATAGAAATTGAAGCGAAAAAAACGGAAACAATAAGTTAGGTAAACCAATAAAAAATTAAAGTCATGAAAACAACAAAAAAAGTTTTAATCGTAGACGATGACATCGACGTAATCACAGTGCTGGAAACCATCTTAAAAAAAGAAGGTTACACAGTAATTTCGGCAAACGACAAGGTAGAAGGTAAAAAACTGGCTCTGGCCGAAAGACCCGACCTTGCAATTCTTGACGTGATGATGACCACACATTACGAAGGTTTTGAACTTGCCAAAGATCTTATCGAAGATCCAAAACTTGCCGGAATGAAAGTACTGATGCAATCATCGATAGATCTGATTACAACCACCAATTCGAGTGTTCAGGCAATGGCACGCGAATACCGCAAAGACCCCAGCTACAGGGAACTGCAGGTGCTGCTGATAAAAGACATCTTGTCGAACAACGCAGGCGTTGACTACAGGGCTGAAAACGGCGAATCGATTTGGCTTCCGGTTGACGGATTCCTGAGAAAACCGGTTGATGCAGCCAGATTGCTGCCTGAAATCAACAGGGTTTTATCGTAGAAGAACTTCCATCCGGGGCAGACACAACTTGGTAAGCAGCAACTGCTGCTTATCATGGCCCCATATAAGCAGAGATTCATTCAAAGATTAAAACCAGATAGAAATGAAAAAAAATGTTGAAGCAATATTGAACGAACACCCCAATGCAGGCCGCGATAGTTTAATTCCCATCCTACAGGAAATACAGAACGAAGAAGGCTATATTTCGGAAAATGCAGTTATTAAAGTTGGAGAATATTTGCAAATACCTTCCAGTAAAATATTTGGTGTTGCAACATTCTACAATCAATTCCGGTTCCGTCCTTTAGGTAAATTCCACATTCAGGTTTGCCGGGGAACAGCTTGCCATGTGCTGGGGTCGAAAACGGTTCTCGAAGAACTTGAAAAGAAATTAAAAATAAAAGCCGGACAAACCACAAGCGATGGCAAATTCAGCATCGAAGTTGTTGCATGTATAGGAGCTTGCGGATTGGCACCGGTAATCTCAATAAACGGTGAATTTTATGCCAAGGTAACCACGAAGGCAATTAACGACATTATCGATTCATATAAAAATCAGGAGGCTTCAATATGACGGCAACAAAATTTGTGAACAAAGATTTCCTTACCAAGGAAGTGCTTAAAAAGTTCGATAAAGGTCAGCCCTCAGCAGAAACTGCAAAACGGCTTGCCACAATACGAAACGAAAAGAATCAGAAACCGGTGATCTTCATTGGGGCGGGAACATGTGGGCTAGGTGCCGGAGCAGGTAAAACCATAGTAGCAACAAAAAAATATCTGCTTAACACAGGAATCGACGCCGATATTATAGAAACAGGTTGCATCGGGTTGTGTGCTGCAGAACCCCTGCTTGATGTGCAGCTTCCGGGATTCAATAGAATTTCGTTCCGAAATGTTACTGAAGATAAAGTAGAATCAATACTGAATTCGGTTTTTTCAAAAAAACTCCCTTCAGAACCCGCCCTGGTTCAATTCAGATCGGAGGGCTCCAATGTTTGGGACAATGTCTCGTTCATGGAAGACCATCCATTCTTCGGTCCACAAATAAGACTGGTTCTGAAAAACTGCGGTATAATCAATCCTGAAAGTATTGAAGAATATATAGCACGTGGTGGTTATACCGGTTTTCTGAATATTATTCATCATTACAAACCCGTTGAGGTCTGCGATTTAATAGAAAAAAGCGGTTTGCGGGGCCGTGGCGGAGGCGGGTTCCCAACAGGTAAAAAATGGAGATTCGCTTTTAATACCGAAGCCGATCAAAAGTACTTAATCTGCAATGCTGACGAAGGCGATCCGGGTGCGTTTATGGACCGCGCGGTAATCGAGGGCGATCCACATCGTTTGATTGAAGGTATGGCAGTAGCAGCTTATGCTATCGGAGCAACGAAAGCATACGTTTATATCCGTGCAGAATATCCTCTGGCAATCAAGAGGCTGCAAATTGCTCTTCAGGATGCTAGGGCATTCGGGTTACTCGGTAAGAATATTTTCGGTACCGGAATCGACTTCGACATGAAATTAAAAATGGGTGCCGGTGCATTTGTTTGCGGCGAAGAAACTGCTTTGATAGCTTCTATCGAAGGAAAGCGCGGTATGCCTAGTCCGCGACCTCCATTCCCTGCAGTAAGCGGTTTATTCCGTAAGCCTACTATTATTAATAATGTGGAAACCTTGTCGAATATCCCCGAAATTATATCTCGTGGCGCCGATTGGTTTGCTTCTATCGGAACTACTACCAGCAAAGGCACTAAGGTATTTGCTCTTTCAGGGAAAGTTGCACTGACCGGACTTGTTGAAATTGTAATGGGAACCTCTATTCGCGATATAATATTTACCATAGGAGGAGGGATAAAAAACAATAAAAAATTTAAAGCCGTACAAATTGGCGGCCCTTCGGGCGGTTGCATCACCGAGCAAAACCTTGATATACAGATCGATTACGAATCGCTTATTAACGCCGGTGCCATGATGGGTTCCGGAGGGCTCGTTGTTATGGACGAAGACAACTGCATGGTGGATGTGGCAAAATTTTTTATGGATTTCATCCAGCGCGAAAGCTGCGGGAAATGTATCCCCTGCCGTGAAGGAACTAAAAGAATGCTTGAAATACTTGAAAGTATTACCCATAAACCGACCAATTCAAATCAATACGATGCCCTCGAAAGATTCAAAGGAATTCTTCAACTGGAACGTCTCGGAAAAGTTATTAAAGACACTTCACTGTGCGGACTCGGTCAAACGGCTCCCAACCCGGTGTTGAGTACCTTAAAATGGTTCAGGGAAGAGTACGAAGCTCATATTTTTGAAAGGAAATGTCCTTCGGGTGTTTGTACTGAATTGAGAACTTTCCGCATTGATGTTGAAAAATGTACGGGTTGCACAGTATGTGCAAAAAAATGCCCGACTAACGCCATAATTGGAACAGCCAAATCTCCTCACTTTATTATTGACAGTAAGTGTATCGGGTGCGGCAGTTGCGAACAGGTTTGTAAGTTCGGAGCTGTTATTTTAAATGACTAATCACTAAAAAATTCACAAAATGGACCTCAGGATAGAAGTTAATAAACAAGTGCTTGAAGCAAACAAAGGTGAAACAATCCTGGATGTGCTGAACAGAAACGGTATAAAAATACCAACACTGTGCCATATGAAGGAAGCTTTTCCTACCGGTGCCTGTCGTATGTGCGTTGTAGAGAACGAAAAAACCGGAAAACTCATCACAGCGTGTTCATATCCCGTTGAAGAAGGAATGAAAATTAAAACACATTCTTCTCGGGTTATTGAAGCAAGAAAAACTATCGTTGAATTGCTTTTATCGAACCACCCCGACGATTGCCTTTACTGTGTAAGAAATCAGAACTGCGAACTTCAGAACCTTTCCGAAGAGCTAAGGGTACGCGAACGCAAAATCCGTGGTGTAAAAAATAATTGCTATATCGATAATTCCAGTGCAAGTATAGTACGTGACCCTGACAAATGCATCTTATGCGGAAGGTGTGTATTCGTTTGCAGCCAGGTAATCGGAGTGTCGGCTATTGACTTTGTAAACCGCGGAAGCAAATCGGTTATAGGAACAGCATTCAACAGAGGGCTGAACACATCGAGCTGCGTGAATTGCGGACAATGTATCATGGTTTGCCCCACGGGTGCTCTTACGGAGAAAAATCACTTTGGAGAGATTATGGAAGCATTGAAAAACCCCGAAAAAACGGTAGTAGTTCAATATGCTCCCGCAATAACTGTTTCTATTGCAGAATCGTTTGGAATGAAGGTTGGGAAAGACCTCAATGGTAAAATGAACGCAGCTTTGCGCAAAATTGGGTTCGACAAAGTTTTCGACACCAGCTTTTCGGCAGACCTCACCATAATGGAAGAGTCAGCCGAGCTGATCGACAGAATTTCGAACGGAGGCGTGCTGCCGATGATTACCAGTTGCTGCCCCGCATGGATTAAATATGCCGAAGAATTTGCATCCGACTTTTTACCAAACCTTTCAAGCTGCAAATCACCGCAGCAAATGATGGGTGCAGTTATTAAAAGTCATTATGCTAAAACCGCTGGCATAGCACCTGAAAACATATATTCGGTGTCGATAATGCCTTGCACTGCAAAAAAGTTCGAAGCACAGCGCGAAGAAATGACTAACAAAGGAATTACCGATGTTGATGCTGTGTTAACCACCCGCGAATTTGTTCAGCTAATAAAAATGTTCGGCATCGATATGGATAAGATTGAACCGGAATCAACCGATTCTCCTCTGGGGGCAAGAACCACTGCCGGAAAAATATTCGGTGCTACCGGAGGTGTGATGGAAGCTGCTATTCGTACAGCCTACTTCAAATTAACCGGAAAAGAACTCCTTACTTTTAAAGTACCCGAAGTAAGAGGGTTTAAAGACAGAAAAGAAGCCACCCTTAAGATAGGTGATCTCGACGTTACAGTGGCCGTAGTAAATGGACTTGCAAATGCAGCAGTACTACTCGATGAAATACGTAACGGAAGAAAAGACGTTCACTTTATCGAAATAATGGCTTGCCCAGGCGGCTGTATCGGTGGTGGAGGTCAAAAAATAGGATCAAGTGTGGAAGAAAAAATGGCCAAAATGAAAGCCCTGTATGATATCGACGAACATGAAGCGATAAAAGTTTCGCACAAAAACCCGGAAGTAATTGAACTTTATAAGGAGTTTTTGGGTGAACCTCTAGGCCATAAGAGCCACGAACTATTGCATACCAAGTATTCGAAAAGGGATGTTTTGAAATAATTTCCAGAATAAAATGATTACAAAGCCATGAGCCACCCACGTAGAAATAAACTCGTATTTACAGTAAAAAATCGCTGTCGGGTTTGCTATACCTGCGTAAGAGAGTGCCCTGCTAAAGCAATAAAAATTGTTAACGGTCAGGCAGAAGTAATCAGCGAGCGGTGTATTGGATGTGGAAATTGTGTAAAAGTTTGCAGCCAGAATGCTAAAGTCTTTCTCGATACTAAAAAAGAGGTATACGCATTAATACAGTCCTCAAAAAAAACCGTAGCATGTATTGCTCCGAGTTTTCCTGCTGAGTTTACCGAAATAAACGATTACCGGATCATCGTTGGAATGATAAAAGCATTGGGCTTCGACAAAGTAGTCGAAGTTTCTTTCGGGGCCGATCTTATTGCTAACGAATATGCTAAAATAATTGACAATAGCAAGTCTACCTGCATTTCATCCGATTGTCCGGCAATCGTGTATTACATTGAGCACTATTACCCCCATCTCGTAACATCGCTTGCCCCGTTGGTGTCGCCCATGGTTGCCACAGCTAGAGTTGTGAAAAAGGAATATGGAGATGTGAATGTTGTGTTCATCGGGCCCTGCATCGCCAAAAAAGCTGAATCGTACGAAATTGATGAAGCTATAACTTTTAAGGAATTGCGTGAATTGTTTTTGGAAAATAATATATCATCCAGTTCGGTTTTGCCAGTTAACTTCGACCCACCCCTTGGAGGGAAAGGTGCAATATTCCCTGTTAGCAGTGGATTGTTGCAAACAGCAAATAAAAACGAAGATCTTACATCCGGAAAAATAATTGTTGCCAGCGGAAGTAAAAGCTTCAGGGAGCTGATTGATGAGTACGATGAAGGGCTGATACGAAACAGCCATCTGGAGCTACTCTGCTGCGACGGGTGTATAATGGGCCCCGGAATGTCGAAACAGGGCAAGAAATATTCCCGACGGGAGTGCATAAGTAATTACGTTAAAAACAAATTGACAGAACTTGATACTGCTGAATGGGAGAAAAACATCGAAAAGCATAGCCATCTTGATTTATCGAAGGCTTTTGCACCTCTCGACCGAAGGAACGGGAAACCGTCGGAAGAAAGCATCAGTAACGTATTAAAAACAATGGGGAAGGTCGATCCGAACGATTTTTTAAATTGTGGTGCCTGTGGTTATAATACCTGTAGAGAACATGCCATTGCTATAATTGAAGGACTCGCCGAAAATGAAATGTGCCTGCCTTATTCAATCAGTAAATTACATAAATATATTCAGGAATTAAACATTTCGAATTCGAAGCTTAAAAATGCCCAAAGGGCTTTAAAACAATCGGAAAAACTCGCAAACATGGGGCAGCTTTCAGCTGGTATCGCACATGAACTCAACAACCCGCTAGGTATAATTACCATGTACAGCAACATTCTTAAGGATGAATCCGCTGGAGATGATCCAATACGCAAAGACCTTGAGCTCATTGTGGAACAAGCTGATCGGTGCAAGAAAATAGTAAGCGGCCTTTTGAATTTTGCCCGTCAGAATCAGGTAAACCTCAGCGAAACCAATATTGAAACGCTATGCAAACATAGTTTTGAATCGATTGTAAACACAGGAAACATTGTCTTCGAGTTCGAATCGAATCTGAAAAACCCTATGGCCATGATTGATGCTGATCAAATGATGCAGGTTCTTACCAATCTCGAGAAAAATGCTATTGAAGCTATGCCCAAAGGCGGAACGCTGAAAATAACCCTCAACGGGGATCAGAATTCGTTTGAGATAAACATCAGCGATACAGGTATTGGTATCGAAAAAAGCAATATCGACAAAATATTTACTCCGTTTTTCACAACCAAACCGCTCGGGAAAGGAACAGGCTTGGGGTTGCCATTGATTTACGGAATTGTGAAAATGCACCGAGGGCAGATTGAAATGACCTCAAACGCAGACCCTGGCAAAGGGCCTACTGGAACAAATTTTAAAATTGTATTACCAAGATTAATTAATAACAAACAAAAGTAGATTGCCATGACAAACAAAATGAAAACCATTGCCATTGTTGATGATGATATCGATTATTTAACGATACTCAAAATGCAGGTTGAGAGAATGGGATTTAATGTGGTTTTTGCTGAAAACCAAAAAGATGGTGAAAAATTACTGGAAACCACAAAACCCGATCTGGCCATTTTCGACCTGATGATGGAAAATCAGGATAGTGGGTTTATTCTCAGTTACAAATTAAAAAAAATGTATCCCGATGTACCGGTGATTATTGCAACTGCAGTAACCGCTGCCACAGGCATCGAATTTGGGATCGAAACTCAGGAAGACAGAAGCTGGATAAAGGCTGACAAATATCTTGAGAAAGGCCTCCGGCCCGACCAGTTACACCGCGAAATAAATAAGTTGCTGAAATTATAAAAACCAACCGTTATGGAAACGCTTAAGGTATTAGTTGTTGACGACGAACCTGGAATACGTTCCGGAATTGAAAGAATTCTCCGAAACTACACTGTTGGCTTCCCTTTCATGGAAAGCGACTTTTCATTCGAATTAATCGAAGTGGAGACGGGCGAAAAAGCGATGGAAACATTGGCAAAAGATCGTATCGATATTATTTTGCTCGACAATAAGTTGCCCGGCATTCAGGGCATTGAGGTACTGGAGAATCTCAATAAGATGCAATACGACGCAGTTGTAATGATGATAACATCGTATGCATCGCTCGACCTGGCTGTAAAAGCTACCAACAACGGTGCTTATAACTTTGTTCCCAAACCCTTCACCCCGCAGGAGTTGAAGTCGGCTATGGAAAATATAACAAAACACCTGTACCTGAAGCGCATGACACGTAAGATGAATGATGCCGGAAAAGAAATCCGCTTTCAGTTTTTATCAGTACTATCGCACGAACTAAAATCACCAATCAATGCTATCGAAGGATATTTAAAGATAATGCAGGAAAAACAGGTGGGCGACAACATCGATGATTATCAGGTGATGATCGACAGGTCGATTACGCGTATTAAAGGCATGCGAAACCTAATAATGGATTTACTTGACCTGACAAAGCTTGAGTCAGGAAAAAAATCAAGGGAAATTAAACCAACTGACATGTATGAGCTTGCCAAGCTGACAATGCAAAGTATTGAGCCATTAGCAATTCAGCGAAACGTACAAATCCAGTTCGATGCCGATGAAAACACCTATTTTGACGCTGATGCTGATGAAATAGAAATAATTTTCAACAACCTGCTTTCGAATGCTGTGAAATACAACAAGGAAGGTGGCAGGGTGTATTTCACAATAAAAGCACTTAAAGATGAAATAAAAATAAGCGTTCAAGACACCGGTATCGGTATGAACGACGAAGAATTGTCGAAAATTTTTCATGATTTCGTAAGAATAAAAAACAAAAAAACTATCGACATTACCGGTAGCGGGTTAGGCTTGTCGATAATGAAAAAAATGGTCGATTTATACGGTGGTAACATCGATGTTACAAGTGTTCCCGATGAGGGGAGTACTTTTACTGTTACCTTGCCAAGATAACAACAAAATACTTTTGTTGGAATTTCCAGTATCTATGATAAACAAAATTGTCCTTATTTTCGTTACAACAATTTTATGCATCTTATAGCAATGTCGTAATCGATGTAATTTGTATTTTTGGCTTAATGGAATTATTTGTACGCAAATATGGCAATGCCCCCCAACACCTGATCATTCTTCACGGGATGTATGGCAGTGGCGATAACTGGACAAGTATTGCCAGAAACCTATCCGACGGGTTTACGGTGCACCTGCCCGACCTTCGTAACCACGGTCGTTCTCCGCACAGCCCCGATCACACCTATGAATTGCTGGCTGAAGATGTATATGAATTTGTTACCGGTCAGCGCATCGAGCGATTTTATCTTGCCGGTCATTCGATGGGTGGAAAAACTGCCATGTTTTTTGCCCGGCAGCATCCGGAAATGCTTATAAAAATGGCAGCCATCGACATATCGCCCCGCACTTACCATCAATTGAACCAACTGTCGGAGCAGACAATTTTTCATCTCAATCTTATAAGCTATCTCATCCGCTGCAACGTGGAAAAAGCACACAACTATGCCGAAGCTGCAAGCATTCTCAGCGAAGGTGTACCGAGCCAGCGCATGGTGCAATCGCTGCTGAAAAATCTCGAAAAAACCGGGGATGGAATGATGTGGCGTATTAATATTGAGGCGCTTAAAGACAATATTTACGCTATGGGAGATGGTCTTGATCCCGACGACTTTATCGATAGAAAAATCGCAGTTCCCACATTGTTTTTGCGAGGGCTTAAATCAAACTATCTTCCAGTCGAAGATGAAAAGCTGATCCACTTTATTTTCAGCAATGCCCGCATTGTGAACGTTCCCGAAGCAAGTCACTGGATGCACACCGAACAGCCCGAAGCCATTGTTACAGAACTCCGGCATTTTTTCAGTGAAGATTGATTATCAGCAGAAACATTACTATAACCAAAAAAAGCTATTTTTGCGGCATAAAAACCTGTAATACAATACCTATGATACTTCACAGCATGCTCAAAATTAAACTAACTCTCCTGATAATAGCAGGATTCCTTCTAACCGTAAATACTACTTTCTCGCAATCTGCCAGCGACACTGCCATTGTGTATTTCACAAAAGAAATTTCGCCCGAAAGTGTGATGAAAATTTTTGAATATGTGAAAGATAACGTCAAAGGGAAAGTGGGGATAAAAGTACATTTTGGTGAAGACGGCAACGAGTATTTTGTACCTGCAAGCATGGTGGAGCCTTTATGCAAAGCCTATAATGCCACACTGATAGAGACGAATGTAGCCTATACCGGGCGCAGACAGAAAACCGAAACCCACATTGAACTGGCAAAAGATCATGGCTTTACATTCGCACCCATCGACATTCTCGACGAAGGCGGCACGCTGAGTTTGCCAATCGAAGGAGGCAGACATTTTAAAACCGCCCTGATTGGAAAGAATTTCGAAAACTACGAAATCATAATTTATTTCACACACTTTAAGGGACATGGCAGAGCAGGTTTCGGAGGATGCATCAAAAACGCATCGATGGGAATGGCTACTCCCGAAGGCAAACGCGATATGCACTTCAACGATTTTCCGAAACCTGAAAGCAAAAACTGCATGGGCTGCGGTGCCTGTGTAAGTGAATGTCCTGCAAATGCCATTACCCTCAACCCGCTTACCATCGATAAAGAGAAGTGTATCGGCTGCGGGAAATGCATTTCCACCTGCCCCTATGGTGCCATTACCAAGCCTGACAATGCCGAACAAACAATTCGTTTTCTGGAAGGTCTGGTTGAATATGCCAAGCCGGTGATTGAGCACACCAATTCCATTTTCTTCAATATTATTATCAATGTATCGCCAAGTTGCGACTGTTCACGGAACCCAAAGCAACCCTTTGTTGCCGACATCGGGATACTGGTTTCCACCGATATTGTTGCCATTGAAGCCGCTGCCCACGACCTTGTCGATAAGGCACACAACTGCGACGATGCCTTCCTGAAAGCCAATTCCGTAAGTGGTAAACATCAGATCGACTATGCCGAACAGCTCGGCATGGGAACGAAAAACTATAAACTGGTGAATATCGACGAGTAAGCACCCTGTTGAGTTCATTATTTAAAAAACAATTAAATCACATTCCCTGCTTGGTGTATGCTAAGAAACCAATTGTAACGTACTATATTTGTTTTCGGACAATAGCACGGAACTATACACAACTCGTTCAGCACATTTAATTGTGCACTTAACAATTGCGATAAAGCATTTCGGGATTTACCATGTTGTGATACAATCAAAATATTTGTACCGAAATCACTATGTAAGAAATAATTGATCCTCTTTCTAAAGGATATTCTAAAAACTGTAATTTTGTATTAATACATTCGGGAAAATGAATTATACTGCCTGCATTGAAATGCCACGAAAAATGATTGTTTTTGATAAGTATGTAAAAAGATTCAACGCAAGCTGACTTCAATCTATTCCTGAAAAAGATGTTTTATTTAATTCTATAATATTTTTACGTATTTGAAAACGAAATTGTTGAATTGCATTGAAAATACAAGAATAAATAAGTCCTCGTTGCAAACGAGGACCATTATTAGCATTGCTCATGCTGCGATTTGTATCGGAATAACTATGAAAAAAGCAATATTTCTGATTTTAACAATATTATCGATAACTGTATATGCACAGGAAACTATTAAATTTAATTATAATTACCCCTTGGAATGGACATATAACTGCTACTCGATGGTTGTGCAGAATAATTATTATTACTTATCGGGTACTATAGGGATTACGACTGATGAGTGCGATTCTGGAATTATCGGATATCATATCAATAAAATAAATGATCAGGGAATAAGGGACACTATTGTGATATACAGTAAATGCCATCACAAAAATTATCTTGGTTGGCAGGGATCGATGGTAAATTATAACGATACAATTATTGTTGTCGGATTAAAATATATTGAAGCCAATTTGAACAAAGTATTTATTGTAAAATTAAACCCAGATCTTGATACAATTGCTGATTTTATTTTTATGGACGATACCCTGACCAAAAGGCCACTAAGTATTACGGTTGATGATGAAGGTAATTATATTTTTTGTGGTCAAACCGACAGTAGCTATAATGAAATTGCAAATCCTGCGCCGGACGAAACCTATACAAAATCATATTTGTACAAGGTATCGCCATCGGGAGAAACAATCTGGAAAAAGTCGTACCCAATAACCAATTGTAGCAGCGGTTGCTGGTCGTTTTTTAGGAAAGTTATCAGCACTTATGACAAAGGATACATTGCGATAGGCACAAGTCATGTTAATGTACATAAAAACATAATTGTAAAAGCAGATAGCCTTGGCAATCAGGAATGGGTAAGGTTTTACGGCAACCCGAATTACGAAAATCCATACCTGATGGACATTGTTGAAACTGCCGACTCGTGCATTGTGGTATGTGGGGCCTACGCTTACGATGAAATAGGCGGCGGCTTATACCCCTACGACGGGTGGCTTATCAAATTAGATAAGGATGGGAACGAGAAATGGAATAGGAAATACAGGGATCATGTGCTTACAGGGATGTCGGACTGGAGAGATACAATTTACAGCTTTTATATGGGGATTTATGAACGCGAAAACGGGGACTTGATTACCATATCGGCAACCCACAGCGACGAAAACGGGGTATATATTGCGGATAAGTTCAGGTTGAGGTGTTTGGATAGCGGAGGAAACATACGGTGGGATAGAGTGATTGACAGCGTTGGAGGCCAGACTGGAATATTGCAAGCTCAAAGTGTGAAACCAACTGCTGATGGTGGGATTGCTGTAGCCGGTTCTGCTGAAATATTTTATATGGATGGCACACAATGGACAAGCGACCAACGCATATTCCTGATAAAAACCGACAGTCTGGGCAATGATGTGGAAACCATGGTGAAGCCTGTTGCGGCACAGCCCATAAGTAAATTTGAGTTGGTGTGCTACCCCAACCCGGCAAGCAGTGAGTTTTGGGTTGATTTGCCAGAGGATGACAACGGGGATGTGTTGGAGATATATGCTACCAACGGCAGTTTGGTGTATGAGCAGCCAGCAACACCGGGTTTAAACCGGATTGATTTGTGCGGGGTAAAGCCGGGAATGTTTTTGGTGAAATTGAGAAATGCGAATGTTTTTGGGAAAGTGGTGGTGGAATGAGTGCGTCGTTTCTCCGCCCGTCATTGCGAGGGTTGAAAACCCGAAGCAATCTGTATTTCGACGAGCTTCCCACAGGTACTTCTTTGACGGAATTAATACAGACATTTCAAAAGGTTGTGTTGTAACGTCTTCGTGGATGTGGATTGCTTCACTGCGTTCGCAATGACGTTTGAGAGCCCGTCATTGCGAGGGTTGAAAACCCGAAGCAATCTGTACTTAGGCGGGCGATGATAGATTCGCCTTCAGGTACGGAGATTGCTTCGCTGCGCTCGCAATGACGTTTGAGAAAGGTAAAAATGAAATTTAAGATCTTAAAAAATTAAAACTTCCTCAGCATTTCACAACCCGCTTAACTTTTTAATTTCGTTGAGTTTGTTGAGTGCTTCGAGTGGAGTGAGTCCGTTGATGTCGAGATTTTTAATTTCGTCGCGTATTTGTTTCAGCACGGGGTCTTCGAGCTGAAAAAAGCTGAGTTGAAAGCCTTCACGGCTTTTGGCAATTTTTTCCGTAGGCTTGCTTATATGGGTCTGGTCGCGGCTGCCTTCGAGCTGAACCAGAATTTGCTTTGCTCGTTCAACCACCGAGCGCGGCATACCTGCCATTTCGGCTACATGAATTCCAAAACTATGTTCACTGCCACCGGGTTTGAGCTTTCGCATGAACAGCACTCTGCCCCCGCTTTCTTTCACCGACACATTGTAGTTTCTGATACGTGAAAAAGTTTTTTCCATTTCATTCAGTTCATGATAATGGGTTGCAAACAATGTTTTTGCCCTTGCCCGCGGATTCTCGTGAATAAACTCGGCAATTGCCCATGCAATACTCACCCCATCGTAGGTACTGGTTCCCCTTCCGATTTCGTCGAGCAGCACCAGACTGCGGTCGGAAAGGTTGTTAAGAATGCTGGCAGCCTCATTCATTTCGACCATAAAAGTTGATTCACCCATCGAAATATTATCGGAAGCTCCTACGCGGGTAAATATTTTGTCGATAATACCCAGCGATGCTGACAACACCGGCACATAGCTACCGGCCTGCGCCATTAGGCATATCAAAGCCGTTTGCCTCAGTAATGCCGACTTACCCGACATATTCGGTCCTGTAATCATCATCATTTGCTGAACTTCAGGGTCGAGATACACATCGTTTGTGATATATACATCACCGGGCAGCAGCAACTTTTCGATCACGGGGTGACGCCCTTCTTTAATGTCGACAATCAGACTATCGTTCATCGACGGGCGGCAATAATGATTTTGTATCGCTACGGTTGCATACGAAATAAGGCAGTCGAGCTGTGCAATCAGGTTGGCATTCAGTTGTATGGTGCTGATGTAGTCGCCCATGCTTAACACAAGGTCGTTGAACAACCGCGTTTCGATTCCGATAATTTTTTCTTCGGCACCCAGAATTTTGCTTTCGTATTCCTTGAGTTCTTCGGTAATATAGCGTTCAGCGCTTACAAGGGTCTGCTTGCGCATCCAGCCGGCAGGCACTTTATCTTTATGGGTATTTCGCACCTCGAAATAATAGCCGAACACATTGTTGAACCCAATACGCAGCGACGATATGCCGGTGTTTTCGATTTCGCGCTCCTGCATCGAAAGCAGATAATCCTTCCCCGATGTGGTAATACTGCGCAGTTCATCAAGCTCTGCCGATACTCCGGCAGCAATAACTTTACCCTTGGCAATCAGGTTCGGGGCGTCTTCCTGCAATTCCCGACCCAGTCGGTTGCAAATATCGGTGCAGGGATTTATCTGGTCGGCAATCCGCTTCAAAATGGCATTTCCACTTTTTTCGCAAAGGCTTTTTGCATTGGTAGCTGCCAAGAGCGACTGCCTCAGCTGCACCATTTCGCGTGGGTTCACCCGCAATGCAGCTACTTTCGAAATAAGTCTTTCGAGGTCGCCGGTACTCGAAATACATGATTTCAGTTTGTCGGAAAGGTCGCTGTCGGTAATAAAACACTCCACAACATCGTGGCGGTCGTTAATTTTTTGTCGGTTCACCAAAGGCATAGCAATCCAGCGACGCAGCAAACGCCCACCCATCGGGCTGGTAGTGCGGTCGAGAATATCGAGAAGCGATTTTCCGCCTTCACTCATAGGCATAAGCAGTTCCAGGTTGCGGACAGTAAATTTATCGAGCCACACATACTGGTCGCGATCGATACGTGAAAGGCTGCTTATGTGCCCGATGTTGCGATGCTCGGTTATATTCAGATAATTCAGTATGGCTCCTGCAGCAATCACTCCATGCACCATTTCGTGTACCCCGAATCCCTTGAGGTTTTTCACCTTAAAATGATTGAGTAGCCTTTCGTTTGCATTTTCCTGAGTAAAAACCCATTCGTCAAGCGGAAATATGGTGTACTTTGAACCGAACTGCTCTACAAACTGGTCTTTGAATTGCCTTTCGTACAGCACTTCTTTGGGACGGAAACTCTGCAACAGTTTATCGATATAATCGGCATCGCCCTGAGAAAGCAGGAATTCTCCCGTTGATATATCGAGTAGAGCCAGTCCAAAGTATTTTTTATCGATAAAAACACTTGCCAGAAAGTTGTTTTCCTTGTTTTCGAGAATCTGATCGTTCAGGGCGACACCCGGGGTAACCAGTTCGGTAATTCCCCGCTTTACAATAGTTTTGGTAAGCTTCGGGTCTTCCAGCTGCTCGCAGATAGCCACCCGCAATCCAGCGCGCACCAGTTTGGGCAGATAGGTGTCGAGCGCATGGTAGGGGAAACCCGCCAGATCGACATACGACGCAGCACCGTTGGCACGTTTTGTAAGTGTAATGCCCAGAATAGCTGAACTGCGGCGTGCATCATCTTCAAATGTTTCATAGAAGTCGCCCACCCTGAACAGCAATATTGCATCGGGGTGTTTGGCCTTGATCGCATAATACTGCTTCATCAAGGGAGTTTCGTCATTTTTAACGGGTGCACTCATCGGTAAAACATTCGGTTCAAAATTATTTAATTAATGCAGAAATTCCGACCAATGTTGAAATCTTTTAAAAACCAAAGGGACTTTAAGTGTTTGTCGCATAGAAAACCATTTGCAGCAATTGGCACAGTGCCTGAGTTTTATTATAATTGCATTTGAAAAACGATACAATGAACGTCCTCGACATTATTATCATCATTCCGTTGGTTTGGTTCGGATTTAAAGGACTTAAAAACGGACTTATCAAAGAAGCAGGAAGTGTTGCTGCATTGGTGTTAGGCATATTCGGTGCTCTGGAGTTTTCGGGCTTCACCGAAAAATACGTCCACAATTTTACCTCGGTATCAGCGCAGTATATTCCGTTAATTGCATTTGCTGTTACCTTCGTGGCAATACTGATTGTAGTTTATTTAATTTCCGGACTGCTCGATAAATTTGTAAACGCCGTTAAACTTGGATGGTTGAACAAGCTTGGCGGTATTGTTTTTGGGGTACTCAAAATTGCATTTATCATAAGCGCTCTGTTCTACATGCTGCACCAGGTGAATACACAGAAAAAATGGATCAGCGAAAGCTATCTGAATACATCGCTTCTCTACAAACCGATTGCCGCAATCATACCCACTGTATATCCGTATATACCCGACATTGAGATTAATAAACATGAGCAAACCAAAGAAGATGAAAAGAAATAGCACATTTTTTTGTTTTTAAAAAAAACTATTATACTTTTGCAGCGTGAAGATAAGGAAATAGTGACAGGGGACAATGTCCCCTGTTTTATTAGAAAAATATGATCGAGAAAAAAGACATAGAAAAACTTGCGACCGGATTTCTGGGTGAAACCCAGTTTCTTGTTGATGTACAGGTAACACAGGGGAATGCAATACGGGTATTTGTTGACGACCTGAACGGTCTTGATATTGATGCATGTAAACTATTAAGCCGTAAAATTGAGTCAGCGCTCAACCGTGATGTGGAAGATTTTGAACTCGAAGTTTCGTCGCCGGGGCTGGGAAAGGCTTTTAAGGTGATGCAGCAATATGTGAAATGTACAGGAAAAATGCTGGAGGTCACCCTGAAAAATGGTATAAAAACCGAAGGTATTCTCAGGGAGGTAAATGCAGAAAATATTATTCTGGAAACGATTAGAAAAAAGACAAAAAAAGATCCGGCACCGGTACCCGAAGCAACGTCAATACTGTTTTCAGAAATTAAAACAGCCAACGAAAAATTAATCTTTTAAACATAATAACAAAAAAAATGGAGCACAACAATCTGATCGAAACCTTCTCAGAATTCAAGGAACTGAAGAACATCGACCGTCCCACCATGATCAGCGTTCTGGAAAGCGTTTTTAAAGCTACGCTGGTAAAGCTTTTCGGCAGCGACGAAAACTTTAATATCATTATCAATGTTGACCAGGGTGACTTTGAGATTTGGAGAACCCGTGTAGTTGTAGAAGACAACGAAATCACCGATCCGAACAAAGAAATTAAACTCTCTGAAGCACAAAAAGTGGACGACGATTACGAAGTTGGTGAAGATTTTATCGATGAAGTAAAACTATACGATTTCGGAAGAAGGGCTATTCTTGCGTTGCGTCAAAACCTGCAGGCAAAAATTGCCGAACTCGAAAAAGACAATATCTTCAACAAATACAAAGACCGCATCGGTGAAATTATTTCTGGTGAAGTGTATCAGATTTGGAAAAAAGAGATTCTGATCCTCGACGACGAAGGCAACGAACTGATATTGCCCAAAACGGAGCAGATACCTACCGACTTCTTCCGTAAATCGGACACCGTACGTGCTGTTATTGCTAATGTTGAACTGAGGAACAATACCCCCCGCATCACCTTGTCAAGAACATCGGAGTTATTCCTAGAGCGTCTGTTCGAGCAGGAAGTTCCTGAAATCTTCGACGGACTGATTACCATTAAAAAAATTGTACGCATACCGGGCGAAAGAGCCAAAATAGCCGTGGAATCATACGATGAACGGGTTGATCCGGTTGGAGCCTGCGTGGGAATGAAAGGAAGCCGTATTCATGGCATCGTGAGGGAATTGCGCAACGAAAACATCGATGTAATCAATTACACAGCCAACACACAGCTGTTAATACAACGAGCTCTGAGTCCTGCTAAAATAAGCAGTATTAAGTTGAACAATGAACTCAAGAAAGCGGATGTTTACCTGAAACCCGATCAGGTTTCGCTTGCTATCGGCAAAGGCGGACTAAACATAAAACTGGCAAGTCAGTTGGTAGGCTACACAATCGATGTGTACCGCGAAATGAATGAGGACGAAGAAGACGTTGACCTCGACGAATTCGCTGATGAAATTGATGGCTGGATTATCGACCAGCTGAAAGCTATTGGTTGCGATACTGCAAAGAGCGTTCTGGAGCTCGATATTGCATACCTCGAAAAGCGCACCGACCTCGAAGAAGAAACAATAAAAGAAGTTATTGCCATATTAAAATCGGAATTTGAATAGTAATAAGTACCTGAAAAATAAATATTTACAGATAATTAACACCTATGGATACAGAGAACAAGCCACAAAGATTAGCAAAAATTGCTGCTGAACTCAATGTCGGGATCAGCTCCATTGTTGATTTTTTGGCTAAAAAGGGGCATAAAATCGACTCGAATCCCAATTCAAAAGTTCCGTTTGAGCTCATGCCTTTGTTGCGCAAAGAATTCAGCGACTCCGTAAGCTTAAAGGAGCAATCGAACGATATTTCGCAGCGCACAAAGGAAAGAAAAGCCGTGCTTACCGAAGTACATAGTGAACCGGTGAAACCGGAGCACCCGAAACATGAAGTTGAAGATAAAGAATTGCTTATAAAGGATTCCTCTGGTTTGGAAGGTCCAAAAATTGTTGGTAAAATCAATCTCGATGAATTGAACAAACCGGTAAAGAAACCTGTTGAACCTGCTAAAACGACTACTGCTGAACCTGAAGCAAAAAAAGTGGAGCCTGCAAAAATATCAGATTCAGAAACAGAGAAAAAAGCAGATGATAGCAAAACAGAGAAAAAAAGTCCTAAAATAGTCGGAACAATCGATCTGGATTCGTTAAACCAAAAAACGCGTCCGGATAAAAAGAAAAAATCCGATAAAAAAACCGAAACACCCGAGCCTGTTGCTGACGAGCCTACAGAAGCGCCTGTTGCCGAGGAACAGCCCATAGTTGTTGAAACACCTGTTGCAAAAGAAGATGAACCGAATAATTTCATAGAAACCAAATACGATAAGCTTACCGGGCCCAGCGTAATTGGCAAAATAAATATCGACGACTTTGTTAAAAAGGAAGAAGATATCCGCAAAAAAAGAGAGCTTGAGAAAGTAGAACGCAAACAGGAACGCGAAAAAGAACGTGAACAAAAGAAAAAAAGGAAACGTATCCGCAAAGAGACTGTTAAGGTTGATGTAACTAAAAATAAAGAGCAAAATAAGTTTAAACCCAAAGAAACCGGTACTAAGAAAAAACCACAAAAAGAGATAAAACCCGAGGTTTCGGACGAACTGGTTCAGAAACAGATAAAAGAAACTCTTGCCCGGTTGACCTCGACCAAGCAAAAATCGAAGACATCGAAATATCGCCGCGAAAAACGCGACATCGTTAGTCAGCGTATTCAGGCCGAAATTGAAGAAACCGAAGCACAGAAGAATATTCTTAAGGTTACCGAATTTGTTTCGGTGAACGAGCTGGCTAGCATGATACAGCTTCCGGTTACCGAAGTTATTGCCACCTGCATGAATTTGGGCTTGTTTGTATCGATAAATCAGCGTCTCGATGCCGAAACCATGGCTTTGGTTGCTGACGAATTTGGCTACAAAGTTGAATTCGTAAGTGCCGAAGTACTAAGCGATATTTCTGACGAAGTGGATGATGAAGAAGAGCTGCAACCCCGTCCGCCTATTGTAACGGTTATGGGCCATGTCGATCACGGGAAAACCAAACTCCTCGACTATATTAGGCACACTAACGTGGTTGCCGGTGAAGCCGGTGGTATAACCCAGCATATTGGTGCTTACAGTGTAGTACTCGACAGTGGAAAACAAATTACCTTCCTCGACACACCGGGTCACGAAGCCTTTACCGCCATGCGTGCCCGCGGTGCTCAGATAACCGACATCGCCATTATTGTGGTAGCTGCCGACGATGATGTAATGCCTCAGACCGTTGAAGCCATTAACCATGCTTCGGCTGCTGGTGTTCCAATGGTTTTTGCCATCAATAAAATTGATAAACCCAATGCCAATCCGGAAAAAATCAAAGAGCAACTGGCCAATATGAATTATCTGATTGAAGAATGGGGTGGAAAATATCAATCTCAGGATATCAGTGCAAAACAAGGACTTAACGTTGACCAATTGTTAGAAAAAGTATTGCTCGAAGCAGAACTTCTTGATCTGAAAGCAAATCCCAATAAAAGGGCAATCGGAACTGTAGTGGAATCGGCACTCGATAAAGGGAAAGGATACACTTCGACCATTCTTGTACAATCGGGTACACTTCATATCGGTGATATCATTTTAGCAGGAAGTTATACCGGAAGAGTAAAGGCTATGTTTAATGAACGTGGTCTGAAAATTGACACTGCCGGACCTTCCAAACCGGTGTTGGTGCTCGGTATCAGTGGTGCACCCCAGGCAGGCGATAAATTCAATGTAATGGAAACAGAGCACGAAGCCAAGGCAATAGCCAATAAACGTTTGCAACTTCAACGCGAACAAGGTCTCCGGACGCAAAAATACATTACCCTCGATGAAATTGGTCGTCGTCTGGCATTGGGCAACTTCCACGAAATTAAGCTTATCGTTAAAGGTGATGTGGACGGTTCTATTGAAGCCCTCAGCGATTCGTTGATAAAACTTTCGAATGAGGAAGTTCAGGTAAGCGTGATCCATAAAGCTGTAGGGCAGATTTCCGAGTCGGATGTTATGCTTGCTGCTGCTTCCGATGCCATTATAATCGGCTTCCAGGTACGTCCTTCAATAGGTGCGCGCCGCCTTGCCGAAAAAGAGCAAATAGACATCAGGCTTTACTCTATCATTTATGATGCCATCAACGAGATAAAAGATGCTATGGAAGGCATGCTTTCTCCCGAAATTAAGGAAAAAATTCTTGGCGCTGCCATAATTAAAGAAGTGTTCAAAATCACCAAAGTTGGGACTGTTGCCGGATGTATTGTAACTGAGGGCAAAATCCTGCGGACTGCAAGAATACGTCTTATACGCGACGGTATTGTTGTGTACACCGGAGAACTCGGTTCACTGAAACGATTCAAGGATGATGCAAAAGAAGTGGTTTCCGGGCTGGAGTGCGGTTTGAACATCGAGAATTACAATGATATGAAAGTGGATGATGTGGTCGAAGCTTTCGAAGAATTCGAAATCAAGAAAAAGCTGTAGATCCGCACTGCGAAACTCAATACACTATTGTGTTTATAGGCTCTCTAAATCTGGGCGATAAGCCGCTGCTGCTGGCTCCTATGGAGGATGTTACCGATCCTTCGTTCCGCTTTTTGTGCAAGCATTTTGGTGCCGATATGGTTTTTACCGAATTTATTTCGTCGGACGGATTGCTCCACGAAGGCCGTAAAAGCGTTGAAAAACTGAATATCAGCGAAAGCGAACGACCCATTGGAATTCAGATTTACGGGCATCTTCCCGAATCGATGGTGGAAGCCGCCTTAATTGCTGAAGCAGCCAATCCAGACACCATTGATATTAACTTCGGCTGTCCCGTTAAAAAAATTGCCAACCGTGGAGCCGGCAGTGGCATGATGCGCTACCCCGAACTTATGGCCGATATCACCGCCCGTGTTGTGCAAGCTGTGAAAAAACCGGTTACCGTGAAAACACGCCTCGGCTGGGACGAGAACAGCAAAAACATTGTTGACATTGCATTAAGGCTTCAGGATGCCGGAATTCAGGCTTTGACCATTCACGGTCGCACGCGTTCGCAGATGTACAAGGGCGAAGCAGACTGGACGCTGATAGGGGAGGTGAAAAATCACCCGGCCATTCACATTCCAATTATCGGTAATGGCGACATCCATGACGGGCCATCGGCAAAAGCGGCTTTCGATACCTACGATGTTGATGGAATAATGATTGGAAGGGCAACCGTAGGACATCCGCGCATTTTTGCCGAAATAAAACACTTTTTAGAGCACGGCACCGAACTGCCCCCGCTCAATCTGAACGAAACCGTTGAACTGGCCACCCTGCATTTTACCAAATCGCTGGAATATAAGAAACTGCCCCGAGCCATTTTCGAAATGCGCCGGCACTTTTGCACCTACTTCAAGGGAATTCCCGATTTTAAAGAAACCCGCATGAAACTGGTAACCTCAACCAACCCTGATGAAATTTTTGCCCTGCTGCAATACATCAGACAACGCTTTGGCGAAGGAAGATGATTGTTTTTCAAAGAATACAGAAGGCAGAAGACAGAAGACAGAAGGGGCGGCTGGCAATGAAACAGCATTCTTCTCCATTCGATTTCCCCGGAGCAGCAGTTTTCTATCGCCCAACGAAAAGCCCCTTCTGTATTCTGTCTCCTGTATTCCACAATAAAAATAGCTTTTTCATCAATCAATTCACTATATTTGCTACATGACTAACGAGATAATCATTTATCAGTACAACGAACAGTCGGTACGGCTCGAAGTGAGGATTGAGGAGGATACCGTGTGGCTTACGCAAGCGCAAATGGCGGAGCTTTTTCAAACAACTCCCCAGAATATTACTATTCATTTACGGAATATTTATCAGGAAGGTGAATTGAACAAGGAAGGAACTTGTAAGGATTACTTACATGTTCAAAACGAAGGCGCTCGCAAGGTGAAAAGAACTATTCAACTTTACAATCTCGATGTGATCATTTCGGCAGGATACAGGGTGAAGTCAAAACGTGGAACCCAGTTTCGAATATGGGCAAATCAGGTACTGAAAGAATATTTGCTCAGAGGATATGCCATGAACAACCGTATGAGCAGGATTGAGGATCGTGTTCATTCGTTGATGAAAAAAGTCGACGACATCGACCTTCAGATAAAAACCAGCCTGCCGCCCACCCAGGGCATTTACTTCGACGGGCAAATTTTTGATGCATGGGTGTTTGTTTCGGGTTTGGTGAAATCGGCAAACCATTCGCTGGTGCTTATCGACAATTATGTGGATGAGTCGGTGCTCAACCTTTTCCTGAAACGTAATGCCAGCGTGAGTGTTCGCATTTATACCGCCCACATCACCAAAACCCTGCAAACCGACCTCGAAAAGCACAACAAGCAATATGCGCCAATCGAAATACTCAGCTACACCAAAGCCCACGATCGTTTTCTGATTATCGATAACCAAACTGTGTATCACATGGGCGCCTCGCTAAAAGATTTAGGCAAAAAACTCTTTGCTTTCTCGAAAATGAACCTGAATGCTCAGGAAATATTAAAAACAATTCAGGCCATATGATGAAGAAAGCTATTATCCTATTGAAAGCGGCAGCCTTCAGTATAATGCTGCTGTGCATTGTGTTTCAAAGCAAAGCCCAAACATGGGATACAATTCCTGGCTTAGATATTCATTCTATGGCTTTAAATTTTACTAACTATAATGAGACGTTAATTATCGCAGGTGCTTTTAGAGATGATTTGCCATACACCCACAGTAATTGTGTAATAGGTTGGGATTCAATAAATTTATATTCTTTTCAAGGAATTACAGATTATGGTTCTGCTGCATATGCGACTATGGTTTACAAAAACCAGCTTTATTTAGGAGGTATGTTTGGAAGCCCTAGTAATGATACTGATATAGAAAAGTTTGCTGTATGGAATGGGTCAAGCTGGGAGCAGGTAGGCAATGCCATAATGAGCCCTCAGGGCAGGGTTACACATTTATTGGAATATAGAGATACATTGTATGTTGGCGGTGACTATGGAGCCATTAATTATAATCCTAATTTGTGGGATTTAGTTAAATGGGATGGGAGCGATTTTTATTCATGCAGGCCCTATGCTGCAACTTGCTTTGGATTGGCTGTCTATAATGATGTACTCTATTCGGGCATATATGGAGCATTTATAAACAATGACGGAGTTCCCGTTGAGGGGTTCACAATGTACGGTGAGAATAACTGGACTTCGGTTTTCGATAGAGATGGGGTTATGTTCCCTGGCTGTGTTAACAGCCTGCTCACTGATACCATTAACAACGATTTATATATTGGGTGTGTTCAGGTTTATCGTTACGATGGGGAATACTTTCATCAAATTGCACAAATGAATGGACAAGTTAATAGACATGCAATGCAGATGTATCATGGAGACTTGTATATTGGAGGCATGTTTACTCAGGTGGATGGCATTCCAGCCAAACATCTGGCCAAATGGGACGGGGAGCAATGGTCGGAACCCGGGGGGGGAGTAAGCAATTCAATTGAGTCCATGTATGTTTATAAAGATGAGCTGTATGTAGGCGGATACTTCACACAGGTAGGTGGGTATTTACCGGCTTATGGCGTGGCAAGGTATTATGAGCCTGAGGTGGAAGACTGCCACTGGTTTCGCCCACGTATTCAAACAGCAGGCTATCAGGACACGTTTTACATCACTCAAAGCCAGCCATACGTATTTGTAAACTTTGTAAACAACAATGCATATGCCGAGAGCTGGGAGTGGGATTTTGGAGACGGTTTCAGTGGTAGCGGTAGCAAAGACATAGAGCATGGCTACTATCAACCCGGTGAATATACGGTGCTGGTGGAGGTAACACAGGATGGTTGCACTAAAACAGCAGAAAAACTCATCGTAATAGAAGACCACACAGGAGGCATTACCAGTAAAACTGGGAATGACGAGATAACACTATTCCCAAACCCGTGCTACGATAAAATTTGGGTGCCGTATTTTTGCCCGGCAGGAGAAACCTACCGAGTAGAAGTTTGTGATATAACAGGCCGTGTGCTTATAAGCGACCAGCTTAAAGCAGGTAACAACGTGTATCCGGTGTTCACATCTATGCTAAGTCCGGGAACATACCTGATTCGAATTGCCAATGAAAAAGGAAGTGTAAAAACCAAACGCTTTGTAAAACAGCAATAATATGAAGAAAATCATAGTTTTATTTAAAACAACAATCATAAGCTTAATGCTGTTGTGCAGCCTTTTGCAAGGCAAGGCTCAAACATGGGATACAATTATTGGAATGGCACTAAACGCACGTACTTATTGCTTCATTGACTTTCACGACACTTTAATATTGGCGGGTAACTATTCAAATGGAATGCCTTTGACTAATAGTAATTCTGTCATTGGATGGGATGGGATTAATGTATATTCCTATCCTGGTAATATCCAATCTACACCTGCCAAAGCCTTGGGACTTTACAACGGTCGTTTATATATTGGGGGTTCATTCGATGATATTACCAACCCTGATGACATCTCAAAATTAGCCGTTTGGAATGGTACGGAATGGGAACGGGTGGGCACTGCTGTGGTGGGTGCCGGAACGATATACTATTTTCAGGTGTACCGCGATACATTGTATATTGGAGGTAATTATGGCATAAATTTTAATAGTATTAATGATGGCTATTTGGTTAAATGGAACGATACTGCGTTTTATAGCTGTTCTACTTATGGAAGTGCTTCATTTGGAACTCATCCTACAGGCATAGCGGTTTATAACGATGCTTTATATGCCGGTTTATACTCATGCTTTTCGGTAGGGGGTGGCCAGTATGTTTGTAGTCTGGGGAAATATAACGGGCAGACCTGGGCAAATGTTTATGATAAAAATGGCAATCAATTTCAGTCGGGAGTTAGTAGTTTGCTTACCGATACCATAAACAACGATTTGTATATTGCAGGTATTTCTGTTTTTCGCTACGACGGAGAGTCTTTTCACCTTATTGGGACAGCAGGTTCTCAGGTGAATGGTCATGCGATGCAGATGTATCATGGAGACTTGTACATTGGCGGCATGTTTTCTCAGGTAGATGGCATTCCAGCCAACCATCTAGCCAAATGGGATGGGGAGCAATGGTCGGAACCAGAGGGGGGGGTAAGCAATTCAATTGAGTCCATGTATGTTTATAAAGATGAGCTGTATGTAGGCGGGTATTTCGACTCTGTAGGTGGGTATTTACCGGCTTATGGAGTAGCAAGGTATTACGAGCCTGCGGCGGAAGACTGCCACTGGTTCCGCCCGCGCATTCAAACGGCAGGCTACCAGGATACGTTTTACATCACCCAAAGCCAGCCATACATATTTATAGACTTTGTAAACAACAATGCCTACGCCGAGAGCTGGGAGTGGGATTTTGGAGACGGTTTCAACGGTAGTGGCAGCAAAGACATAGAGCATGGCTACTACCAACCCGGGGAATACACAGTGCAGGTTGAGGTAACGCAGGACGGATGCACCAAAATCGCCGAAAAGCTGATTGTGATAGAAGACCACACTGGGGGCGTTGCCAATAAAGCGGGTACCGGGGCAATTACCGTATATCCCAACCCGGGCAGCGGACTGGTTGTAATAAAAACCAACAACGGCAGCGCCATAGGAAGAATTCGCATCAGCAGTACATTAGGAAAGCAAATGTACAAAGCCGAAATCAGCAATCCAGAAATCAGCATAGACATAAGTCAATGGAATGCAGGAACTTATTTGGTGGAATGCAAAGAACACGGCGTGATGAAGCTGGTGGTGGAATGAGTTGGCAGAACACAGAAGACAGAATTCAGAATACAGGAGACAGAATACTGAAGGGGCAACTGGCAATTATCAAACATTCTTCTCTGGCTGGATTTTTAGAACCTTCTCGGAGCAGCAGATTTCTTTAGCACAACGAAAAGCCCCTTCTGTATTCTGTCTCCTGTATTCTGAATTCCCCTTAAAAAAATAGCATTCTTCTCCAGAACCCCTGCCTATGTTTCGATTAACTCAACATGACAGGGGACTCAGCATGTAAGGGCGGTTTTTAGGATTATCACCTACTCTTTAGCTCCTGTACTTTTAATAAATTAATGCTGTCGACTGCCTGTAACGGATTTCCGAGATGGTAAAAATCAACCACAATGAAATTCGGATATTTATCCGACAATCTTTTACAATCAAAACACCGGTGCAAAATTACATTCATGCCATTCGCTTTTTTCGATTGAGTTCTGCTACCAATTCCTAAGCCACCGTTAATGAAATGATTGAGAACGAACAGCGGATTATCGGACTTTCCCCTGTTAGTGGAACACTTAAAATCGCACATCCGATTTACCGAAAAATGTGTTTCAGTGAAAAAGTCCCACATAGTAAAAATCCTTGCCTGCCGGTTCATGGTGTCATTTACATCATTGAAAACCAACAGTCTGGTGTTATCATCTATTAATTCCTGAATTGTCGGCCATTCCCTGATGGAGTCGGCATAATACTGGAATTTACTCAGCCCTGTTTTATGTAAATCCGACTGAATAAGGTAGGCCGGAGCATAGTTTTCGAGAAGCAGGGTAATCACAGCATTCCTGTTTACTTCGAGAAATATTTCTACTTCCTTTAAAACCTCAGCAAATGGCTCTTTGCCAAGCATTTGTATGCTGTGATACACATATAACCGGCCTTTCACTTCATACACATCAAGCATTAGGGCACGAACGCCGTCATTTAGTTGCTGCTGAATACCATACTTCTGGTTTGGAAGCAAAAATCCGTTACGTGAGCAATTGAAAGAGTTATGTGTCGTAAGAAAGCATGTCTTATTATAGGGTAGTTCTGTTATTAATTGACAAAATACCATTTGATTGAATAGCAACATCATGCAAAATGCCACCATAACTAGACCTTTTACAGGACTTCGCTTGAGGGCAGATTTAAAAATATTGCACCAATGTTGCTTAACCATACTTGTAAATAGGTTATCAACGTAAATGCTCTTTATCACCGGTATTTGTCAGCGTTAGTTTTCGATTAAATTTTAGTCTAATTATTATAAACGGTGGTGCAAAATAATTAATGCACATTTTATTTTTTTAGCGTAAATTTCTGCGTCATTGAATATCGGTGGTTTTTAATTTCGACAATATATATCCCTGCGGGTTTTCCGGCAAGCGAAAATTGTGTTTTATCCGATTGTATAACCTGTGTGAGCACCACATCGCCTATGGCATTGTATAAAGTTAACCTATTATTCATCAACAGGTTACCTTTAAATATAAGCTCAAAACTTCCCTTTTCAGAAAGGTCATTTATAGTAAATTCAATCGTATTTTCGAGTGAAGGCAGGTATTTTTTGTCGCAATACTTATTGTTTTCTCCCAGAAAACGGATGGTTTGATAAAACACAGGCCACCAGTATTCGCACGGGAATGTATCGTAGTTGAGTTCGCTGATAATGATATTGCCGCAGGCATAGAAACAATGTGGCTGCCCCAGATAAGGGTCGAGCACAGTATGCGTCCACCCAAGTTTATCGCAATGCTCTTTCAACGATTTTGAACCATACAAAAACACATTGAGGTCTTTTCCGAGAGTGAAATTCAATGCATAATCCTTATCGTAGGGCACCACCTCGTCGGCAGTGCCATGAATAAATAACACCGGAATTTCCTCATCCTTATCGATGATTTCAGGATTTAGGGCGGCACCCCAAAGGCTAACAACTCCTGCTACAGCGCATTTATTTTTACGAAAGCCTCCTGTACAGTCCAAGCATCCCAAATCGTGGTTGTTGGCGCCATATCCGGTTTCATATGTATCGGCCGATCTCTCATCACCGGTCATAAATGCTGTATTAATTGCAGTAATTGCTCCGGCACTGTTCCCCAAAAGGAATATACATGTTGTATCGATATGATATCTTTCATGCTGATTGATAAAATATCGCACTGCGGCCCTGCAATCTTGTGTAGAACGATACAATGCCCTAATAACACCTTCGTCGGCACCGAAACCTTTTCCGCTAGTAAGCGGATTAAAGCCAAGCCGGTAATTAATTGCTGCAGCAACATAACCATAATGCGCAAGACTGTCGCACCATGCAATCATATCAGGACGCTCTTTTGACCCAGCAAGAAATGCCCCTCCAAATAAACAAATTACAAGCGGTCGTGCTTTCATGTTATCGCCTGAAGGGAAGTAAACATCCATTCTTAACGGTTCAGGGTTATCAATCCCGAACCCCATAAAATCGAAACCATCTTCAATGGCAAAAACGATGTCTCTTTCGATGTTGATATTTTCGAATGACTGCGACACAAACCGATGCTGCGCTTTTAAAACCAGAGAAATAAAAATGATTGCAACGAAAAGCAATATCTTATGAAAAAAACAACAACACATTTTTCGCAATTAAACCACAAATTTAAAATTTAATCGTTATAGTGTTTGTTTACCATATTTTTACAGAAGAAATTAAACAGCACACCATCATTTTTTTAAGTTGCAGAATTTTTATGCAGGAGGCCGCAATAAACAAGCTTATTTTTTAATTTATTTGCATTAGCATGTACAAATTATTTCGAAATATTACCATTACACTGATTTTTGTTGCAGGAGTCATTAATTTTGCTTCAGCTCAGCTCATCAGGATGAACAACCGTATGGTAATAGCCGGAATTGTTGTTGATGCTGAAACAGAAGCTTCGATGCCTTATGTAAATGTTTATGTTAAACATACCCGGACTGGTACAATTACCGATACTGCGGGATATTTTGTACTTTTTGTCAATATTGGCGATACCATCATTTTTTCATCGATAGGTTACGAAAAGCTTCATGTGCTCGCCATCGACACATTGGGCGACATCAGCCGGCCCGCCTGGGTAAGGCTGAAACGAAAAGTTTACGAATTGCAAACTGTTGATATAATTGCACTTCGGAGATATGAACAATTCAAGTATGAATTTACTACAATGGTACTGCCCGAAAATGATTACACACATGCCGCCCGCAATTTTCCGGTTAGACCTCCGGAGCTGGACTACTATACCCGCCAGGGGGCATCGGGGTTCGGACTGATTTTCAGCCCTATCTCTGCACTTTACGACGCCTTCAGCAAAGAAGGCAAAGAAAGGCGAAAGCTGGAGGAAATCGAGGAACAGGATGCTCTAAAAAAAGAAGTTGCAAAAAAATACAACCCTGCAATGGTGATGCGCATCACCGGGTTGAATGAACCGGATGCCATTGCCTTTATGAATTGGTGTCAGCTTCCAGACAGGCTGATTTTAAATGCAACTGAATATCAGATTATCGAAATTATCATGATGCAGTTCGATAAATACAATAAATAAACTATTCTATCTTTGATAATTGTCAAGATATTATTATCATTGTTATACTTTTTTCACCCATGGTTCTGTAATGTGCAATTATAACATATAAAATGCCTGTACTTTTTAAACCCCAAACAACAAAACAGGTAATTATTTTACTGCTAATCAACATGTTGACTATTTCTTTTTCAATTCCCGGAATGTCGCAGTCTTCCGATACTTCTCCCGTGGTATATACCCATACGGTGAGGCAAAGCATGCATGCCCGCATGGTAAAAGGAATAGCACGGCTTTTTTTACCGAAACACAATCTGGAGAAAAAACTGAAGCAAAAGAACTTTGTTTCGGAACCCGCACAGATACCCCGAACTGTGCTTCGTAATTTTATAATTGATGAATATGATATTTGTGGCCGAAAGGTGTATTGCATTTCTCCAAAAAATGAATCCTGTGGGAAAAGCATTCTCTTTCTTCATGGTGGGGCATATATCAACAATATTTTCAGGCAGCATTTTCAGTTTGCTGGAAAAATTGCAACTCTCACCGGTTGCCGGGTGATTATCCCCGATTACCCTCTTGCACCATCGGCTTCATATAGCGATGCGTATATTATGCTAACTGCTGTGTATGCAAGCTTGTTGCGAGAAACGGCAAACGAAAGCATAATTTTCATGGGCGATTCAGCCGGTGGTGGACTGGCACTAGCTTTTGCCCAGTACCTGAGCCAGAATAAAACTCCACTACCTTCACAACTGATACTACTATGCCCTTGGCTTGACGTAAGCATGACAAATCCAGAAATTCAAAGTATCCTAAAAAAAGATCCGATACTTAGAACTCCCGGGCTAGTAATAGCAGGAAAAGTATGGGCAGGTTCGTGCGACACAAAAAACCCAATGATTAGTCCGATTTACGGTGATTTAGCGAATTTACCTCACATTAGCATGTTCATTGGTACATACGACATTTTGTATGCCGATTGTAACAAACTATCCACTAAATTACAAAGTTGCAATGTGCATACCCGAATGTTTGTATTTCCAAAAATGTTTCACGACTGGATGTTGTACCCAAACCTTCGCGAAGCCGATGCAGCCATTAATATAATTCAAGGTCTTATCACACAGGGTCCCAGGTATGATACTGAAAGTAAATGAATACCTCCCTGAATAAATGCTTAGAAATCAAATTGTTTCAAATTTTCTCAGAAGTTTACCCCTGGTCATTTTCACTTGATATTGTCATAAGAAAGATTCACTGAAGCAATATGGAAAGCGCAGATCGTCACAAGAAAAGATTATTCATTTGATTTACAACAACTTAACCCGTTGAAATAAAATATTTGTAAAATTGTTGATTTTTCAAAATAATTATATCTTTGCAGTCCGTTTGGTAGAACTACCTAATAGGGCAAAATTAGTAGCAATTTAAAATTTTATTGAGTGAACACTTTGAGTTTTAAAACATTGTCAGCCAACAGATCGACTGTTCAGAAAGAATGGTTGCTGGTTGATGCAGAAGGTCAGACCCTTGGAAGGTTGGCTTCGGGAGTTGCATATTTGTTACGCGGCAAACATAAGCCCGATTTTACTCCTCATGTTGATTGTGGCGCAAATGTTGTGGTTATCAATGCCGAAAAAATCGTTTTCACCGGCAAGAAACTAACCGACAAAGAATACATTAGCCATTCAGGATATCCGGGCGGGCAAAAAATTCAGACGGCAGATGAGCTCATGGCGAAATACCCTGAAAGAATCATCGAAAATGCCGTAAAAGGTATGCTGCCTAAGAATAAGCTGGCAAATCAGCTATTCCGCAACTTACACGTATGTGTAGGAAGCGAACATCCTCATGCAGCCCAGAAACCAAAAAAAATTGATATCAACGAAATTAAATAGCCAACATGGATACAGTAAATGCGATAGGCAGAAGAAAAGCCGCAATTGCAAGAATATATCTTAGCGATGGAAAAGGTAATATTACTATTAATGACCGAAAAATTGAAGAGTATTTCCCTTTACTCCAATATCAGTATCTCGCCAAACAAGCATTACTGGTTACCGGACTACTCGAAAAATTCGACATAAAAGCCAATCTCGAAGGCGGCGGTATCAAAGGTCAGGCCGAAGCTGTACGCCTTGGCATTGCCCGAGCCATTATCAAGGCCGACGCCGAGCAACGCCCCATCCTCAAATCGAATGGTTTTCTCACGCGTGATGCCCGTGTGGTTGAGCGCAAAAAACCGGGACGCAAAAAAGCCCGTAAGAGATTCCAGTTCAGCAAGCGTTAGTATTGATAGCTTATCAGGTTTAGAATCTAAATTATCAAGACTATCCTATTTGCGATACTACTTGGTAATTGCTTAAAATAAAAGAACGTAAACTTAAAATTAAATTAAAATGCCAAGAATCAGTTTTGATGAATTATTGAATGCAGGTGTGCATTTCGGACACCTCCGTCGTAAATGGAATCCCCACATGGCTCCCTATATTTTTATGGAGCGGAATGGTATTCACATTATTGACCTGTACAAAACCAGTGCAAAAATCGACGAGGCTGCCAACGCACTCAAGCAAATTGCCAAATCGGGAAGGAAAATACTTTTCGTTGCTACCAAGAAACAGGCTAAAGACATTGTGGCTGAAGAAGTAAAAAACATCGGGATGCCTTATGTTACAGAACGTTGGCCCGGTGGAATGCTCACAAATTTCCCCACCATCAGGAGGGCTGTTAAAAAGATGACTTCCATCGACAAAATGATTACCGACGGAACTTTCGACACCCTTTCAAAACGCGAAAAACTGCAGGTAACCCGTCAGCGTGCAAAACTCGAGAAAAACCTTGGAAGTATTGCCGACTTGTCGCGCCTCCCTTCTGCCCTTTTTGTGGTCGATGTAATGAAAGAGAACATTTCGGTTCGTGAAGCACAGCGTCTGAGCATACCCGTATTTGCCATTGTTGACACAAATTCCGATCCTAATGGTATTGATTTTCCAATCCCAGCCAATGACGATGCTACCAAATCGATACAACTGATTGTTGGTACTATGTGCAATGCAATTAAAGAAGGTTTGGAAGAAAGAAATCAGGAAAAAGACAAACTGATGGACAGAAAAGCCGATGATGAAATCGAAGAAGATGAAGATGATGAAATCATCGAAAACAAATCTACCGGCAATCTCATTGTTGAAGAAGAAGAGGAAGTTGCTAAGACTGCTCCGAAAAAAACATTAGGACGCAAAAAAATTAGTAAACCAATCATCAAAACAGAAGAATAAACTATTAAAATAAATAATAAAATGGCATTAATTACAGCAGCAGACGTAAGTAAGTTACGTAAAATAACCGGTGCAGGTATGATGGATTGTAAAAAAGCTCTTACCGAAGCCGACGGAAATTTCGAAAGGGCTCAGGAGCTCATCCGCGAACGGGGACTTGCAATAGCCAATAAAAGAGCCGATCGTGAAGCCTCGGAAGGAGCTGTTTTGTCTTGCAGCGCTAACGATAAAAAAGCCGGTGTTGTTATTGCACTGAACTGTGAAACAGATTTCGTTGCAAAAAATCAGGACTTTATAGCTCTTGCAAATGATATTCTAAAACTTGCAGTCGAAAAACTTCCTGCGGATCTCGATGCACTGAAATCTACTAAACTTGGTAATAAAACTGTTGAGGAAATTGTACTGGAACGCAGTGGTATTACCGGCGAAAAAATGGAGCTCGCTTACTACGATTTCGTAAAAGCCAATTATGTTGCTTACTATATCCATATGGGCAATAAACTGGCTACTATTGCAGGTTTTAATCAACCTGTTGATGAGCAAGTCGGGAAAGACGTAGCAATGCAAATCGCTGCTATGGATCCGGTAGCCGTTGATAAAGACGACGTTCCTCAGCATATAATTGAGAAAGAACTCGAAATAGGCCGTGAACAAGCACGTAACGACGGAAAACCCGAAAATATGCTTGATAAAATTGCACTTGGTAAACTGAATAAATTCTTCAAAGACTCCACACTGTTGAATCAGGAATTTGTAAAGGATAGTAAAAAAACTATTGCACAGTATCTGCATGAACAGGATAAAAATCTCACAGTTACAGCGTTTAAACGCTTTGGACTAAAGAACTAATCATATTGATTTTAATTTAAAAGACCTGAAATTCAGGTCTTTTTTTTATTTTTGCGACAATAAAAGCAACAACATGTCTGCACCTGAATACAAAAGAGTACTGTTAAAACTTTCCGGCGAATCGCTTCAGGGAAGTCAAACATCTGGTATCGATGAAAAAAAACTGATGGAATATGCTGTTCAGATTCGCGAAATTCAAACACTTGGAATCGAAGTCGGGATAGTAATAGGCGGTGGTAATATCTTCAGGGGAATTACCGGAACCCAAAAAGGCTTCGACCGTGTTACGGGAGATCAGATGGGAATGCTTGCCACAGTTATCAATTCTCTGTCGTTACACAATGCACTAACCTCGATGGGTGCAAAAGTAAAACTATTTACTGCACTTACAATTGAGTCAGTTGGGGATCGTTTCTCAAAACCCAAAGCTGTCGAAGCAATGAAAAATGGCCATATATGCATTTTTGCCGGAGGAACCGGCAATCCGTTTTTCAGCACCGATACGGCTTCTGCATTACGTGCTGTTGAAACAGACTGCGATGTTTTGCTTAAGGGCACCAGGGTTGACGGTGTTTATACTGCCGATCCTGAAAAAGACCCGACCGCGGTGAAATACGACACCCTCACTTTCGGGGAAGCCTACGAAAAAGGTCTGAAGATTATGGACCTAACCGCCTTTACCCTTTGCCGTGAAAACAAACTGAAAGTAATTGTTTTCGACATGGACACTCCTGGTAATCTGAAAAAGTTGCTTTCAGGAAATAAAATAGGCACATTAGTAAGCATTTAATTTAAAAACCGACTATTTATGAATACAGACGATGTTCAGTTTTATCTAGAATCGGCAAAAGAAGAAATGAATGGTGCAATCGAGCATCTGAATCGTGAATTTTATAAAATAAGAGCAGGGAAAGCTTCACCCGCAATGCTCGAAAGTGTTAAGGTCGATTATTACGGTACCATTAGTCCGCTTTCGCAGGTTGCCAACTTGTCGAGTCCTGACGCAAAAACTATCTTCATTCAACCCTGGGACAGGGGAGTTATCGAAGCTATTGAGAAAGCAATTCAGGCGGCAAACCTTGGATTTAATCCTTCGAACAATGGAGAGGTGATACGCATTATTGTTCCACCCCTAACCGAAGAAAGAAGGAAACAACTTGTGAAGCAGGTAAAAAACGAAGGAGAAGCTGCCAAGGTAACCATTAGAAATCACCGCAGAGATTTTATCGAGGAGTTCAAAAAACTTAAAAAAGACGGACTTGCTGAAGATTTGGCAAAAGATGCGGAAGCCAAAATTCACAAAATGCATGAAGACTATATCCGCAAAATCGATGAGATCATGCTCCGGAAAGAAAAAGAGATTATGACCGTATAAGCTCTGTTTTCGGTGCGTATTAATTGTATTATCAACTATGCCAATTAAAACCGGTTCACATGAACCAAATATGTATCACATGAAAAAATCAGTATTACTATTCATCGCACTTGTTGTCAGCCTACCAATATTTTCTCAGGACAAATCGGACTGGGTTGCAGGTTATCCCGATGGGTGTACCAGTATTACTGCTGGTAAAATGGCGACCACCGATGGTTCGGTATTTACTTCCCACACTGACGATAGCCATCGCACACGCTCCGAAATCATTATCGTTTTAGGGCAGGACTACTCAACGGGAAGTAAAATGCCTTTGTATAAGCGAATTGCTTGCGATACCACTGCAATGCCATCGTATCAGAATATAAGAATTGGCGAGATCCCTCAGGCTAAACATACATATCATTACATAAACACGGCGTATCCATGTATGAATGAGTTTCAGCTTGGAATTGGAGAATCGACTTTTGGTGGTCGCGATTGTTTACAGTCGGATGCCGGGCTTATTGACTGCCAGCGTTTGTGTCAGCTGATTCTGGAGCGGTGCAAAACTGCCCGTGAAGCCATAATACTTACAGACGCTCTCACAAAAGAATATGGATGGAACGACTATGGTGAATGCCTTACTATTTCCGATAAAAATGAAGTCTGGCATCTCGAAATTGTTGGGCCCGGTAAGGGCGAAGTAGGCGCAATATGGGCCGCACAGCGCGTTCCCGACGACCACATTTCATGCAACTGCAATGCAAGTCGTATTCTGGAAATAGACTTAAATAACAAAGAATATTTCATGGCTTCAGATAACATTTTCACAATGGCTCGCGACAGTGCCTGGTGGAACCCAGAGAAAGAAGTATTCCGGTTTGCCTATGCCTATGCTCCAGAATCGCGTAAATCACTTGCCAGTCGCCGTAGGGAGTGGCGTATTTTCGACTTACTTGCCCCTTCGTTACATCTTGATCCAAACGATGAAAATTATCCCTTTTCGGTGAAACCCGATTCTTTGGTGTCGATTGACAAGTTGATTGTCGTTTTTCAGGATTATTATGAGGGAACCCCGTACGATATGACAAGATGCATTACCACTACCGATAAAGATGGAAAAACAACGATTTCCCCACTTGCCAATCCTTTCATGCCATACGACGAACTATCGCTACATAATGTGAGCGGAGGCTGGTATAGTACAAATCATGACGGGAGCATACAATTTCTTGGTGAAAGAACCATTGCCCGCTGGTATACAATGTACGGAACTCTGATTCAATCGCGTTCGTGGCTGCCAGACGAAATCGGAGGCGTAGCATGGATAGCCCTCGACAACATTGCCACCTCGGTATATGTTCCATTATACTGTTCAATAACCGACCTTCCACAATCGTACAAGACTCCGGGCCGGACAAAAGGCTACACTTTGCAATCTGCTTGGTGGGTGTTTAACCGACTTGGTACTCTTGCAGCCCAACGTTGGGGAGACATGAGACACGATGTTGATGCAGCTTGGAAACCCTGGCAAAAAGAACTCATCAGGAATCAAAACAATATTGATAAGTTCGCGCAAAACATGAAATCAACAAAAAAAAGGGTTGAATTCCTGACGCAGTATTCAAACGATCAGGCAAACAAAGCCGTGACAAAAGCTATTGAGCTTGGCGATTTTCTGTGGACAAAATACGACGAAAAATTCTAACCTGCTGAGAATCATTCATCAGCCTCATTGTAAATAATTTTCTTTTTACTACATGCATTTTCAAGGATTTCGAGTTCTCCTGTCCAGTTAAAAACGCCATCGGTTGCTTCGTAAGCGTAGGTGCCGATAGGGATATCGTAAAAATTCGCACAGTTTGCATTCCCGCACTCAGGAGCAAGATCGAAATTTTCGGAAATATGCTGAGTTGGACCATAAAATGTTACCGTTATATCATCGTAATGTTCACTTTTCCAAAACATTGCGCTACCCAATTTGGGTAGGACATTCACTGTTTTAATTATTTCGTCGGTAAGGTCACCCTTACGCGAAAAAGCTTCAAGTTTAAAGTACAGGAGCCCCGATGAAGTATTGGGGATTACATACGTCGCATTGGTTTCAGTACTTATCTGATTGTCGGGAAATGTCCATACATAATGATGTGAATCGACCGATGTATTTGTTAGCACTACAGTTTCTCCGGCGTTGTAAACGGCCTTATCGGTAACAAAACTTGCGTGGGGGGTTTTGTTGCATCCTGCAAAAATTATTGCAGCTACAAACATCAATGCGATTAAATGTGTCTTTTTTACCATCATAATTTACCCATTATCAGTATGTAAGTACATGTATTTCAGACACAAAAATAATAGTTGTAATTCAATGATAAAATAAGGTTTTGAAAAACTATTGAACAATTTTTCGATGGTAATCAACAATAATCTGGCTACTGCCTGTTTGTCCGTTTCATGATTTCTGTTTGGCGGGCAATGGATTCTTTGTGTATAAGTTCGAGCAATTGCTTGATGAACTCTTTCGAAAGTCCGGCTTTATTGGATTGCTCCAGACGGGACTCCAAAATTCTGCCCCAGCGTTTTAACTGCAGTACGGCCACATTGTTTTTCTTTTTGTACTCTCCAATCTCATCAACATATTTCATCCGATGCGACAGCAGCTCAAGTAGTTGGAAATCGATTACATCAATTTTTTCACGAAGGTCTTCAAGGTGATTTTTGAAATCGGCATCCTCCGACTGAACATTGCGAGCCGTAAGAGAACCGATCAGAGCAAAAAACTCTGCGGGACTCAGCTGCTGCCTACTGTCGCTAAGGGCTGCTTTTGGACTGATATGCACTTCAACCATAAGTCCGGCAAAATTAAGATCGAAAGCACGTTGTGCAATGTCGCTGATGTACTTCTTATTACCGGCAATATGACTTGGGTCGCAAATCATAGGGATTTCAGGAAATCTCCGACGAAACTCTATAGGAATCTCCCACATTGGAGTGTTGCGCAATTCACTTTTTTCGAATGGGAAAAATCCACGGTGAATGGCAGCAATATCTTCCAATTGATTGTCGAGCAAGCGCTCCACTGTACCACTCCAGAGCTCAATATCAGGGTACACAGGGTTTTTTACCATTACACTAAAATTGCTGCCTTTCAAAGCGTCTGCAAGTTTTTGAACCGAAAACGGATTCGATACAGTGCGGGCACCAAACCAAACAATCTTTATCCCGTACTTATACAGCATTTCGATGTGTTCAGGCTCAGCAACTTCTACTGCCACAGGCAGGTTAAAATTATCTTGCACCATTTTCAACCATGGCAATGCCTCTGCTCCCCTGCCCTGAAAGCTGTTCGGTCGCGAACGGGGTTTCCAAACCCCTGCCCTGAAAACTTTTACATCAGGTATTGAGGCAAGTGCCTGAGCCGTTTCAAGCAACTGTTTTTCGGTTTCAGCACTGCAAGGGCCTGCTATTAGCAAGGGGTTATCGGTAGGTTCAAACGTTTTCACAATGCAAAAATACCTAAAATAATCGAAAAAGGGTGCAGAAGTTTTCGCTGGTAGTTCCGATGTTGTTTAAAAACTTAATACCACAAATTTTCATTTTTTTAGCTTGTTATTATTCTATAGCTTTGTTTTTTGAATTATTTTTACATAATCAACAGTTTTAATTTATGGCAGCTTTTCGGGTTCTAACATTAAATGAAGTGATAATTCAGAAACAGTCGGCATTCCCGTATGCCAAGGGTGAGTTATCACGACTACTGAGTCACATTGGTCTGGCGGCAAAAATTGTAAATAAACAGGTTAACAAAGCCGGGCTGGTTAACATTTTGGGCGAAGCCAACAAAATAAATGTTCAGGGCGAATCGCAGCAAAAGCTTGACGTATTTGCCGATGATGTGTTCAAAAAGGCAATGCAGGCATCGGGAATTGTATGCGGAATAGCTTCGGAAGAAAACGATGAAATTATCATCTTCGATGACGACCTTTCGCTTGAGGGTAACTACGTGGTTTGTATAGATCCGCTCGACGGGAGTTCCAACATCGATGTGAACGTTTCCATTGGTTCTATATTTTCGATTTATCGTCGACTTTCCCCGGTAGGGTCCAAAGCCGAACTCCGCGATTTTCTGCAACCCGGCATCAAGCAGATAGCTGCCGGATATGTAATCTATGGTTCATCCACAATGCTTGTGTACACTACAGGGCTTGGAACAACCGGTTTTACTTACGATGCATCAATTGGAGAATTTTGCCTTTCTACTACGTATATGGTTACCCCGAAAAGCGGTAAAATATATTCCATCAATGAAGGTAACTATGTTAAGTTTCCGCAGGGTGTTAAGCAATACATCAAATATTGCCAGGAAGACGATAAAGAAACAGGAAGACCTTACACTTCAAGATATATTGGCTCTCTGGTTGCCGATTTTCATCGCAACCTCATCAAGGGAGGAATTTATATTTACCCCACTACTGCCAGCAGCCCCAATGGGAAACTACGACTTCTATATGAATGCAATCCAATTGCTTTTCTGGCAGAACAAGCCGGCGGTGCTGCCACCGACGGCAGGGGGAAACGTATCATGGAAATTATTCCGACGAGTATTCACCAGCGCACACCGTTTTTTACCGGTTCGAAAAATATGGTGGAAAAAGCAGAGCAACTGATGCGTGAATTCGGGGACTAACATTGTGACCTTCGCTGCTTTCATAAGGTTTAAACTTGTATTTGTATTTATTTCATGTATTTATATAAGCATTGCTGTGGCGCAATCGCCCGGTGTTAAGAAACTGCACTTATTGGATGCTGTACTTACCGAAACTTCCGGGTTAATATATACCAACAACATGTTGTTGTCGCATACCGATTCGGGAGGGGAACCGTGTCTTTACGAAATCAACATTCATGATGGCCATATTCTGAATACCTATTGTTATAATACAATTCATAACTACGACTGGGAGGATATCGCCACAGACGGAAACGCTATATATATCGGAGATTTTGGGAATAACTCAGGCTCCAGAAATCCCTTAAAAATTTACAGAATCGCATTAGATGATATAGGCAATCCTGAGGCTACCATCGATTCAATAAGCTTTCGATTTGCCGATCAGGAAGACTACACGCCAATGTTTCGCAAAACCGACTACGATTGCGAGGCTCTATTTGCTGCAGGTGGTAGGCTTTATGTGTTTACAAAAAACTGGAACAACAAAAAAACCAAAATGTATTCCATCCCCGCCAACCCCGGAGACTATAGTGCAGAGCCAATACTTGAACTTGATGTGAACGGGTTAATCACTGGTGCGGCGTTCAATAGCAATACACAGGTTTTAGCTCTGATTGCTTACGAAAAAACCTTTCCTTTCAATCCTTTGATGTTTCTTATTCGTTTCAGCGGAAATTTCGATCACATTATCAACTACAGCAGAATTACCCTTCAAATTAACAATATGCAGACAGAAGGAATTACCTGGGCCGACGACCACACACTACTGATTACCAATGAGAGTTTTTTAAAAACAAAGTCGCACCTGATGAAATCAGATTTAAACACCTGCACTTTACTGCCATTTATAAAAGACAGCTTGCCAGACCCTGAAAAACTGTTGGAAACAGGATACAATTTCAACCTGACCATTTCTGATAAAAATGGTAACAAGGTTTTTCAGGGGAAGCTACGAAAATTCTACCGCAATCAGGACCAATGGCTTGGTGTGAAGAAGCCGGCAAGAATTGAGTGGCATGCCCAAAAAGCAAGTGGCTGGTTTATGTGGCAATAATCAATTCCTCACAATAATAACAATCACATCAGTTCCGAGACATTGTCAGCATTTCCTGAAAATATTTACACAAACGATACCCGTATTCAGCAAATAGCAGGTATTACAGAAACCGGACAGGGCAATCATATATCATTATGCGGATTGGCGGGCTCGGCATCCGCCTATTGTCTTGCAGCACTTTTCAAAAAAACCGGAAGCCGAATATGCATTATCCTCGACGACAAAGAAAAAGCAGCCTATTTTTACGATGACATGGTGCTGCTTTCGGGCAAGGATAATGTGTTGTTTTACCCTTCTTCCTATAAGCGCTCGTTAGAGTACGAAAAAACCGACAGCACAAACATCGTTCTCAAAACCGAGGCACTTGAGCGCTTGAGCAACAGTAGTAAGCCCTATATCGTTGTGAGCTATCCTGCAGCTATATCCGAAAAAGTGCTAAAAAAATCAGATCTTAAAAAAAACACAATGCACATTGGTTCTAATGACCAGCTTTCAATGGATTTCGTTATTGAATTGTTGTTTGAATTCGGTTTTACAAAAGAAGATTTTGTGTATGAACCCGGATGCTTTGCAGTAAGAGGTAGCATTATCGATGTGTTTTCGTATGGCAGTGAATTCGCTTTCCGAATCGATTTTTTCGGAGATACAGTGGAAAGCATTCGTGCATTCGATACCGGCACTCAATTGTCGACGCAAAAGCTACGCAGTATTAATATTGTTCCGAATATTCATGACTTCGGGCAGGAACAGGAGCGTATCAGTTTTTTCGAATACCTGGGCACAAAAAACCTAATATGTTTCGAGAACAAAAATGCCTTTCTGAATCAGATTGAAAAAGTTTTTGATGCAGCCATACTTAAATCGAAAACCGATAAAGGTTTATCGGATGAATTAGCCTATCCTGAGCGATTTCTTGTTGCACATAATGAGATGACCAGATTGCTTACGGAATTCAATACTATAGAATTCAGAAATGTCCGCGATGAATCGGTAAGTTTATCAGTTGAATTCAACACCTCGGCACAACCCGTTTTTGGTAAAGAATTCGATCTGCTCGGCGAAGATATTATCCGACGAAAAGAAGCTGGGTACACCGTAAATATTCTCTCGGAAAACCCCAAGCAACACCAGCGACTCAGAGAAATATTCGAAGTAAGATGGGGCGATATCGGGTTCGAAACCCCACAGTTTACGGTGCATGAAGGTTTTATCGACCATGATCACAAAGTCTGTATCTACACCGACCATCAGATTTTTGAGCGCTATCACCGTTTTAAGGTTAAAGATTCGTTCTCGCGAAAGGATGCAATTTCATATAAAGAGCTTCAATCGATCAACCCGGGCGACTTTGTGGTGCATATCGACAGTGGGATTGGCAGATTCGGCGGATTGACAACCATTGAAAATAACGGCAAGCTGCAGGAAGTAGTGACAATACATTATGCCGATAATGATGTGTTGTTTGTTAACATCCATTCGCTGCATCGCATTTCAAAATATCGGTCGAAAGACGATACGTCACCTTCGATTCATCGCCTAGGGTCGGGTCACTGGAAACGACTCAAGGAAAAAACCAAACAGCAGCTTAAAGACATTGCCAGAGAATTGATTGTATTATATGCCAAACGGTCGGAGCAGCATGGCTTTGCTTTCTCTGCCGACAATTATCTGCAGAACGAACTGGAGTCTTCGTTTATTTACGAAGATACTCCCGACCAGATAAAAGTTACCCGTGAAGTAAAAAACGATATGGAAAAAACCATGCCCATGGACAGGCTTGTGTGCGGCGATGTGGGCTTTGGGAAAACAGAAATTGCAATAAGGGCAGCTTTTAAAGCAGTGTGCGACGGAAAGCAGGTGGCATTGCTTGTCCCCACAACAATTCTGGCTTTGCAGCATTACCAGACATTCCGGGAAAGACTCGAAAAATTTCCGGTTACCACATCGTATATCAGCCGATTGCGGAGCCCTTCCGAAATTAAATCCTCGCTGAAAGACCTAAAGGAAGGGAAGCTTGATATACTCATCGGTACACACCGGCTTGTGGCTTCGGATGTTGAGTTTAAAGACCTTGGGCTTCTTATTATCGATGAAGAGCAAAAGTTCGGTGTAGCTGTAAAAGAAAAACTTAAAAAGTTGAAGCTCAATGTCGATACCCTGACCCTGACAGCAACACCTATTCCTCGCACACTGCAGTTTTCGCTGATGGGAGCGCGCGATCTGTCGGTGCTGAGCACACCTCCACCAAACCGGCAACCGATTGTAACAGAATTGCACACATTCAATCACAGCATTATTAAGGACGCCATCCAATACGAAGTGAACCGCAACGGTCAGGTGTTTTTCGTAAACAACCGTATTGACAATATTTATAATATTCAGGCTACCATAAAAAAACTATGCCCCGAAGTTAGTGCCATTGTTGCGCACGGACAAATGGAAGGCAAACAACTCGAAAAAATCATTCTCGATTTTATGCGGGGCGATTTCGATGTACTGATTTCCACTTCCATAATCGAAAACGGCGTTGACATTCCCAACGCAAATACAATCATCATCAACAACGCCAATAATTTCGGGTTAAGCGATCTGCATCAGATGCGCGGACGCGTCGGGCGTTCCAACCGGAAAGCGTTCTGCTATATGCTTGCTCCTCCCGAAGAATTGCTTACCCCCGAAGCCCGCAGGCGGCTGAAAGCCATTGAAGAATACAACGAACTGGGAAGTGGTTTCAACATTGCCCTGCAGGATCTCGACATACGTGGAGCTGGCGATATTTTCGGGGCAGAGCAATCCGGTTTTATTGCCAATATTGGATTCGAAACCTATAACCGCATCATCAGTGAGGCTCTCACAGAGCTAAAAGATACCGAGTTTAATGACCAGTTTGGCAATCAGGATCCAGAAAAAACAGGAATTGCCGATCTGCATGAATATGAAGTTGCCGACTGCAGTATAGAAACTGATTTTGAAGTACTCCTTCCATCCGATTATATTTCAAGCACTTCGGAGCGAATAAATCTCTACCGCCAGCTCGATGAGATAAAAACCGACGAAGAACTCGAAGTTTTCCGTAATAACCTGATTGATCGCTTCGGAAAACTTCCACAACAGGCGATTGAGCTGCTCGACGTGGTAACACTCCGGAGAATGGCCATGCAACTGGGGTTTATTAAAATCATCATTAAAACCAACCTGATGATTGCATACTTCTCATTCGACCAGCAATCGGCGTATTATTCTCAAAAAACCTTTGCGTCAATACTTCAATACATTCAGAACCATCACAAAAAAATGTTTTTAAAAGAACACAACGGAAAACTCAGCCTGCGTTTCGAAGGAATTTCCAACATACAGGAAGCGGTACAAAGAATACAACCATTAGCCGATTGGGTAAATCAGGCGTAGTGTGTTGGTTATTTATCGTTTTTCAAATCTTCGTAACTGATCAACATTTTCTTGCGTTGCTCCGGTTTCGGAGTTTCTGATTTATCATACAAAGGTTTTTCCCATGTGCCATAGGTTGGGTTTGGAATAATTATGTATTTCGTTCCGAATAAGTCGATATTATTCTCAACCGCATCTTTGCCAAAATTCTTTGACCGGTCGTCGAACTCATTGCTGAAATCGCACAGGTTGTCGCCCACAAAAAGCACCACTGAATATTTTTCAGAAATTGAATCACGACGCATTTTTTTATCGCTAGTGGTGCTTTTCAAAAGAAAATTTGCCTTATTGACTTCCGGGAAACCCAATGATGCCATGTTCTTCAGCGTCCAGTCCAATTCACCTGTCAAACGATTCGACACATAAAACACCTCAACACCATTATCTAACGCAAATTTTATAAAATCAACAGCTCCGGGAAGAGCAGTGGCTTTTTCCATTTCACTCCATTCAGCCCAGGCTTCAGGTGAAAAATCCTCTCCCCTTACACTCCGCTCTGCCAAAAAAGGACTATTATCGAGTAGTGTTTCGTCAATATCGAGTATTACCGCTTTGGGAAGCTTCGAAGTATCATTCTTGATATTGTTGAGCAAGGCTGATTTTGCCACATTATATGCCTGATAACTGCAGGCTGTCATTTCTGCTGAACGCTGATACCATAGCAGAGCCATGTGCAAATGCTCCCCTGTGTTTTTCGATTCCTGTTTGTTTTCCTGAACAGGTTGCACAGGTTTGTTGCAGGCAATAATAATGCTGAAGCCTGCCAATACTAAAAATGATGTAAATTTCTTCATTGTGTGTTGGTTTTAATAACACAAAACTAATTATTCGCGGAGATTATTGCAACATGGTTTTGATGTGTATATTTGCTGAAGCAAAATAATAATCCCATGAAAAACCCCCGCCGACTTTTTCTTGTCTTTTTGTTTTTATACATTGGTTTCAATGCCTATCCGAATCCCGGCGACACAACACTGGTGCAGTGTTTCTCTTTCGACAGTATTTATGCTCGCCGGGGAATATTCCTTTTTCCGCCGCAGGGAACAAGCTACGAAAAAGTGCTGATGTACTATACTATCAAATGCGACCCGCTAACTCCATGGGATAGTTATAACTGCGGAGAATGGGACTATACTACTTTCACACATATTTATGAACATACCGGAGATTACGATTCCACACTATACTTCCATCCGTATTTCACAGTAAACGGAATGCAGCCATACAGCTTTTCATACCTGAATAGTCCATTAGCCCAACCTTTTCCACGCCGTGAATATTTCTGGCAGCATACCAATACCATTTCAATGAATTTGGCTGATATTGGGTCCGGATCGATTCCCGTGGAAACTCCTTTCGGAAATGCAGAGAACGATGCAAAACACCTTGTACTTTTCAAAGCCGCTGAGCTCACAGAAGGCGGATTAAATGCAGGTAATATTACCGGATTGCGGTTTTATGCAATGCCGACGGGTGCGGATGTGCAACGTCTGCGGGTACGTATAAAGCCTGTTGCAATCGATGATATCGGCGGGTTCAATTACCTGTTTACCGGATTTTCTACAGTTTTCGATAGAAATGTTTCGATTGACGAAGAAGGGTGGTTCTCAATTGATTTTCTGAATTACTTTGCATGGGACGGAGTATCAAATATTCTGGTTGAATTTTCGTATTCAGGTATAAGCGGATCGCTGCCCCTTGCAGGAGAAGAACTACTTTACAACTGCTGCCTGACTTCCGAAGCACCCGACAATGCTATAAGGTTCAATGGCCCCGATTATATCGAAGTTCCCGCGACTAGTGTGGCAGACCTGAACCAGAAAATAAGCATCGCATTCTGGCTGAATGGAGATCATGCCATTCAGCCTCAGAACGATATGCTGCTCGAAGCCTGCGATGCCTCGAAAAACCGTAAACTGTGTATTCATCTGCCATGGGGCGATGGTAGTGTGTATTGGGATGCGGGCAACAACGGAGCCGGATACGACAGAATTAACAAATCTGCTTCCCCCGACGAATATAAAGGCAAGTGGAACTTCTGGGTTTTTACTAAAGACGCTTCAACCGGAGTAATGCAAGTGTATCTGAATGGAGTATTATGGTTGTCGGGAACGGGAAAAACTGCCTTGCTCAACAATATAAGCACTTTCGTACTAGGTTCAAATGTTGACAAAAACCCTGAATATTGTTACGATGGTATGCTGGATGAATTTATGGTTTTTAATACGGCACTCAACCAAACTGATATTGAAAACATAATGTATCATCCCTTAGAAGAAACCAGTGCTCTGTGGAATAACCTGATTTTGTACTATCCGTTCGACGAAGGATCGGGAAGTCTGCTTACCGATGCCTCTCAATATCAACACAATACCAATATGATGGGTATGCCTGACTGGATCAGTTACCATGGGATCAACCGATACAAGTATTTTACCGCCGGCATGCTGCGCCCCAATACCATTTTCGAACAAGCCGAGTATGAATCAACACTTGATTCCCTAACGGTATTTGACACATTGTATTCACCTCAGGTTCAGGTTATTACCTATGCCAATCAGGATAATTACACCATAGTTGCCACCGATACAAGTTTGTATTACCCGGCCAGATTCCTCACTGCGTACGATGTCGACGGCGTTGCCCTCGATTCTGTGTACTTCTCCGACGCTACTATTTATAATGCGTCGCTCGAATATTACTCTCAGCCTTTCGAAGTGATAAATACCTATCAGGTACAAAATTTTGTGACTCCTTACGGGATTGGTTTAAACCTTGGCTCGACTGGTTTTACGTGGGTTTACGATGTTACCGACTACATTTCGTTATTGCACGATTCGGTTGACATCAGTGCACACAATACACAGGAATTGCTTGATTTAAAGTTTGCTCTGATCGAAGGCACTCCATCGAGAAATGTTATCGAATTCAGTCAGTTGTGGCGGGGTAACTACAGTCATCATGGCATTGCCTCCGACGAGCAACTCCCGGGAGTAAAAATACTCGCAAACCCCAATGCTTCGATGTTCACCATCAGGACAAGAACCACAGGGCACGGAATGGAAGGTGACGGAAACTGCTCGGAATTCTGCCCGACCTACCATAAACTCTATGTTGACGGAGCACAACGTTACGAATGGCTTAACTGGAAAGAATGTTCAACAAATCCAATTTATCCACAGGGAGGTACGTGGATATTCGATAGGGCTGGATGGTGCCCGGGTAATTTTGCCGACACATACGACTGGGATATCACCGATTGGGTAACTCCGGGCGATAGCGTACTGATCGACTATGGAATGGAACAGTACCCCGGAAGCAACGGGGAGGGCAATTATCAGATAGCTGTTCAGGCATTTCAGTACTCCGCTCCCAATTTTCTGAACGATGCCGCCATTGATGTGATTGTAGCACCAACAGATGCTGACGAATTCGTGCGGTACAATCCGGTGTGCAGTAATCCCGTAATCCGGATAAAAAACAATGGAGCAACTACTCTGAATAGTCTGGAAATAAACTATGGCATTTCAGGTAACACAACACACCAGTTTATCTGGACTGGAAATCTTGACTTCCTTGAAACTGAGGAAGTAATACTTCCTGCACTCAGCTGGCTCGATTTTACCGGAGATAGTCAGAGTTTTGAGGTAACAGTAACCAATCCTAATAATACGGAAGATGAATATGAGCCGAACAATCATAGTGTGTCACATTTTGTTCTGGCTGATGTTTACGATCAGGTAATTATGCTGGTGGTAAAAACAAACAATTATGGCAGCCAGACATATTACGACGTTACCGACAGTGAGGGGAATATTCTTGTTTCGCGCGACAATCTCGACAACAATACCTATTACTACGATACTCTTGATTTTGACCCGGGCTGCTATGTTATTCACATTTACGACAGAGACGAGGGTTTTATCGGGCAAGATGGACTGAATTTCTGGTATTGGGCAAATACGCCCTACGATGATGGAACCGGTTTTGCAAAACTCCGCGTTCCGGGCGGGGCTTATGTGAAGCATTTCAATGCTGATTTCGGAAGCTTTTTAACCTATCAGTTTATTTATCCCGATGCCAGTTATATACTCAACGAAAAAGCAAAGAAAGATTATTTTTCGCTGTATCCGAACCCGTGCAGCGAACTAGTAAATGTTGAATTTTATGAAGTTCCTGGAACCAGCGATTATATCTCGATTTTTGATGTATCGGGCCGTCAGGTGAAACAAATACATCATATGAGCAACGACATTTGCATTGATGTTAGCGATTTACAAAAGGGGATGTATGTGTTGAAATATATTTCTGGAAATATCACTTCAACCCGTAGCCTGATAGTGCAGTAAACAAATGACTACAAAGCTGCGAGCAGCAAATCGATATCCCTCGAAAATAATCCTATTTTTTTTCCAATCGATTCGTTGGTAAGTATTCCATTGAAAATATATACTCCGTTGCGCATTCCAGGATAGGATTTCAGAAACCGGTTAATGCTTCCCGATGTGTGAAATCCGAGCAGTTTTGGTGCCAGAATATTGCTTAGTGCATAGGTGGCAGTTCTTGCCACGCGCGAAGGGATATTGGGAACACAATAATGCAGCACTCCGTGTTTTTTAAAGACCGGGGTTTTATGATTCGTAAGCTTGCTGGTTTCGAAGCACCCCCCCTGATCGATGCTGATATCGATAATGACCGAGTTTTTCTTCATTTTCATAACCATTTCTTCGGTAACAAGCATCATATTCGTATCGTTGGTAATACGCATTGCACCAATGGCAACATCTGCTGTTTTCAGTGCATTCTCAAGTACCGAAGGTTGTATGGTTGAAGTAAATACCTGTATTCCCAATTGCTGTTGCAAGCGGTCGAGCCTATACACCGAATGATCGAACACTTTAACGTGGGCCCCAAGACCCAGGGCAGTGCTGGCAGCATAGGTTCCTGCAGTTCCTGCTCCGAGTATCACTACTTCCGAAGGAGAAACACCGGTAATTCCACCCAGCATCTCGCCTTTACCCTTGTGCACATTGCTCAGGTATTCCGATGCAATTAAAATAGACGATCTGCCTGCAATTTCGCTCATAGAGCGCACAATCGGAAAACGGGCATACCGGTCCTGGATCATTTCGAATGCAATGGCAGTAAGCTTTTTTTGCATCAGAATATGAAAATACTCATCGGGCTGAGTGCTGGCATGCAGTGATGTAACAATCATCTGATTACCTTTAAGCATTTTACATTCTTCTACGGTAAAAGGGCCAACCTTAAGGACAATATCGCATTTAAAAATAGCTTCTTTCTCATTTGTTATCAAGGCACCATGATCAGCATAGCTGGTGTCGGAAAAATTTGCATTTCTGCCGGATTCGTTCTCAATGATGATATCAAAACCATGGGCTGAAAGCTGTTCCACCGCTAAAGGGGCTAAAGGAACGCGCCATTCCAGACCAGAATCATCGCAGGGAATTCCGATGGTAAATCGGCGTTCTGTATTTTGCACCTCTAGCACTTCTTCCTGAGGCATCAGGTTATAATGAGTGAGGATTTGGTGAGGCTGGTTTTGTGATGACATAGCGCTTGGGTTTGTAAAAACATAAAGTTACAACATAATTTTCAAATTTTCGGATTAAAATTTATTGATAAAACGTAAACCTGAAAGAAAAAATTGTCAAAAAAATACAGTAAAGCACAGGTATACTACCGCAGCAGCTCCATGTCGATTTGTTTCTTCGATAGATTAACACCTGTGATAGCTACTTTCACCGTGTCACCCAGTGTAAACTTTCGCCCTGTGGTTTTCCCGATAATACAGAAATTATCCTCATCGAAAAAGTAGAAATCATCGATGAGGGTTCGTATGTGAACCAACCCCTCGCATTTATTCTCGACCAGCTCCACAAAAAAGCCCCAGTCGGTAACACCTGAGATCACCCCTTCGAAAGGAAGGCCAATCTTATCGCTGAGATATTCGGCTTGTTTATATTTTACCGATGCTCTTTCGGCCTGCACTGCGCGCTGTTCCATATCAGAACTGTGCTTACACAGCCATTTATAGTTATCCTGTACGCCTGTTCTGCCTTGTGTTAAATGGTTTTCGAGTAAGCGGTGTACCATCATGTCGGGGTAACGGCGTATGGGCGAAGTAAAGTGGGTATAGTGGGTAAATGCAAGCCCGTAATGACCGATGTTTTCGGTGGAGTATTCAGCCTTTGCCATAGACCGAATGGCAAGGCTCTGAATAACATTTTGTTCGGGTTTGCCCTGAACTTTTTCGATTAGTCCGTTGATTGATTTACCCAGGTTTACTGCATTTTTTGTCTCTATCGAATATCCAAACTTTTTAATAAAACCCGAAAAGCTTTCCATTTTTTCTGGATTGGGTTCATCGTGAATACGATATACCGAGACCTTACCCGTTTTACTCAGCAGTTCGGCAACTTTACGGTTGGCAAGCAGCATAAATTCTTCGATAAGCCAGTTGCTTTCTTTGGGCTCCTTAAAATATACACCCAAGGGCTTGCCTTTTTCATCGAGATTAAACTTCACTTCAGTCGATTCGAAATTGAAGGCTCCTTTGCGAAAACGCTGCTCCCTCAATAAGTGAGCGAGGCTGTTCACTGCTGCAATCTCTTTACTTAAATCGCCTTGTCCGGTGTCAATAATTTTCTGCACTTCTTCGTAATTAAAGCGCCTATTGGAGTTTATCACTGTTTTGCCATACCATTCATCAAGTATTTTCGCCGTGCTGTCAAGAATAAAAACCGCCGAAAAACACAGTTTATCGACGTGTGGCTGCAGCGAACAGATTTCGTTCGACAACCGTTCGGGAAGCATAGGAACCACCCTGTCGACCAAATACACTGAAGTAGCACGCTCCTGCGCTTCAGTGTCAATAACAGTAGCCGGATTAACGTAATGGGTGACATCGGCAATATGTACGCCTATTTCCACACTTCCGTTGTCGAGCACTTTGTACGAAATGGCATCGTCAAAATCTTTGGCATCTTCAGGGTCGATCGTGAAGGTGAGGGTTTCTCTGAAATCGCGCCGCTTCTTTATCTCTGAAACCGGTATGCTGCCATCAATTTTTTCCGCTTCCCTGATCATTTCGTTGCTGAATTCGTAGGGTAACCCAAACTCAACCATGATGGCATTGATCTCAGCCTCGTTATCACCGGGTTTTCCTAGTACCTTCACTACCGTTCCGGTTGGATTCTTACTTTCAGGGTGCCATTCTGTAATACTAACGATAACTTTCTCGCCCGATTTGGCACCGTTCAGGTTGCCCAGAGGGATGTAGATGTCGTAAGGTATCCGTAAATCGTCGGGCATAAAGAATGCATATTTTTTATTCCGTTCAATAATGCCAGCAAACTGAGTACGTGCTCTCTCGATGATCTGTATCACTTCGCCCTCCACCTGCTTGCTTTTACGCGATGCATACATCTGTATTTTCACTGTGTCGCCGTGCAGGGCATTGTGTAAATTCCGCGGAGAAATAAACACCGGCTCCGGGGCTTCTTCCGAAAGCACATAGGCGTAACCACGCCTCGATACGTCAACCTTACCTGTAACATAAGTTTTGGGCATGATGTATTTATATTTCCCTTCGTAGACTTCGGTGATGTTCTTCGACTTTAGCAATTCGGTCAGAACTTTTTTCACCTCTTCTTTCTCAAGCAGATCTCGGACCTTCAGCCGTGCTGCCATTTGTTTGTAGTTGAACAACTTTTGCGGACTTCCGGCAAACACATTCAGCACCTGCTGCAATAATATTTTAGCGGAGTGTTGGTTTGGTATGTTGTTTTTATTAAATTTGCTACTCATATTGTTTGGCATTAAAATTGTAAAAATAAAAGCTGTCTAAGATAAACTATAATATTACACACTTTAATAATAAAAACCAAAACGAAAACAACTACTATGAAAACGACTACTATGATTAAAACTTTGGCTGTTGTAGCAATAATTGGCTCAACAGTTGCATTTTCGGGATGCAAAGGCAAAAAAGAAGCTTCCAATCCGGGAAAAGGGGCAAAAGAAGTGGTAATCCCCTGCAAAAACGAAGGCAGATCGGATAAAGAATATTTCCGTGCCGACAATTCATCAACATCTTCCGACATGAGCCTGTCGCGTGAAAAAGCCCTTACTTTGGCAAAGCAACGTCTGGCAAGCCTCATCAACACCAAGATCAAATCGGTTACCGACCGGTATGTGAATGAAACAGAGGTTGGTAAAAATTCCGATTTCGAGCAGAAATTTGAAAATCTTACTCGTGAAGTGGTAAACCAAACGCTTTCGGATGTTGCTATTGTATGCGAAAAAACTTTCCAGGAAGCCGATGGCAAATACACAACCTATATTGCAATTGAAGTAAACAAAGATGCGCTGCTGAACGGTGTAAGCAATAAAGTTTCGAAAGACGACAAACTCCGTGTTGATTACGATAAAATGAAATACGAAAAAATCTTCAACGAAGAAATGGAAAAACTTGAGCAAGAAAATCAATAACTGAAATAATGTTTTTTGAAAAGCCGGTAATAATTCACCGGCTTTTTTATTATGTTTATTTGCAATAAGATTGCCTTTACATTATTATCACCAATAGTTTAATAAGGTATATATTAATTTCTACTTTTGCACAATGCAAATCATTCTCAGTCAGATAAGTATGCTCGGATTGCTCGCCGTAATAGGTGCAGTTGCTCTTAAAACGCGGTTACTGCAAGAGGAAACTATGAATGGCATTGTCAAGCTCATTACCAAGCTCACCCTGCCTTTGCTGATTTTTTCGACCTTTGCAGGAAACAACATCAACGGTGAAATTCTGAAAAACAGTTCTGTGATCATCATTGTGAGCATGCTCAGCATTGTGATGTTTTACCTTTTTGCAGGAATGAGTGCCCGCATTCTGCATCTGAATGTCGAAAATACGGCACTACACAAAGCCAGCGCCATGTTTGGCAACGTTGTATTCTTAGGATTCCCCGTGATTAATGCTATATTCCCTGGCGGTGAAGGACTAATATATGCCACCATGTACCAGCTCGGTCAAAACACGCTGATATGGACCTGGGGGGTTTACATTCTTAACAAAGGTGCTGATAAAACCTCTAAGGAAAACTGGAAACATCTTATCAACCCGGTAACTATTGCTTTTGCTGCAGGCTTGCTATTTATGGCTATGCCATTCCGGATTCCTGAAATTATTCTCAAACCCATATCCGACATAGGACACACAACGAGTTATATTTCGATGATTTATGTAGGTGCGGTACTGGTGAAGGCCAATCCATTGCGGGTTTTTGTAAATCTGAGGTCGTATCTGGTTAGCGTAAACAAACTGGTTCTTACCCCACTGATTATACTGCTATTGTTCAAATATGCAGGGTTAAGCCAGTTGTTCCATGTTAGCACAACCGCTCTGGGAGTAATGGTAATGCTCTCGGGAATGCCTTGCATGATACTGATATCTGTGCTTGCAAAAGACCTCGGGTTGAACGACAGGCAGTCGGTGGAAAATATTTTCCTAAGTACCATACTTTCGTTTGGTACACTGAGTTTGTTGTTCTGGCTGCTTTAGTGTATGGTAAAATTCACCAGATCGTTGTAAGTTCCTACAAACAGGTCAATATCAACCTTACCTTTTATCCCGGCAACCTTGCCTTCATGCGAAAACTGCCAGAACTTCCATTGCGCTGCAATATGCGAGGGCTCTTTCGATACGTTTAATGACGATATCCATACCGGATATTTTTCGAACCGTTTATCACCATTGAACATACTGCGGTAGATATTCGGAGATGTGTAAATAATAGGTGTCTGCTGATAATGTTTTTCTACTATTTCGAGCCAGTTGAGCAGTCCGGTTTTGAGGCTGTTTTTGTTTTGCACATGGCTGTATTGTTCTATATCGAGCACAGGAGGCAAATCGCCTTTCTGCAGAGTAACAGTTTCGATGAACCGTTGTGCCTGACCGGTAGAGTTTTCGTTGGGACGATAATAATGATATGCCCCCCTGATTAGTTTTTGTTCGCCGGCAGCATACCAGTTGGTGATAAAATTTCTGTCGGTTTTGCTATTTCCTGCAGTAGCCCTGATGAAGACAAAATACATACTTTTTTCGGAGGCCACTTTCTTCCAGTCGATACTTGCCTGATACTCAGATACATCTATGCCAAATACCGTGTAGTCTTTAAAATGCATTACATACGATTGAAAAGATGTATCGCCGGTATAGCGCTCCTTTTTCACTCTTGTGTTGTCTCCCGAAAAAAACACCAGATATACTGTTGCTGCAGCAATTAATAACAGAAGAAAAATAAAAACCCCGACCAGAAAATTGTTCTTTTTCTTATTTCTTCTGATCTTTCGTCGGGGCATATTGCAATGTTATTTAATAAGATATTCAGCAATCTGAACAGCGTTGGTAGCAGCCCCTTTGCGCAGGTTATCGGCTACGATCCACAGATTGATGGCGTATTCGTGCGACTCGTCTTTCCGGATTCGGCCCACAAAAACTTCATCCCGATCTTCTGCCCATATAGGCATGGGATAAATATTGGCAGTGGGGATATCTTTCACCACAATACCCTGTGTTTCGGAAAGTGTACGGCGAATTTGGTTGATGTCGGGTTTTTCTTGAAATTCGATATTTACACTTTCGGAATGTCCTCCGATTACCGGTACGCGCACAACTGTTCCCGTTAAGGCAAGTTGCGGAAGGCTGAGAATTTTCCGGCTTTCGTTTACGAGTTTCATTTCTTCATCGGTGTATGAATTTGCCAGAAAATTGCCACCGTGGGGGATGCAATTCAGGTCGATCTGATGCGGGTAAGCATCATGTAAAGTCGATCCGGCTCGCTCACCGAGCAATTGTTTTACCCCTTTGTAACCCGAACCCGAAACCGACTGATACGTTGACACTATTACCCGTTTAAGTCCGTAAAGTTTATGCAGCGGATACAACACTGCCACGAGCTGAATGGTGGAACAGTTGGGATTGGCAATAATTTGAGGTTTTTTATCCAGAAGCGTTGCATTTACTTCCGGCACAACAAGGCGAATGTCATCATGCATCCTCCATGCCGACGAATTATCAATCACCGTACAGCCTTTTTCCACAAAACGTGGAGCCCACTCGAGCGACACATCCTTCCCTGCCGAAAACAGGGCTATATGTGGTTGCATGGCAAGGCCTTCCTGCAAACAGCAAACAGGATATTCTTTACCGCCAAATAGGATATTCTTTCCTGCTGAACGTTCCGAAGCCACAGGTATTAGTGTAGTAACCGGGAAATTATGTTCTGCAAGAACTTTCAGCATTTTCTGCCCTACCAAGCCTGTTGCACCAACTACTGCAATTTTCATGTGTTATTATCATTAATAAATCAGACATATAATCGCTTTTGCAAAATTATGAGATCCTTGCAAAATTCAATCATTCCATATCAATTCAACCCGACAGAATATGATTCCATAAACGGATTAATAACCAAACAACTGTTCCAGTGTTAATTCTTCGACTTTACCATATTTTTTCAGCAGGGTAAAATTGATCTTATCTTTCGGACCTACTACCAAAATATCGTATTTTTTGTCTTTAATATGTCCGTCGAAAAAGCTTTTTACATCATTCAATGTAAATTTCTGAATATCGGCATACATTTCCTTACGGTAATCGTGATCGATACCCAGTTTCTGTAACGCTTGCCAATTCCAGTAAATATCCGATTTAATAATCCGTTCGCTATTGATTTGCTTAATGATGGCATCTTTGCTGGTGCCAAACAATTGTTCCGACATTGCCAATTCGTTCAGCAATCCGGTAAGAGCATCGAGAGCCTCGGTCATTTTATCGGGCTGGGTACTCAGGTAGCCGAAAACATAATTCGATCTTCCTTTTTCGCTTGGAGTGCGGTAGCCGGCATAGCTTGAATAAGCAAGCCCTTTGGATTCCCTGATCTCCTGAAATACTATTGAAGACATGCTTCCACCATAGTATTCGTTGAACATTCTGATAATAGGTATCTGAAGCGGGTCGTATTTTGTATCCTTGCTAACGAGGGCAATGAGGGTTTGAACCATATCATAATTTACAAAGTACACCGTCGGGGCGGTATAGTCTTTTTCGGGATACACCTTGCGGGGCGGAGTTTCCTTAAGAGTAGCGTCTGTTTTATGGTATTTCTGAATGAGCTCGGCCATTTTACTTTGTTCGCGGGGTCCATAGTAAAATATTTTATGTTTATACCCGAGCATCTGATGAATCAGGTCAACCAGTTGTTGCGGATCCATTGCCCTGAGGTCTGCTTCCGGAATAAGATCGGTAGTCGGGTTCAGTTGTCCGTATTTCGAAAAGTTCATCATCCGGCTCTGAAGGATAGTATTCTTATTGAGCTTGGCATCGTTGCGTTTTTTTATGATATCATCAACATAGTTTGCATAGGCTTCTTTATCAACCTTTGCGCCTGCAAGAATTTTCTCCAGCAATTCGATGCCTTTTTCGAGGTTCTCGTCAAGACCGCTAAGATATACATACGACTGATCGTCGCCGGTTGAAACACCAAAGCTTAGCCCGAGTTTGTACCATTCTTTTTTCAGATCTTCGGCAGTTTTATCGGAAGTACCGAGATACTCGAGATAATTAATCGCAACAGGCAACCATGCATCGTTTTCTTTACCTATATCAACTATATAATACAAGTCGAACAACTCGTTGGTTTCGTTTTTTATATAGCTAAAATCGATGGCTGTGCCAACTTTTTGTGTTTTTATCAGGTTTTTATAATCAACAAACGAAGGTTCTATGTCTTTTGTATTCATCTTTTTGAGGTCGGTAACATATTCCGACTCAGTAGTACGGTTGATATTAAGTGCCGTAATGGGTGGTTTTTCTACGTGATATGTATTATCGTTGGCACCATTGCGTTTATACACAACCACATAATTATCGGCGAAAAAGGTTTTTGCGAAATCAACGATTTCCTGTTTGGTTACCTTGGCAAGCCTGTCGTTATATTTAAGAATATCCTCACGGCTGCGTCCCGAAATAAACTGATCGACAAATTCATACACCGCGTAGTTACTTTCGTATGCCTGTATCTGACTGAGTTTGCGCTGGTTGATAATTGCTTCAAGGAGCCATTCATCGAAGTTGCCTTTTTTAATGTTTTCGATTTCACCGAGTAACAGCGTCTTCAGTTCTTCGAGTTTCTGTCCCTGACGCGGACTGGCACTCAGGTTAAAAACGCCGTAGTCGTTCATATTGTTCACATAGGCTCCAGCTCTGAGCACTTTCTGCTTCTGTACCAGATTCAGATCTATAAGTCCAGCTTCACCATTGCTTAGAATTTCTGCAATCAGAGTCAGAAATAAATCCTGATCGTTATGCAAACCTTCGGTTCTGAACGAAATGCTCATCGATTCCTGATCGGGACCAGTAACAGAGAATTCCTTAACAGCGGTAATCGGGTCTTCTTTAGGAGAAGTAAATTGAGGTACATTTTCATTGGGTTTCCAATCGCCCCAATATGTATCGATAGTTTTTATCATTTCTTCGGGATCGAAATCACCACTCAGGCAAATAGCAATATTATTGGGAACATAATAATCGGCTTTGAATTTCATGATATTCACCATGGATGGGTTTTTCAGATGCTCTCCGATACCAATTACAGGAACTCCGTAGGGGTGTTTTTTAAATAATTCCGACATCACTTTATAGTAAGATTTACGATAATCGTTATCCTGGCTCATATTAAACTCTTCGAAAACCGTTTCGAGCTCGGTGTGAAATAAACGCAGCACCAAGTCTCTGAAGCGTTCTGATTCCATTTTCACCCAGCGTTCCGATTCGTTCGAAGGTATGTTGTTCACATATACGGTTTCTTCGTACGACGTCCATGCATTGGTTCCCGTAGCACCCATCATCGTACAGATTTTATCGTATTCATTGGCGATGGCATATTTCGATGCTTCCTGCGACAGACTGTCGATTTGCCTGTAGATGGCCAGTTTCTTTTCCGGATTGGTTTCGGCAGCATGTTTTTCGAACAGATCGGATATCTGTTGTATCAGTGCTGATTCTTTTCCCCAGTCGAGTGTTCCAATTTCATCGGTACCCTTGAACATCATGTGTTCAAAATAGTGAGCCAGCCCTGTAGTGGCACGGGGATCGTTCTTTGCTCCTGCTTTAACGGCAATCGCCGTCTGTATGCGGGGCTCATCCTTATTCACCGCCATATATACTTTTAATCCGTTGCCAAGAGTGTATATTCTCGCATTTACCGGATCGTTGGTTACATATTCGTAAGTGTAACCGTTGGCATCTTTTGCAGTTTTGGTTTTATACCCTTTGTTGTTGCATGATGTAAAAAGCACTAATGGAATCAGTGCAATAATCCAAAGTTTTTTCATAAATGATTTTTTTAAATTTGGGTTAAATTTACAAATTGTTTTAATCGGTTTTAATATGAAAAATTATATCAGTGAAAAACAATTCATAAAATTTTATTAACGTAAGTCATATCAATGCATTTGTAACAGTGAAATAGCATGAAAACTAGTAACATCATTACCATTATGGCAATAATACCTTTGTGCATACTATCGTGCCATCAACCCGAAAAGAAAACTGCGACCAAAGAGGTTGAACCTTTCAACTATGTTGCCGAACAATTTGCCGATATTCGGATTCTGCGGTATCAGGTTCCCGGGTTTGAAAAACTCGGTATTAAGGAAAAAAAGTTTCTCTACTGTCTGCAGGAAGCAGCATACTGGGGTCGGGAAATTTTTTACGATCAGAACTATAAACACAACTTGTGTATAAAACGCACCCTCGAAGCAATTGTCGAAAATTATCAGGGCGATAAGAATTCAGCAACATGGGTAAGGTTTATGGAATACACCAAACGATTCTGGTTTTCGAACGGAATACACCACCACTACAGCAACATGAAATTTCTTCCCGGTTTCAGCGAAGATTTCTTCAGGGAACAGGTGCTTTCTGTTAAACCTGAATTGTTGCCCCTTTCCGAGGGAGAAACCCCCGAAATGCTTGTGGAAAAACTTATCCCAATATTGTTTAGCCCATCGGTTGCTCCGGTAAGGTCGGAGTCGGACACACGCAAAGACCTGATTGCCTCCTCAGCGACAAACTATTACGAAGGCCTCTCGCAACAAGAAGTTGAAAGGTATTATAAAACACGAACTAATAAAAAGGACAGTACTCCCATTTCGTATGGTCTCAACTCAAAAATGATTAAAAAGAATGGAGCCATCACCGAGCAAGTGTATAAACACGAAGGGATGTACGGCGCTGCTATCGAAAAAATTATGTATTGGCTGACCGAAGCAAAAAAATACTGCGACAATGCAGAACAAACCGTTGTAATTGATAAACTCATAGAATTCTACCGGACAGGCAGCCTCGAAACTTTTGATGAGTACTCAATACTATGGGTGAAAAACAGTAATGTCAAGGTCGATTTTACCAACGGGTTTATTGAGGTATATGCCGATCCGCTGGGGTATCGCGGGGCATGGCAAAGTGTGGTGTATGTTCTCGACGAAGACCTTACACGGAAATTTGCCAACATTTCGGCAAAAGCCCAGTGGTTCGAAGACAATTCGCCCATTATGCCCGAACACAAACGCAGCGAAGTGGTAGGCGTCAGCTATAAAGTAATTAATGCCGTTGCCGAAGCCGGCGATTGCAGTCCCTCAACGCCCATTGGAGTGAATCTGCCGAACTCCAACTGGATACGTTCGCAATACGGTTCCAAATCGGTATCGCTGGGAAACATCGAAACCGCCTACGATGAAGCCTCGAAAACATCGGGCGTTCTCGATGAGTTTTATTTGCCCGATCAAAAGAAAAGAATTGAAGACTTTGGTGCTCTTTCAGGGAAAATACACACTGCCTTGCACGAGGTTATTGGTCATGGTAGCGGAAAAATCATGCCAGGCGTAGGCACACCCAAAGAAACCCTGAAAAGCTACAGTTCTGCCCTTGAAGAAACACGTGCCGACCTGGTAGCCCTGTATTATATTATGGATCCGGTTGTGATTGACCTTGGTCTGATGGATACCATTGCCACCGCATACGCCGAATACGATAATTATATTATAAACGGGATGCTGAAGCAACTGGTGCGGATTGAGCCGGGTCAGCAAATCGTGCAGGCACACATGCGATGCCGTTCGCTAATCAGCCATTGGTGCTACGAAAAGGGGAAAGGTGAAAACGTGATCGAAAAAGTGTATGAAAACGGGAAGACCTATTATAAAATAAACAACTATGCCCGGTTGCGCGAACTCTTCGGAGAACTGCTACGCGAAGTGCAACGCATTAAATCGGAGGGCGATTACGAAGCCGGAATGAAATTGGTCGAAACCTATGGTGCGCCCGTCGACCGCAAGTTACACAAGGAAGTTCTCGACCGGTATGCCAAGCTCAACGTGGCTCCCTACAACGGGTTTATTCAACCCCAGATGGAGGCGGTTTATAAAAACGGAGAATGGGTGGATGTGAACATAAGTTACCCCGACAGCTTCGAGAAACAAATGATGTTTTATGCAAAGGAATATAAAATCCTTCCGACGTATAATTAGGTTTTATCTTAATTACTAGCTAAAATTATCTATTAAATGATTTAACCTTTCTCTAATAATTCAAACTTCAACATTACTAGTGATGCGTTAAGTTTAAAAAATGTTTTATAATAATTTAAATATCAATAATTTAAGAACGTTCTTTGATTTTTTGATTTGATTTGAAAATTAGCTTTGCACGCTTAATTGTAAGGCTA
>Ga0116157_10000224_pt1 | contig 63434 bp, 56 predicted proteins | sample AD_UKC048_MetaG_FD_89882 | JGI IMG/M metagenome (GOLD analysis project Ga0116157, IMG submission 89882) | Active sludge microbial communities of municipal wastewater-treating anaerobic digesters from USA - AD_UKC048_MetaG | ecosystem: Engineered > Bioreactor > Anaerobic > Digestate | place: USA... | reverse complement strand
GCCGGGTCATCGAGCTGCGCCCCTTCTGCAACCTGGGCCTGTTCGAGCAGCAACAGGGCGAGATCGTTGGATCGGGCATCGTCGGTCTCGGTCTCCAGACGCTTGACCAGGGCGTGCGCCGGATTGATCTCGAGCACTGGTGCCGAATCGGGCATCTCGTGGCCAGATTGCTTGAGCACGCGACGCAGGTGCAAGGCCATGTCGTATTCGTCGAGCACCACGCACGACGGCGATTCGGTAAGGCGACGGCTGACCTTCACATCACTGACCCGTGCACCGAGCAATTCCTTGAGTTTGGCGACGACACCGGAAGCCGCTTCCTCGCTGGCCTTGTGTGCTTCCGCATCCGCCGAATCCAGTTCGATCTCGCCCTTGCCGATATGGCGCAGTTTCTTGCCCGCGTATTCGGTCAGGTAGCCCGCCATCCATTCATCGATGCGATCCGACATCAGAAGGACTTCAACGCCCTTGGCCCGCAGTGACTCCAGCTGCGGGCTGCCCTTGGCTGCCGCATGGGAATCGGCCGTGATGTACCAGATGATTTCCTGCCCGGCCTGCATGCGGCCGATGTAGTCATCGAGCGCCACGGTCGGTGCCGCGCCTTCGGAATGCGTCGAGGCGAAGCGCAGGAGCTTGGCGATGCGCTCGCGGTTGCTTGCATCCTCGGCAATACCTTCCTTGAGGACACCGCCAAACGCGCTCCAGAACGTCGTGTACTTGTCGGCCTCGTCCTTGGCGAGCTTGTCGAGCAGATCGAGCACGCGCTTGGTGCAGGCTCCCTTGATCCGTTCGACCTGGCGGTTCTGCTGCAGGATTTCGCGACTGACATTGAGCGGCAAGTCATCGGAATCGACGACTCCACGCACGAAACGCAGATACGCCGGCAACAACTGTTCGCTCGCATCCATGATGAAGACACGGCGGATATAGAGCTTGAGCCCCTTGCGCTCCTCGCGACCATTCATGAAATCGAAGGGCGCCTTGGCCGGAACGTACAGCAGCGAGGTGAAGTTCTGGTTGCCTTCGACGCGATTGTGAGTCCAGCTCAGCGCATCGTTGAAGTCGTGGCTGAGCGACTTGTAGAAATTCTGGTATTCCTCGTCCTTGAGCTCGTTCTTCGAACGCGTCCACAAGGCGGACGCCGAGTTGACAGCCTCCCATTCGTCATCAGGCTTGCCATCCACTTCCTTCGGCATGCGGATCGGGAAGCCGATATGGTCCGAGTAGCGCGAAACCAGGCTACGGATCTTCCAGGATTCGAGGAACTCGCTTTCGTCTTCCTTCAGGTGCAGCGTGACCGTCGTGCCCTGCCGGTCGACGTTGACAGTTTCGAGCGTGTACTCGCCCTTTCCGTCACTTTCCCAGCGCACGCTCTCCGATGCCTCGCTGCCGGCCCGACGACTGACAACAGTGACCTTGTCGGCGACGACGAACGCAGAATAAAAACCGACACCGAACTGGCCAATCAGGCGGCTATCGGCCTTGTTCTCGGCGGTCAGGGATTCCAGGTAACGACGCGTTCCAGAGCTCGCGATCGTGCCGAGATTCGCAACCAGCTCCGCGCGACTCATGCCGATGCCGTTGTCGTGGACGCTCAGCGTGCGTGCGTCTTTATCGATCGAGATGTCGATGCGCAGTTCTGGATCATTCGCCACCCACTCGGGATGCGCGATCGATTCGAAACGCAGCTTGTCGCAGGCATCGGAGGCATTCGAAACGAGTTCGCGCAGGAAGATTTCCTTGTGCGAATAGAGCGAATGGGTGACAAGGTGAAGCACCTGTGCAACTTCGGCTTCGAACTTGCGGGTTTCAGCGGTGGTGGCAGTCATCGGCGAGGGCCTCGGGAAAAGTCTGAGCTGCCCTGCTGGTGGGGATCATCGCAGCGCTTTTCAACCGCTGATGAGCCGCCAAAGCCCCGTTGCGCCAAAACAATACGGCCGCCTTGCGGCGGCCGTATCGCGACGAGGAGCACAGACGCGACTCAATGCTCCAAGACTTGCATCCTGAACTGCCGCGGGTTCAATCCTGGGCGGCGATCGGCGTGCCGAGATCTTCCTTGATGCGAGCCTTCTTGCCCTGCAGGCCACGCAGGTAGTACAGCTTCGCGCCGCGCACGGAACCACGACGCTTGACGACAACCGACTCGATGATCTGGCTGTGCGCCTGGAAAACGCGCTCGACGCCGGTACCGTGAGACATCTTGCGCACGGTGAAGGCGGAACTCAGGCCGGCGTTCTTTTTCGCGATGACCACGCCTTCATAGGCCTGCACGCGCTCGCGGTTGCCTTCCTTGACCTTGACGTTGACCACGACGGTATCGCCGGGGCTGAACTTCGGCAGGGAGCGGGTAATCTGTTCTGCTTCGAATTGTTGGAGGAGGTTCATGGCATTCACCAGTATCGTTGGATTCATCATGCAGGTTCGGCTCCAGCCGCCCCGCTAGTTCTCGGCCGCCCGATAATCCCGGCGGAATTCATCAAGCAGCGTACGGGACTCAGCATCGAGTTCCACACGCGTGAGCAAATCCGGACGTCGCAGCCAGGTTCTTCCAAGAGCCTGCTTGCGTCGCCAGCGCCGGATCATCGCGTGATCACCCGACAGCAAAACTTCAGGCACTTCACCGAGATCGTCGCTGACCGGTCGCGTGTAGTGCGGACAATCGAGCAGTCCTCCGGCAAAGGAATCCTGTTCGGCGGACTGCGCATCATTCAACGCGCCATCCTGCAACCTTCCAATCGCGTCGATCACGATGGCTGCTGCCAACTCGCCACCGGAAAGCACATAGTCGCCGATGGAAAGTTCCTCGTCGACCAGGTTCTCGAGTACGCGTTCGTCAACACCTTCATAGCGACCGCACAAGAGGATCACTCGATCCATGCGCGCCAGCTCGACGACTTTTTCCTGCGTGAGCCGCGCTCCCTGCGGACTCAGGTAAATCACTCTTGCCGGTTCCGTCGACGCCTGGCGGACCCTGTCGAGCGCATCGCGCAACGGCGCAATCGTCATCAACATTCCCGGGCCTCCACCGAATGGACGGCCGTCGACGGTACGGTGGTTGTCGGTCGCGAAATCGCGTGGATTGCAAGTCACAACCTCAAGCAATCCGCGCTCCTGCGCCCTGCCAACCACCCCGATCCCAGCACAGGATTCGATGAACTCGGGAAACAGCGTGATGACGTCGATGCGCATCGCGCGGTGTCCGCCCAATCCGATTCCTAGAACTCCGGATCCCAGTCGACCGTTACCCGGCCAGCCTCGAAATCCACAGTCTTCACATAGTCTTCGAGCACGAAGGGCAACAACCGCTCACGCTCGCCATCCCGCACCACCATCACATCGTTGGCGCCCGTTGCGAGCAGGTGGGATATCCGCCCGAGCGCAACACCATCGATCGTGATGACCTCAAGTCCTTCGAGGTCGGTCCAGTAGTACTCATCCGGTCTCGGTTCGGGCAGAGCCGATCGCCTGACCTTGATCTCGCATCCGACCAGACTCGCTGCGCGATCCCGGTCGACAACATCAGGCAGGGTTGCGACCATTCCCTTGCCTTGCTCCCTGCCCCGGCAACCGCTGATTTCGCGATCGCCGGTTGCCGAACTCAACAACCACGGCTGATACCTGAAGATCTGCGAGCGGGGTTCGGTGTAGGACTCGAGTTTGACCTCGCCCGCCACGCCGTGAAGCCCGACGATCCTGCCAACCAGGATCAACCGGTCACCCGCTGCGATCACGCCGCTTGTGCTGCCTGCTTCGCTGCCGCCTTGTACAGCGCCTTGACCTTCTCGGTGAGCTGGGCGCCCTTTTCCAGCCAATGCTTGACGCGCTCGGTGTCGAGCTGAAGCTTGACGTCCTGCCCGGCAGCGATCGGATTGTAGAAACCGACGCGCTCGATGTTGCGGCCGTCGCGCGCATCGCGCTGGTCGGCAACAACGATGTGATAGAACGGGCGCTTCTTCGCGCCGCCACGTGAAAGGCGAATCTTGACCATGATATCTCTCTGATATTGCTGGAATTTCCGGCGCGCACGCCGGGAAACAACCGGGTCGGGCCAAGTGAGCCGCGCATTTTAGCGGATTTGCAGAAAAATGAAAGCCCTGCAAGCATTTGCATCACTTTGCCAATACGCGGGCAAAACCGTTCCGGCAACCCGGCACTGACATGCAGGCAGCAGTCATCCACGGCTGCCCGGCTTCCTGCTCCCTGCGCGAAACAGGAGCCACCCGGCGTGCGATAGTCTGGCACCACAAAGGCGCGAACGTTTCAGAAACCCCATGAGGAAATTGGCTTGAGAACATTGAGCAATTCCGGCTGGACCGTTCTCCTGCCTGCACTGGCCATGGCAGGCGCGGGCTGGATTGCCAGCACCTGGTACCGACAGGCGCAGCATCGGGTTCCCGCCGGAACCCCGGTGTTGTTGATCACCGTCGATACGCTGCGACCCGATGGCCTCGGCTGGGTGGCCGGCAAGAACGCGACCCCAAATATCGATGCGCTCGCCGAAACCGGCGTTGCCTTCAGCAACGCAGTGGCGCCCGCCCCGCTGACCTTGCCATCGCACGCCAGCATCATGAGCGGTCGCAATCCGGCCCATCATGGTGTCCGCGACAACGGCCAGAATCTGCCGGAGGGCGTCGCACTGCTCGCGGATCGACTGCATGAAAAAGGATATGGCACGGCCGCCTTCGTGAGTGCGTTCGTGTTGTTGAAACGGTTCGGTCTCGATCACGGGTTCGACCACTACGACGATCAACTGACCAGCGGCAAGGAAGGCTGGCTTGACCGTCCCGCCGCAGCCACGGTGGATGCGGCGATCAGCTGGATCAGACAGAACCCGGACAAGCCCTGGTTTGTCTGGCTGCATCTGTACGATCCGCATACTCCTTATGCGCCTCCCAAGGGATTTGAAGGCAATGACGAGTACGCCCAATACCTCGGTGAAATCCGTTACGTCGACCAGGAGATCGGAAGACTATTGGGACAATTGAAACAGCTTCGACAAGATCCCCTTGTCGTGCTTTCAGGGGACCATGGCGAAGCGTTCGGTGAACACGGTGAGGTGGAACACGGACTGTTTGTTTACGACACCACCACCCTGGTTCCGTTGATTTTCAGTTCCAGCCACCTGCCTCCTTCCCGGCCCACCACGCAACCGCGACTGATCGACATCGCACCCACTATCCTCGACCTGCTCGGCCTTCCCCCCTTTGACAAGGCCGACGGCATCAGCCTGGCCGACACACTGTTCGGCGAGCCGCAGGAAATTCCGGACGGGTACAGCGAAACCTTCGTGCCATGGACCACCTATGGCTGGTCGCCCCTGGCAGCGTTGCGCAGCAAGGGCTGGAAAGTGATCGATGGTCCTGCACCCGAGTTGTACCACCTCACCTCAGACCCTGATGAGACCCGTGATCTCGTCAATCAAGACGTGGTCCGCAGCGATCGGATGCAACTGGCTGTCGACGCGCTGAAGGCCCCTCGCGATGCGCTCGATTCAACGCGAATACAAGATGAGGAAACCATGCGCGAGCTCGCAAGTCTCGGCTACCTCGGCAACGCATCCGTTCAGGACATTCCCACCTCGGGGCTAGCCAACCCCCGTGATCGACTCAAGGAACGCAACATCCTGCGTCATGCCGAGTCCCTGATGCACGCTGATCGACACGAGGCGGCGCTCGATGCATTTGAACAGGTTCTGCAAACAGACCCCAACAATCGCTATGCAACCCTGCGCTCGGGCATAACGCTTCTGAAGATGAACCGGTTCGACGACGCCATTCCGCGACTCCGCAAGAGCGTGGAGATCGACCCGAGCCAGGTCGAAACCCACTATGCACTGGCTGACGCTTTGACGCGGAGCGGGCAGATCGAAGCCGCCATTCAGCAGTGGATGGAAACCGTGCGTTTGCAACCGCGACGGGCCGCAGCCTGGGGCAACCTCGCACTGACGCTTCGTGCGAGCGGGCGCAATGACGAGGCGATGAACGCCTTGGTGAAGGCTCTGGAGATCGCCCCGGACGATGTGCGCCTGCTGCAGAACATGGCGCTCCAGCAGCGCCAACGCGGTGATCGCAAGGCGGCAATCGGGACGCTTGAGAAGGCCGCGAGTGTGGGTGGAGACGAATTTGTCTATCCCGCCCTGCTCGGCTTGATGCTGTATGACGAGAAACTCCCTGAAGACGCAGAAAAGTGGTTGCTTCGCGTGAAACCCGCAGACGCGAACTATGCCGAAGCCCGCTTTCGGCTGGCGCAGATCATGATCGCTCGTGGCGACCGGGAGCCGGCGAGAGCAAGCCTCTCCGAAGCCATTCGGGCCAGGCCGTCCTTGCTGAACCAGGCCCATTCACTGCCCGAACTGGAAGCTCTGCTCGCCCCCGACCTGCGCCCCATCCCTGCGCAAGAGCACTGACCGGATAGTGGCGCCTCGGCCGCGCCACGTCATCGCGCTCAATTCTTAACGGGTCGAGGATCCCTGCGTACCGGTTGCGTAAGTCCTTGCTTCAGGCCCGTCGTCGAGATCACGTCCACGTAGTAGTAATACGTCTGCGCCGGATCGGCGGTTTCGTCCTTGAATTCGTAACGGCTGGGTTGGGCCGCCACGGTCGCATCGGCGTTCTTGACCGAACGGACAGCAGGCACGACCCGTTTGTTGATTCGCAGGAACGGGCCATTTGCCCGGGAAGCCCGGTAGATGATGTACCCATAGACGCCCTTCTCGTGCTTGCTGCTCCAGTGCAGCAAGGGAATCGAATAGCTCTGCGCCGCTCCATACTTTTCGGCTTTGGCGGGCGCGATCACCAGCAGGGATGCCAGCAGTATCCAGTTCGTCATTTTCCCGGCTCCAGGATTTCCGTCTTGCCACGGACCGTCAAAGTATCCAGGTCCCCCAACTCAATCGACTTGACGCCAATCGGAACCACGAGGGCATCAATCGGCACAGCCAACGAAACGTCGTCATCGACAAACGAAATCGTCAGTGCGATGCGCAATCCACCCCTCGCCTTCATCGAATCAAAGTCGAGCTTGAGATCCACACAAGCTTTCCCGCACTCGACCTGCTTGACACGCAACGCCGGACTGCCGGTCTCGATGTGCTTTATCTGGACCTTCCCGCCATCGAATTTGCGGACTCGCAAGGTGCGCTCCTTGTCCTGGCCTTCCGGCACACCACCAAAGGTCAATGGAAACGGCGAGATTCCATAATTGCTGCACGAACGAGCGACCACCGGAATATGCAAAACGCGATCCGAGGCGAGGTTGGACTCCAGCACGATCTCGGTGGTGTTCAGTCCAATTGGCGGTTGTCCCGTCGTTGTGGCAACAACCATCCTCGATTGATCCGAGCCGCCAGCGGAGGGTTTGACTTCGACGTTCAACCAATCCGGCTTTGACAGGACCTTGTCGAAACGAAGTTCCGGTGCCAGGCGTGTTTCCACTTCGAGCGTCGAGCGCACGCGCTGGCCGGGGTGGATATCGCCAAGATCCAGCAGCATCAGGTCGGGCTCGTAGGCCGACTGGACGAAGTAATTCACCTCAAGCAGCTCGGTCTCCTTGTCCGGATTGTCGGTTTTGACGAGATAGTTGACCTGTCCCTCGCCCAAGGCCTCGGGAAAGGTCGCTTCGATCGTGACAAGACCCTTGGCACCCGGTGCCAAGGACCCGGGCTCCACGGTTCCGCCACCCTTGCCCTTGCGTGGAAACACCTTGGAAACCGAGATCGTGCGCGAACTGGTGTTGCGCACCTCGAAACGAAGTGTCCGCGTGTCGCCCCGATAGACCTCGACGGGCATGGCTTGCTCGGGCGTGAATACCAGAGCGGCAGGCACCTGCTGGACTGCCAGCGCAGCTCGACACCCGAACATAGCAAGCAGGGGAACTAGAAACAGTTGGATACGCATGCGTCGTCTGGCTTCCTCGTTGATTCGGCGATCGTCGGTGACTGTATCGCGGCGTAAGGTGCGGAGGGAATCCCGCCAGGACTCACGCAGTCAGGATCCGCAACATCGATACCATGCAAATGCACGGAACGCCGACCAGTTGACGGGCATTACGAGGTCACTCGCCATGTCTGCTGTTGCGAACCGCCCGCAGTCCGGGTGTTGCCCGCCGGATCTGTACAAGGCCAGATCGACGCGAGTACTGAACTGCTGCCGGCACCTGCCGCAGCAAAAGGAAAGGGCCGCTTGTGGCGGCCCTTTCCGGTAGAACTCGACGTCCCGCGAATGCTTACTCGACGTGGAAGTCCGAGACTTCAACCGGCAAGGTTCCGGTCACGCTCAAGTTGTACGCACCCGAACCGGCTGCTGTCGAATAGAAAGAATCAACATACAGACCGTAGGTGCCGGGCGCAAACGCCTGTGCCGCGATCGTTTCATTACCACCGGCGAGACCCGCATCCGCACCGACGACGCAGGTCGAAGCCGTTCCGCACGTACTCAGGACATAGATCGCAGGATCATACGTACCGGTCGTTGGAACCAGCGAGACGCCAACGCTGGCGCCAGCTCCCGTGGTGAACAGATAGATCTCGTCCGGACCAGCGACGGTCGTGTAGTTGCTGCAGCCCGCAGGAAGGGTGCCGACCGTGTTGGCGGCGCCAACCGTCGTGCCCGAATCGCTGAACGGCAGCGAGGTGATCGCCGGCGCGGTGCCGCAGCTGGCCCCACCGCCGTTGGGAACTACGTCACCGGGAGAGGAAATCCCGTTGCGCTCGTTCTGCTTGGTCAGAAACTGATCTGCCGATGCCACTCCCGCGAACATCGCACCCGCAACAACTGCCGCAAAGATTGCCGTGTATTTCATGATTTCCTCACCCAAATAGAAAGATGCTACGCGTTCAACGACGTGGTACGCCATGGATCAGGAATTGACCTGTACGCCAAAACCCAAGGCTTGTGTTCCACCGCGCCCATGAGCGTAGCGGAAACTTTCGCTGGAAACAATGTTCGGGCAACCGCAAAGACTCCATTCAGCCTGCGGCCTGTTGAATCTCCGCCTGAAGTGGCTATTGCGGCGGCTGGAAGCCGCCCGCCCCGCCCATGCCACGCATCGCACCCTTCATCTGCCGCATCATGCCCTTGATGCCTCCACTGCCGAGCTTGGACATCATCTTTTCCATCTGCTGGTACTGCTTGAGCAGGCGATTGACGTCCGCGGGCTGCTGACCGGAGCCGCGTGCAACGCGGGCACGCCGGGAACCCTTGAGCAGATCGGGATGGCGACGCTCCTTCGCGGTCATCGAATTGATGATCGCGATCATGTGGTGGACCTGCTTGTCGTTGACCTTCGACTTGACCTGTTCGGACATGCCGCCCATGCCGGGCAGCTTGTCGATCAACGAGGCCATGCCACCCATGTTGACCATCTGCTCGAGCTGGCTCTTCATGTCATCGAGGTCGAAGCGTTTGCCCTTCATGACCTTTTCGGCCAGCTTCTGCACTTTCTCCTGGTCGACCTTGCGCTCGACTTCCTCGACCAGCGAAAGCACGTCGCCCATGCCGAGGATGCGCTGGGCCAGGCGATCCGGATGGAACGGCTCCAGGGCATCGGTCTTTTCGCCGGCACCCACGAACTTGATCGGCCGGCCGGTGACATAACGCACCGACAGCGCGGCGCCACCGCGCGCATCGCCATCGGTCTTGGTCAGGATGACGCCGGTCAGCGGCAGGGCATCGGAAAACGCCTTCGCGGTATTGGCCGCATCCTGGCCGGTCATCGAATCAACCACGAACAGTGTTTCAACCGGATCAAGCGCAGCGTGCAGGGCCTTGATCTCGGCCATCATCCCGCTGTCGACATGCAGGCGTCCGGCGGTATCGACGATCAGTACATCGGCAAAATTCTTCTTCGCCGCATCAAGTGCCGCCGCCGCGATGGCGATCGGAGACTGGTCGGGCGATGAGGGATGAAACAGCACCTCGACCTGTCCGGCCAACGTACGCAGTTGTTCGATGGCCGCCGGACGATAGACATCGCAGCTGACCACCATGACCTTCTTTTTCCTGCGCTCACGCAGGAAGCGGGCCAGCTTGGCCACCGTGGTGGTCTTGCCCGCGCCCTGGAGGCCGGCAACGAGGACGATCGCCGGCGGTGCAGCAGCGAGATTCAAGTCGGTGTTGACCGTACCCATGACCGCCGTGAGCTCATCGCGCACGACCTTGATCAGTGCCTGACCCGGAGTCAGGCTCTTCATGACTTCCTGGCCGATCGCGCGCACCTGCACGCGCTGGATGAGCGCCTGCACGACCGGCAGGGCAACATCCGCTTCGAGCAAGGCGATACGAACCTCGCGCATCGATTCGCGGATATTGGCCTCGGTCAGTCGACCGCGGCCACGCAGGCGCTCGACGGTCGACGAAAGGCGTTGGCTCAGGTTTTCGAACATGGATGCACGGACCCGGGAAATGCAGCCGCGAAGTATATCAGCGCCATCCGAAACCCGGCGAGCGCGCCTTGACCAGACTTCCCGCGCTCACGATTCCCGCCTGCTCGTGCCTGTGCGAAACTCGAAACCATGCCCATCAACCTGCTCAGCCTGTTCACGATAGCGGCCTACCTGATCGCCACCGCGGTCCTTGCCCTGCCATTTGCGCGGTTACCCGCGCCGGCACGCAACATCGGGCTGATTCTGGCCGCGCTGGCCGTGATCATCCACGCCAGCCTGATCTTCGGCATGCATCGTGGCGGCCTCGACCTGCACTTCTTCGCGTCACTGTCGCTGGCCGGATTCGGGGTTGCCGCCCTGACCCTGCTGGTCAACCTGTTTCGTCCAGTCGCGGCGCTGGGCGTGATCGTGTTTCCGCTGGCTGCATCGCTGCTCGCCGCGGATGTGTTTTTCGCGGCCCCGACGCTGGCGCAGCCGATGGAATGGCAGATCAAGCTGCACGTCACCTTTGCCCTGCTCGCCTACAGCCTGCTCAGCATTGCTGCCTTGCTTGCAATCCTGTTGTCGCTGCAGGAGCGCGCGCTGCGCCGGCACCAACTCGATTCCGGCCTGATCGGCGCCCTGCCCCCGCTGACCTTGACCGAATCGCTGCTGTTCCGGCTGATTGGCGTGGGTTTCGTTTTCCTGACCCTGACCCTGGTCAGCGGCGTGCTGTTCGTCGACAACCTGTTCGCCCAGCATCTGGCCCACAAGACCATACTTTCGATTGCGTCCTGGCTGGTCTTCGGCAGCTTGCTGTTCGGGCGCTGGCGCTGGGGCTGGCGCGGCAATCGCGCCGTACGCCTGACCCTGGTCGGAATGATCGTCCTCCTGCTTGCCTTCTTCGGCAGCAAGTTTGTCCTCGAGATCGTCCTGCATCGAGCGGTATGAGCCGGAATTGGCAATGGACGAAGCACGGTGACAGCGATTTCGGTCGCACCCATCCTCGCAACCTGAATCAGGAGCATCGCGACCGAAGTCGTGCAGCGGACATCAGAAGGTGATTCGTGCGGCTCGTGCTTTCTCCACCCATCACCTGCCGCGTAGCGCTTCAGATCTCCGACGTCGCCGCCAGTGCGTCGTCGAGGCGATCGACCGCAATGATCCGGAGCTCTCCGATCTTCGGTTTCCGGGGCGCGTTGGCTCTCGGCACGATGGCATGGAGGAATCCATGCGTCGCCGCTTCGCGCAGGCGTTCCTCACCGTTCGGAACAGGCCGGATTTCACCGGAAAGGCCGACTTCGCCGAATGCCACGAGCTTGTCCGGCAAGGCGCGATTGCGGAAGCTCGACAGGACAGCCAGCAATACCGGCAGATCGGCCGCTGTTTCCTGCACGCGTATCCCACCCACCACGTTGACGAAGACGTCCTGGTCGTAGACCGCCGCCCCGCCGTGCCGATGCAGCACCGCCAGCAGCATGGCCAGGCGGTTCTGCTCGAGCCCGAGGGTGACCCGGCGAGGGTTGGGCAGCGCCGAGGCATCGACCAGCGCCTGAACTTCGACCAGCAGGGGCCGCGTGCCTTCGCGCGTGACCATGACCGCACTTCCCGGGGTGGGCTGCGCGTGTGACGAGAGGAAGATCGCCGAGGGATTCGGCACTTCCTTGAGACCCTTCTCCGACATCGCGAACACACCCAGCTCATTGACCGCGCCGAAGCGGTTCTTGAACGCGCGCAGGATGCGAAAACGACTGCCCGACTCGCCTTCGAAATAGAGCACCGCATCAACCATGTGCTCAAGCACGCGCGGTCCGGCAATGCCGCCTTCCTTGGTCACATGACCGACCAGAAAAACGCTGGTGCCGCTTTCCTTGGCGAAGCGCACGAGACGCGCCGCCGATTCGCGTACCTGGCTGACCGAGCCGGGCGCAGCGGTCAGCAACTCGGTCCAGATTGTCTGGATCGAATCGATGATGAGCACTTCAGGCCTGCAGACAGCGGCTTCGGCAAGAATGCGTTCGATCGAAGTCTCGGCCAGCGCCTCGAGTCCATCGAGATCAAGATCAAGCCTGCGCCCGCGCGCGGCAACCTGGGCAAGGCTTTCCTCGCCGGTGACATACAGGCTGCGCATGCGCCTGCCGACCGCACCGAGCATCTGCAGCAACAAGGTCGACTTGCCGATGCCGGGGTCACCACCGATGAGGACAACGGAACCGCCGACCAGGCCGCCACCAAGCACGCGATCGAGTTCGCCGATGCCGGTCCCGTTGCGATGATCCTCTTCGCTCGCGATCGATGCGAGACGCGTGATCTTCGCTGCACCGGATGCACCTGCGTATCCACTGCGCCGTGCCCCACCGGCCGAAGCCTTGCCCGCCGGCTCCAGCAGGATTTCAGACAACGTGTTCCAGACTCCGCATTCCGCGCACTGACCCTGCCACTTCGAATGCTCGCCGCCGCATTCGCTGCAGACATACGCGGTTTTCGCCTTGGCCATATCAGCCTTGATCCTCGAGGAAGCGCACCCGACGCGTCATGCCGCAAGTCAACTCGTAGCCGATCGTTCCGGCGTGTGCGGCTATTTCCTCGATCGGCAGGTGCTTGCCCCACAGGACCACCGGGTCGCCGACCCGGGCATCACCGTGTTCGCGCAGATCGACCGTGATCAGATCCATCGACACGCGACCGACGATCGATGCGCGCCGACCATTGAGCAGCACCGGCGTACCGGATTCGGCCGAACGCGGATAGCCATCGCCGTAGCCGATCTGCACAACGCCGATGTCCATGTCTTGCGGGCAGGTCCAGGTGGCCGCGTAGCCGATCGGCTCGCCCTTGGCGATGCGGTTGATCGCAACGAGCTTGCTCGACAAGGTCATGACCGGATGGAAACCAAAATCGAGTCCATTCGTTCCGGCAACCACGGAAATGCCATAGAGCAGGCCACCGGGGCGCACCCATTGCCCGCGTGCCTGCGGCCAGCCAAGCACGGCGGCCGAGTTCGACAAGGTCCTTGCGCCAGGCATGTCCGCGACGACCTGCTCGAAGCACGCGATCTGCTGCAAAGTCTGTGCATCGCCAAAGACGTCGGAATTGGCAAAATGCGTCATCACGCCGATATCGCGATCGACGTTGGGCAATGCCAGCAGCCGCGTCCTTGCAGCACTCACTCGCGATGGCGGAAAACCCAGCCGATGCATGCCGCTGTCGATCTTGAGCCAGACCCGCAACGGGCGTGGATCTCGATCGGCTGCAAGCCAGTCGATCTGGCTTTCGTGATGGATCGTCGACTCGAGGTGGAGCCGGTGCATCTCGGCGATGTCGGCGGCTTCATCGATGCCTGACAGCACGACGATGCGTTGCCGGATGCCGGCGGCGCGCAGACGCTGCCCATCGGCGATGCAGGCGACACCGAAAGCATCGGCATCGCCGAGCACACGTGCCACCCGCTCGAGCCCGTGGCCATAGCCATCCGCCTTGACCACGGCCATGATCCGCGCGCCCGCGGCCCGTTCGCGCAGTCGTTGAAAGTTGTCTCGCAGCGCGCCGAGATGAATCGTCGCGCAGGTCGCTCGACTCACGCGAAGTGTTCCGTGTAGCGATCGACGGCAAGATTCTCGAACCGCGTGAACTGACCGAGGAAGGCGAGCTTCACCGATCCGGTCGGGCCGTTTCGCTGCTTGCCGATGATGATCTCGGCAACACCCTTCTCGGGTGAATCCGGGTTGTAGTACTCGTCGCGGTAGATGAACATGATCACATCGGCATCCTGCTCGATCGCGCCGGATTCACGCAGGTCCGACATCATGGGTTTCTTGTCGGTGCGCTGCTCGAGCGAACGGTTGAGCTGGGATAGCGCCATGACGGGGACATTGAGCTCCTTGGCAAGAGCCTTCAGTCCACGCGAGATTTCTGAAATTTCGGTGGCGCGGTTCTCCTTGTTTCCGGGCACCTGCATCAATTGCAGATAATCGATCACGATCAGACCGAGATCATGTTCGCGCTTGAGGCGACGCGCGCGCGCGCGCAACTCGCCCGGAGACAGGGCGGGCGTGTCATCAATGAATATCTTGGCTTCGCTCAGCATCGTGATCGCGCTGGTCACACGCGGCCACTCCTCTTCAGCGAGTTCGCCGGTACGCAGGTGCTGCTGGTTGATCCGGCCCATCGACGAAATCAGGCGGAACGCCAGCTGCGAAGACGACATTTCCATCGAGAAAACGGCAACTGCCTTCTTCGTGCGCATCGCCGCATTCTCGGCCATGTTCAGGGCGAGCGCCGTCTTGCCCATCGAGGGACGGGCGGCCACGATGATCAGGTCGGAGGGCTGCAGACCCGTGGTCATTTCATCAAGATCGGCATAGCCGGTCGGCAATCCGGTAATCGTTCCGCGGTTCTCGTAACGGTGGTGCAGGATCTGGAACGCGTCCTTGACCGCGGCACGCATCGAGACGAAGCCCTTGCGCCCGCGCGAACCGGCCTCGGCGATGCGGAATACCTTCTGCTCGGCGGTCTCGAGGAGTTCCTGGCTGCTGCGCCCCTCGGGCTGGAAGGCATCGCCGGTGATCTCGGTGCCGGTATCGATGAGCTGGCGCAGCACCGACTTCTCGCGGACGATGTCGGCATAGGCGACGATGTTCGCGGCGCTCGGCGTCGAATTCGCCAACTCGATGACATAGGCAATGCCGCCGACCTGTTCGGAAAGGCCTTGCGCCTCGAACCACTCGCCAAGTGTCACCGCGTCGCAGGGTTGGTCCTTTTCACTCAGCGTCGCTATCGCGCGGAAGATCACGCGGTGGTCGCGCCGGTAGAAGTCGTCCTCGCCGATACGGTCGGCGACCTTTTCCCAGGAGTCGGGTGCGAGCATCAGTCCGCCGAGGACCGCTTGCTCAGCCTCGATCGAGTGGGGAGGGACGCGCAGGGTCTCGATGTTCGGAGCCGGCTTGCGTTCTGCGGAAATGGCCATGGGAGGCAGCGCCTGGATCGGATGTCGATGGCCGACGATCATACGCAGCGGCGCGTCTCATCAACAGAGAACAACCCTGTGCATAAGCTGTGCAAACCGCGATGGCGCAAACGAAAACGGGCATCTCACGATGCCCGTTGCGTTGTCTTGCTTGTGTCGCGGATCAGTTGTCGGGAACAACAATGACCTTGACCGTCGAATTGACGTCGGCATGCAGGTGCACGCGGACCTCGAACTCTCCGATATGGCGGATCGGGCCTTCGCCCTGCACGACTTCGTTCTTGTCGAGCGCAATGCCTGCCGCCGTGAACGCCTCGGCAATATCGCGCGGACCGACCGAACCGAACAACTTGCCCTCGGTGCTGGCGTTGGCCTTGATCGTGACCGGCTCGGCCGCGTCGAAGCGTGCCTTGCGACCCTCGGCGGCACCAAGCTGCTGGTTTGCCTTGGCTTCGTACTCGGCGCGCCGGGCCTCGAAGTTCTCGAGATTGGCTGCCGTTGCCGGTACCGCCTTGCCCTGCGGGACGAGATAGTTGCGACCGTAACCCGGCTTGACGCTGACCTTGTCTCCAAGGTTGCCGAGGTTCTTTACTTTCTGCAGAAGAATCAGTTGCATGGAAAAACTCCAATTCGTTAGCGCCGGATCATGCCGACGCAGCTTGCGCTGTCCGAATCGACCCGCCGATCGGCGGGCCGGGGATTCAGATATTCAGATCAATGACTGTCGCTGTACGGCAGCAGGGCGAGGAACCGCGCGTGCTGGACGGCAACCGCGAGCTGGCGCTGGTAGCGCGCCTTGGTGCCCGTGATGCGACTCGGCACGATCTTGCCGGTCTCGGTAATGTACTGGCGCAGCAGGTTGAGATCCTTGTAGTCGATCTCGACGACGCCTTCGGCGGTGAAGCGGCAGAACTTCTTGCGACGGAAAAACTTGGACATGGTCGTTACTCCTGGAGTCGGGGTCGATCAATCGGCGCTGGAAGCGGATTCGGATTCGCCCGAGTCGCGCTCGCTGCGATCACCGCGGTCCGAACGGCTCGGACGATCGTCCGAATCGTCACCACCAAAACCACCGTCATCATCACGACGGCGACGGTCGCCCTTGTCATCCTTGTTCTTCATGATCGCCGACATCTCGGTGACCGGCTCTTCGCGCTTGATGACCAGATGACGCAGCACGGCATCATTGAAACGGAAACCGGACAGCAGCTCGTCGAGCACGGTCTGACCGACTTCGATGTTGAGGAGCACGTAGTGCGCCTTGGCCAGATGCTGCATCGGGAACGCCAGCTGGCGACGACCCCAGTCTTCGAGGCGGTGGATCTTGCCTCCATCAGCCTCGATCATCGTCTTGTAACGATCGATCATGGCCGGTACCTGCTCGCTCTGGTCCGGGTGGACCAGGAACACGACTTCATAATGACGCATGGGTATTCCTCGTGGATGTCCGCAATCGGATTGCGGGGGCAGCCTCCCGACGGGCGGTGAGGCAGGAAACTTCGCCGCTGGACAGGCGAAGGGGCGCGGATGGTAAGGGAATCCGCTGCCAGGATCAAGTCTGCGACGGCAGGCTCAAAAGCTCACCACGCGGCGTGGAGGGTCACGCAACCAGTCCGCCCATGCGTGTGCGAGGGCGGCCAGGCCACCCGGATAGCCATGATCGAGTATCACTTCTGCCTTGACCGGCTGGCAGGGATTCTGGCGCTGCGCCGCAAGCACGGCGCCAAGTGCTGCCCTGCCCGACCCGCTGTCCATCATCACGGCAACCAGCGCGAATGCACGCAGGTAATTCCTCTCCTGCAGGGGCCCGTAGAAATCCGGCCCTTCGCGCGCAAGCAGGTCGACGAGCGCCTCCGGGCCGTCCTGTTCCAGATCGACATCCGTCACGCTGCGCTGTTGCTCCCCGATCGCAAATTGCGCGCCCATGCCTTGCACCGTCAGGTGCTCGAAGTAGCTCGCCAGTCCTTCATTGATGGCAGTCGGCAGGCGCCCGACACGTTCGTGAACCAGTGCGTGCGTGATCTCATGCCGAAGAATCAGGGCGTTCGATTCGTCATTTTCCTGAAAGCGGACATGAATCGTCCGGTCGCGTGTCGAATAGGTACCCGCCGAGGTCGGCATCGCCGGGTTTCCCGATCGCAGCGCCCACGCATCGGCGCCAGCGACAAACTCGATGGTGAGCACGAGCCCGGGTTCGCCGACGACCCCCAGCGATTCGCGCATGACGCGATCGATGGCCTGTGCAGACGCGATCGCGTTCTGTGCCAGGTTTTCCGGCAGGTTGACGTCGTAGCCGGTTGCGTGGACCACGATCGGCGGCAAGCCGGAAACCTCGATGCGTCGGTGGTCGCGGACCGGATCGCCCGGCGCCTGATCCGAAAAATGGATCACGCCTTTCCTGTCCGTCCAGCGGTGGATCGCGGTCGCCTGCGGCTGTGCGGCCTTTGCGGTTCCACCGAGGCAGGCATTGGCATCATCGTCCGCATGGACGATTGCCTGCGCGATCTTGAGGACATCAGCCTGGCCGGCGCTGTCCGGCTCGGTAGCACGTCGTTGCATCGGATTGCGGGGATCACCGACTGCAGCGACATCTTCGCGAACGGGGGAGTCCGGTTTGCGCAATGACGGAATCGCCGCTACCGACCCGATCGACGGCTTGCCCGCTTCCGACTGCATGCGGATGACCTGCCAGGCAAGACCGGCAACGATCAGCAGGACTGCGCAAAACCATCCAGCACGCATCGGTTGAAGTTCCTCTCGCCCAACTATCCATTTCGACTGCAAAGCATAGCTTGACCGACGGTCCACGCACGCGAATCACGCGGTTGATGCGCGGCCCGCTAGACTCGGCCAGTGTTTGTCAGTCCGGGACACCGGTTACTTCGCGGAGGAACACCCGATGATGGAATGGTTGCAGGCGCCAGAACATGCGCAATGGGCAGGACTCGGCATCACGATCGGCACGCGTCTCGTTGGCGCGCTCATCCTGCTGCTTGTCGGCCTGAGGCTGGCAAGGAGTCTCGGGCATTGGATCGGCGCGAAGCTGCAGCGCAGCAAGCTGGAATCGACGGCAGCGATCTTCCTCGGCAAGGTCGTTCTCGTTGTCCTGCAGATCGTGTTGCTGCTTGCCGTCGTGCAGGTGCTCGGCGTGCCGATGACTTCGATGTTCGCCCTGCTCGGTGCGGCCGGGCTGGCCATCGGTCTTGCCTTGAAGGATTCGCTTTCGAACATCGCTTCGGGGGTCATGCTCGTGACCCTGCGACCGTTCCAGGTAGGTGATCTGGTCACGATCAACGGGGTGAGCGGCACGGTCGAGATGGTCAGCATCTTCCAGACCCGCCTGCGTGGTGCGGACAATCAGGTCATTACCCTGCCGAACTCGCTGATCACCAGCGATTCGATCATCAATCTCACGCCGGATACGATGCGCCGCATCGAACTGGTGATCGGAATCGGCTACGGTGACGACATTGATCTGGCACGATCCATCGCGCTCGAGATCATGCAATCCGATTCGCGCATCCTGCGCCAACCCGCACCCAGTGTTCTGGTCTACGCCCTCGCCGAAAGCACGGTGAACCTCGGCGTGCGCTGCCATGCGGGCAATGCCGACTACTTTGCCACCAAATGCGAACTGACCGAAGCAATCAAGAAACGCTACGACGCTGCCGGCGTCAGCTTTCCGTTCCCGCAACGCGACCTGCGCTGGATCGGCGCCAGGCCTTCAGCTCCTGCGACCTCATCGACGCCGGCTGTGGATCCTTGAATCCGGGCGTGGGCACGTCCGGATACCCAAAATCAGGAAAGCCCGCAAATTGCGGGCTTTCCTGTTCAACGTCGCCTAGCGATCACCGATTCACACGGTGTGAGCCAGGCGATATCCCTTGATGCGATTCGCGAATTCCTGCAAAGCACGATTGCCGCTTTGCTCGGCTTCGCGACACCAGTGCTTCAAGGCCTCCAGCATCGCTTCACCGTTGCGTCCTTCCATCAGTTCGTGGAGGCGGCGACGGTAGTCCATGACCGTGGCCATCGCCGGTCGCTGGCTGATCCAGTGGCTGAGGCGATCGCGCGCATCCTCGTCGAGCCAACGGCCGCCACTCGACAACGCATTGCGCAAACGACGCGGCAGCTCCTTGATGCTGGCGCCCGCCTGTGTGGCTTCATCGCGAAGGGTCGGTGCGGTAACACCGCGGAAGTAATCCGTCATTACCTGGAACTTGTGGGTCAACAACGCCTTGATGGTGTCGTTGTCAGGCGCATGCACATCCGAACGGATGTCCAGCGAGGGTGCCACGCGCATGACCTTGGCCATGCCGAGGGCATTGAATATCGTGATCATCATCCAGCCGATATCGAATTCGAAGCTGCGCAGCGAGAACTTGGCCGAGCTCGGAAATGCATGATGATTGTTGTGCAGCTCTTCGCCACCAATGACGAAGCCCCAAGGCGTCAGATTGGTCGAGGTATCATCGCTTTCGACGTTGCGATATCCCCACCAATGTCCAAGTCCGTTGACAACGCCCGCGGCCATGAACGGAATCCAGATCATCTGGCCGGCCCAGATCACGACGCCCCAGAGTCCGAACAGCGCGAACGCGACGAACAGCATCAGCGTCGGGCCGAACTCGGGAAAGCGCGCATAGACATTGCGCTCGAGCCAGTCATCCGGCGTGCCCTTGCCATACTTCTCGGTGATCGAACCGTCACGACGCGCCTGACGATAAAGGTCGACGCCATCGAGCAGCACCTTCTTGATGCCAAAGAATTGCGGGCTGTGCGGATCTTCCTCGGTCTCGCACTTGGCATGGTGCTTGCGGTGAATCGCAACCCATTCCTTGGTCACCATTGCCGTGGAAAACCACGACCAGAAACGAAAGAAATGCGCGAGAACCGGGTGGAAGTCCACGCCGCGATGCGCCTGACTGCGATGCAGGTACAGGGTCACCGAAAAAATCGTGAGCTGCGAAACCACGAGGAAGTAGACGACCAGCATCGGCCACGATGCATGGGTCAGACCATTGGTGAGGAAATCAACTATCGAATCGAACATGGAGTTCAACCTGGGAAGGCAAGTAACGACTATACGCGAGCGGAGGCACTGAACCTAGCGACTGGAACCATAACAGCATACGGCGGCGCACGGAAAGTGCAGTTCTCGTGCGCCCCTCGATACATGGCGATCGCGCTTGCAGGATCAAGGCAGCGATTCACATCTGAAGGCGGGTTGGTGCCCGTCCTTCCGACGCGATGCCTGTCCTGGCAAGACCCGACGTTGCGGCGCTATTCGAATCCCTGCCGAAAGATCAGGTCCGGCTGGGCTTCATAGGCACCGATATCGACGGCACCGTAGCGTGGCTGCCCACGCTGATCAGCGGCTGGTGCTCCATTCGCAGTACCCGCGTTGATCGCTGGTGACGCGGACAGCAAGGCCATCGTCTCGGTCAATCCGCCGTTGTTCGCGATCGTGGCAAGCTGGGCATCGGCAAACGAGGAGCCCGGCGTGACCGCCGCTTCGACCTGGTTGGAGACAGGACGGATCTGCGGCCATTGCATATTGTTGCTGCCGCTGACCGGATTGAGGATCGCCCATGGGTTCCAGGGGTTGCCCCCGGTATTACCAAGAAAGATCGTATTGCGCATCGTTATCGCGAGGCCCGCGCCGTTGCTGATGCCGCCGGCAAAGCAGACGTCGCATTGGGCGACATTTGCAGCAATGGTCAGATTCTGCAGGACGAGTCCCCCGCTGCCTTGCAGGTTCATCGCGCCACCGAGTCCGGTACGCGCGATGTTTCCGACGAAAGTGCTGTTGCTGATGTCGCCACTGGCGCGTATCAGGCTCGCGGTCTGATGGTCGAAGATCGACAGCCCGCCATAGCCCGCAGCCTGATTGTCGCGAAACGTGGATCCGCGGATCGAGAACGGCCCACCCTGCAGATAGATACCCCCGGTATGGGCATTGCTCGTACCCGTACTGTTGTTGGCCTGGATTGTCGAATCGAGGACCCGGGTGAAACTCGTCACATCGTAGACCGTGGTGAACAGACCGGCACCGTAGGCGTTCGATTGATTGCCCAGCAGGCGCACGCGGCACAGGTTGAGGAATCGGTCAGCACCGTCGATGCCGATCGCTCCGGCATTGCCGCCATTGCCGGGATTCCCGCCTGTGCCGGTCGCCGAGTTTCCCGAAAGCACGCTGTCGAAAAGATTGATTCGTTTTGAGCCGAGGGAGTAGATCGCTCCGCCGTTGGCCCCGCTGTTGCCATCGAACTGCGACCCGACCAGGCTCAATTCCGCGGCACCCACGACATAGATTCCCCCGCCGCCATCGTCCTGGGCCGAGGTGATCGCATGGTTGTTCGTGAAGCGCGAATTGAACACGCGGATCGTGACAGCTTGCCACGGACCGCCGGTCGGCTTCCAAAGCCCTGCACCCGAGCCGGCCGGCGCGGATCCATTGGCGATGGTCGCGTTGAGCAGGTCAAAGGCAAACGTCAGGTTGGATGGGTTGTCCACGCGCAATACACGCCGAGCATTGCCACCGGACAAAGTCGCGCCGCCGGCGTCGAGGATCGTGGCGCGGGTAACCCGCAATTCGGATGAGAGCGCCAGGCTGGATGCGCCAATATTCAACCGGATTGCGCCGCCCGCATCGAGCGCGCTCTGCAGCATGGCCGTACTGACGCTGCCATCCGAGCCGTTGCCAAGCAGGACGGGGTTGGGAGGCAGCGGGGCTGCGGGGGCTGCACAGTCGAATGTTGGCTGCGCAACGGCCGGCACAAGTTGGGCCAGCAACGACAGACATCCGATCGTTCGAATCACGCGCATGCCCAGCAATCGGCAACGGGGCTGCAAAGCATGAGGCCTTGCGACGATGCAGAACGTGACGCCGGTTTCATCCAGGCCACGCGTTCGACTGCATGGGCCGGATCTACGCCCGGCGACGTCCGACGCCGAGCACACCCGCGATCGCGCGCAATGGCGCCGTGATGCGCCAGGACAACGATGCATGTACCAGTTCGAGGCGTTTGTTGAGATCGTCCACCACCAATTGCATCTGACGCAATTCCTGGGGCACGACCGTGCCATCGAGTTCGCGATTCAAGACCAGGTTCTCGGCGCGCATCTGCCCGGTCGCGGCAAGCAGGCGCCGGTTCTCGCCACGCAGGTCGTCGATCTCGAGGAGTTGAAAACGCAACCTCGCGATCTCATCCGCAGGCGACAGCGCGATGCCGGAATCAGTCGCGCCCGCGACCCGAGGCGGTACCGAGCCCGACGAGGGTTTGCCGTGCACCGGATCAGTCTGGTCTGGATGAGTCATGTTCAATTCCTTCACTGATGGAACAAGGCGCAGCCACACTGCGTCTCTTTCGATTCACGTTGCGCCTATCTTCCAGTTCCACGAGCCTGAACTCCACCATGGTTCAACTCGTCGAGTCGTTCGAGCAGGCGAGCGGCACAAGTCTCCGCGCCGAATTCGTGTTGAAGCAACGCTCGCGCGGCCATTGCCCGACGCGCGGCCTCGGCAGGGTTGCGCAAGACCTGGCGCATCTGCCATGCCGCATGGTTTTCATCCGGTCGCGCCCAGGACTGCCCTTCGTGAAACGGATACTCGCCCTCGGCTACCCTGACGAGATCGAAATCGACGGGCCAACCGGTCTGCGACGACAGGAATTCTGTCGTCGCGGAATAGTCGGTCGCGATCACGGGCTTTCCCAGCGCCATCGCTTCGACCAGGAGCAGGCCCAGGCCTTCGCTGCGATGCAGGGACACGACTGCATCGCAAGCAGCGACGAGCTGCAGGGTCTCCTCGCGACTCAGGGTACGTTCGATCACGATCACATCCGGGTCGTCGCGCAAGGCATCACGCAATGCGCGACTCTGTTCCGGCACGATTTCAGCATTCAGGGTCTTGATGACCAGCTTGGTCCTTGATCCTTCGGCGCCCGAGCCGAATGCCTTCTTGTAGGCACGAACCAGCCCGAGCGGATTCTTGCGCTCCACGAACGAAAAGAAATCGAACGCGAAGAAAAACAGGAAGGTTTCATCGGGAAGACCGAATGCGGCTCTTTCGCAGGGCGGGGGTTGTTCAATGCCGAGCGGCAGCGGCATGTGGATCACCGGTTTGTCGAGCTTGTGCGTCAACATCGACTGGATGAAGCGGGTCGGCGCCCAGACTTCATCAACCTGATCGAAGGCAGCGAGCCAGGGCTGCGGAAATTCTTCCAGTTCCCAGAACGGCATGATGATGCGGTAGGAATCTTCACGCAGGACCCCTTGCAGATGCACAAGCGTCGAGGGCAGTTGATCGGCATTGATGTTGAAGATCTGGATTGGCGCAAGCGCAGCTTGATCGAACAAGGCGTCCATCGAGTGATCGTTGGCTGTCGATCTCGAGCCGAACTGGACCGGCAGTCCGCGCGCGCCGACACCAGCTGCCGAGATGGCGCGCAACAGCTGGCGCCCGGCTTCACCGATGCCGAGAGCCAGGCGAAGGTAGCCGATCACGTTGACATCAGGTTCGGACCCGGTTCGTTTCGCCGGAGGCTTGCGTCGAACCTCGCGGGAATCCGCATGGCCGATGCGGATGGCCACGGGTTCGACCAATCGCCTGTCGCGGATCAGCGTGGTCGCATGGCGCAGATACCACTTCGAGTAGTTGACGACGCCTTCGCTGGTGCCAAGGTCGAACATCGCCCTCAGCTGCGGATCGCGCAGGTGCACGTAGCGCATGAGATGGCTGATCGGATGGCGTGACGAGCCGATCCGCGGCGCGCTCGGCAGATGCAGGAACTCTTCGTAGGATTCGAACGGGTCCCCGTTGCACCAGGCGAGGTGCGAATCGCGATACATCTGCCTGACCCGTTCCGGAATCGGCGTTCCCGATGCGAAGCGTGCGTAGGCATAGGTTCCGTTGGGCACCGTGCCATGTCCATTCGCCCGCAACCGATCCACATAGTGCGCAATGAGCGAGCACAAAGCAGGTGGGCACTGTTCACCCTGGAACGCGAGGGTATATTTCGACAGCCGCGACGGATCGCGCGCATTGATGCCGCTGAAGTGAAAGAAGCACAGCGGCTCGCCATCCACGTACCAGTTGCCGTCGGACTGCGTCAGCTCGCGCTGGTGCAGGTTCCAGTAGGCCACGTTGCATGCGGTGTTGCGCAGGACGCGGGCACCCCCGGCGAAGCCGGGAACAAGGTCCATGAACTTCTGATCGACGAAAAGGCCGCGATCCTGTTCGTTGACACATTCGAAGCGAAGCCTTCGTGCCCACCAGCGCAGGATGCGATCGGTCTCCTCACTCGCGCCGACGCCGAGAAAGCCGAGGTTGTAGACGCCCGCGCGCATGATGCCCAGGTCATCCGGGTAGGCATCACGCTCGGCTGGCCGGGTAAGGTGCGGTGTCAGCACGAAGCTTGCGCCACGATCCAGCAGTTCGAGAACCGGCGTCAGCGGTGCAAAGATCTCGATGTCCGGATCGAGATAGATGACATTGCCATGCCCGCGCGCCAGCAGGTGCAGGATCATGAACGGCTTCAATGCCGTATTGAACTCCATGACCTCATAGCGGAAAGCGAGATCGCGGAAATCGGGTACGCCGAGTGCGTCTCCTCGAACCACCTCGCAATCCTCGGGATAGAAGTGCTCGACTCCATCCACCGGCTCGTCTGCGAGGCAAAGATAGAGCCTGGCTTGTGGATGATGACGGCGCGCGCTCTCGAGCAGGACTTTCGCCATCGGCACATAGTTGTTGGAGCAGATGGTGAAGATCGCGCATGCGGCAGCACTCATCGATTGGCAAACCTCTGCGTTTGATCGCGGCGAACGCCGCAAAGGATCGGCAGGTGAGCCGATCGGACCGCCGACCACGAGGGACAATCGATCGATCCGGCTGGAGCCGGACGATCACCAAGCCCGCGATCGTGAATTGCCGCCGATCCGAAATCAACAAGCAATCGACCCGACAGGAAACCAGCCCACTGTCTTCCGCCCAAAGAAAAAGGGCCAGCGGGAATGAACCCACTGACCCTTGATCGATATGGCGCGCCCGGAGAGATTCGAACTCCCGACCACCAAGTTCGTAGCCTGGTACTCTATCCAGCTGAGCTACGGGCGCTTTGAGCGTCGTCTGACGGAAAAACCTGCATTGCGCAGTCAGCCCGGTTCAACGAGGGGGCGGATTATTCGGTGCGGCGAAGGTTTCGTCAACTCCCTTGCCCGGATTATTTTCGTCTTGAGCGCTATTGCGGCGTGCATGCCGGCTTCCGCATCGATACGCTCGAGCCCCGCAAACCGCTTTCAATCGTGAGCCTTCCTCGTCAGGCTTTCCTGCGCGGTCGCACGTAAAGCACCAGGCTGTGGTCCTCGATCTGGTAGCCATGCCTTGCCGCGATTTCGTGCTGCAGGCGTTCGATCTCCTCGCTGGTGAACTCGATGACCTTGCCCGATTCCACGTCGATCATGTGATCGTGGTGTTTGCCGCGATCGAGCTCATACACGGCCTGCCCACCCTCGAAATTGTGCTTGAGGACCAGGCCGGCCGCTTCGAACTGGGTCAGCACGCGATAGACCGTCGCCAACCCGATGTCGTCCTGGTGTTCGAGCAATTGCCGGTAGATGTCCTCGGCGGTCACGTGCTTGCCATCGAGGGTTTCGAGGATTTCCAGGATGCGCATGCGCGGATGGGTGACCTTGAGCCCCGCCTTGCGTAATTCCGTCGATTCCATGGTGCTCCTCCACTCAGCCCGGCGGGCTGCCATAACGATCAGAAAATGATCGCTAGTGTATCATTCACCGTTTCGACACTGCCGAGCACGACCGCATGCTGCTTCGCCTGATTGCCTTGATTGCCCTGGTATCCCTTTCCGGTTGCGGAGTGCTCTACAAGCTGGACGTCCAGCAAGGCAACCTGTTCGACAAGGACCAGGTCGATACGCTCAAACCGGGCATGACCAAACGCCAGGTTCTGGTTGTCATGGGATCACCTTCGATCATCAGCCCGTTCGATCAGGATCGCTGGGATTACGTTTCGAGCATTCGCCGGGGTCGTGGCGACATGCAGAGCAAGGACCTCGTCCTCTACTTCGAGAACGAGGCCCTGACCCGGATCGAAGGTGACTACTTCCCGGAAGATCCCGAGCTTCTGATTCGCGATGCTCGCAAGTACAAACGCCAGTACCCGGATGAAAAGCGCGACGAGGACGGCAGGAAGAAGCGGCGCGAGCAGACCTGAACAGGCTCGTCAGGCGGGGGATTTTCGCGTTCGCGCGCGCTTGCGTCGCGCCTCCTTTGGGTCGATTTTGAGCGGCCGGTAGATTTCAACTCGGTCGCCATCGACAAGGATGTGCTCAAGCGTGGTCGTTTTCGACCAGATTCCAACGCTGAGCGACGCGATATCGATAGCAAGATCCGACTCGATGCTGCTGGCCCTGACCGCATCGGCAACCGTCGCGGGAACCTGAAGGGTCAAGGCGCGAAGGAATTGGCGGTCGGCCTCGGCATAGGCCACCTCGACATGCACCGATTCATCTGTGCTCACGAGCGGCCTCGCGACAGAAGTCATCCACCATGCGATCGGCGAGGTTCTGGAACCCCAGGCGCAACGCAGGCGCGGTCAGACGCCCTGAATAGTCGAAGTCCAGCGCGAAGGCGATCTTGCAGCCCGAGTCACCCAGCGCGAGGAAGCTCCACTCGCCTTCCAGGGAACGGAAGGGGCCTTCGACGAACGCCATGTGGATGCGTTGCGGGCGCTCGGGCGTGTTGCGCGTCGTGAAGCTCTGGGTGATGCCGGCCATGCGCAGATCCAGGCGCGCCACCAAGGACTGCTGGTCGCGCTCAAGCACTGCCGAACCGGCGCACCACCGAAACAGCCTCGGGTATGCTTCCACATCGTTGACGAGGTCGAACATCACCTCGGGAGTCTGGCGCACCAGTGCGCTGCGACGAATCTGGATCAAGGCTGCACCCGAAAAATGACAAGACCTGTGCGGGCGCTTGAAATGCCCCACGAACCGCTCCACTCAGCATACAAGCGACACGTCGGCAGCGTCGCCAGGGATCCTCTGAAACAGCATGACCAAACAGAACGCCAAGGACAAGAAGAGCGGCGGAACCATCGCGCTGAACAAGCGCGCGCGCCACGAATATCACATCGATGAACGCTACGAAGCCGGCGTGGCCCTGCAAGGTTGGGAAGTCAAGAGCCTGCGTGCCGGCAGGACCAACCTGACCGATGCCTACGCCATCGTGCGCAACGGCGAGATCTTTCTGTTCGGCGCCTCGATCGTGCCGCTGATTTCCGCGTCGACCCACGTCGTCGCCGATGATCGACGCACACGCAAGCTCCTCCTGCATCGCCAGGAAATCGACAAGCTGGTCGGTGCGGTCGAGCGCAAGGGCTACACGATGGTGCCCATGGCGATGTACTGGAAAGGCAACAAGGTCAAGATCGAGATCGGCCTCGCCCGCGGCAAGCAGGAGCACGACAAGCGCAACACGCTCAAGGAAAAAGACTGGCAGCGCGACAAGCAGCGGGCCATGCGTGCGCACAACAAGAACGCCTGAGGATCAATCGGGACCACTCCACCCGGGTAAGGTCGGCGCACAACCCCAATGCTGGTAGACGTCAGAGGCCATGGCTTTTCGGCAATCCGTCCAGCTCTGCCTCACCTGGCCAGGAGAGATGGCCGAAGGGGATGAGGGCGCTCCTGCGCGTGCGGCACAAGGCTCCTGCAAGCACTCGTGCAACAACAAACGGCTGCAACCATCGACGCATCAACCTTGATTATCCTCAGCACCGCATCCATGTAATTGGACGTGCTGCCCGCGTGGTAGCATCCCGTTCCCCGGGGGTGTCATGGCTTCGACGGGGGTAGTGAGATAGCTTGGTGCATGCCGAGGGGGCGACTTTCCTCGTTAATCCAGTAGCAAACTTTTAGTTGCCAACGACGACAACTACGCTCTCGCCGCTTAAGGCGTAAGCCGGGAACCCACTTGTGCTCATGCTCGTGGATGTACCGTCATTATCATGGGATAGCCCGAATCCGCGGTCTGACGGAGCACGGCGAAATCTTCCAGACTGGTCAACCGGTGCGTTTTGCACATCGTACTGCCGGAAGACGAGATCGAACGGTGAGCTAAGCATGTAGTACCGGGCGTCAATCGCCTTCGGACGCGGGTTCGACTCCCGCCACCTCCACCAATGCAACACAAGAGGGCCGCCGCAAGGCGGCCTTTTTGCGTTGCATTGCTTCCGAGATGCGCGGGAGGCGAACCCGCAGGGTTTGACTGCGGAGGCAGGATGCCGGAGCGAACATTCGCAACGCGAATGGCCCGAAGGGCGAAGGCCGGGACCGGCCTGAGTACTCCCGCCACCTCCACCAATCAGAAGGGCCCGGATAATTTTCGGGCCCTTTTTCTTTTCCGGAACCCCACGCTGCGAGGGCCTTGCGCATGGCCTGGTCGAGGATGGCGCGCTGTGCCGGGCTCAACGAGACGGCGGTCATGGGATGATCCCTGAAAGAGCGATTGCGAAACTGATGAACGCGCTGTTAGATGCCAAGCATCGGGTGGCCGCTGCCAGCGCCACCTGATAGATTCGGCGTATTACGATTGACTACGACTTTGTGTCGTAATTCCTGTCGCCGATGGAGCACGTATTGACCGAGCCTTGGGGTCCGCAGAAGAGATCGCCGAGCATCTCGACCTCACTTGCGAATCCATCTACCGATGGATTGATCGAAGGGGTGTGCTCGGGCATGGCGTCGGGCGGCTGTGGGAATTCATGGCGTCTTAGGTGGATGACGGTGTGAGAACCGGTGGTGCAACTGACGCCGATCAGCAATCCGAGGCGCCGAGCGTGCCGCGAACGAGAACCAGCCCTTGATTATCCAGCAACTCGAAACTGAACTCTGGGATGCTGCCGACCAGCTGCGGGCCAACTCCAAGCTCACCGCCGCCGAATATGCGATGCCGGTACTGGGACTGATCTTTCTGCGCCACGCGGACAACCGATTCAAAACGTACCTGCCCGAAATCCAGGCTGACATTCCGTCGCAGGTGCCGGCCGCACAGCGCGAGGTGCTAATCAGACTCGGCTTCCAGGGCAAGGCCGCCATCTACCTGCCCGAGGCAGTCCGCTTCGACCGCATCGCCAGCCTGCCGCAAGGCGCGAACGTGGGCGAGGTGATCGACCGCGCCATGGACGTGATCGAGGCTGAATACGAAGTGCTCAAGGGCGCGTTGCCGCGCGGCTATCCGGCGTTCGAGACCGACCTGCTGGCCGAGCTGGTGAAGATCTTCGACCGCCCGGCCATCAAGGCGGCCACCGGCGACGTGTTCGGGCGCATCTACGAATACTTCCTCAACAAGTTCGCCATGAGCGGTGCACAGGAAGGCGGCGAATTCTTCACGCCGCCGTCGCTGGTGCGCATGATCGTGAACATCATCGAGCCAGACCACGGCCTGGTGCTGGACCCGGCCTGCGGCTCGGCGGGCATGTTCGTGCAGACCGGCCACTTCATCGAAGACGTGCGCCGTCAGCAGGTCAATGACACCGTCACGTTCCACGGCCAGGAAAAGAGCGACACCAACACCAAGCTTGCGCGCATGAATCTGGTGGTGCACGGGCTGGACGCCTCGAACATCCGTCAGGGCAACACGTTCTACGACCAGATCGACCAACTGGTCGGACAGTGCGACTTCGTCATGGCCAACCCACCGTTCAATGTCGACGGCGTGGACACCAAGAAGGTGGAAGGCCAGGCCAGCGACGGCGGGCGCCTGCCCTTCGGCCTGCCCGGCACCAATGCCAAGACCGGCGCCATCAGCAACGCCAACAGCCTGTGGATCCAGTACTTCTACGCCTACTTGAACGACACCGGCCGCGCCGGTTTCGTGATGGCGTCCAGCGCCTCGGACGCCGGCAACAAGGACCGCGACATCCGCGAGAAGCTGGTCAAGACCGGCCACGTCGACGTGATGATGGCCATCGGCAACAAGTTCTTCTACACCCGCAGCCTGCCCTGCACGCTGTGGTTCTTCGACAAGGGCAAGCCGGAGGACCTGCAAGACCAGGTGCTGATGATCGATGCGCGCAACGTCTACCACGTGGTCTCGGCGCGCTCGCACATCTTCACCGACGAGCAGCACGCCAACCTCAACGCCATCGTCTGGCTGTACCGGGGCCAACTCGAGAAGTTCGTGGCACTGGTTGCCCGCTACCAACGGCAGGCCGATGCGCTGCTTGCGGCACTGCCTGAACGCGTCGCGGCAGACGACGCGGCCGTGGCGTCATTGGCGGCCTTGCTCTCCGACTTTGCCCAGCGCACCAACATCTACGAGTTGAATGGTGGCGTGCGCGCGATGGCGGTCGATGGGCCACCGAATCCACCGGAAGAGGACGCGCCTGCGGGCCGCGTCTCCGAGCGCCAGCTGGAGGCATTTCGCGCTGAACTCGCGGCGGCGAAAAGCGACACCCAAGCGGCCGACGCGCTGGCCGAATTGCTCGTTGCCTGCAGCGACGCCCGTGCCGCGGTCGCCAGCGCAGACCTGACCTGTCACGCCGGGCAGTTGGCGCTGCAAGCCTCGCTCGACGCGCTCGCGCCTCGGCTGAAGGCCACGGGCAAGATGGTGGAAGCACGCCACAAACAATGGCTGCGATTGCTCGATGTGGCAGAAAAGCAGCTTCGCGCTCGCCAGAGCGAAGCCTTCAATGGCCGGGCGGTCCGCGACGCCAAACGCGCCTTGCTGCCCGCCGATGCGAAGAAGAACGAAGAGCCTACGGCACGCGACGCATTGCTCGACGCACTGAAGCAGGCTGCCTATTTCATCCACCAGGTCCACTGGCTGCACAGCCGCTTTCCGCATGCCCTGTTCGAGGATGTGCCGGGCCTGTGCAAGGCCGTGACGCTGGCTGAGATCGCTGCCAACGACTACTCGCTGACGCCGGGGCGCTACGTGGGCGTGGCGGCGGCCGCGGCCGAAGACGAGGAGGACTTCGCCGAGAAGCTGCGCGAGATCCACAACGAACTTGCCGCATTGAACGACAAGGCGGTGGAATTGGCGGGGCGGATTGCACGCAACTTTGAGGAGTTGCTGGGATGACACGGTTGGGTGACGTGTCCGACATGCTGGTCGGCTTTGCCTTCAAGAGCGCAGGTTTTCTGGAAGAGGATTCCGATGGCGTTCGCCTATTGCGGGGTGACAACGTCCAGCAGGGTTACATCCGCTGGGGCGACAAGACCAAGAAGTGGCCAGCAACGCAGTGCGATGAATTGGAACGGTATCAACTCGCAGAGGGCGATGTGATTCTTGCCATGGATCGGCCCATCGTCGGGGATGGTCTGAAAATGGCCTGGATAAAGCAGGAGGACTTGCCTGCGCTCCTTGTTCAACGCGTATGTCGATTGCGCGGCAAGGAGGGCATGGCGTTGACCAAATTCATTCGCTACGTCCTGGCCGCTCCCGATTTTTCCGCTCACATCCAGCGGATTACCACCGGAGCCAATATTCCTCACATAAGCGGCAAGGATATTTCGGCCTACGAGTTCGAGTTGCCGGGGCTCGAAGACCAGTCTCGGATTGTTGAGTGCATATCCGCTTACGACGACCTGATCGCCACCAACCAGCGCCGCATCGCCTTGCTCGAAGACGCCGCGCGCCGCCTGTACCGCGAGTGGTTCGTGCACCTGCGCTTTCCTGGCCATGAGTCGGTGGCGGTGAAGGATGGAGTGCCGGAGGGGTGGCACTCGCTGCCTTTGGCTGACTGTGCGGATTTCGTCAACGGCTTCGCTTTCAAGCCTGAGCACCAACACGAGGCCGGACTGCCCATCGTCAAGATTCCTGAGTTGCGTGATGGCGTCAGCAGCAAAACACCGAGGAATCCCGGTGCCGCGGTGCCATCCCGCCATCACATTGACACCGGCGAGATTCTGTTTTCTTGGTCAGCAACGCTGCTGGTGAACGAATGGAGCGAAGGGCCAGCGCTGCTCAATCAGCACCTTTTTAAAGTGGTACCAGCAAATCCGATTCACAGTCGACTGATTCGGTTCTCAGTAGAAGCTGCCATCCCGCTATTGTTGGGTCAATCGGTAGGGGCCACGATGCAACACATTCGGCGCAGTGCTTTGGAAACGCATTTCATGTTGGTTCCCGACCAAGCGGTGGCCGAAGCGTTTGCGGCGCTCGTTGATCCAATGATGGACCTGGTGCTGAATCTCAAGGCCCAGAATCAACAACTGGCCCGAGCGCGGAATTCTCTTCTGCCCAAACTCATGTCCGGGCAGCTCGATGTTTCCGGTATCGCGTTGCCCCAAGCAGCACACACCGAAGGAGTGCCCCTGCCATGCTGACGCACCTGCATATCAAGCACTTCAAGGCATGGAAAGACACCGGCCCGATTCGCCTGGCGCCGCTGACGGTGATCTTCGGCGCCAACAGCGCGGGCAAGAGCAGCCTGGGGCATCTGCTGCTGGCCCTGCAGCAGACGGCGCGCTCGACCGACCGCAAGCGCGCGCTGCATCTGGGCGACACCGCGTCCTTGATTGATCTCGGCACCTTCGCCGACTGCCTGCACGGGCATGACCTGACCCAGTCGCTGGATTTCGAGATCGGCTGGGACCTGCCCAAGGCGCTCGACGTGCGCGATCCGCTGCAGCCGAACGCGCGCTATCAGGGCGACCGCATGCAGCTGGCGGTGTCGCTGGCGGCCGGCAAGGCCGCGCAACCCGAGGTGCAAAAGCTGCGCTATGCCCTGGGCGCCGGGTCGAGCGATGTGCTCGACGTGCAATTGCGCCGAGACGACAAACGCAAGTTCACCCTGTCCTCCGAGCACTACGGCTTCAAGATGGCCGACGGCCGCAAATGGCCGCTGGAAGAGCCCGAGAAGTTCTACCGACTGTCCGACATCAGCATCGCGCGCTTCAAGAACGCCGGGTTTCTCTCCGACTTCGCGCTGGCCACCGAGGCCATGCTGGACAGCATTTCCTATCTCGGGCCGCTGCGAAATCACCCGCAGCGGATCTATCAGTGGTCGGGCGACACGCCGTCCAGCGTCGGGCAAATGGGCGAGAACGCCATCGCCGCGATCCTGGCCGCGCAGAGCGAAGGCCGCATGCTCAATCGCGGCCCGAAACGCGCCAAGCAGGAATTCGCGCCCTTCATCGCCGCCTGGTTGAAGGACCTGGGCGTGATCCACGACTTCTCCGTTCGGCCCGTGGCGCAAGGCCGCAAGGAGTACGAGGTGCTCATCAAGACCCACGCCAAGGCGCCGGACGTCAAGATCACCGATGTCGGTTTTGGCGTCTCCCAGGTGTTGCCAGCGCTGGTGCAGGCCTTCTACTGCCCGCCGAACTCCACCGTGTGGATGGAGCAGCCGGAAATCCATCTGCACCCGCAGGTACAGGCCGAATTGGCAGACGTGTTCATTTCCGCCACGCAGGCCCGCGAAGACAGCAAGGAACGCAACGTCCAGCTGATCGTGGAAAGCCACTCCGAGCATTTCCTCAACCGCCTGCAACGGCGCGTCGCCGAGGGTGCGATCCAGCCGCAGGATGTTGCGGTCTATTTCTGTCGGCGCGCCGGCGCGGCCACCGAACTGGAGCCGCTGCGCTTGAACATGTTCGGCGAAATCGAGAACTGGCCAGAGCACTTCTTCGGCAACGAAATGGATGACATCGCTGGCCGCACGCTGGCCGCCATGCAGCGCAAGCGCGAGATGGCCATCAAGAGCGATCCGAAATGAAGGTGGTCATCGACACGAATGTCCTGCTGGTCGCCAACCAGCAGCATGACGATGTCTCGGACGTCTGTGTGGAGGCTTGCGTCCAGCGCTTGCAGGCCATGCAGAAGGCCGGAATCGTGGTGATCGATGATGGTTACCGGATCCTCGGCGAGTACCAGCAGAAAACCACGCTCAATCCGCCCAAGGGCGTCGGCGATGTGTTCCTGAAGTGGCTGCTTCGGGAAGCCGGGAATCCGGCGCGGGTCGAACAGGTGGCATTGACCGAGCATGCGGCGGATTGCTTCGCCGAATTTCCCGATGCGACCCTGGAGCCACAGTTCGATCCGCCTGATCGAAAATTCGCCGCCGTTGCCCATGCGCATGCGGACAAGCCGCCGATCTGGCAGGCAGCGGACTGCAAATGGCTGAACTGGTGGCCGACCTTGAAGGCCAGAGGCGTCGCGGTGGAGTTCCTTTGCCCGGATGACGTGTGTGAGTTCTACCGCAACAAATTTCCCCGCAAGGCGGTGCCCCCACTGCCAGGTGGAGCGCCATGACTTCGTTTTTCCGTTTCCCGCATACGCCGCATCTGGCCTGGCTGGGTGATGGTGAGCCGCGGGACGACAAGGTCCTCTCGGCGGCCGAAGCAAAGGCGCTGTTGGCCAGCGATGTCGTGGTCGAAGAGAAACTCGATGGCGCCAATCTGGGCTTTTCGCTATCCGCCGAGGGCGACCTGCTGGCCCAGAACCGCGGCCAGTACCTCGTCGAACCGCATGGCGGCCAGTTCGCGCGCTTGCAGGCCTGGATCTCCCTGCATCGCGACGCCCTGCTGGACGTGCTGAAGCCCGGCATGATGGTGTTCGGCGAATGGTGCGCGGCCCGCCATTCGCTGGACTATGGCGCACTGCCCGACTGGTTCCTGGTGTTCGATGTCTACGACCGCGATGCGGGGAGATTCTGGAGTACGTCGCGGCGCAATGCGTTGGCGGAGACAGCGGGACTGGCGACGGTGCGGGAGGTCTTTCGAGGGCAAACGACTCTGCCCGAGCTGAAACAGCTCGTCGCGACAGCGTCCAGCCGATTCCGCGACGGGCCGATGGAAGGCATCGTCGTTCGCCGCGAATCCGCGGGCTGGTGCGAAGCGCGCGCCAAACTGGTCCGACCCGATTTCACTCAGGCCATTGCGACGCATTGGCGCAAGCGGGCCATCGAGTGGAACCGGCTGGATCTGTCGCGTCGGCGCGAGGTGGCGCAATGAGCACGGGACGGCGCTGATGACCAAGAAGGACTATTCCGAAGACCTGCTGATCCAGGCGCCGACCGCCGAACTGCTGGAGAAGCAGCTAGGCTGGCAAAACGTGTTTGCCCAGGACGAAGAGGACTTCGGAGCCGACAGCCTTCTGGGCCGCAGCAACGACACCGAGGTGGTGCTCGGCCGCGAGGTGCTGGCCGCGCTCAAGCGCCTGAACCCGGGCCTGGCTGCAGAGGCTTACAGTCAGGCGCTGGCGCAGGTGCTGCAGGACGACATCACCAAGACGCTGATTGCCCTGAACGAAGAGAAGTACAAGCTGCTGCGCGACGGCGTGCCGGTGAAGTATCGGGATGCGGCCGGCCGGCTGGTGGACAAGCGCCTGCGCCTGATCGACTTCGACCACCCTGGGAACAATCGCTATCAAGCGGTGCGCGAACTCTGGGTGCGCGGGCGATTGTGGCTGCGCCGCCCGGATGTGATCGGCTACGTCAATGGCCTGCCCTTGGTGTTTATCGAGCTCAAGCGCTTCGAGGTGCACATCGACAGCGCCTACAAGAAGAACTACAGCGACTACCTCGACACCATTCCGCACTTGTTCCATTGGAATGCGCTGGTGGTCATCTCCAACGGCCACGATGCGCAGTACGGCTCACTGACCAGCACCCGCGAACACTTCTACCGATGGAAACGGCTGGACGAGGACGACCCGGAGCCAGGCAAGGACGAGCCCCTGCTGCCCATCCTGCTCAAGGGCATGCTGGACAAGGCACGGCTGCTGGACATCGTCGAGAACTTCATGCTGTTCGATGCCAGCGAAGGGGCAACGCACAAGATCGTGGCGCGCAATCACCAGTACCTGGGCGTCAACCGGGTGATCGAGCGCCTCACTTCTGACGATCCGGAAATTTGCGCCGAAGTGCGCGCCGGGCAACTGGGCGTGTACTGGCACACGCAGGGCTCGGGCAAGTCGTATTCCATGGTGTTCTTAACCGAGAAGATCCACCGCAAGATCTCGGGTAGCTACACCTTCGTGGTCATCACCGACCGCACGGAACTCGACGACCAGATCGCCTCCACCTACACCAATGCCGGGCGCGCCAACAGCAAGACGGACCAAGCATCCAGCGGCGATGCGTTGCGCAAGATGCTGCGGGACCAGAACCGTCGCTACGTGTTCGGCCTGATCCAGAAATATCGTGAACTGGTCAGGGACGCCTATTCGGAACGCGACGACATCATCGTCATCAGCGACGAAGCGCATCGCACCCAGTACGGTCGCTTGGCGCTGAACATGCGCAAGGGCCTGCCACGCGCCAAGTTCCTGGGTTTCACTGGCACTCCCCTGATCGACGCCGGCGAGAAGGAGCTGACGCGCAAGGTTTTCGGCGACTACGTGTCGATTTACGACTTCCAGCGCGCTGTGGCCGATGGCGCGACCTTGCCACTGTTCTATGAGAACCGGGGCGAGAAGCTGAAGATCGTTGACCCGAGCGTGAGCGAGCGCATCGCGGAGCACATCGAGGCGGCCCGACAAACTGCGACGCTCAGCGACCCATGGACGGACGACAAGGAAGAAAAGCTCTATCGCGAACTGGCGCGCGATTACCCGATCCTGACCTCACCGACGCGTCTGGAGAAGGTGGCGCAGGATTTCGTTGATCATTTCCACCAGCGCTGGAAGGTGGTGGACACAGGCGGCGGCAAGGCCATGATGGTCTGCCTGGACAAGATCACTTGCGTGAAGATGCACGATCTGGTCAAGGCCAAGTGGCAGGAGAAGACTGCACAGCTGGAAGCGAGCGTGGTAGCAGAAGAGGCCTTGTTCGCCGCCAAGGGCAAGGCGCTGCCGAAGCTCCTGCAACAGCGGCGCGAACAGGTCGAGTGGTTGAAGGCGACCGAATGCTGCGTCGTGGTCTCGCAGGAACAGGGCGAGGTGGCCGAATTCGCCAAGTGGCACAACTACCGCGACGAGCCACTCGATATCACGCCGCACCGCGAGAAGATGGTCAAGCGCAACCTGGAAAAGGAGTTCAAGCAGGCCGACAACCCGTTCCGCATCGCCATTGTGTGCGCCATGTGGCTGACGGGCTTCGACGTGAAATGCCTGGCCACGCTGTACCTCGACAAGCCGATGCAGGGCCACACGCTGATGCAGGCCATCGCCCGCGTCAACCGCGTGGGCGGTGGCAAGAAGCATGGTCTGATCATCGACTACAACGGCATGCTCAAGAGTCTGCGCAAGGCGCTGGCCACCTTTGCGCAGGGCGACCGCGCCGGCACTGGCAAGGGTGAACGCGAACAGAACACGGTGCGCGATGACGCCGAGGCGCTGGCTGAGTACGCCCAGAGCCTGAAGGCTGCCCGGGACTTCTTGGCCGACATCGGTTTTGATGTAGACGTGCTGATCGCCGCCAAGGGCTTCGACAAGCAGCAGCAGATCCTGGTCGCGGTCAACCTGCTGTGCGAAAGCAACGAACGACGCAAAACCTATCAGGTAATCGTGGAAGACGTGCAGGCCCGCCATCGAGGGTTGTTCCCGCACCCGGGTCTATTCGATTTCGACGCCGAAGAGAGCGCGATCAATGCGATCTACAACAAACTTGAGGATGCGCGCACCACGCCAGACGTGAGCGCCCTGCTGCAGGACCTTTACGCGGTGGTGGACGTGGCGATGGCAACCGTGCCACGGGACGTGAAGGAACATGCAGGGCGATACGACCTGTCCGCCGTCGACTTCACACGCCTTCGCGCTGAATTCGCGAAAACGCCGTTCAAGAATGTCATGGCGACCAACCTGATGGAGAAGATCGAGAAGCGATTGGCCGCGATGGTGAAGGCCAATCCAACGCGGGTCGACCTGTACGAGCGCTACCAGGAGATCGTTCAGGAGTACAACAAGGACAAGGATGCCGCCGAGGTCCATAAGGTGATGGACAACCTTTTCACCTTGAATGACAGCCTCAACGACGAGGAAAAGCGCTACTTGCGTGAGGGGCTGGATAGCGAAGACCAACTGGTCGTGTTCGACCTGCTGCAGAAGGATACGTTGACGAAGGGCAACCGGGATGCCATCAAGCAGGTAGCCAAGGAACTATTGGCCAGGCTGACCAGCGGCAAGCTGCAGATCGATCATTGGCGAGAGAAGGCAACCGCACAAGCACAGGTGAAAGCCGAAATCATCAAGCACCTGTTTGCCCACCTGCCCCCTGACGCCTATGACGCCGATGAGATCAACGCAAAGGCTACTGCGCTGTTTACGCACATTTACACCTCAGGCGTGGACGGCAGTGCACGGGTATATCACTGAGGGTCGACTTGCCCATGACAACCGACAACGAAGGGACACGCTCCCCGCCGGCCGCGCGATTTGCCCTGCAAATCACTCCCGAAGCCACCACGGAAGTAGTTTTCACCCTCCAGCCATTCCGTAGGCTTGATTCAGTCGATGTGTCGTCGATTCGGGTGCACCGTCTGTAGGAAGTTTTGAATGGTGATGTCGGCTGGGCTGCTGGTTACCGGCTGAACGAGCCCGTGCATTGACGGTTGGTTGGGTACGGCAGATAATAATAGTTGTTAATAGTTAGGAGCTCTGCCATGCCTACCAGCGTCGCTCTTGGCAATCACTTCGAAACCTTCATCCGCGATCAACTGCAAAGTGGTCGGTTCAACAACGCCAGCGAGGTGGTGCGGGCAGGACTGCGTCTGCTGGAGGAGCGCGAGGAGCGCAAGCAACTCGAACTGGATGCCCTGCGTGCCGAGATCGCCGCAGGCCGGGCCAGTGGCCCCACCAAGTCTGCCGATGCAGTGTTTGACCGCCTTGAGGCCAAGTACGCGGCACAAGCTGATCGTTGATGCGCCTGGCCTTCACCCCGCTGGCCGACCAAGACCTCGAAGCCATTGCCGACTACATCGCTGCTGACAATCCGGTGCGCGCCCTGAGCTTCGTGCGTGAGCTGCGCACGCAGTGTCAGCGGATCACCCTCAATCCACCCGGCTATCGCCTGCGCCCCGAGCTGGGCGACCGCATCCGTTCCTGCGCCCACGGCCACCACGTTATCTTCTTCGAATCGCATTCCGACGTGGTGGTGATCGTGCGCATCCTGCACGGCGCACGAGATATTCCTGCGGTGTTCGGCGCAGATCCAGAATCGCCGGTGCGGTAAGCAGTTCTCTGATCCGCCCATTGCCGCTTACGCCCGCTGCATTGCTATTCAAGCGACAGAGACGGAATTGAACCGGCGTCCATCCGCCACCAATTCAGAGTACCAGCAAGTCCAACAAAGGCCGGAACCCCCAATAAATACAAGGGTTTCGGCCTTTTTTTATGTGCGATGCAATCCCACGGGGTCTATTGCAATCCGGGGGCAACTGGGGGCAATCGTGAGGGCAACAGGGCCACCGCAATAGCGAGTTGCCCCCAAATGCCGCTGACCGATACTGCGATCAGCAAGGTAAGCCCACGGACAAGGCCCAGCGATTTCTTGATGGTGGTGGCCTCTATCCGGAAGTCTACCTGGCTGGGTGACAACCCGTTTCGGCGGCCTGTCGCTGGCTGGATGTCACGCTCGCGCTCCCGTGGCGAGGAACGACCCGTTTCACCGCTGGCCGAGCCTGACCCTTACGCATTCGAAAAGCCCGGCGTGCAGGGCTACCGCCGCTTGTGGCATTCGTCTGTGACCTTGCGCGAACCTGCCAGCGCATGAACGGCTCGCACGGTGTTGCACGAAAATGCGTTCGAACGCGTGCAGAATGTCGAGCGACTACACCGCGGAACCAGCCGATGACGCCAGCCGAGCCGATCAAAGCCACTCCGGAACCTGCGACTGCGCCGGAGATCGCGGACGAAACCGGGATGCCGGCACATGAGCACGAAGTTGCGCAGACCGTCTCCGGTGCAGCGCTGAACCGCGCGGTCCGCGAGTCGCAGCTCGAACTGAGCGCCGGCATCCATCGTTTGCTCGGAGTACTCGTCATCGGTGGCTGTCTGTACACCTGCTACTTCGCCAGCGAGCTGATTCTTCCGATCCTGCTCGCCGCTTTTTTTTCGCTGCTGCTCGGTCCGCTGATGAAACGGCTGGCCAGCGGTTGGCTGCCTCGCTGGATTGCCGCCTTGTTGCTGATCGCGATCTCGATGGCGACCCTGGCTGGCATCGGCAACGCCTTGTATGCACCGGCCGCCGAGTGGATCGGACGCGCACCGCAGGTCGTTCGCAACGTCACGCCAAAGCTCAAGTCCTTGATGCGGCCCATCGCCGAGGCGAACAAGATGGGCGAATCGCTCAGCCAGATCACCGGCGATACGAAAAGCGGCAATCAGCAAGTTGTAGTGCAGACCGTGAATCGAGCCAGCCTGCTCGCGACGACACCCCGAGTGCTGGCCAGCGCACTCGCGGTCGTACTCCTGACGTACTTTTTCCTGCTCTACGGGGACAACCTGCTGCGTCGCACGTTGATGATGCGTCCGACCTGGCAGCAGAAACGCGTCACCGTGGATATCGTGCGTTCGATCCAGAACGATCTCTCGCGCTATTTCATGACCGTTTGCTCGACCAGCATCCTGCTCGGTGGTGCAACGTCGATCCTGCTCTGGGCGTTGCAGGTCGAGACGCCGTTGCTGTGGGGTGCTCTCGCCGCATTGCTCAACCTGACACCGTACGTCGGCCCCTTGCTCATGGCAGCCCTGCTCGCGATGGTCGGACTTTCGCAGTTCCCGACCCTCGGCGCGGCGGTCCTGCCTGCGGCCGGATACCTTGGGCTGCACCTGCTCGAAAGCCAGTTTGCGACGCCGTTGGCGCTTGGGCGAACGATCAATCTCAATCCGCTCGCGATCATTCTCTGGCTGATGATCTGGGGCTGGATGTGGGGAATACTCGGCCTGCTGCTCGCCGTGCCGATGCTGGTTTGCCTGAAGATCATCTGCAGCCGCGTGGAGGGCCTGCACAGCTGGGCGATAATGCTTGAGAAATAGATCGCAAGCTCATGTTTAAAAAGTAAATACCATTGAGTATCCGCTCGATTTCGAAGCGAAGCAATCGCTCCTTCCGCTGTCACGGATCTGAAACGCGGTGGACACATACTGCCCTTCTGCGCCCGGACTCCCGAGCGCGCGAACCGCGGGTGACCCGCTTGAACGTTCTCGCCTCACTCCTGCTTGCCTCGATACTGGCGTTTGCCATGCCCCCCGCATTGGCGGGTTCGACCCATGTCGACATCGAACATCGACTGAGCACCGAGCAATTGCATGCGACAGGCCTCGATACGTTGTCTCCCGCGCAAATGGAATTGCTCAATCGCCTGCTGCGCGATAACGCGACCGATGCCGGCCCGGACGGAATCTACCGTCACGCGCCACCGCAGGATCCTCACGGCCATGTCGGTCTCGAGGATGGCCCGATTCACGGTCGCCTACGCGGCGCACTCGACGGCTGGCAGCCCGGCACGGTGTTTGAACTCGACAATGGCCAGCTATGGAAGGTACTCAAGGGCAAGGTGAAATTGCCCGAGTCCCTGCAAGCGCCCCCGATAGTTGTCGTACCGGGCGTTGCTGGACGCTGGTTCCTGCAGATCGATGAGGACCTGCCAAAAGCACGCGTGTACCGGATCGACTGAGCCGCGTTTTCGAGCACACACCTTCACCGCGGCGCCGCCCAGCGAGTCGGGCATGCTTGAATTCACGTCGAGCGGTACCCATGGATCGGCGACCGCATCAAGTATTCCTGCCATGCCCGAACCCATGCCCGCCGCACCGCGCAAGCTCGGCACTTTCCGACGCCTCGTTCCGTACCTGCGCGAACAACGGGTCCTGATAGCAGGCTGGCTGTTCTTTCTCGCGATATCCTCGGCCGCCACCCTCGCCCTGCCCGCTGCTGCCCGTTTCATGATCGACCGAGGCTTCGGCCAGACCGATCCGGCGCAGCTCAACGCGGGATTCATTGGCCTGTTCGCAGTCGCGGTGATCATGGCCATCGCGAGTGCATCACGCTATTTCTGCGTGACCCTGCTGGGTGAGCGCGTAGCCGCGAAACTCCGTTCTACGCTCTACGGGCACCTGTTGACCCTTGACCAGGCATTCTTCGAGCGGACCCGCTCAGGCGAACTGGTTTCGCGGCTTGCCGCCGATACCGAGCTCGTGCAGACCGTCGTCGGCTCGACGCTCTCATTGTCCTTGCGCAGCCTCGTCATGCTGGTCGGTTCGACAACGATGCTGATCGTCACCAGTCCGCGCCTGGCAGGGCTGACCGCCATGGTCATCCCTGCCGTCATCCTGCCGATCGTGTTCCTCGGGCGGCGCGTCGAAAAGCTCTCGCGCGAAAGCCAGGATCGCATCGCGGACGCATCGGCGATTGCTTCGGAATCACTCAACGCGATTCACACGGTGCAAGCCTATACGCGCGAGCCGCGTGAACGCGAACGCTACACGAACGCGGTTCTGGTCGCCCTCTCGACCGCGCGCGCGCGTATCGGCACCACAGCCTGGCTCACGGCGCTCGTCATCCTGCTCAGTTTCGGTGCTATCACCCTCGTGCTTTGGGCCGGCGCGCATTCGGTGATTGCCGGTGAAATGAACGCAGGTGTGCTCGCCCAGTTCGTGCTTTATGCGGTCGTCGCGGCGGGTTCCGTCGGAGGCCTGACCGAGGTGTGGGGCGAACTGCTGCGCTGTGCCGGAGCGCTGGGGCGCATCAGCGAATTGCTCGACACCCACGCTGAAATCCGATCGCGTGAAAATGCGACCGCGCTGCAACGCCCCGTGCGTGGCGCGCTGCGCTTCGAACATGTCGAATTCCGCTATCCGTCGCGTCCCGATCAGGCTGCCCTGCACGACCTGACCCTCCGCATCGAGCCGGGCGAAACGGTCGCCCTGGTCGGACCGTCCGGAGCGGGCAAGACCACCCTCTTTCAGCTGCTGCAGCGGTTTCATGATCCGCAGGACGGCCGCATCACGCTCGACGGGATCGACCTGCGCGCACTCGACGTCGCTGAACTGCGAAGCTGCTTCGCCCTGGTGCCGCAGGATCCCGTCCTGTTTGGCGCGAGCGCTGCGGACAACATCCGCTTCGGCCGGGTCGAGGCGGACCCGTCTGCCGTCGAGGCCGCAGCGCGGGCGGCGGAATCGCATGATTTCCTCTCGGCACTTCCTGAAGGCTATGACACCTATCTCGGAGAACGTGGGGTGCGCCTTTCAGGTGGGCAACAACAGCGCGTGGCGATAGCGCGTGCGCTATTGCGCGACGCGCCGATCCTGCTGCTCGACGAAGCCACCTCGAGCCTCGATGCGCAATCGGAACGGCTCGTGCAGCATGCCCTGGAACGGCTCATGGAGCACCGCACGACGCTGGTCATCGCGCATCGCCTCGCGACCGTGCAGAAGGCGGATCGCATCGTCGTCCTGGATGGCGGGCGGATCGTCGCTCAAGGCACGCATGCCGAACTTCTGCGCGAAGGCGGTTTGTACGCGGAACTCGCAAAACTGCAATTTGCCGCCTGAATTGCTCCGGCGGCGATAGCCGCCAATGCAGTCGCCGACGCTCAGGATGCGATCAGGGACGCGACGATCAGGGGTACCTTGGCCGTGGCGTGTTCGAGATTGGCGAAGATCTCGTCGAGGCTGATCTCGGCTTGATCGCCGCATCCTGCAGCCCAGTTTGCGACCAGGGCCAGGCAGGCGTACTCCAGTCCAAGTTCGCGCGCGAGTGCCGCCTCGGGCATGCCGGTCATGCCAACCAGATCGCAACCATCGCGGCGCATGCGCCCGATCTCGGCGCGCGTTTCGAGACGCGGTCCCTGGGTAGCGCCATAGCAGCCGCCGTCGACGACAGGAACGCTCGCCTGCAAGGCGGCATCGAGCAATCCGCGGCGCATCGATGCAGTGTAGGGTTCGCTGAAATCGATGTGCTGCACCGGCGTATCGACGCCATCGCAAAAACTGGTGATCCGACCATGCGTGTAGTCGATGATCTGGTCCGGCACGACGAGGGCGCGCGGACCCATGTCTTCGCGAATGCCGCCGACCGCGTTGATGCCGACGATGCGCATGGCGCCAAGCTGCTTGAGCGCATGCAAGTTGGCGCGGTAGTTCACCTGGTGCGGCGCGATGTCGTGCGCACGTCCGTGCCGCGCAATGAAGGCAAGTCGCCGGCCGCCGAGATTCCCGCAGACAATCGCGTCCGAGGGCTTGCCCCACGGAGTCTCGACGACTTGCTCGCTGACCTCCTCGAGGCCCGGGAGCCGATACAGGCCGGTACCGCCGATCAGGGCCAGGTCAATGCTCATGGGCAGGCTCAAAGGGCATAGATCGACGGCAGGTTGCGTCCCTGCTCATGGAAATCCATTCCATACCCGAACACATAACGATCAGGGACCTCGACACCGACGAAATCGGCAGCCAGTCCGGGCACGGTTCGGCCGTGATGCTTCTCGCAAAGGACCGCCAGCAGGACGCGCGCTGCACCTTGCGCGACGCACCAGTCGCGGATCGCCTTCAGGGTGTGACCTTCATCGAGGATATCGTCGACCAGCAGGACGATCCTGCCATCCAGCGATATCGCGGGTCGACGCATCCACTGCAGTTCCCCCCCTTCGGTACCGCCGCGAAAACGGCTTGCATGGACGTAATCGAATTCGAGGTCCGCATCGATCTCGGTTGCCAACTGGCCCGCAAAGACAAGTCCGCCCTGCATGATGCTGAGGAAGACAGCAGACTGGCCGATCAATTCATGGGAAATTTCGGCGCCCATCTTCGAGATGGCGGATCGAAGCGTCGTGTGATCATGGATCAGCTCTGCATCGCGCAGCGCATCGGAAAGTCTGGGGCGATTCATTTGCTGGCAGGTTCCGGGCAGAATTCCGCCAGTCGGGCGATGATTTCGTCGCGTTTCGGGTTGTCGACGAGCGCTTCCCAGGTCGGCGCCACCGCGCCGCGCAGGCTTTCAACGCGCGCCGGGTTGCATGCGGGCAGATGACCACTCGCGGTTACCGCCTCGTCGACAATGGAGGGGCCGCACGCGAGTACGAGATCGCATCCCGCCTTCAGATGCGCCTCGATGCGCGCAGGAATTCCACCGATCGACTCGGCGGCCGCCATGCCGATGTCATCGCCGATGACGATCCCGCCAAATCCGATTTCCTTCCTCAGGATGTCCCCGATCCAGACCTTGGAATAGCCCGCAGCAAGAACATCGATTTCAGGATAGGTGACATGCGCGAGCATGACCGCTTCCGCCCCTGCGGCGATACCGTCGACGAACGGAACGAGGTCCATGGCGCGCAGTTCGTCGAGTTCGCGCGCATCGTCCGCGGCGTCGAAATGGGTATCGGTGAGCACGGTGCCGTGCCCGGGGAAGTGCTTGAGAGTGACGGCCATGCCGGCGAGGTGCATGCCACGCGCATAGGCCTGGACCAGTTGGGAGGTGATTGCGGGATCGGGATGGAACGCGCGTTCGCCGATGGCGACATTCCCGCAGGCAAGATCGGTCACCGGGGCAAAACTGAGGTCGATGTCGATGGCGCGCATTTCGCTGGCCATCAACCATGCATGATCCTCGGTCAGCGCGATGGCCAGCGCCGGATTGGAATCGAACAGCTTTCCGAGGCGGGAAAGCGCAGGCAGGCGCGTGAATTCACCGCGAAAACGCTGCACGGGCCCGCCCTCCTGATCGACGCAGATCAGGAACGGATCGTCGGGACGCTCCATGCGGATGTCGTCGATCAGGGTCGTGACCTGATCCCGGTTCGCGAAATTGCGCGAGAAAAGAATCACTCCGCTCACCTGCGGCGCCGACAGCCAGATGCGATCGTCGTCCGTCAGAACTTTTCCGGGAATGCCGATGATCAACATGCCTCATCTGCCTCGAAAGTGATTGTGGTCATGTGAAGGGCCAGAGCGAACCATTCGTGATTGTAGTTGCGAAATGCGACACGACGCATCCTACCGATCGTTCAGCGCTCGAACAACGCGATCGACTCGACATGGGCGGTCTGCGGGAACATGTCCATGACGCCGGCGCTGACCAGACGGAAGCCATGCCGCGCCACCAATGTTCCCGCGTCACGCGCCAGTGATCCCGGGTGACAAGAAACATACACGATACGGTTGGTACCCTTGCGCGGAAGGTAGTCGAGCAGCGGTGCGGCACCTGAACGCGGAGGATCGAGAAGCAGCTTGTCGTAATGCCTGGTCGACCATGGCGTCGTTGCATGGTTCGTGAAAAGGTCGGCGGCATGGAATTCCGCGTTGCCGATGCCATTGCGCAAGGCGTTCCCGCTGGCCCGCTCGACAAGACCCGCATCCCCCTCGACGCCGACGACCTCGGCTGCGCGCCGCGCAATCGGAAGGGTGAAATTCCCGAGGCCGCAGAACAGATCCAGCACCCTGTCGGTGGATTTCAGATCGAGCAGATCGAGCGTCGTTGCCACCATGCGCTGGTTCATGCCGGCATTGACCTGGATGAAGTCGAGTGGCCTGAACGCAAGATCGACATCTGCATTTCCAATCCGGAAATGCAGATTCACGTTCTCGGGCCAGAGCGGAATCACACTTTCAGGCCCCTTCGGTTGCACGAGAATTGCGAGATTCATCGCTTGCCCGAACGCGATGAGTCGTTCGCGATCTTCGACTGTCAGGGGAGCCAGGTGACGAAAAACAAGCGCTACCACATCGTCGCCCGCGGCAATCTCGATCTGCGGAATCTCGCGCCGTGCATCGAGTGCGCCAACCAGGGTCGACAACGCCTCGATGCGCAACCCGACCTCGGGAAGCAGGGTATGGCAGATCGAAAGATCGGCAACAAAACGTGGATTGTCCTCCCGAAAGCCAACGAGGGCCTTGCCCTTCTTCTCGACCCACTTGACGGATAGGCGGCCCTTGCGCCGGTAGCCCCAGGGCGCATCAACCAACGGAGCCATCCAGTGCGCGGGCTGCACCTTGCCGATTCGCTCGAAATTCTCTGCGAGCACGTCCTGCTTTGCCGCGATCTGCTTTTCCGGCGACAGGTGCTGAAGCGCGCATCCGCCGCAACCACCAAAATGCGGACAGCGTGGTTCGATGCGCTCCGGGGAACGCACGAGCAGCTCCTCGATCCTGGCTTCATCGTAGGTGCGATGGCGTGCCGTGTAGCGCACGCGGGCGCGCTCGCCGGGCAAGGCTCCCGCCACGAACACGGCTTTCCCATCAACGCGCGCAACTCCGCGACCATCATGGGTAAGACTGTCGATTTCGACTTCGGAATTCAGCATGAATGCAGGGATTACGGGCTTGAGTACGGGAGCATGCAGTCATGGTAGCAGCGATCGGGTCAGCCTCGCGGCGGTATTGACTCCCACCAACCATGCGGATTGACCACCGCATCCTTTCGACCGATCCTTCACGAACTGGATGGACAAGGAGTTCCGCACATGGCCCGTGTTCTTGTCGCGGACGACAACGCGCTCAGCCTGGAATTCTTCAAGGAAGCATTGACCTCAGCCGGGCACGTCTGCGTGGTCGCCGACGATGGCGATTCGGTGGTGCAACGCGCCGACTCGGCACACTTCGATCTGATGCTCATTGACGCACGGATGCCGGTACAAGACGGTCCGCAGGCATTGCATGCGATACGCAGCGGCAATGGCCCGTGCAGAGACGTGCCGGCATTGGCGACGACGGCAGATGCATCGGTTGATCGGGCGTTTCTGCTCGATGCGGGATTTGCCGAAGTAATCGTGAAGCCGATCTCGATTGCCAGGCTGCACGCATCGATCTCGCGCCATGTGGCGATCCCGGAAATAACCCCTCAAGGAACCGCGACGCTTGACGACGCTCTGGCCCTTGAGACGACCGGCGGCGACGCATCCATCGTTGCGGCGTTGCGTTCGTTGTTCGCGATCGAGCTCGATGCGCTGCCGGCGGAGATCGAGAGCTACGCGGGTGTCCAGGATTTTCCGGCCTTGCGCGATCGCCTGCACCGCCTGGATGCCTCGGCCGGATTCTGCGGGGCGCCTGTCCTCGGCGAAGCCACACGGAACCTGCGCGCCCAGCTTGTTCTCGATGGGACCTGGCCCGACGCCGCGATCGACGCTTTGCTTGCCGCGGTGAGGCAGACCCGCGGCGCGCTTGATTGAAATTTCATCGGGTCGGGCGCGAGGGCCTTGATGACCTCAGCGCCCAAGCATTCAATGTGCCGCCTCCCAGTTGCTGCTGAAGCAGTGTTCGCATGAGCCTGCGAAGCTCCACACCCTGCTCCGGGTCGGGCATTGCATCGCGAGCGAGCGCGAGCAACGCAGCGCCACTGACCTGAATACTCATCGCATCACCACGCCACGCCTGCGGTCCGCTGTCGATGACATAGGCGTAGACGACCTCGCTGGAAATCGGCAAGCCCGTTTCGCAGTCCCGATCGAGCACCAGGCCATAACCAAGGTCGGTCATCAGGTCGCGCTCGAAGCGACGCAGGGTCCACGCTTGCGGCTCGCCAGCGGCGAGGCGTTGCAGGCACACGTCATAATGCTCGAACAGGTCACTGTGCGGATCGCCGCGGGCGCAAAGGCGCAAGACCAGTTCATTGAGGTACATCGCGGAGTACAGGCGTTCACCGGCCATGCGCAGTGGCGCTTCGCTGGTTTCGGCTCCGACCAGGGTGAACAGTTCGCCACCCCCCATCCAGCCGAGGCGCAAGGGTTGCAGCGGCTGCAGGACTCCGCGCGGGTAGCGGGAACGTTCGCGGCGAACTCCGCGAGCAATGATACCCACGCGGCCATGTCCCCGGGTCAGGCACTCGAGCAGGAGCGAAGTCTCGCGATAGGGGCGCGCGTGGAGAATGAACGCGGGCTCGTCATCGACGCGCACGCTGCTGCTCCCGCCGGGGCTCAGCCCGAATAACCGAACTGCCTGAGCGACGTCTCGTCATCGGACCAGTTCTCGCGAACCTTGACCCAGAGTTCCAGAAACACCTTGCAACCGAACATCTTCTCCATGCGCCGACGCGCGTTGCTGCCGATTGCCTTGAGCTGCGCGCCAGAGGCACCGATGACGATTGCCTTCTGGCCCTCGCGCTCGACCCAGATTGCCGCTGCGATGCGAGCCAGGTTTCCAACCTGTTCGAAATGCTCGATCTCGACCGTGGTCGCGTACGGAAGCTCTTCCGAGAGCCGCAGCATGAGCTGCTCGCGAATCATTTCCGCAGCCAGGAAACGCTCGCTGCGGTCGGTCAACTCGTCCTCGGCATATTGGGCAGGCGCTTCGGGAAGATGGCGGACCAAGTCCCCGAGCAGCGCCTTGATCCCCTTGCCGTGGGTCGCGCGCAGATAGTGTATGCCGTGGTATTGGCGCGTTTCGCTGATGCGCGAGACAAACGGCAGAAGTTCGGACTTCTCGGTGACCAGGTCGATCTTGTTGATCACAAGCAGGCGAGGTATCTCGTGCCGCGAAATCAGATCCCATACCTGTTCGTCCTCGTCGGTCCAACGCGGGGCTGCGATCACGTGGACAATGACATCAGCCTCGTCAGGCACCTGTCGGGCAACCCTGTTGAGCTGCCGGTTCATCGCTCGCTTGCCACCGAGATGCAGTCCCGGTGTATCGAGGAACGCGATCTGCGCGTTGTCGTAGGTGGCGATGCCGAGGATGCGATGGCGCGTCGTCTGCGGCTTCGGGGAAACAATGCTGAGGTCGGCACCGATCAGCGCATTGAGCAAGGTGGACTTGCCCACGTTCGGTCGTCCGAGCAAGGCGACCTGGCCAAATCGATGCGCGGATTGCGGTTCTGCATTCATGCCTTGTGTGCCTTTCTGCGTGCGGCGATGGCCGCCTGCGCCTGATCGAAAACCTGTTCGGCAGCGGATTGTTCGGCAGCCCGACGGCTCGAACCATGGCCCCGTGCCATCAATCCGAAGGGCTCGATGACACATGAAACTTCAAACATCTTCGAGTGATCGTCACCGCTTGTCGAGATCAGTTCGTAGATCGGCAGAACGAAACCCTTGGCCTGCAGCAACTCCTGCAAGCGTGTCTTTGGATCCTTCGCCACCCTGCCCTCGGCTTCCGCTACGCGGCTCGCGAACAGTTCACGCATGAGCTGCCGACACACCGTCCAACCGGCATCGAGATAGATCGCCGCGACCAGTGCCTCAAGCGTATCGGCAAGGATCGACTCGCGGCGAAATCCGCCCGTCTTCAGCTCGCCTGCCCCGAGCCGGATCAGGTCGCCAACGGCTTCCTCACGCGCGAGTTCGGCCAGGGCGGTGCCGCTGACCAGTGCAGCGCGCAGGCGCGTCATCTCGCCTTCGCTCGCTTTCGGATAGTGCTCGTAGATGTACTCGGCAACAATCAGGTTGAGCAAGGCGTCGCCGAGAAACTCCAGCCGCTCGTTGTTGGGTCTGCCCGCGCTGCGATGTGTAAGCGCCTGTTCGAGCAGGGCGGCATCGGCAAACCGGTGACCGAGCGGATCGCTGCTACTCGTCATCCGCGCCCGACAGGCTGACCGCCTTGTCGAATGTGGCAAGCAGTTCAATGTTGTGAATGAACGGCACGCGACGCTCGTAGCGGATACGCAGCGTGGACGCGGCTCCCTGCCGGGTGACAGTGATCGATTCGGGTGGGATTGCGCCACTCTCGATGTATTGGGTATCGAACTTGAACATGAGTGAGCGCCTGACTTGCTCTGCAGACATGTTGCGTGAATTCGGTTCCGCACGCACCAGTTCCATCGCCTTGACGACGCCCATGTATTCCACATACATCGGGATCAGGCGCATGGCCATGTAGGCGAAGAAACCGACCACCACCAGCATGACCAGAAACCCGATCAGGGTGATTCCGCTTGCACGCTTCCGAATCGACATGATGTTGACCTCCCCGCTAGTTGATGACGGTTCCGATACGACGGAAATCAATGGAATTGTCCCAGTTCATCCAGATAACGATCGCCTTGCCGACCAGGTTGGCTTCCGGCACGAAGCCCCAGTATCGACTATCCGCGCTGCCATCGCGATTGTCACCCATCACGAAATAGCTTGCCTCGGGTACACGCCAGGTTCCCTCAAGCCCGGCATTGCGCGGCATCGTCATCATGCGATGGCTGGTTTCCGAAAGCATCTCGTCCTTGACCTGGGCGCCATCTAGGTTGCGCCCGGCTTCGGCGGGTCCGATGTACGGACCGACGTAGGTTTGCGCAATCTCGATGCCATTGACCAGGATCACCTTGTTCCGATAGGTGACCTCGTCGCCCGGTAGGCCGATCACGCGCTTGATGTAGTCCTGCTTCGGCACCGGCGAGAGGGGCTCGTAGCACGGGCTGCCGCTGCGCACGGGAACACCCTCGCGGTCGCACTGGTAGCCCGGATAACGGAACACGATGACATCGCCACGCCTGGGCTCGCCAAGATCGACAATGCGGTTGTTCAGTACCGGCAGACGCAGGCCGTACGAGAACTTGTTGACCAGGATGAAGTCGCCGACCAGCAAGGTCGGCATCATCGATCCGGATGGAATCTTGAACGGCTCGGCGATAAAGGAACGGAACACCAGGATCAGCACGAGTACCGGGAAAAACGAGCGCGCGTACTCGGTGATCACCGGCTCGCGGAGGGCTTCCTGCATGCGCGCCTTGCGTTCCGCGTCCGACAATGCAGCGATCTGCTCGATGCTGACAGCGCGCCGGTTGCGTGCCGGCGCAAAGGCGAGCTTGTCGATCAGCCAGATCACGCCGGTCAAGGCGGTGAGCACCACCAGAATCAGGGCCAGGTCGAAATTCATTCATGCTCCTCTAACGGGATGCCCAAAGGCCGGCCCGACACGTCTACTTGTTTTCAGATTGCAGGACCGCCAGAAATGCCTCCTGCGGGATATCAACGCGCCCGACCTGCTTCATGCGCTTCTTGCCTTCCTTCTGCTTCTCGAGCAGCTTGCGCTTGCGCGAAACATCGCCGCCATAGCACTTCGCCAGGACGTTCTTGCGCAATGCCTTTACGGTCGAGCGCGCGATGATCTGCGCACCGATGGCACCCTGGATCGCGACATCGAACTGCTGTCGAGGGATCAGATCCTTCATGCGCTCGACCAGCTCGCGACCACGGCGGTCGGCTGCGGACCGGTGCAGGATCAGGCTCAGGGCATCGACGCGCTCGCCATTGATCAGTACGTCCAGACGCACGAGCGGCGCGATCTGGAATCGATCGAAATGGTAATCCATCGACGCATAGCCACGTGAGACGGATTTCAACTTGTCGAAGAAATCGAGTACCACTTCGGCCAGCGGCAGCTCGTAGCTGATCTGAACCTGGTTCGCCATGTAATTGATCGAACGCTGCACACCGCGTTTTTCCTCGCACAGCTTTATGACGTTGCCGATGTGTTCTGGCGGAGTGAGGATGTTCGCCACGATGATCGGCTCGCGGATTTCCTCGATCGTCTGGCTGGCAGGCAGCTTCGCCGGGTTGTCCAGCGAGATGATGTTGCCGTTGGTTTGCAGGACTTCGTAGATGACCGTAGGCGCGGTACTGATCAGATCGAGATCGTACTCCCGCTCAAGGCGCTCCTGGATGATGTCCATGTGCAGGAGGCCGAGAAAGCCGCAACGGAAACCGAACCCCATCGCTTCCGAGCTTTCGGGCTCGAAATGCAGTGCCGCGTCGTTGAGCTTGAGCTTGTCGAGCGCTTCGCGGAGCGATGGATAGTCTTCGGCGTTGACAGGGAACAGTCCTGCGAACACGCGCGGCTGCACCTTCTGGAATCCGGGCAACGGTGCCGCGGCAGGATCGGCGTTGAGAGTCAGCGTGTCGCCGACTGGCGCGCCGTGGACTTCCTTGATCGAGGCCGTCACCCAGCCTACTTCTCCGCCGCCAAGGCTGGATTTGACGAGACGCTTGGGAGTGAAGACGCCGACCTGGTCGACCTCGTGCCAACGACCCGTCGACATGACCAGGATCTTGTCCTTCGGCTTGATTTCACCCTGCATGACGCGAACCAGGGAAACCACGCCGAGATAGTTGTCGAACCAGGAATCGATGATCAGCGCCTGCAGCTTGTCGGTATCGCGCGGCCGCGGCGGCGGAATGCGCTCGACAATGGCCTCGAGGACTTCGACCACGTTGAGCCCCGTCTTGGCGCTGATGGCGACGGCGTCGTCGGCCTCGATACCGATGACGGCTTCGATTTCTTCCTTCGAGCGCTCGATGTCGGCGGTCGGCAAATCGATCTTGTTGAGGACCGGGATAACAGTCAGGCCCTGCTCCACGGCGGTATAGCAGTTGGCCACGGACTGTGCCTCGACGCCTTGCGCCGCGTCGACGACCAGCAGCGCTCCCTCGCAGGCCGCCAGCGAGCGGCTGACTTCGTAGGAGAAGTCGACGTGCCCGGGAGTGTCGATGAAGTTCAGCTGGTAGGTCTTGCCATTGCGCGCGGTATACGGAAGCGACACGCTCTGCGCCTTGATCGTGATGCCGCGCTCACGTTCGATCGGGTTCGAGTCGAGCACCTGCGCGGACATCTCGCGCTCCTGCAAACCCCCGCACAGCTGGATGATGCGATCGGCAAGCGTCGACTTGCCATGATCGACATGGGCGATTATCGAAAAATTTCGGATATGGTCCATCAGGATAGCCGTCGTGTGCCTTCCGGGGGTCGGCACAAAACGGCGATTATCGCAGATTGCGGCGCACTTCGCTGCGCCGCAACAGCTCCGGGCCACCGGTCCGATGCCAACTCTGCAACGCCGGGCAGAGTTCGGCCTGATGCCTACTCGTTGTCGGCCTTGGGCACGGTCAGGGCGACAAACGAGGTCGTGTCATTCCGGCGGATCAGCAGCATGACCGAATCGTCTGGCTTGAGCTCCTTGACCGCAGCATTGAATTCCGCCCCGGACTTGACCGACTTGCGTCCGACCATGAGGACGACATCACCCGGCTGCAACGCGGCGCGGCGAGCCGCATCTCCGGAAATACGCGTGATCACGACGCCCTCGGACTTCAATCCAAGTTGCTGCCTCTGATCCGCCGTCAGATCCTCGACGACGATACCGAGCTGGTTGCCGGCCGCGGCCTTTGGCGCTGCCGAGGCAACCGGATCCTGATCCTGTGGCAGTTCGCCGACGGTAACCGGGAGTTTGAGGGTCTTGCCATTGCGGAATACTTCCAGTTCGGCCTTGGTGCCCGGGGGAGTCATGCCGACAATCGGGGGCAGGTCCGACGATCCGACGATTTCGGTGCCGTCGAACGAAAGAATCACATCGCCGATCTTCACCCCGGACTTCTCAGCAGCCCCGCCCGCAGAAACATTGTTGACCAGGGCGCCGCCACTGCGCGGCAAGCCCAGCGCCTTCGCCGAGGCACGATCGACGTTCTGGATCTGGATGCCGATCATGCCGCGCGAGACATGGCCTTTGTCCTTGAGCTGGCCCATCGTGTTCATCGCTACCGAAATCGGTATCGCAAACGACACACCCATGTACCCGCCAGTGTTCGAGAAAATCTGCGAATTGATGCCAACTACCTGACCGCCGAGATTGAACAGCGGACCACCCGAATTGCCCGGATTGATCGGCACATCGGTCTGGATGAAGGGGACGTATTGCTGGCTGCGGTCATAACCGCGACCGACTGCACTGACGATGCCATGCGTGACGGTGTGATCCATTCCGAAAGGCGAGCCGATCGCAACGACCCATTGGCCAGGCTTGAGCTGGGTCGAGTCACCGATGCTGACCACGGGCAATCCGGAAGCCTCGATTTTCAGCAGCGCGATATCGGTCTGCTCATCGGTGCCAATGACCTTGGCATCGAGCTCGCGACGATCCGACAGTCGCACGGTCACAAGGTCAGCACCATCAACGACATGATTGTTGGTCAGGATATAGCCGTCCGCCGAGACAATGAATCCGGATCCGGCCGATCGACGTTCGCCGCCTGGCTGCTGGCCGCGCGGAATCGGTCCAAAGAAACGCCGGAAGATATCGGGCACCTCCTGATCTTCGTCGGACCCCTGGATCTGCGCGTGCGGATCCGCCTTTCCACTGGACGAGGCCTGAACGTTGACGATCGCCGGCGCGTTCTTTTCGACCAGGCCCGTGAAGTCCGGCAGTTCGGCCGCACCCACGTTGCCGATGATCAATGAAATCGAGCAGACGATCGTCAAACCGATGGCGAAATACTTGCCTGATGGTGCTCTCATTGGGGGTTTCCTCGTTGCAATTGCATCAATGAAGGGATCCGCTGCGCGATCGAATTGGCTGAAAAGCGGTAGGTTGGATGTTCCGGTTGCTCCAAAGTTCCCATCGATCGCCACCTTGCAACAGAGCCTATCGGCTTTCTGCGCGAGGCTGCGTATTCCTGCCGATCGATCGTGCCATTGCGGTTACGGTCGCGACAGGAACATCACCGAGCACGGTGTAGCGCAGGTCCCCTTCCGTATAGGTATAGATGTTCAATGTGCCGCGACCCGCCATCGTGGTCATGTCGGCAGCGTTTTCATTGCGCGGTTCGATGTAGATCGAGACACTCGCCAGGCCATCCGAATAGACCAGATGCTCGGTCGGCTTTTCCGCCAGGCCCGAGCGCCGCGCGGAGACCAGCGCGAAGCCGGTGGGCGGCTTGTTGACCCGCCATTCCGATGCACCTCGAAGCTCGGCTTCGTCGGAAGCTGCCGCCGCGGTTGTCTTCAACTCGCGTTGACCCGGCACCAGCTCCGTCTCGTCGGGAAGCTTGCCGATTTCCAGCGAAACGAACATGAACTGCTCGAGCACGCGCTTCTCGCTGTCGAGCACCGTCGAGCGAAGCAGAAGCCGGGTGCCCTGATCCAGCCAGAGGCGATAGCCATAGCGGAACGCATCGCGCGGCGTGACGTCGACGATGTCGGCAAGGTACCCGGCAACACGATCACTTCCGGAAATACTGACGTCGTACTGATCACCCAGCGGGCGGCTGCTGGCATCAGGAACAAGAGGCAACAAGCCACGGCCTGATCCGTTGACATACACCGTTGCCGAACCGTCCGGCTGGATACAGGTGACGTTGCGCCCGTTGCGTATGACTTCGCTGCGAGGTCCGTTCAGACTGATCAACCGTTCGCGCTCGACGGCCCCGCCGGCGTGAAAAACGCGAAGCGTGTCAACCCGGCCCGCGTGCTGGTAGGCAAACGAACCCTGGTAGTCCAACGAACGGATTGCTGCGGACATCTGGTTCAACATCGCACGCGCATCCGCTGACTCGGCGCAAACCGGACCCGCCAGCGCGAAGACCATCGACAAGACGATCCTGGTTGCAAACCCTTTCAAGTCAATTCCAGCCGCGAAGCGGGATTCCGGTCCCGGGAGTCGCATCGGGCCTCAGCGTTGCTCCGACGAAACGTCCGCCTTGATCTCGGCAGATTGCTGCTGGGATGGAACAATGAGCAGCACATACGGCATCAATCCCGACTGTCCGGAGCTGCCGGCCGCATCGTAGTGGCGGACCAGATAGGACTGCAGACGCGGGTCGATGGGCGTGTTCTGGGACGCAAAACCCGACGTGGCCGCGGACGCGGGCTGGACATCAAGTGCCGGCGAAATCATCGGCGGACGGAATTCGGCCGGCTTGGGCTGCGCGAGCGTCGACACCGCAGGCGATGGCTTGGACGAAGCGAGTGTCGCATCGCCCGGACTCGACATATCTCCGCGAGGGCCGCTGAAGACAAGCGCCATCACCGCCACCGAGGCGGCGATGGCGCCACCGGATGCCCAACGCAACCACGATCCCTGGCGGACGGCCTGAGGCAGTGCTTCCATCTCGATGCGGGCAAGCACGCCATTGGCGAAGTCATTGCCGACGATCAGGAGTTCCTGGCGGCGCAGGATCTGGCGCGCCGCGTGGAAGTTCGACCAGCAGGGCGCGAGCGTCTGGTCATGCGCGACATTTCGCAGCAAAAACATCGTCTCCTCACGGGACAGTTCGCCATCCATGAGGGCAGACAGGTGTTCGCGGGCTTGCTGGCTCATATGCCTCAATCCTCGTTTTCCGACAGCAGCGGTCTCAATTTCTCGTCAATCGCTTCGCGTGCGCGGAAGATCCGTGAACGCACGGTGCCGATCGGGCAATTCATCGCCTCGGCAATTTCCTCGTAGCTGAGACCGTCAACTTCCCTGAGGGTGATTGCAGTGCGCAGCTCTTCCGGCAGGTCTTCGACCGTGCCGAATACAGTTCGTTCAATTTCCTGCCGCAACAATTCACGCTCCGGTGTCGCCCGGTCACGCAACTGCGACGCGCCATCGAGCAGCACGGCGTCCTCGATCGCGATGTCACCGATCGGAGGCCTGCGTCCTTTCGAGACCAGGTGGTTTTTCGCCGTATTGATCGCAATCTTGTAGATCCAGGTATAGAACGCACTGTCACCACGGAATGCACCGATCGCTCGATAGGCACGAATGAACGCCTCCTGGGCGACATCCTGGGCCTCGCTCCAATCCGACACATAGCGGGTCACCACACTGACGATCTTGTGCTGATACTTGCGCACCAGCAGATCGAACGCGCGTTTGTCCCCTTTCTGGACGCGCTCGACGAGCGCCTGATCCAATTCGCTTTCGCCCATGCGGGCAGGTCTCCTTGCCGGCGATCAGGTCGAGGCACTCTGCCCTAGACCTGATCAGCGGGAAATAGTTTCAACGAACCCCGTTGCGCCGCCTTCCCGCCCGTGGCATGCGCCTGGTCGACTGTACACTTGGCGGTCCGATATGCGGCCGGTGTGCAGCCGACTCAATCCCGCCCGCTTGTAGCCCTGAGATCCTCGTGCAGACGCTCGCGTTCGGCCAACAGGCTTTCAAAGCTGGCGGCCGGCAATGGACGGCAGAACAGATATCCCTGCAGCACCTCGCAGCCCAGATTGCGCAGGAAATCGAGATGCGCCTCGATTTCCACGCCTTCGGCCACGACCGAGCGATTGAGATTATGGGCCATGCCGATGGTCGCCTGCACGATCGCCTCGTCGTCGGGGTCCAGGCCGATGTTGCGCACGAACGCCTGATCGATCTTGATGCGATCAGCCGGGAAGCGCTTGATGTAGTCCAGTGACGACTGCCCCGTGCCGAAATCGTCTATCGAGATCTGGCATCCCAGTTCGCGCAGCGCCTGCAGGGTCTCAAGCAGGTTCGGGATCGACTTGACGCTGATGCTTTCGGTGACCTCGAGGTCGAGCAGATGGGCCGGCACGCCGGTTTCCTCAAGCACCGAGGCTACGAGCCCGACCAGATTCGGCTGCCTGAACTGCAGCGGAGAGAGATTCACGCTGATCCGCAGCGGCAACGAGAAACGCAATTGCCAGCGACGTGCATCCAGGCAGGCCGCGCGCAGGACCCACTCGCCGATCGGGATGATCAATCCGGTTTCCTCGGCGAGCGGGATGAAGAAGCCCGGACTGATCATGCCGAGTTCCGGATGCTCCCAGCGGATCAAGGCTTCCATGCCGACGATGTCCTCGGTCGTCGTATCGACCTGCGGCTGGTAGAACACGCGCAGTTCGCCATTGCGCTCGGCCTGGCGCAGCTTCGCTTCGAGGGCGAGACGTTGCTGGTGCGACTCCTCCGGAACGGCAACATAGGTCTGGTAGTTGTTGCGTCCCATGCCCTTGGCCGTGTACATCGCGACGTCGGCATGCTTGAGCAGGCGCTCGGCCACCGTCGCATCGTCCGGATAGAAGCTCATGCCCAGGCTTGCCGTGATCTGGATTTCGAGCCCGTCGGGCAGGGTCAAGGGAGCTTCCATCACACGCACGATCTTTTCCGCGATGCGCATGACGTCGTCGCGCTGGACGATATGGCGCAGGATCATGGTGAACTCGTCGCCGGCGTAGCGCGCCACTGAGTCGGATGCACGCACACACATGCGCAGGCGCCGCGCGACAGCCACGAGGACGTGGTCGCCGACGCTGTGCCCGAGCGAATCGTTGATGTTCTTGAAACGGTCGAGATCGACGAAAAGGACGGCGAACATCTCGCCGGTCCGGTGTGCTTCCTGGATGACCGATTCGAGGCGATCATTGAAAAGCAATCGATTCGGCAGGCCGGTCAGGGAGTCCTGCAAGCCGCGCACCCTGCCCTGTTCACGGGCCCTGCGGACCTCGAGTTCGAGCGCAAGGCGATGCGCAACCGCACGCAGGCCTTCGATGACCGGAGACTGCGCAAGGACAGGATCGCGCCGGGCGACGATCAATGCGCCAAGGGCGACCTTGCGTTCGTCGCACAAGGGCAGTCCGATCAGGCACTCGAAACGACGGTCGCGGACAAATCCGTTGTCGGGGCTCAATCGCCAGGCGTCGGCCAGCTGCACGACTTCGTCACCGTCAAGGACATGCTTGAGGGTCGACTGGCGCAACGGGTCCGGCGTGTCGTCGGACGGGCTGTGGCGATGGTAGATGACGAGCGGCTGGATCTCCCCGGCCTGATCGAGTCGCAACGAGACCACAGCGACAAAATCCAGCGCCAGCCAGTCGACCAGATTGCGCACGGCGGCATTGACGCCCTCGTCACCCCCTCCGGCCTGGGCGATCGTCGAAATGACCTCGAGGGCCTGTTCATAGCGACCGAGCTCGCCGAGCTCGCGGAACGTGTAGAAATGGCAGACGCGACCGTCCTGCACGGCCAGTTGGACATGTACATCCACCCGATAGCTGCTTCCGTCGGCGCGCGGTTTCTGTGCGCGATACTGGATGCTGCCTTCACGCACGAGCCTGAGGTTCAGCTCGGAGCGCTGCTCGGGACTGAGCGCCGCGTCATAGTTGTCGATCCTGCCGCCGAGCAATTGGGTTCGCGAGTATCCGCTGCGCTGCACGAAGGTCGGGTTGACCTCAAGCAGGCGCCCGTTCTTCGCGTCGACCAGGGCCAATTCGTCGACACTGCCATCAAAGGCATATTGATAGCGCGCATCGGATGATTCCGCCGCTTGAGGCGGAAGACCACCCTTGCGTCTGGCACCGAGCTGGACATGAATGCGTGCCAGCGCTTCGGCCGGATTGATCGGGCTCGCGATCCACTCGACGACTCCCGGCGGTAGATCTTGCCCTCTCCAGTCCCGATCACCTGGCGATGAAGCGAGAATGCCGATCACCGGCACCGGCTTCTGTGGGCGATATTGCTGCAGCTCGTTGCAGAACGCGACGGCATCCTCGGCCTTGCCGATGAACTCGAGCAGGATCAGGTCGATCTGCGGATCCTGGGCCAGGAAGGTACGCGCCTGACCGATATCCTTCGCCGTGTAGATCGCATCGAATTCCTGCGCGTCGAGCGCATCAAACAGGTACCGGCGGTCATCGCGATCGGTCGCGACAATGAGAACCGCCCCGTTGTCCGTCTCCATCGTCATCAGCGCACCCAACGACCGTCACGCAAGCGCGGCAGCGAGGATGACACGGAGCCCGGGGTCATCCGTTCGACCAGACTGTCGATCTCCTCGGGAAATTCGAGTTTCTGGGCCAGAAAGACGATCTTGCGCTGGTTGCCCGCCCGAATCCGGGCGAAACGTCGCAACAACGCCGTATTCGGAGGCTTGATCTGGTCGTCGAAATCAACCAGCAGGTAGACGCCGAACTGCATGCTCTGCAGGATGAAGCGCAAGGCGTCGTTGAAGCGCTTCGATCCGGGCACCCGCAATTCGCTCTGCCGCAAGGCGGCGATGCCGTTCTGAGGATCCCACAGGTAGACCGACTGTCCGCTGCGCATGGCCAGTTGGCGGAACTGTTCGAGCGCATCCTCGATATGTGCGGTCTCGATGCCGATCAGGTTGCCCTCGGCATTGAGGATCTGGTCGAACAGCCTAGGCGTGACCAGTACGGAAGTTGATTCCAGCATCGTGTTGACCAGCGCCCCCAAGCGTTCAACAGTAGACCGAACCGCGCACATTGACCAGAGCCCACCTTGCCCGGATCATGGCCGCCCAATTCAGCGAGGATGATGCCATGTTCGAAGGACTCCGTTTCCAGCACTGGAGCAGCGAACAGGACGCCGACCGCATCGTCGTGTTGACGCTTGATCGCGCAGGCAGTTCGGTCAATACGTTCGCGCGTGAAGTACTCGATGAACTGAACGAGATCGTCGAGCGGCTTTCGTTTGAACTGCCGCGGGGCGTGGTCATTCGCTCCGGCAAGCCCGCCGGCTTCATCGCCGGGGCGGACATCCGCGAGTTCGAGAGCTACGAGAAATCGGGAGCAGTGCTTGATGCCATCAGCCATGGCCAGCGCGTCCTGCAGAATCTTGCGCGCCTGCGTTGCCCGACGGTCGCGGCGATCCATGGGCATTGCATGGGCGGTGGTACCGAACTGGCACTGGCCTGCCGTTTCCGCGTGGCGAGCCGTGATCCGTCGACCCGCATCGGCCTGCCGGAGGTCAAACTCGGCATCTTCCCGGGCTGGGGAGGCAGCGCCCGCCTGCCCTACCTGATCGGCGCTCCGGCGGCACTGGAACTGATGCTCAGCGGTCGCGCAGCTTCGGCGGAAAACGCGCATGCGCTCGGCCTCGTTGACGCCGTTACCTCGCCCGAGATGCTGGTTGAAAGAGCAAGGGAGATCATTCGTCGCCCGCCGACCCGCCCGTTGCAGCAACGTTTGCGGGCCTGGGCCACGAACACCTGGCCCGCGCGGCAGATCCTCGCCCCGATGGTACGCAAGCAGACCGCGGCCAAGGCCCGGCCCGATCACTATCCTGCTCCGTTTGCCCTGATTGATACCTGGCGTCGAGGCGGCGGTCTTCCGCAACGCTTGAAGAACGAGGCGCGAGCGGTCGCCCGGCTGGCCCAGACCTCGACGGCGCGAAACCTGATCCGGGTGTTTTTCCTGCAGGAACAACTCAAGGCACTCGGCGCGGGGGTCGAGCACGGCATCCGCAACGTCCACGTCATCGGCGCCGGAGTCATGGGCGGAGACATTGCAGCGTGGTCAGCCTTGCGCGGATTCAAGGTCACCTTGCAGGACCGCGAGCAGAAATACATCGATCCGGCGCTGAAACGCGCACGTGAACTGTTTGAAAAGCGCCTGAAGACGTCGGAACGCATCGATCCGGCCCTGGCCCGACTCAAGGCCGACGTCGAGGGCAAGGGTGTCGCCGAAGCCGACCTGGTCATCGAGGCGATCTTCGAGAACGCCGAAGCAAAGGAAGCCCTGTACCGCAAGGCCGAACCCGACATGAAAGCCGATGCACTGCTCGCATCGAACACGTCGAGCATTCCACTCGACGAGTTGCGCCAGGCCGTTGCCAACCCGGTGCGATTCCTCGGATTGCACTACTTCAACCCGGTCGCCCTGATGCCGCTGGTCGAGATCGTCCGCCAGGACAAGCTCGACCCGGCCATCGAGAAACGGGCCTTCGCTTTCTGCAAGGCGATCGACAAGCTGCCTGTTCCGGTCAAGGGCACGCCGGGCTTTCTCGTCAACCGCATCCTCATGCCCTACATGCTCGAGGCGGTGCGCCTCTACGGTGAAGGCGTACCGGGACCGGTGCTCGACAGGGCCGCGAAGAAATTCGGCATGCCGATGGGGCCGATCGAACTCGCCGACACGGTGGGACTCGATGTCGCCGCCTCGGTCGGAAAGGAGCTTTCGGGATTCCTCAATCTCGAGATTCCGAAAGGCATGGAATCCCTGCTCGAATCCGGCAAGCGCGGCAAGAAGGACGGCGAAGGATTCTACAAATGGGAGAACGGCAAGGCGATCAAGCCCGAAGTCGATCCGGGCTATTCGGCGCCCGCCGATATCGAGGATCGCATGATCCTGCCGATGCTCAACGAGGCTGTGGCCTGCGTCCATGATGGCGTCGTCGAGAGCGCCGACCTCTGCGATGCAGGAGTCATTTTCGGGACCGGGTTTGCACCGTTCCGCGGAGGTCCGATCCAGCATATCCGCGACACCGGAGCCGACCTGCTCAAACAGCGCCTGCACGAACTTGCGCTGCGCCATGGACCGCGCTTCACGCCGCGTGAAGGATGGGAAAATCCTGCACTGGGGAACACGCAAGACTGACCGGCAACGCTTGCCTCAGCGCTGGCCGCTCGCTATCAGGGCTTCGTGAACACGCAGTTGCGTGCAAGCCGCGCCGAGTAGCGGGGTGTCGACGCCAAGCGCGGTCGCGCGCGCAAGCATGTCACCGAGGACATGCTCCACTTCGGTCCGCTGTCGCTTTTCGACGTCGCGCAGCATCGATGCCTTGAG
>Ga0116157_10000218_pt1 | contig 64667 bp, 62 predicted proteins | sample AD_UKC048_MetaG_FD_89882 | JGI IMG/M metagenome (GOLD analysis project Ga0116157, IMG submission 89882) | Active sludge microbial communities of municipal wastewater-treating anaerobic digesters from USA - AD_UKC048_MetaG | ecosystem: Engineered > Bioreactor > Anaerobic > Digestate | place: USA... | reverse complement strand
TATTGATTATTATAACAACGATAGAATAAAGGCTAACTTAAAAGGAATGAGCCCTGTAAAATACAGAACCCATTCCATTATAAATTAATATTAATCCGTCCAACTTTTTGGGGTCACTTCAAAATGGGGCTTTTTTCATGCATTTTCTTGGAGTAACTATTTTCCCAAAACTCTCACAAATGCCTTATCGTAACCAAGGCTTGCCAATTTGCCTAAATCTTCCTGAGCCTCCTCTGGCGATGAATATTTACCCACACAATATCTGTATAGACCATCGTTACCTTTGTAAACCATTAAATCAGCAATGCTCTCAAACTGACTGAGTCTTTTGGGATTTGAAAGTGCAACTATTTGGATGGTATATCCTGGATGCTCTCTATTAATTCTAACATAGGCGTTGCTTATACCCTTTGCTTTTAGGCTTGCAAGTATGGCTTCGGATTCTTGAGCAGTTTTAGTATTTCCCACACTGTATCGGTAGTATCCATCGGGCGATATAGTTATACTGACACTATCAATTTTATTGATATAATTGATGTCTAGTGGTTGCTTAACGGCAATAAGCTGTACTGAATAACTAAGTGGAACTGTTGATGAGACTGAAGTTGACCTTTTGAAGTCCATTACAGGTAATGGCTTGGCTGTTGGCTTTGGCTTTTCTGGTTTAGTTTTTTCAACTTCAGGTTTAGGCTTTTCAACCTCTCTCTTTTTTATTTCTTTTTTTATAGGTGTTACAACAGGCTCTTCCTTCTTAGGTTCTGCTTTTACAGGTTCAACAACAGGGATAACCACTGGCTTGATATCCTCCTTAATTGCTTCTTGTGGTTTTTGAACTTCAGCTAAAAGAACAGGAGGTTCTTCTATTTTTACTCCATTTAAAACAACGCTGACTAGGAATTCTTCTTTAGATGGATTATTGGGTATTTCAACAATGTTGTCTGCGGACTGAAACCCTTCACCATTAACTGATATATTATACTTGCCAGGCATAATTTTCTGGGTGTACTGATTAATACCTTTGGCATTTTTATTATCGATAATCTTGTTTGTGCCAAGGTTTGTTAACGTGAAAGTGTAATTTTTATCTGTAGGAGCATTTTCGGCAAGCATTATGTTGATTTTTAAATCAACATAAGGAATTACTTCAATCGAATGAATATCCATACCACCGATTCCATCGGGGTTAAAGAACGAATAATAGCCGGTATTTAGACTTGTTGGCTGAAAAAACACATTGTTATCAGGTGTATTTAAGGGGTATCCTAAGTTCTTAACATCACTGCTGCTTTCAAGATTTACGTAAAAAATATCATACCCTCCAATGCTGTTATGACCTTCGGAACTAAAGAATAGGTATTTTTCGTCTGGTGTTAGGAATGGTGACTCCTCGTTTAATGGTGTATTGATGTTGGGACCTAAATTAACAGGGTCGCTCCAGCTATCTCCTACAATTGTGGTTTTGTATATATCGTATCCACCAAATCCGCCTTTTCTATCGCTAGTAAAAAAAACTGTATTGCCATCCTTTGTAACAAAAACGTGACCTTCGTTATACTTTGAGTTTATCGGTTTGGCTGCTTTAACCGGTTTAGACCACTTGTTTTTTTGCAAGAAACTAACAACAATCTCAGAGTTATCGGGGTCTTCTTCTATTAGATATAATTCTTGGCCTTCATAAGATAGGCAGGATGTTTTTAAAAATTTGCTGTCAATGTTTCTCGAAATATCTACAGGCTTAGTCCAAGTGTCATTTTCTTGCTTTGAGACGAATATTTTATTGCCAGTAGGGGTTTTAGTGGTATAAGCCAATGTTTTTCCATCGCCCGATATAACTGCATTGAAGTTGGATTGGTCTGTGTTTATCAATTCTCCAAGGTTTTTAAGATTCAAACCAATAGGAGCATTGATGAAACTTTTTGCGTTCGCGCAACTTTTTAGATGTTGGTCAATCAGTTGATTTACTTCAACATCTTTGGGCTTAACGTATTTCTTATATTCAGTGAAAACTTCAGATGCTTTATCGAAGTTGAGTTCAAGCATATAAGCAACACCTAAACTATAAAGAACCTCTGGTGGTGAATTGGATTCTTTAAGCGACTTTCCATCGTATTTATCCGATACTTTTTGTGCGGCCTCCTCAAGGTAGTATAAAGCCTCTTTTTTCTTATCATCTGTTTTCAGGTAACAGTAACCAGCTTTGAACATTAAATTGGCACTTTCGGGAAATTTTTTTAGGGCTTTTAGGTAGGTTTCCGCTGCTTTAGTGAAATCGCCATCCATCATATAGTATTCTGCGTCCATTTCAAGCGTATAGATAGTATTCCAATCCTGCGAACGCGAATTTAAAGCGATGCCAAGAGTAAGAATTAAAAGGGATAAAGTCTTATTAATTCGCATAGTTTTTAGCTTTGTGTGCAACCCCTTAATTATTACGTAAATATTATAAAAAAGTTGATTAATGTCAATAGATTCGACGATTAATTGCATAAACCTTTTGATAAATACCAATTTCATTGGTGTTAACAGATGTATTTGTTTTACCAATCTGGTATTTACAACAACTAAATGGGTATAAAGTTTAGTTCTCCCTATTTTAAAGGAATTGAAGATTTACCTCTTTAAGGAATTTTTCTTGAAGTACATGCGCAATGCGCTTAACCACTGTACGCCTAATTTCTAGTTCTACCGGCAGGTTAGGGTCTTGGTGTGCAATGTTAATGCAGGTGCCGATTACAAAGTCAATACTGTCGCTTTCTAAAATTAACTTTACGAGTTGGTCGGCAGGGCCATTGCCTATCGATGAGGTTTCGTTGAAACTGTCGAGTATGTTATTTACTTTACTTAGTGTTAGTATGCCTTCAGTTACCAAATCGGCGCCATCCATTTGGCTGGTTGGTGGTAAATCGGGGTCAACAAAGTCAAAATTATCTTTTACCTCCCTTTTAAGTTCGCGAGCAATAATATCTACAGTTGTTGCTCCGCAGATTACTTTTTTACCATCGAAATTATTGAAAATTGATGCCAGTTTAGCATCGTTTTCCTGCTCGAATGGAGGCCCTGTGCAAATTAGGAGTTTACGAGGATTGCGGAAGTAAATGGTTGCACAGCTAGTATCATCTTTTGGATGATAATCGTCGTTAACATAGGCCATATTAACAACCTTGGTGCTTAGTTTTCTGGCCGAAATATCGTGTTCGTTCTTTACAATACGAGCAACAAACTCTCGTGCTTCGTTACTCCAACCAAACGGTAAATCGGGTGAGCCTAAACCTGATTGGGCTACGCCATCGCTCCAAATAACGATTCTATCCTCAATTTGAGGTGTGAAGCGGCAGTACTTTAGTTCCTTGCCAGCGTTTTTATCGCTATTTAGGATTATGCATTGCCATTCGGGTTGATATACCTCCGTACTTCGCATTATAAAACACTCCGGATTATCGTATTCAAGTATTCGGGTTTCGCCATTATGCTCAATATCAATAATAGTGAATGTGGAATAGCTCATTTGGCGTTCGGAGCAAACGGGTAGAGTATTCATTATTATCTCCGCGATGGTATTTATATCCTTGTGCTCCTTGGTAAAGTTAAACGCCATTGTTGATGTGAGCGTTGCCAGTACATTGGCTTTAACTCCGTGCCCCATACCATCGGAAAGAACAACAATAGTTCGTTCCTCGTCCTGAATACGTTTAGAGTAAAAAACATCACCGCAGATACGCTCACCGTCGTGATTTTTTTGCTGGCAGTTTACCTCTATGAAAAACTTTTGCGACATAGTTACTCTTATTCAGGGATGCTATTCTTCTTTTTTGTTTGATATGCCTTTACGAGCATTGCTTTCCTTGTAGGTTTCAATAATTGAGTGTAGCATTTGCTCGGTTTCCGATGCTCCTTCGCCAAGCAAGAATCCAATTTTCTGAACCATTGCAAGGTTTTTATCAATAACATCGGTAATTCGTTTCATAACTTCCTCTTTTTGAACCTCAGGTGCGTACATATCGCGTATTACTGCACCAACAATACTGTTCGGTTTTATTGTAAATACCGATAGGTTGAGCAGGTTCTCTTTGTAGTGTATATCGCGGTTTAAAATATCGGTATTGTTCTGGAGAACGTAAGAGAATAAGTTGTGAATGTTATAGGGGATAAGGCTTTTTAAGTCAGCTCCAATTAGACCAGGAATAATATCATTGATTTCAAGAGCATCGTCACCTAAAAGGTCTATAAAGCTTTGGTTGCTTTGCAGAATTTTCATCTTTTTATCAATAATCACCACAGCCGAAGGTAGTTTCTTGAGCATTGTGGTAATAGTCTCGGAGGCTTCATGAGCTGCATCTTGCTCAACTCGTGCCTTTTTCTCCGATTCTCTAAGTGCCTCTTGGGTTTTAGCCAACTTTTCATTAGTTGCCCTGAGGGTTTTAATGTATTCCTGACGATTTTTAAGTGAAAAGTTTAAACACATATCGGTATGCGCCAGCCCCGATGCAACAGCTGCTGCAAACTCTCTGCACGATGAATACCCACAGGCTTCACAACCAGAATCTTTTCCCATTAACTCCTTGTCGATAGCCTTTAAAACTTCTTCAACCTTTTGCTCTGATGGCGGTGGAAGGCGTTGGTCGTCGATAGTGAATGTTCTGGAGTAATCGTTTTTCGTATTCTTGGCAATATTCTTTTCCCACTTATCGCGGTCGAAGGTTTTTAAACGTTTATTGGCGTAATTTACCACCATTGTTCGGCGAATAAACTTTTTGCCTCCCTTTGATGTTCCAGGCCCCATTAAGCATCCTTCGCAGTAGAATAGGTTAAAGTGACGGTTAATTAGTTCAATGCTACTTTCGAACTGCTCCAATGCTTCCAGAGTGTTATCTGGACCGTTTGAACTGATTATATTTCCTGAAAGCAAACTTTGGTTTATGTCCACTGCTTGCAGAATACCGCTTCCGATTGGGAATAATGAGCCTTTGTAGCCGATAGGTTCATCAAATTCAGCATACTCAAAATTACTTTCCTTGATGTTGAACTCGTCGAATAGTTCACGAAGTTCAACAAAGGTCAAGTTTTCGTCAATCAGACTTTCGCCTTTGTAGAGTTTAGCCTCTTCTTTACTCTGAATGCAAGGGCCAATAAGAACAACTTTAGTATCGGCACCGTACTCCTTATGAACTGCTTGTGCTGTGGCGATTATTGGGGAGATGATTGGTGCAAGGTTTTGCACTAAATCGGGGTGGTACTTCTCAACCATCGATACTACTACAGGGCATACACTTGTAATAAAGTACTTTCCTTTAAAATCTTCGAAAAGTTTTTTGTACTCCTGCGCAACTAAATCAACACCAAAAGTAACTTCGCAAACGTAGGTAAAGCCTAACGCTTTAATCATCTGTACAAATCGGCGGTAGTCGGTTATATCAGAAAACTCCCCCGAAATACTGGGTGAGCAAATGGCAGCTACTTTAGCGCCTGTATTTAGTAATTCAAGTACCTCTTTTTTCGATGAACGGTACGATACTGCATTAACAGGACAGATATTTAAACAACTTCCGCACCCAACGCACCGTTCTTGAATTATCCTGGCATAATTTTGCCCTGCCTTAACCTCGATGGCTTTAACAGGACAAACTCTTACGCAAGCGTAACAGTTAATGCAGGCATTTTTATTTATATCAAAAAGTTGCGACATTTCTTTTCAGTTTCAGGTTTTAATCCTCGTTGAGTTCAAGAGTTAATATGTCTATAATGTTGTACTCATCAACCCCAGTAAAAATTTTATCGTTTATTTTAACAATAGGTCCTTCGGCACATTTGCCAAAACAATGACCTCCATGAAAGTAAACTTTATCTTTAAGTTTATGGTCTTCAAGGTATTTTACGATTGCCTTTAAGGTTGCTTTATTTCCTCGAGCAAAACAAGAACTTCCCAAACAAATTATTATCTCATTTTTCTTGTCCATCCCACCGATTGTTATTTCAATAACAAAAATTGGCAAAATTTATGAATCTGCATAAGCATTTGCCATAATATGCCTTGCTAATATAAGAAAGATTATTCAAGTAAAAGTAACAAATATAAAGCAATTGAAAATTGGTAACGATTTATCAGAATATGTTAAAAAACAGCTCAAAATTATAAAACACTTGGCATTTTTAATTTCATTTATTAAATTGTTCCAGAATTAACAGTAAGGCAGTGTGGTTAATATTCATATTTACAGTTAATTATATGTTTGTTAGTTGAATAACAGTTATGCAATCTTTGAGTGATTATGAAAGAAAAAGTTAATGCAATTCTCGAAATGTATAGTCATTCTGGCCGAGACAGTTTAATTCCTATACTTCAGGAGATTCAGGAACAGGTTGGATGTTTGAACGAGGATGCCGTAGTTATGGTTGGTAAGCATTTAAACATACCAACATCAAAAATTTACGGATTAGCTACTTTCTATAATCAATTTCGTTTCGAGAAAAAAGGTAAGCACCATATTCAGGCATGTAACGGCACGTCGTGCCGAATGAATGGTTCCAAGTGGATTATTGACTATATCGAGAAGAACCTGAAAATTAAGAATGGTCAAACCACTAGGAATGGTTTGTTTAGCCTTGAGGTACTAACCTGCATGGGGGCTTGCCATTTAGGCCCTGTTATTTCAATTAATGGTGAGTACCATACAGAGTTAACTCCCGTTAAGTTAAAGAGCATTTTAGACGAATTAATCATAGAGTAAAAGTTTACCTATGGATACACCCTATACCAACACCGACCGTAGTTTCTTTGCCGAAAAGGTTATACCAAACCTTCACTCTGAATTGCCTCATGATATTTCTGAAAAATTATTCAGTTACAGGCACGAGAGGATTAGCAAACCAATTATTTTTATTGGAATTTCAACCTCATCGATTGTTGCCGGAGCCTTAAGAACCTACGATGCCATTAAAAATTATATTGATGAGAATGCTATAAATGCCGATTTGGTGCGGGTTGGAAGTTTAGGTATGTGTTCGTTCGAACCTATTGTTGAGGTTCAACTGCCTGGGAAATCGAGGGTTGCATTCCGAAATGTATCGGCTGACGATGTTCCTTCAATTCTGGATGGGGCGCTGAATAATTTTATTCAATCAGATGTTGCTTTGTTTCAGTATCCTTCATCAATACTTGAACTTTGGCCAGATGTGCCATTGATAAACGAGCATCCTTTTTTTGCAAAGCAGAATCGTTTACTTCTCCGTAATTCTGGTGTTATAAATCCTGAGAGTATAATTGACTATATTGCATGTGGAGGGTATTCTGCACTGGCTAAAACATTACGACAGTATACGTGCGATTCGGTTTGCAAAACTGTTGAGGAGAGTGGATTGAGAGGACGAGGCGGCGGAGGCTTTTCAACAGGTGTTAAGTGGCGCAAAGCATTGACTTTTCCTACAAACGAACGCTATTTCATATGTAATGCCGACGAGAGCGACCCTGGCGCATTTATGGATAGATTGCTTATTGAGAGTGACCCACATCGTATTATTGAGGGAATCATTATAAGTTCCTATGCAATTAGCGCGAACAAGGCGTTTATTTATATTCGAAATAGATACGATTTAACCGTTAAGAGAATGGAAACGGCAATTAAGCAAGCTTACGATTTTGGTTTGCTTGGTTATAATATTCTCGATAGCGGATTTAGTTTAGATATCACCATTAAACGTGGACCCGAGGCGTATGTATGTGGCGAGGAAACTGCTTTAATCCGCAGTTTAGAGGGTAAGCGTGGGATGCCATCAATTAAACCGCCCTATCCAACTGAGGTTGGTTTTAATAACAAGCCCACGGTTGTTAACAACGTAGAAACTATTGCAAATATCCCCGATATACTTTTAAATGGAGCAACTTGGTTTGCTAACATTGGAACGCAAAATTCAAAGGGAACAAAAATATTCTCCATTAACGGAAAGGTTTCCAATACCTGTATGGTTGAGGTTTCGATGGGAGAGTCGTTATCAACTTTAGTTGAGTTGGCTGGAGGTGTTAAGCCTGACCAAGTGCTTAAGGCAATTCATCTTGGAGGTCCTTCGGGCGTTAGCGTAACTCCCGATGAAATGGATGTTCCGATTGACTTTGATGAGTTGAGTAGCAAGGGAATTTCTATGGGCTCTGGGGGAGTTCAAATACTGGATGAAACTGTTTGTATGGTAGATTTGTCCAAGTACTTTATGCACTTTATCCGTAACGAGAGTTGTGGCAAGTGTATTCCTTGTCGCGAGGGTTCAAACAGAATGTATCAAATTCTCGATAATATTTCTCGTCGTCCTTATAGCAACGAAGGGCACAATACGCTAGAGCGTTTCAAAGGTGTTATTAACTTGGAAACTTTAGCCGAGGTGATGAAGGATACATCGCTCTGTGGATTAGGTCAAACAGCGCCCAAGCCTTTGTTAAAGGCTTTGAAATCGTTCAGGGATGAGTTTGAGGAGCACATTTTCGACCGTAAATGTAAGGCCGGCGTTTGTCGCGATTTAAGAACATTCTATATAGATGTGGATAAATGTACTGGTTGTACTGCTTGCGCTAAGAAATGTCCTACCAATGCAATTATTGGAACACCTCGTTCGCCTTACTTTATAGTTGAGGAAAAGTGTATTGGATGTGGCGTTTGTCAAACTACGTGCAAGTTTGCCGCGGTATTCTTTAAGTAATCGTTCAAAAGAGCAATTGGTATGAACATAAATATTGAAGTAAATAATCGGCAAATTCAGGCTCGCAAGGGCGAAACCATTCTTTCGGCTCTTAATCGCAATGGTATTAGAGTTCCAACGCTTTGCAATATGAAGGATTTATCGCCAACAGGTGCTTGCAGGCTTTGTGTTGTTGAGGTTGATGGAAGGGAGAATTTGGTAACATCCTGCTCGCAATTTGTTGAGGAGTCGATGCGAATTAAAACACACTCACCACGAGTTGTACGAGCTCGTAAAACCTTGGTTGAACTACTTTTGGCGAGCCACCCCGACGATTGTTTGTACTGCGTGCGCAACGAGAACTGCGAGTTGCAGTCGTTGGCTGCCGAATTACATATCCGCGAGCGAAAAGTTCAGCGTAAAAGCATCAACCTAAAATTAGATTTATCGAGCCCAAGCATAGTTCGCGACCCTGCTAAGTGTATTCTTTGCGGTAGGTGTGTTCGTGTTTGCGATGAGGTTCAATCAGTTTCAACTTTCGAATTTGTTAAGCGGGGTTGCAACATGTACATAGGAACCACAATGTCGCGCGACTTGAATTTTTCCAGTTGTATAGGTTGTGGACAGTGCGTTTTGGCTTGCCCTACAAGCGCATTGAATGAGCGCTCCAATATTGATGAGGTAATTGACTCGTTGAACAATCTTAATGTAATTCCTGTGGTGCAGTTTGCTCCATCAATCCCAGTTTCGTTAGCCGAGGAGTTTGGAATGAAGGTAGGTAAAGACTTGAACGGAATACTCAACGCTACTCTTAAGAAGATTGGCTTTAAGTATGTGTTTGATACTTCTGTAGCAGCTGATATTGCAATAATGGAGTTGGCTCACGAACTGTTAAATAGGAAGGAAGAGAACCAGGGGCAACCAATCATTTCGGCTTGCTGTCCAGCTTGGGTCAAATTTATGGAGCAGTTCTACCCAAATCAGTTGAACTTACTATCAACAGCGAAATCGCCACAGCAGATATTAGGCTCGTTGATTAAAACGTACTTTGCTCCGCAAAAAAATATCAATCCATCCAACATATACTCAGTTTCGGTAATGCCATGCTTGGCCAAAAAGTTTGAGGCTCAGCGCGAGGAGATGACCAGCAAAGGAGTATCGGATGTAGATTCTGTTCTCTCCACGCGCGAATTAGCAAGGTTGATAAAGTTACACGGTGTCGATATTCAGAATGTAGATTCTCAGAGTGCCGATGCTCCTTTTAATGTAAGAAGTTCGGCAGGGAAATTGTTCGGAGTTGCCGGCGGTTCTTCCGAGGCATTAATGCGAACTGTGTACAACTTAATCACCGGAAAAGATTTGCAGAATTTCAAGGTTGCCGATTTTCGTTCCAACAACAATATTCGCGAGGTTAAGTTTAACGCTGGCGATAGGGAGTTTACCTTTATTGTGATTAGTGGCTTAAAGGATATTCATAAGTTTATGGATGAGTTAGCCGCGGGTAATGTAAAGGCCGATTACATTGAGGTTATGGCCTGTCCGGGTGGTTGTGTGAATGGTGGTGGACAGCCATTCGTATCGGAGGATAAGGATTCAAGACAAAGGGCTAAAGCCCTATACGAGATAGATGAGATTGATATAATTCGTTGTTCGCATAAAAATCCGCAAGTGAAGGAAATCTATACCAACTATTTGGGTGAACCCGGAGGTGATTTGGCTCGTAGAATATTGCATACAACATTTGTTAAGCGCGATGTACTTTTATAGATAACTAATATGGCAAATACGGACGGTAGGAGGGAGTTGGTTCATACAATTAAGGAGTTATGCAGGGTTTGCTATACCTGTGTAAGGGAATGTCCTGCAAAAGCCATAAAAATTGTCAATGGACAGGCAGAGGTAATCCCAGAGCGGTGTATTGGTTGTGGTAACTGTATTAAGGTTTGTAGTCAGGATGCGAAGGTTTTTTTGCTATCCAGAATGGAGGTTAAAACACTTTTGCAATCAGATGCTAAGGTTGCTGCATTGGTAGCTCCAAGTTTTCCTGCCGAATTTTCGGAAATTGAGGATTATAAGGTTTTTGTTGGGATGCTGCGTGAACTTGGATTCTCTTACGTTTTCGAGGTTGCATTTGGTGCCGATTTGGTTGCTCAAAAATACAAAGGATTGCTCGAGGATAGGTCTGGGAAAGGCTATATATCGTCCGATTGTCCAGCTATTGTTACCTATATTCGATACTATCATCCCGATTTAGTTGAAAATCTATCTCCATTGGTTTCTCCAATGGTTGCAACAAGTCGTGTTGTTCGCAAGAAGTTAGGCGATGATGTTAAATTGGTTTTCATTGGACCATGTATTGCTAAAAAGGCTGAATCGGAAGAGATGGATGAGGTTTTAACTTTCCGCGAATTACGGGGAATGTTAGAGCATGCCGGAATCACAGGCGATAATATTAAACCCTCGGAGTTTGACCCACCTCATGCTGGGCGTGGTGCAATATTCCCTGTTAGCAGAGGTTTGATGCAAACGGTCAATATTTTTGACGATTTGATAGAAGGAAATATTACTGTAGCCGAAGGTCGTATAGGTTTTCAGGAGGCAATAAAGGAGTGGGAAACGGGTAGCTTAAAAGGTCAGAACCTTGAGTTACTTTGCTGCGAGGGTTGTATAATGGGCCCAGGCATGAGCCCTGGTGGTAAACGTTTCGAGCGTAAAACTTTCATCAGTTCTTATGTGCGCGATAAGTTAACGAGAAATAAGCAGTCTGAATGGGAAAAAGAAATAGCGGAGTATTCTAGTATCGATTTATCAAGAGGGTTTACCTCCGATGATAAACGGATTTCGATGCCTACAGAGGATGAGGTGGGCAGGATTTTGGCCTCAATGGGAAAATTTTCATCGCGCGACCATCTTAACTGTGGTGCATGCGGTTACGATACTTGCTTGGAACATGCAATAGCCATTGTAGAAGGATTGGCTGAAATTGAGATGTGCTTGCCCTACACCATAGAGGAGATGCACGCTTCAATTAAGGATTTGGCAATTTCCAACGAAAAGTTAGCCAAAATGCAGCAAGCGCTTAAGCATTCCGAGAAACTGGCACATATGGGACAACTCTCGGCAGGTATTGCGCATGAGTTGAATAATCCGCTAGGTGTTGTGCTTATGTACAGTAATATACTTCTGGATGAGTGTAACTCCGAAGACCCCTTGCGCAAAGACTTAGAGTTAATTTCCGCGCAGGCCGAGCGATGCAAAAAAATTGTGAGCGGTTTGCTCAATTTTGCCCGTAAAAATCAGGTAAAAGTGGAACAAATCGATTTGAAAAAGTTGGCCGAGGATAGTATCTCTTCGGTGGTTATCCCGAAGAATATTAGCACAAGTGTTGTTTGTAATGCGCAAAATTGCACAGCAGAACTTGATTATGAACAAATGATGCAGGTTCTTACCAATCTCAACAAAAATGCTGTTGAGGCAATGCCCAATGGCGGTTCCTTAACTGTTGAGGTCGACGATAGTAATGACGAAATTATTTTCAAAGTTATTGATACTGGTACCGGAATTTCTGAGGAGAATATGGATAAACTCTTCACACCTTTTTTTACAACTAAAGGAATAGGGAAGGGGACTGGATTAGGGTTGGCAACAACCTATGGAATTGTTAAGATGCATAAGGGGAAAATTGAAGTTGATTCCAATATTGACCCAACTAAAGGGCCAACTGGTACAACCTTTAAAATTATTATTCCTCGAACATTTAGTACAGCGGAGTAAACTAAACGAATTAAACAATATGCCTACTGCAAAAAAAACTATCCTTATTGTTGACGATGATATAGACTATTTGTATCAACTAAGGTTTCACGTTGAGAAAATGGGTTTTGAGGTTGTAACAGCCGAAAGTCAGCGCGAAGCTGAGCAGTTGCTAAGCACCATGAAACCCGATTTGGCAATTCTCGATTTAATGATGGAGAACGAGGATAGTGGCTTTATCCTTAGCTATAAAATTAAGCGCAAATACCCTGAAATTCCAATTATCATTGCAACTGCAGTGGCAGCTGAAACTGGAATGTCGTTTGGAATTAGCTCCGAGCAGGAGCGCAAGTGGATTAAAGCTGATTTATACCTTGAGAAGGGTATTAGACCCGACCAACTTCACCGCGAAATAATTAAACTACTAAAACTCTAGTATGGAACTTCTTGATGTGCTAGTGGTTGACGATGAACCTGGAATTCGCTCTGGTGTAGAGCGTATTCTTAGAAATTTTACTGTTAGCTATCCCTTCTTGGAGGACGAGATAGGTTTTAATATTGTTGAAGCTGAGACGGGCGAGGCAGCAATCGAAATTATTCAGAAACAACCACCTGCTATTGTTCTGCTCGATAATAAGTTGCCCGGAATTCAGGGGATTGAGGTGTTGGAGTACATTAATGCCAATCAACCCAATATTCTGGTGATGATGATAACCTCCTATGCATCGTTGGAGTTGGCCGTTAAAGCTACCAATATAGGTGCGTACGACTTTGTCCCTAAACCGTTTACTCCTCAGGAGTTAAAGGCCTCGATGGAGAATATCGCCAAGCATTTTTTCCTTCGTCAAATGACCCGCAAACTCCATAAAGAAGGGAAGCAGGTACGTTTTCAGTTCCTCACAGTGCTTTCACATGAGCTAAAATCGCCCTTAAATGCCATTGAGGGTTATTTGCGTATGATGCAGGAGAAGCAGACTGGCGATAAAATTGACGATTATGCAGAGCCTATAGAGCGTTCGCTATCACGTATTCAGGCAATGCGTAACCTAATAATGGATTTACTGGACTTAACGCATATTGAATCGGGTAAGCGTAGGCGCGATTTAAGGGAAATTGATTTGGTGCTTGTTGCAAAATCTGCATTGGATACAATGACTCCAATGGCTGTTCAGCGTGATATTACCTTGGAGTTGGTTAATGACGAGCCACAGCCAATTTTTGCTGATTCCGATGATATGGAGATTCTGCTCAACAACCTTATCTCTAATGCGGTTAAGTATAACGTTAAGGGAGGATGGGTGAAATGCGAGGCCGGACACACCGAAAGTCATATTTACTGTAAGGTATCGGATTCGGGTATAGGAATTAACGAGGAGGATTTATCAAAGCTTTTTCAGGAATTTACTCGAATTAAAAACCCACAAAGTAAAAATGTTAGCGGAAGCGGATTAGGATTATCGATTGTGAAGAAGATTATGGAACTTTATAGCGCAGAGGTCAAAGTTGAGAGTAAACCAGGTGAGGGTTCAACTTTCACACTTTTATTTCCTCTACCAAACTCTATTATTGCGAACGAAGGAATATAAAATTGAATTTGTATTGTAAATTTGTAAAACTATTTAAAATAAAAGGTAAAACTCAACTGTATGAAGTTACCCGAAAAAACAGTAGAACGTTTAAGCGAATACCGAAGAACTCTCTATAATTGCTTGGCTAAAGGCAAAACACACATTTATTCGCACGAGCTGGCTGGTTTACATAATATTACAGCCGTTCAGGTGCGCCGCGATTTAATGCTCATTGGCTATTCTAGCCTTAAAAAGAAAGGTTACGATGCGCAGGAGCTAATCAACGTAATTGGCGGTTTAATCGACCACGAGGAAAGTTTGAATGTGGCAGTGGTTGGAATGGGAAACCTTGGTAGAGCAATAACTGCCTACTTCAATGGAAAACGCCCTAAGTTGAATATTGTTGCAGCATTCGATGTCGACCCAAATAAGGTTAATAGGGTTGTTGCCGGTGTTAACTGCTTTCATATTAAAGATTTGAATGATGTAATTAGGCGTAGCAATATTTCAATTGCAATAATTGCTGCACCACCCGATTCTGCCGCAACTGTTGCTGAACTATTGGTTAATGCCGGGATAAAAGGCATACTTAATTTCACTACAGTTCCAGTAAATGTCCCAGAAACAATTTATCTGGAGGAGTATGATATGATTACTTCCATGGAGAAAGTTGCTTATTTCGTTAAGCCTAATTAAAGACAGTTTTAAACTTATTTACACTCTAAGAGATTATGATATTCTGGGATTTCCCAGAATATTTTTTTTTCATAAAGATTTTTCTATTTTTATTCGATAATATTTTATTGATGAAAGTTCATTACGGTTTCGACGATTTGAGTTCAATCAAAAATCCTGTGGTTACCACAGGGTCATTTGATGGTGTTCATATTGGCCATAAAACAATCATCAATAGAATTAATGAGATTGCTCGCAATATTGATGGTGAGTCTGTACTGATTACCTTTCATCCTCATCCACGTAAAGTTCTTTATCCCGAAACCGAAGGCAAGAAGTTGCTTTTTATCCTTTCGCAGCGCGAAAAAATAGATTTGCTCTGCAAAGCGGGGCTCGACCATTTAATAGTTGTGAAATTCACCCTTGATTTTTCAAAAGTATCATCGCTCGACTTTATTAAAACCTATTTAATGGAGAAACTCCATGCAAAGTTCATTGTAGTTGGATTTAATCATCACTTCGGGCACAATAGGGAAGGCGATTATGAGGAGTTACGAAAGTTGAGCAATGAGTATGGTTTTGGTGTGGAGGAAATTCCTGAGCAGGATATTCAGCAGGAAACCGTAAGTTCCACAACAATTCGTAAAGCACTTTTGGAAGGTCGAATCCAGCGCGCAAATGCTTACCTAGACCATCAGTATATAATTATTGGCTCGTTAGGGAAGGGAACACATTTCTTTAATCAGGCTGATTTCCCTACACTAACAGTTCAGATTGATGAAACTGGTAAGTTAATTCCACCCGAAGGGATTTACGCTGTTACTTTAGAGTGGAATAGCGCAAGCTATAGGGCAATGCTAATTGTTTGGTCGAACCATCCAGCGGGCGAGTCTGATGTAATTGACCGTAATGTAGAGTTACATATACTGGACTTCAAGGGGAAATTCTATAATGAGGATGCTAAATTGTACTTTCACAAGCGCATTACAGGAGGAATTGATGTGAATAACTCCCTCCGTTTAAGGCATCAACTCGAGGAAGCTGCCAAGTTGGTTGATGAGTTAATTTTCTAACAGGACTGATTTATATCAACTTTACATATTGATTCTTTAGTATATCTTTGTCAATGTAAAATCGTATAAAAAGTATTGATTTTATTCCTGTATCTGAGAATGTGATTTTTTTGCTTTCGAGGATTCAGCTAACAAAATCGGATCCAGAGGAAATTCTGATGGAGAAGAGAATCGAAATGAAACCTTGTTTGGATAAGTTTTATGCTTTAAATCGACTAACGTTGATTTAATTGTTCTCTTTTAACGAATTTCGTTTAGGAAGATTTTGTTTTTATCAGCATCAACAATGATGTTGATTTTCAGGTGAACTAAAAATTGTAAAACAAAATATCAAACTATATGAAATTCACTCCAGAAAAATACCGAATTCCCGATGAGAGAATGAAACCATTCATCGATACCGATGAGATTTGGGAATTTATCAACAACGCTAGACCTACCAAAGAGCGAGTTAGGGAAATTATTGCCAAATCGCTCGATAAAAACCGACTCAATTTAGAGGAGGTGGCAATCCTTGTAAACACAACCGACCCTGAATTGGTTGAGGAAATTCTACAAGGTGCACGCACCCTTAAGGAGCGTGTTTACGGGAATAGAATTGTGCTTTTTGCTCCGCTCTATATTGGAAATAAGTGTACAAATAACTGTAAGTACTGTGGTTTCCGCTCATCGAACAAGGATGCCGTTCGTATGACCTTGTCCGATGAGGAAATTGTTCGTGAGGTTGAGGCATTGGAGGAGAATGGTCAGAAACGATTAATTCTTGTTTATGGCGAGCACGCCCATTACTCCCCTGAGTACATTGCTCATACTGTGAAGTTGGTATATGGAATTAAAAAGAACAATGGCGAGATTCGCAGGGTGAACATCAACGCTGCACCATTGGATTTGGATGGTTTTAAGGTTGTTAAGGATTCAGGAATTGGAACTTATCAGGTTTTTCAGGAGACATATCACCCCGAAGCTTATAGTTGGTATCACCCAACAGGAAAAAAACGGGATTATGAGTGGCGATTAACATCGCTCGATAGAGCCCAGGAAGTTGGTCTAGATGATGTTGGTATTGGTGCTTTGTTCGGATTGTACGATTGGCGTTTCGATGTGCTTGCGCTAGTGCGCCATACAAACCATTTGGAGGCTTGCTATAATGTAGGACCACACACAATTTCTTTCCCAAGAATTAAATCTGCCTCGGGATTAGACATTACTGATAAGTACTTTGTGTCCGATGACGATTTTGTTAAGTTGGTTGCAATTCTTCGCCTTGCAGTTCCGTATACAGGAATGATTCTTACAGCTCGCGAACCTGTTGAGATTCGTCGTCAGGTAATCCAGTTTGGCGTTTCGCAAATTGATGGTGGAACAAAGCTGGAGTTGGGTTCATACTCCGACTCAAAGAACGAGAAGCAGGATTTAACCAAGGAGCAGTTCCAAATTAACGATAACCGCTCACTTGCCGAAATTATTGATGAACTTGTGGATAACGACTATATTCCATCGTTCTGTACCGCTTGCTACCGCTTAAACAGAACGGGAGAGCACTTTATGGAATTCTCAGTTCCCGGCTTTATAAAGCGTTTCTGCACTCCTAATGCACTACTCACTTTAACTGAGTATTTGGTTGATTATGCTACGCCCGAGGTGCAGGTAAAAGGGTTTAAGTTGATTGACAAAACTCTTGTCGATATCAGTGGGCATCAAAACACCGATGAAGTAAAACGTAGGATTGAACGAATAAAAGCAGGGGAGAGGGATTTGTACTTTTAGTATAAATGAACAAGGATTAACGATTTCGTTAATCCTTATCTTTTATTTTACTACCATCCTGGTAAGAAATTTATTCCCCATCGAGCCGATTCTAGACCGCCTAGTTGGAATGGAATCGCATAGTAGGGTTCCAAAATTAACATCCCAAACAAATTGATTCTTAAACTTATACCGCTACTAACAAATGGTGTCCGTTGATTAATGTTTTCGGGTTTCCACTTTAGTGTAGGAGGATTCTCCTTGGTCCAAGCAATACCAGCATCGGCAAATAGTGCTAATTCAGTATAGAATGTACCTGATTTAAAAACAGTAAGTCTTTCTGGACCAGTAAACGGTAAACGAATCTCAAAATTCATAATTACCATATGGTCACCAGTTAATTGTTCTACACTTAAGTTGCTATTCTGAGTGTAGTTATAAAAAGTGATATTGTCATATCCTCTTATATACCAAGGGTAACCAATATAAAGAGGGTATAGAATTGAGTCTCTTACTGAAGAGCCATATCGACCATAGTATATCCCTCGCATAGCAAAACTAAATGGCTTAACAAAGATATACTTACGTAAATCTACTAAACCTCCCCAGTAACTATATTCTCCTAAGGTTTTATCAATTTGAAATCTTACCCTATTACCACGCATTGGAGAGGCAATACCAAAATCGGAATTGTCATATACATAAGCACCATGTGTTCTTTGAAGCCAAAATCCCGGGGGTGTTTCTCCTCGTTTTTTCCCTTCATAGTAAGAGTATATATCAAGTCTATAGTAGTAACGTGACATTGATGCTCCAAATTCTAGCCTTTGAGTTTGTGATAATGGGAAGTAACTTAAACCACCAAGTGATGTTTCAAATAATCTATATAGCCATAGTTGATACTCTCCAATATATTCTGTTTCACTAATCTGAATAGTGTCAAATACATATTGCGGAAAGGAGTATGGAATATGCGAAGCAGTTACTCCCCATGTAATATACTTTTTTTGTTGTAAGTAAGTGAACTGACCTCCAAAATCCCAAATTTCACCATTCAGTGATAATCCTGTATATATCATATTTTTTCCAACAATATCACTAAAAAGCATTTCAACGCCACCAGCCATTCCTGTCCCGTAAGGGCTTGTGCTGATACCCATTCCAATATTGGATATATAATCAAGTTTAAATTTTGGTCTGTATTTAATGGTTTTAAAAGAATCAACAAGATTTAAAAGTTGTGTGTTGTCAGCTAAATTCTTGTCAACAAGGCCTTCTGTTGCTCGGTTCACAGGTGGTAGTATGGAGGCGTTAAAATTAACAAAATAGGGGTCAACTTTTTCTGGTTTAAAGTCCACAGAGTCCGCAGTGTAAATTGAGTACTTTGTCCCGTAATAGTGTGAATAGCAAACCTCATCGGTTTCACGGGCAACACTCATTGCTGGAGCTAAGGGTGTCATCCCTGAAATACCGGTTAGTATATTTGTTAATCTGTATGTTTCATTGGTGTAGGAATCGAACTTGAATAGATTTCTGTAACCATCGGCATTGGTTAAGAAATAAATATTCTTTCCATCGCCAGAGTACATAGGGTTTAGATTGTCTGCTCCTGGAAATATGTCATATACTTTAATGGCTTTATTTGTAACATCAAGTGTTGCAATGTTATACCCAACGTTTGTGTTTGATAAAGTGTCGCTATCGGATGGTCGGTCGGTTGAGTATGTTATTCTTGTTCCATCGGGCGACCACGATGGATGTATATTGCTCCAACCATCATTGGTGAGTTGAGTAACAAGGTTAGTCTCTAAGTCAACCATATATAGGTCGTTAATGCCATCCACAAGACCTGACACAACAATATTTTTTCCATCGGGCGACCAAGCAGGGTAGTTGAATGAGGGTACACCAACAATGGATACCTCCTTAACGAGTTTGTCGTCAAACACATCAACAATAAGTAATTTATTTCTACCCTTGCTGAATGCTACAAATGCGAACTGTTTGCTATCGGGCGACCAAGTACCTGCCGATTCAATAAAGTTCAATGCATCTACCTCGGATTCGTGAACTACACTAGATAAACGCCGAATAATTGTCCCGCTCGTGGCATGAGCTAAAAATAAATCGATGGAGAATAAGTCTTTCTCTGAGTAAAAGGCTACATAACGTCCATCGGGACTAACAGCAGGCGAAATATTTATTTCCCCAGCATTTCTTTCAAATAGTATCTTGGCACCAGCAGGGTCTTCATCTTTGCTAGGAAGAGTACTGTTGAAATAGTCGTAATAAACTGATTTCCATAGGCTGGAGAAGGATTTTTCGTTTAATCCTACATACTTTGTTAGAGCATAGTTATAACCTCTTTTGGCTGTTTCCTTGAAAATAGGGTTTATTAGGCTATCGCCAAATGTTCTACCAATGAATGACCAAAACGCATGTCCCCAACGATAAGGAAAGTACTTGTTTGGGTAGTATGTCATATTCTCAAGGGTAGGAAAGTCGTCGTTTAATACAGCATCGCGCATCCACATGGCTGTTTGGTAGTCGTTGGTTCCAATGGAAAGGTATTCAGCCATACCTTCAACCATCCATAAAGGGAGGTTGCGAATTGAGTTAAGCGATGTAGAATCGCCAGTTATCAAGGAGTTAAACTGGAAGGCATGAACCAATTCGTGCCCTAATACGTGGTCGGTTTGGCTCCATGTTTCCGTAATGGGCATTACCACCCTGTTTTTTAAGGCTTCGGTTACCCCGCCTGTTCCAACACCTATAGAGCCAGATATTGCAGTGGTTTGTTGGAAGTCTGCATGATTGCTATAAATTAAAAGAGGGTTACGTTCGGTAATAGAATCTCTGAAAACTTGATAATGCCTATCGTACCATTTTTCGGCCGATAGGGCAATTTTATTCCTTAAACTATCATTTTTTATGTAATGATAAATTTCATAGTTTGGTGTTTGGAAAACATCAAACTTGAAATTTTTGTAAATAGGCTTATTTCTTCCAAAATACTGGGCTTTTAAAGGAGTTGCAATGAAAGTTATGATTAGCAATGCCAATCCAAAAAGAATTTGTTTTTTCATAAAAATAAAATAATTAATCACTCTCATTTGCTGAGAATTGGATTAAAAATTATTGGCCAATTTTATTAGATAACAATTTCCGAAATGTAATTGTTTATTATCAAAAATCACACCATTTACGCATATTTTAGATGAAATATTATTGATTAGTATTACGACTTTTATCCCAATATTGATTTTCTCGCTAGTTTCTTTTAAATTTAATGAAACTTTAAATTCATACAACTATGGCAGAACATGTAACTGTTTTAGGTATTAGAATTGAAGATAGAGTAAAAGAGGCTGGTGAAGTTCAAAAAGTTCTTACCAAGTTTGGTTGCTCTATTAAAACAAGATTGGGATTGCACGAAGTTTCCAATGATTTCTGCAGTTCATCAGGATTAATTCTTCTTGAACTAACAGGCCCAAAGGATGAACAAGAGAAATTGCATGAAACTCTTGTGAAAATTCCGGGAACTTTAATCAGGAAGATGGAACTTTAAAACTAATTTGTTGATTTTGCTTAACAGCAGAGTTATTCATTAGAGAGTACCTCTGCTTTTTTCATCTCAGGAGCGGTTATTAACTCTGTTGCTTCTGAGGATAAAAGGTCAATTGGTTTAATAATGTACAATGCTCCTGATAGAGAAACAATCGCCGATATAAAGTAGAATATTAAACTCAGGGCAACACATACTTCGGGCTTTGAGCCAATGAGGTTTGCTCCAATAACAAAGGCCATTTCGCGGGCTCCAATTCCCCCTACTGTGAACGGAATTACTGAAACTAACGATGATATTAGGAAAAGCATTAGGTAGCCTTGCACATTGCTTGTAATTCCTATGGAAAAAAGGATGAACATTGCACTGATTACCTGTAACGACTGTATTGCTAAGGATTTATATAGTACTTCTTTCCATACCGCAAGAAACTCTTTGAAGAATAGCCTATTAAATATAAAGTAAGCAATTGGTGCAAGTATTATTAGAACCAAGGTTAAATATTTATACTTTATTTGAAGCGGCACCAGAATGAATAGTAACACTGTTAGTATTCCCACTGCCACTAATCCAGAAAGTCTATCGTTGAAAAGCGCCCAGAATATTTTTCGATGCCTTACATTGCATCGTTTACTAAGGATTATAACTTTATACCCATCGCCGCCAATACCGCCCGGAAGGAAAAGATTGTAGAACATGCCAAGCAGGTAAAGCCTAAAGTTATTTCTGCGACTAATGTTTAGTTTAATTACTTCGAAGAAGTGGTATAAGCGAAATGATGCAATAACCTGAGATGCGAAAAAAAATAAAAGAGCAGGAAATAGTAACCAAAGGTTGGCCTCTTTATAAAGTTCCAACACCTGTTTTGTTTCAATCTTGCTGAAAACCCAGTAAAGCAGCGCTAATGTAACAGTTACTTTTATTGTCGTTTTTAGAAAGGCCTTTTGCCAAGCAGTAAGACGAATACTTTTTTTTATTTTTGTGAAAATACCCCGCATCAAACAAATTTTTCAAGGCGCAAAAGTATAATAATTATCCAATTAGATTATTCTGGAGCATAAAAAAAACTCCCATTTCTGGGAGTTTTTTAGGCAAATTATTTCTTTACTTAGAAACTCTTGATATCAGTTCCACCAAATAGAACCAATCCCTTAAGAACTAGTTCTGATGATGATTGTGACTCGGGTTGAGCGCTAATTTTACGCTTATCGGAAATTCCTCCAAAAATGGATACTACCTCAATTTTGAGTTTCCAATCCGATGGAACAAGCATTTTTGAACCACCAAAGATGCATAGCATTTCAAGTGTATGTGAACCTGAAGCCAATTTAGCCTCCGATAAATCAATAGTAGAACCTCCAAAAATATTTGTGATACGTCCGCCTTGGAAGTTTTGTGAGTTTAATCGTTGCTCCGAACCACCAAATATCGATAAATCGTCAATGTAATCATCTTTGCTTTCAACGGAGTTGATAGGTTTCCATTTCCTTTGGCAACTTCGGCTAAATATTAACGATAAACCAATTACTAGAAGAACTGCTGGCCAGAATAGGTTGCGAAGATTAACTGGGAAATCGTAGTATTTTGCAACTAGGAAAAATACACCAATGGCAATTAAAACTAACCCTGTAGTTTTGGAGCCTCGTTGAGTGAAAAATATTAATCCAATTACGATTAAGATGGTTTGCCAAGTGAAGATATAACCACGCCAGGGTATATTGTAGATATCAAAATTATCAACAAGAATTAAACCGGCTAAAGCAACTAGTAGCAATCCAATAATAATTCTGGATGAATTAAATTTTGGTGAGTTTTCAATCTTTTCCATTTGTCTGTTTTTTTTAATTGTCCGTTATAAAATTAAGGAATAATTATTTACGATTCTGAAAATGTTTTGAATTTCCGTGTTCACCATATCCAATTTCGTCGCCGGTGAGTTGAATTCGAGCCTCCAAGCAGTTTTTGCAATCGTCGGCAGCATCGTCAACACAGGGTTTATTCTCGTACAACTTATAATCGTTGCGGTAGGCACCTGGCGTGATGTTAGGCATCACAATATTCGCACCAACTTTTATTGCTTTTTCTCGTCCCAGAGGGTCAATGGCCTGTAGTGCAGTTGGAGCAGCAATATTGATGTCTTTCATAATTATCCTTAAAAGGGCGGTCATTTTAAGTGCTAGGTCAAATCGCTCTTTTAGAGGTAACAGAGAATCCTTAAATTCATATAACGGTGTGTTTGGATGCTCTACGTATGGGCCCATTCCAACCATATCAATGTCCATTTCTTTAATCCAAAGTAAATCCTCTGCTAAATGCTCTAGGGTTTGGAAAGGTAATCCTATCATTACGCCAGTTCCAACTTGGTAGCCCACTCGGCGTAATGCCTTTAGGCATTCAATACGTTCGTCGTAAATATGATGCTTGTCATTTGGGTGAAGTTTTGCGTAAAGTTCCCTGTTGGAACTTTCAATTCGAAGTAGATACCTTACACCACCCTTGTTGAACCACTTGCGGTAGGTTTCTTCTGTTTGCTCTCCCAACGATAGCGTTATTCCCAACTCGTTGTTGGTAGCAACGTTGATTTTTTCAAGCAGATTTTCAATTCTATCCACATACTCCTTAGTGCTAACCTCCCCAGTTTGCAAAGCAATACTGCCGTACTTGTTCTCCCAGGCAAATTTTGCAGCATCAATTACTTCGTCGTCAGTAAGGGTATATCGTTTCACCGCGTTGTTTCCTGCTCTTATCCCGCAGTAAAAACAGTTCTTGCTGCAAATGTTCGACATTTCAATAAGACCACGGAAGTAAACCTTTCGTCCAATATATTTTTCCTTAATCTCTGCGGCCTTTGTGAAAAGTTGAGTTTTTTCTTCGCCTGTAACGCTGAGGAGTTGAACTAGCTCCTCTTTGGAAAAGTTATCCTTTTCTAATAGTTGGGCAATATTTGTCATAAAAATTATTGTACTTGTATTAAATATTTCATCATCAAAAACAGTTTTTATGCTGCAATGTTCTATATTTATTGATATTTTCTGGTGATGTGACTTCGCAATTTTGCGTGCAATTTCACAAAATAGAATGGATTTACAAACTTGTTATTTATCAAGGAATGGACAGAACAAAGCTTGTTAGACAAATAATACTTTGCATTAAGCAGCTAAAGGAGGAATCGGGGTTGTTGTTTACTGCCGACAATATAATTCATACATCGGGTTTGATGGTGGAGGAGTACTTCCTTCAAAAGTTCAATCCATTTTTGGATAGGGTTAAGTCTGAAATTAAAAACCTTCCACCCGATGAGTATTTGGCCATTGAACTCGATGCATGGATAAAGTTACTAAAAGCAAAGTATGATACGCTTGAAAACGATGACCATATTGAGGAGTACGCGGAAGTTTTGTATATCAAGCAGCAATTCTACCCTAAACTGATTGATGTTTTGAACGATTTAAAACTTGAGGTGCTAGAGGGTGAGTTCGATGCACGAACCGATGCGGCAATATCATTTATCAATAGTAAAATTGAGTTGGGACCGAATACGCTGGTTGTTTCACCATCGGTAGTTGCAGCATTAATATCATTGCTTTACAACTTCAATGTTTTAGCACAGAATCAGGATATTAAGGTTCTGTGTAGCGCTTTCTCAAAAATTACAGGGTATAATCCCGACGATTTGCAATCGTACCTAAGTGTAGATGGAGAATCTGGACGACTAAAGGCAAAAGTTAATATTGAAGATTTGAGAGTTCTTCATAAACTGCTAAAGAGTATGATGGCCAGAACAGAATTTATACTTTCTTACAACGATTAGCAGTAAGGAATACAACGGTAGGGTAAACTAATTTCAGGAAGTTCGAAAAGCACAACGCCTTCGTGGAGTAATTCTTCATCCTCTTCGTGGTAGTTCCAAATAACCTCAATGGTGAAATTACCATTCTTGAAATTCGATATTTTTCGTAAAACCTCCCTTAAATACTTATATGATGATGAGTTGATATACTTGAAGTTGAGGTCGACAATAATTTTAGCAGGACTTTTGCTTTTCATGTGTTCGTAGTACTCATCGAGCCAAATTAAAATCTCCTGATAGAACTCCTTGGCATTTTCGGGATGCGAAATGCCTGATATCGAGAAGATATTGGTTTCGGGGTCGAAAAATACTTCGGGTGAATCAATAGCTGCTTCTATCCTTAATGGCTTCATATTATCTATTTCAATCATCAATGTAAATATAAAACATATAAATTAGATTTGTCAAACACGCTAATATTTGTTTGATTAATCGACTATTTTCAAAAATGAATTTATTGTTTAGTATGATAAAAGTGATTATTGAACAATATTATTGATTTAACAGGAAATGCTTTCGATTATTAACAATTTTTAGTGAATTTTAATGTTAAATATTCAAGTGAATGACTTTTTTTATATGGAAAAGTCGAAAATGGCGTTATATTTGTAAATAGTTCTTTTAGAATAGCCCCGTGCAAATAATTGGTTAGTTTGTTCAGAGGATTCTACTAAGGGGAACTATTCTCGATTTATTGTTAAATCGTGTGTTTGGGGTGGAAGGAGGCCTTTGGCCTCCTTCTTATTTTATGCAATTATTTCTTGAATATGAAGTAAACCGCCAAGATTAGGAATGCAAAACCTATAAAATGGTTGGTTCTGAACGATTCTGTTTTAAAGGCAAATACGGTGAATATGGTGAATACAATCAGGGTAATTGTTTCCTGAATCACTTTCAGTTCTACCAAAGAAAAGGGACCTCCATTTTCTTTGAATCCTATTCTATTTGCAGGAACCTGAAAGAAATACTCGAAAAGCGCAATACCCCAGCTAATCATAACAATTGCCACTAATCCCAGATTCTCAAACCACCTTAAATCCTTAAATTTTAAATGGCCGTACCATGCAAGTGTCATAAATGTATTTGATAGCACAAGCAACAGTATCGTATAAAAAGCCTTCATTCCCATATTAGTAATGTTTGAAACTGATGTGTAAACGAGTAAAATGAAATTTGGTTGCAAATGTAGGTATTTTTGGGTTGATTGGTTGAAGAATTAATGAGTTATTGGGTGTTTCATAGCAATACGTATCCTTTACTATGCATCCATTCTTTAGCATTCATCGTTTCATATAAAGAAATTCTAGAATCTTCAAATTTGCTAATTGCCAAATTGTCAAATCAGGAAATTGTCTCATTGTCTAATTTTTATGCTACCTTTGCTCAAATTTAAATGCTTATTTATGTTGATTTCGATGACAGGTTACGGCAAGGCCGAAGTAGAATTTGGTTCAAAAAAGATTATTGCCGAGATACGCTCTTTGAATAGCAAACAGCTCGATTTGAATGTGAGATTACCTCAAATATTCCGTGAGATTGAGATGGAGATTCGTTCTCTGATTTCGCAGCAGTTGGTTAGAGGCAAGGTCGATTTTCAGGTAACCTACGAGGATTCAACCGATTCAACGGCTGTTCCAATTAACGGCGATATATTTGCATCGTACTATAATCAACTTACTCAGATTTCAGATAAGCACAACATCAATATTAATGGTGAGCCAATCCTTCAGACTATACTTCGCCTGCCCGATGTGTTAAAGGTTCAAAAGGACGAAACAACTGACGCGGAATGGAATGCCGTGAAGGAAGCAACCAGTAAAGTTCTTGAGCGAATTATCAAGTTCAGAGTGCAGGAGGGTAATGTATTGGAAAAAGATATCCTTATGCGCGTAGATTTGATTCTAAGTTTATTGGAGAAAGTTGAGCCCTTTGAAAAACAACGAATAAACGATGTTCGTAGCAGGCTCATTGATAACCTTAACGGAATATCGAAGGATATTAAACTTGATTCCGATAGGTTTGAGCAAGAGGTAATTTACTACCTCGAAAAACTTGATGTTACTGAGGAGAAAGTTCGCTTACGCAATCACTGCAAATACTTTATCGATACAGTTAAACTCGATGAGCCTGTTGGCCGAAAATTGGGTTTTATAGCCCAAGAAATGGGTCGCGAGATTAACACGCTAGGTTCTAAGGCCAACAATGCCGATATTCAGAAATTAGTTGTGATGATGAAGGATGAGTTGGAGAAGATTAAGGAGCAATCGTTGAATATTTTATAGTTGGAAGAGAGTGGGGGCGGTAGGAAAAAGTATTTTTTTATCTGACACTTCACCCAGAAAAAAACCACACTAAGTTTACTTAAACAAAAAAGAATTCTTATTATTGCCATATTCAATTGATTATGGAAGGGAAACTACTTATATTTTCAGCACCGTCGGGTGCAGGTAAAACCACAATTGTAAAGCATTTGCTTTCAAAATACAATACACTTGAATTTTCTGTATCGGCTTGTAGTAGAGCACCCCGAAATGGCGAGGTTAATGGGGTTGATTACCACTTTCTTTCGGTGGAAGATTTTAGAAAGCGTATTGCGAACGATGAATTTGTGGAGTGGGAGGAGGTTTATCCTGGTTCGTACTACGGAACTTTATGGTCTGAAGTTTACAGTATATGGGAAAAAGGGCATCACGTTATGTTTGATGTGGATGTTAAGGGAGGTGTTAATCTTAAAAAGAAGTTTCCGAGCAATTCCTTGGCAGTATTTGTAATGCCCCCATCAATAGAAGAACTCCGTGCCCGATTGATAAAACGAGGCACTGAAACAGACAGTTCAATTAACGTTAGAATCGGTAAAGCACAGGAGGAAATGGAGTATGCCAACCAGTTCGATGTAATTATAGTGAATAAACAGGTTGAGACCGCGTTCTACGAAGCAGAAAAGGCGGTTGAAACATTCATAAATAAGTAGGATATGAAGGCAGGATTGTTTTTTGGTTCGTTCAATCCAATTCATACAGGGCACTTAGTTATTGCTGAGTACCTTTTGGAGTTTTCGGATTTAGATGAGATTTGGTTTGTAATAAGCCCTCAAAATCCATTGAAGGATAAGGACATCCTGATATCGGATGAGCATAGGCTCAATATGCTCCGTTTGGGTGTGCCAGAAAACAATAAACGGTTAAAAATATGCGAGGTGGAGCTTGGAATGCCTCGTCCATCCTATACGGTGGATACTTTAAAAGAATTAGCCAAACTTTATCCAAGTAATGAGTTTGTTATTTTAATGGGCTCCGATTCTGTTAAAACACTAAATCAGTGGAAGGATTACGAAACCCTAATTAATAACTGGGATATTTATGTTTATCCTAGGGAGGGTGCTGCAATATTTATGAAATTTCCATCAAGTAGATTTTCTTTGATTGATGCACCAATCTTGGGAATATCGTCAACTCAAATAAGGGAGTTGGTTGAAAAAGGTCAGAATGTTTCGGGCTATGTGCCCGATGATGTTTGGGATTATATCTCCAGAAATCATCTTTACGGTTATAAAAAATCAACTGTTTGCCATGGGTAGTAGGGATATTGTGTTGAGTTTGATTGAGAGTCAGGAAATTGATAAAGCTTTAGAATTTGTAACAAATTTGCCCGATAATGAGGCTGAGACTTGGTATCTTAAAGGTAAGGTTTTCTCTCGCAAAGGTGATATGAAGGGAGCGTTGAGTTGTTTCAACAAGGCTGTGGCTATTGACCCAAAGCACGAAGAGGCTACCGTTATGATTGAAATATCAACTAGTATATACTCTTTTAAGGACCCGAATTTATTCAACCACTAATAAAAAAAGCCCCGAAAGGGGCTTTTCTCATACATAATCAGAGTTTATGCTTACTGCTTAACAATATCCATTCCTTTTTGAATTGCCTCTTGGTTCATTGGAATTAAGTGGTGGTGACGCGAAGGAAGCGATTTCTCCAATCCTTTAATAACGTTCTCCATCTTAACAATAGGCTTAACCTTTAGGAAAGCACCAAGAACAATCATATTGAAGGTTTTAGCGCTTTTAAGCCTTGCAGCCTCTTCAGCAGCCTCAATCTTGCAAATTTTGATATCCTTACGTTCTGGATGACGTGTAATACCATTTGGGTCGTAAATTAACGTACCGCCTGGTTTAACCATTTTCTCGAACTTATCCATCGATTGCTGGTTAAGAATAATGGCTGTGTCAAATTCCTGAAGGATTGGAGAGCTAATACGTGAATCGCTAATGATAACGGTAACGTTAGCTGTACCACCGCGCATTTCGGGACCATAAGAGGGCATCCAAGCCACCTCTTGACCCTGCATAATTCCTGAGTATGCAAGGATTTTACCCATCGAAAGTACTCCTTGGCCACCGAATCCGGCTATAATAATTTCTTCTGTCATTTTCTTTTTGGATTTTAATAGTTAATAATCCTATTCATCTTTCATATCGCCAAGTGGGTAGTATGGGAACATATGTTCAACCATCCACTCGTTCGATTTAACTGGAGATAGTTTCCAACCAGAGTTACAGGTTGATACAACCTCGATGAACGAAGTTCCTTTCTTCTTTCCAGTATTCTCCAATGCTTTTGTAATAGCCTTTTTCAGCTTACGAACTGCCGCAGGTGTATGCGCTGCTTGGCGTGTAACATAGCAAGTGCCTGGTAGTTGAGCAATTAGCTCGGTAATTTTCAGTGGCTGACCAGTCATTTTCACATCACGTCCGTAAGGCGATGTTGCAGTTGGCATACCTTCAAGTGTTGTTGGAGCCATTTGACCACCAGTCATACCGTAAATACCGTTGTTGATGAAAATAACCATCATTTTCTCACCACGGTTGCATGCATGGATAATCTCTGCAGCACCAATAGATGCTAAGTCGCCATCGCCCTGATATGTGAAAACATACTTTTCGGGATATAAGCGGTTGATTGCTGTGGCAACAGCAGGAGCTCTACCGTGAGCAGCCTCTTGCCAATCGATGTGTAAATAGTTGTATGCAAGTACCGCGCAACCTACAGGAGTAACACCAATGGTTTTTTCCTGAATATTTAGTTCGTCGATAACTTCTGCTAGAATCTTATGAACAACACCATGGGTACAGCCAGGGCAGTAGTGCATAATGTTGTCGGTTAAAACCTTTGTTTTGGAGTAAACAAGGTTTTCCTCTTTAATTATATCTTTGATATCCATTGAGCTTAGCCTTTAATTATTTGTTCTTCTAATGCCTTAACTACCTCGTTTGGAGTAGGTATAACACCACCCATACGTCCGTAATGTTGAACTTTCACTTTACCCTCAACTGCCAAACGAACGTCTTCAACCATTTGACCAGCGCTCATTTCAACTGCAAGGATACCTTTTACCTGACCAAGCATAGCTTGGATTGCTTTGGTTGGGTAAGGGAAAAGGGTAATAGGGCGTAGTAATCCAACCTTGATACCTTTTTCGCGGGCAATTTCAATTGCTTTTTGGCAAATACGGCTCGATGAACCGTAAGCAACGAGCAGATAATCTGCATCGTCGCAAGCAATTTTCTCAAAGCGAACCTCTTTCTCCTCAATTTCTTTGTATTTCCTTTGAAGTTTAAGGTTGAATTGCTCCTGACGGTAAGCATCTAAATCAAGCGAAGTGATTATGTTACGTTCACGGCTAGCTGGTTTACCAGTGGTAGCCCAACTTCCATAACGTTTAATAACTTCCTCGTTGGTTAGTCTAGGTTTAAAGTCACCTACAGTTACTTTTTCCATCATCTGACCAATAACTCCGTCGGATTGGATTTGAACAGGATTTCTGTACTTGAACGCAAGGTCAAAACCTAGTTCAACAAAATCGTACATTTCCTGTACCGATGCAGGAGCAAGTACGATTAATCTGTAATCGCCATGCCCACCACCTTTTGTTGCCTGGAAATAGTCACTTTGTGCAGGTTGGATAGTTCCCAAACCGGGGCCTCCACGAACCACGTTAACAACCAAGCAAGGTAGTTCAGCACCAGCAATGTAGGTTATACCCTCTTGCTTTAAGCTAACACCTGGGCTCGACGATGATGTCATTACTTTTTTACCGCAACCAGCACCACCGTAAACCATATTAATAGCGGCAACTTCACTCTCCGCCTGTAGAACAACCATTCCTGTTTCCTCCCAAGGCTTGCGAGCCATAAGGGTTTCCATTACTTCAGATTGAGGGGTAATGGGGTAGCCAAAATAACCATCGCAACCACAACGAATTGCGGCTTCGGCTATAGCTTCATTACCCTTCATTAATTTAAGTTCTGCCATTGTCTTGTAATTAATATTTTCAAATATTTAATTCTTTGTGTTAGGCGTTAGCCTCAGTTTTCACTTTGTAAACCGAAATAACTGTATCGGGACAAACCATTGCACAGTTTGCACAGCCAATACAAGCCTCAGGGTTCGACATATAGGCGTAGTTGTAACCTTTGCCATTCACCTCTTTAGCCAAGTCAATTACTTTTGAGGGACAAGCAACAACGCAAAGGCCGCAACCTTTACATTTTTCTATGTCAACTACAATTGCTCCTCTTACTTTTGCCATAATATTTATGTTTAAAAAATGATTAGTTTATTTTGATTACTTTGATTTACTTAATTGGATGATTCTCGTTGAATTTCTTTAACCTAAACTCTAAGTCGGAGAACTGGTTTTTGCTTACCTGCGATACGCAAGCACGTAATCCCTCGGTACGCTCACTACCTGTAATGGCCAGCGATATTGCACTTACACCATAGTATAGTAGTTCCTCAATTAAATCTTCGCCAGTGAAACCGGGGTACGAAATGGTGAAGTAGAAACCATCTGCTAGAGGTTTATCCTCATCCATATCGTAAACTATTTTGAAACCGTTATCGGTAAATAGTTTCTTCATTGTCTTAGCTTTTTCGCCGTACTCTCTTACAGCCTCAACAAAGTTGAAAGTGCCATCGTTGGCTGCTTTAAGCATTGCTGCTAAACCGTACTGTACAGAGTGGCAAACTCCCGATGAAAGCGAGTAAACAGCACCATAAATCATTGCGTAGCCAAACTCATCGGAGCTGAAAAAACGTTTCAAATCAGGGAAACGACGAGAATAAAGGTCGTTGCTGATTACTAAACAGCCAATTCGTTGTCCAGCATACGAAAATGCTTTTGAACTGGATATTAGCAATAACCAATTTTTTGTAAAGTTTGCGACAGTTGGTTGATAAGGAGGAACGCCTGGTTTGGATAAATCCTTGCGGAAATCCATTGCAAAGTAGGCCAAATCCTCAATTACAATTACATCATATGCAGTGGCTAGTTCACCAATGATTTTTAGTTCGTTATCGGTGAAGCAAATCCACGAAGGGTTATTTGGGTTTGAGTATAGTATGGTGGATATATTTCCTTTCTTAAGGTACGATTCAAGTTTTTCGCGTAGTTTCTCGCCACGATAGTTGTAAACATCAAACGTTTCGTAGTTCATTCCAAGTACGCGTAGTTGCTGTTTTTGAACGGGAAAGCCTGGGTCTATGAAAAGTACTGTGTCCTTTTGTGCATTGCAGCGATTTGTCAATAGAAAAGATGCCATACCACCTTGCATTGAACCAACGGTAGGAATACAGCATTTCTCCTCAACATCAATATTCATAAAGTTTTTTACAAAGCGCGATATTTCCTTTTTAAGTTCAGGAACACCATCAATCATTGGGTACTTTGATGCAACGCCTCTTTTAAGAGCCTCTATCTCGGCATTAATTCCAATTTCGGCAGGTTCAATGCCTGGAACACCCATTTCCATTCTAATGAACTTTTGCCCGCTAGTCGCTTCAATTTTGTTAACTAGGCTTACAACTTCACGAATTGATGCCTTTCCAACCTTAGAAAGTTTCGATTCTTCAATTTTAGCCTTAACAATATCGTATGGAATTGGTGTGTTATTCATAGTAAACTTAGTTTTTATTAAACTATTAATATTCACAATAATTTGATATTCAATCCAGTATCTCCAGTTTAAACTTACAAATACCTCCCTAATAGGAAGTACAAGTTTACTAATATTTTTCGATAAATTATATGATTTTTGGTTTAAATATGTTACAATTTGTAACCAATTTACATAAAAATATTATTTTAAAATGTAAAAACTGTTTAAAATGATTATAAAATGTAACTGCAGATTTGACCGATTGGTATTTTGTGCTGATTTAATTGTCCGTATAATGAGTTTTAAGGAATGAAAAAAGCCAGACTGAATCTGGCTTTTCAAGTGGATTTATAATAATTACAGTAGTTTACTTTTAAGTTCTTTTACCCAGTTCTCAATTCGGGTTTTTGTTTTTTCGGATTCAAAATCGTTATCAATTGGTAATCCAATAAATTTACCATCGATAACCGCTTCGGATTCAATAAATTCATAATCCTCGGTGTTGCATTTCCCTGCTACTTGCGCGCCTTTTGCAATAAGCATTTTTGCGAGTATGCCCATAGCATCAACAAAGTTGCGGGCGTAGGTAATATGGTCGCCAGTGCCAAAGAATGCAAACACTTTTCCGTTTACATCAATTTTTTCTATTTCGGGACGGAAGTTATTCCAGCCATTCTTTGCTTGTTCTCCATCCCATGTTTCAGAACCAAGAGTTGAACAGCCAAAAATAACAATATCGTATAGGTTTACCATGGCAGCAGTGCTATCTCTTATTGGGTAAATATCGACATTTGCATTGCCAAAGGTTTCTTTTATTTGTTTGGCAACTTTTTCGGTGGTACCACCAATAGGACCGTAGAAAATTCCAATTTTTCTCATATCGTTTGTCTTTAGTTTATTTTACTAACAGTTTTAATGGTAATCTTGTTTTGCTTAAAAATAAACAATTGGGGCGAAACAAACAATATTTAAATTACTTCCCGCTACCTTTAAGGCTTGCAATTGCAAGTAAAACACCTAGAGCAATTCCTAAAACTGCAGCGAAAAGCACCTGAAAATCGGCAGGAAGAAGGAATGTTAGGGTGTGTGCTGGTATCCAGAAAAATGGAATTGTTTTGGCAAAAACAAAACTCCACTGCACCTTCCAGTTAATAGTCGATAATATTTCGCCAAACTTAATTGGTTTAAACAATCCTAGAATTGTTCCACCATTATTTACAATGTGAGTATCTGTAACCTTATGTAAAGTCATCATTATAGGCGCATAAATAATGTTCATTGCAGCGCTGATGGAGAATGCAACTAGCACTTTCGATAACGAAAGTGACTCTTTCATAACCGAAGGAGCATTCTCAACACCCATATATGCTAGGAATACAGGCACTCCTGTTGCAAAGAGCACAAAAGCCAACTTAATGGTTAAGCCTAAAAACCCCCAAACAATAGCGCGGGGAATTAGCCCAAATCCTTTCTGGTTGTAATTTCCTGTGCGTATTCTTAATCCAATGGCTTCGCCAAATGTTGCTAAAATTGCAAACTTGAAGAAACTCATTATCATTCCGTGGCTTGCGTTGTAGTCAACGTAAAAGTTGTACACGGTTTCTGATACAAAAAAAGGCAGAAGCACAAGTGCTGTTGCGGCTATTACTATAATGTCGTTACGTTTCATATTTTTTTTGAGTGACAAGTGACAAAGTTTCGAGTGACTTTTGTAACCAGTCACTCGTCATCTGTCACTATAATTATTGACCAAAATACCTATTAAATCCTTCGGCGGCTTGCTTTGCAATCTTATCCCATCTGGTGGCAACCATAATAATAAGTATAATTACAAGCCCAATTAGGAGTTTCTCATTGGTTGTCATATTTTTCCATCTATCCTTGATTGACATATCGTTGCGTTTAATTTGTTATTTCTCAATTCTGATACGTGCATCAACAGCGACAACCTTATCTTTTGAGCCTAATAGTGGGTTAAGGTCCATTTCGAAGATTTCTGGTGCAACTGTAACAAGCGCAGAAACACGGCTTACCATTTCGGAGAACATTTCCTCGTTTACTGGCTCTTGTCCACGTGCACCTTTAATAATGCCGTAGCTCTTCAAACCACGAATCATACTTTGTGCCTCGTTTGTATCTATTGGAGCAATGCCTGCTTTTACATCTTTTAGAACTTCAATGAATATGCCACCTAAACCGCAAAGAACCATATGTCCGAACTTATCCTCGCGTTTAGCACCAACAAATAGTTCAACACCTTTAAGCATTGGTTGGATTAGGATTGCTGTGGTTTCCTTAATCTTAATCATTCTGTCGAATTCGCTGGCAACAGTCTTTTCGTCCTTTACGTTGAGCGAAACACCACCAACATCAGATTTGTGGACAGGGCCAACAACCTTCATTACAACGGGGAATCCAAGTTTCTTTGCCGATTCAATGGCATCGGTTTGGGTTGTTACAATGGCTTCGCCAGCGCGGTGAATGCCTGCAGCATCAAGCAAATCCTGAACTTGCTCAGGTTGAAGGTAGCCGTTTGTTGCATTATCAATCACCTTGCGAATTTTAGCCTCGTCAACTTTGGGTAAAACTGGCTTTTCGGGTGCTGGTTTTGGGGTGTGGTATATTTTTGATAGAGCATTTCCGAATGTAACCTCATCGGGGAAGTTGATGCGACCCTTAGCAATGAAGTGGTCTATTTCATCCTTCACGTTGATAATTGAAGGTAGGATTGGGAATATTGGTTTGCGGCATTCCCTCATCTTTTGGTCGAGCAAATCGTAAACATCGTAAACAGGGAATAATCCTGGGCTACCGAATATTACAGCCATTGCATCGATATGGTCGAAATCCTTTTCGCACGCATCAATAATAAATCCTAATTGCTCGGCAGTACCTGTTGCCAAGAAATCGATTGGGTTTGCAACCGATGAACCTGCAAAAAGTCTTGTAAGTAGTTCTTTTGCTTTTGGACCTTCAATTGCTGGAACCTCCAAGCCGTTGTTCGATAATGAGTCGGTTAGCATAACCGCTGGTCCACCAGCGTGAGTAATAACTGCAATGTTTTTTCCCTGTAGTTCTGGGTGCATAAATATCGATGCCACAGTGGTAAGTTCATCTCTTCCAGAGCAACGAACAATGCCCGCTTTGCGGAATAGCGCATCAACAGCAACATCGCTACTTGCCAAAGCACCTGTGTGGCTCGATGCTGCACGGCTTCCAGCCGATGAACTTCCTGCTTTTACTGCTGCAATTCTACATCCTTTACGAATTAACGATGATGAGTGTTTTAGTAACTTTTGAGGTTGATTTACGCTCTCAACATATAGTAATTTAACTCTTGAGCTGGTTTTTGGGTCGAACGATTCATCTAGGTACTCCAAGATTTCCTCAACACCCATTTGTGCGCTGTTTCCAACGGAGTAAACGCTGTTAAAGGTTAAACCTTTGGGCATTCCCGATTCCATAATGAACACGGCTGTAGCACCTGAACCCGAAACAAAGTCAACACCTTTTGGGTCGAACTTTGGAACTGGAGTGGTGAATACGCCAGCATAGTTGGTGTTCATCATTCCAATACAGTTGGGGCCAATAAGGCATCCGCCTGTTTGGTTGATTGTATCAACAATTTGTTGCTCTAACTTAGCACCTTCCTCACTCTCTTCGTGGAACCCAGCCGAAAGGATGATGAATGCTTTGGTGGATTTTTGCTTTGCAAGAACTTCCACTGTTTGTGGACAGAACTTAGCAGCAATAGCCAGAATGGCTAAATCAACCTGTGGCAATTCTGCAACATCGCGGAACGATTTAATTCCTTGAACATTATCGAGTTTTGGGTTTACAACGTATAGTTCGCCCTTGAAGTTATGGTCGATAAGGTTTTTTAGCACTTTACCGCCGGGTTTTTGGATATCGTCGGAACCACCAACCACTACAATACTCTTTGGGTCTAGAAGTTGCTTAGTTATCATAATATTGTTGATTTTATTGTTTACTTTTTCTAAATCGATTGCAAACGTATGGCAATTTAGGGAGAATAACAAGATGAGAAAAGTTGTTCTTGGACATAAGACAATGTGTCAATTTGAGAATGAGAGAGAAAGAGTTAGGAGATGGAAGTTGGATGTTGGAAGTAAAAGAAGGAATGTCACCTGTCACTTATTTTTCACTCGTCACCCTCCCTAATTAAACACTTATTAACTCAATAACCAATAACCTAATAACACACACACCAATCAACATCAACAAAAAATAATATCTTTGCAGACTATCATATTTAATAGAGGTAAAATGTTTGAGGATAAAGGGGAGAAACGTAGGCCTGTAATATTGGTTTCGAACGACGATGGTTACAAGGCCAAAGGCATTGAGGCACTAATTGAAATGGTGAAACCTTTCGGTAGAATAGTGGTGGTTGCTCCGGAGGAGGGTAATTCGGGTATGTCGCACGCAATTACCATTAAAACTCCGCTTAGGATGAAGCACCGTAAGCGTACCGATGATGTTGAGATGTACAGCGTAAACGGAACTCCTGTTGATTGCGTTAAGTTGGCAATGAGCCAAATTTTTACTACTCCACCCGATTTGGTTGTTTCTGGAATAAATCACGGTTCAAACTCATCAATAAGTATTATTTACAGCGGAACTATGGCTGCTGCCATTGAGGGGTGCTTGTACGATATACCATCGATTGGCTTTTCTTTACTCGACTATGAGGAGAATCCTGATTTTACTGCATCGGTAAAGTATGGTAGGGTCGTGGTGCAGAATGTTTTGAAGAATGGCTTGTCGAAGGGATGTTGCCTAAATGTCAATATTCCTGTATTGCCTGCCGATAAGATAAAGGGAATTAAGATAGCCCGTCAAAACCAAGGAACTTGGCGTGAGGAGTTTGAGAAGCGTACCGACCCTCGTGGAGTAAATTACTACTGGCTAACAGGCTATTTCCATAACGAGGAGCCTGAGTCGACCGATACCGATGAGTGGGCATTAAATAATGGTTATATTTCAGTTGTCCCAATTCATGTAGATTTAACAAACTACAAGGAAATGGAACGCATAAAGAACTGGAATTTCGATTTAAACTCTGTGGACTATGAACCAAGGAAAATTTAACAAACCAATTATTGGCTTTATAGGAGGCTTGCTATTTCCAGTATTAACCTTTGTTGGAATTTATTTGGCGTTATACAACGGTAAGAGTTTTTTCGATTTTGTTGAAATTACTTGGTTGCAAGGGAATATGTCCAGAGTTTTATCATTATCGATGCTGCCCAATCTTGGCTTGTTTTTTGCCTTTATCTGGACGAATAAACTAAAATCGGCACAGGGTGTTTTAGCTGTAACCATTGTGTTGGCTTTTGCAATTATCATTCTTAGATTTATTTAAAGGTATTTAATTATGCGTTACTATATTGTTGCAGGTGAGGCTTCGGGCGATTTACACGCATCGAACCTAATGAAAGGGATTAAGGAGAAAGACCCCGATGCTGAGTTCCGTTACTTTGGTGGCGATTTAATGCAGGAGCAGGGCGGTGTTCTTGTTAAGCATTACCGCGATATGGCCTTTATGGGTTTTCTTGAGGTGATTCTTAACCTCAAAACCATATCCAACAATATGAAACTCTGCAAAATTGATATTCGAGAGTTTCGGCCAGATGTTCTTATACTTGTTGATTATCCAGGTTTTAACCTTCGAATTGCAAAATACGCAAAGCAGTTGGGTATAAAGGTTTTCTACTACATTGCCCCTAAGGTTTGGGCTTGGAAGGAAGGCCGTGTAAAAATCTTGAAGCAGTTTGTGGATAAGCTTTTTATCATTTTCCCCTTTGAGATTGACTACTTCAAAAAGCACGGTATTGAGCCTGTTTACGAGGGAAATCCGAGTCCCGATGCTATTGAATCGAAAGTTAAGGAATCGCCTACGTTCGATGAATTTACTGCTAAGAATGGATTATCGCATAAGCCAATAATTGCGTTGGTTGCTGGGAGTCGTAAGCAGGAAATAAAGTACAATTTGCCTGTAATGCTGAAAATGATTGACCGTTTTCCCGATTATCAGTTTGTAATTGCAGGCGCTCCTTCATTATCAGAATCTATCTACGCACCATATATTGCGGGCAAAAATGTAAAGCTAATTTTTGGACAAACATACCCACTATTCAATTCTAGCACATTGGCCTTTGTAACATCAGGAACAGCAACGCTTGAGGCTGCTCTGTTAAATGTGCCACAGGTTGTTTGCTATAAAGGAAACTTCTTTTCAATGATTATAGCCTGGATGGTAATTAAGGTGAAGTACATTTCGCTTGTGAATCTTAATATGGAAACTGAGGTTGTTCGAGAGTTGAAACAATACGATTTAACACCTAATAATCTTTATAATGAGGCCATAAAATTAGTTCCAGGAACCGAAGAGCGCAAGGCTATGCTCAATAACTACGCAAAGCTACGTCAGATGTTAGGCGAAACCGGAACGTCCAAACGGGTAGGTGCCAAAATGGTTGAATTTATTACCAAGTAAATAATTGTCTATGAACAGATATATTATTGCTTTAGGATTTCTTATTCTTGGCAATTTCACTGGGTTCTCGCAAAAAATAAGCGTAAGCATTTTTAACGATACTAAGTTGTCAACCATACTTATTACACCTACAAAGGGAAAGTATAAGTTGATTTTAGGAGACACCCAGGAATTGTTACGTGAGAATCAGATTCTTTATTTAAGTCGTTTAGGCGATTCAGTGGTGGTACGCGATGCAAATCGCAATTTGGGAACTTGGAAACGAGTGTCGATTGTTGGCGAAACCAACGAGGACATTATCCGAGTTAAGCCAATTATGCCTGCAAGCCCAGCGCGTTTATACGACGATAACCTTAGTTTCTACGTGGAGTTCGATAGAATTATGGCTATCAACCTGATTGATGAGGAGAAATATATTGCCGCAGTGGTGGAAGCCGAAGGAGGTCCAAACAGAGAGGATGAGTTCTACAAAGCACAGGCTTTAATTGTTCGTACCTATACTTTTACACATCTTCAAAAGCATAGTGCCGAAGGGTTTAACCTTTGCGATGGTACACATTGCCAGGCATACAAAGGAAGAAGTGAAAAGGACGATGATATTTACACCGCAACTTCCGATACAAAGGATTTAATCATTGTTGATTCACTAAACCGACCAATTACTGCTGCTTTTCACGCAAACTGTGGTGGACAAACAGCCAACTCGGGCGATGTTTGGGTTGAGTCTTTACCATACTTAACATCGGTTCCCGATAAATACTGTACAAACTCTCGGAGTGCCTTTTGGGAGCGCCGAATTCCGTTTAAAGAATGGAAGGAATTCCTAGCCAAGGAAGGTGTTGATACCTTGAAAATTGTTAAGAACTCGGAGATGAACTTTGAGCCACGACAACGTCCTAAAACCTACACCGTTTATGGTGTTAATATCCCGACAACCAAAATTCGTAAGCAGTTTAAGTTACGTTCGGCTTGGTTCTCGATATCGGTTTTTAAAACCGAGGTGCGTTTCTCCGGAAAAGGATATGGACATGGAGTTGGTCTTTGCCAGGATGGAGCAATAAATATGGCTATCCGAGGCTGGACTTACGATAAAATTATTGAGTACTACTACAAAGGTGTAAAAATTGTGAATGCTAATACGGTTAATGCTACCGATGTGAAATTGGATACCTTGAATATTCAGGAAGTTTTAGGGCCTGAGCATTTGCAGTTACCACCAGATTCTGTTAGGACTAATTAGTTATCTTGTTTTGAATCGGCTCATATTTATAATTGAGCCACATTATATAGTTTTGAGAACTGTATTTAAATAAACAACAACAATGTTTGCAATATTCACTAAGGAATTAAAGGACTTCTTTTCGTCGCTAACAGGCTACATCTCGGCAATAGTCTTTCTTTTGATTATTGGACTGATAATGTGGGTAATCCCAGGCGATTTAAATGTTTTGGATAGTGGTTATGCTACCCTCGATTCTCTTTTCTCCATTGCACCTTGGGTGTTTCTTTTCCTTGTTCCTGCAGTTACAATGCGTACTTTTTCTGAGGAAAAGCGCTCCGGAACTATTGAGTTGATTTTAACCCGACCAATTTCCGACACCCAAATGGTACTAGGTAAGTTCTTTGCATCGGTAGTGCTAGTGCTTATCATTTTAATTCCTGCTTTACTGTTTTACCTATCGGTTTACTTGTTGGGAAATCCCGTTGGAAATATCGATACTGGTGGCACTTGGGGTTCTTTTATCGGTTTATTCTTCCTTGCATCGGCATACGCCGCTGTAGGGATTTTTACTTCGAGTTTAACGGATAATCAGATTGTTTCCTTTATTCTATCAATGCTATTGTGCTTTCTGCTTTATACCGGATTGGAGTCGTTGGCATTGCTCGATGCTTTTTCGGGTATAAAGTATTTTCTGGTTTCGTTAAGCATTAGCGAGCACTACAGCTCAATGAGTAGGGGAGTTATTGATACCCGCGATGTGGTTTACTTTGTAGCACTTTCTGCACTATTCCTAATTTTTACCAGAACTAAACTTGAGTCACGTAAGTGGTAGTATTTCAAAATTGAGTTTATGAACAAATCAGCCCGATATAAAGGTTTAGTCCGCTTGGCAATTGCCTTAACAACAATTGCGATGGTGGTTTTCCTATCGAATATTTTTTATCTGCGTTTCGATTTAACATCGGAGAAACGTTATACACTTCAGGATGTAACCAAGCGAACACTAAAGGATTTGAACGATGCTATTTACATTAAGGTCTACCTCGATGGCGATTTGCCTATTGGTTTGAACCGAATGAAAAAGGCATTGACTGAAACGCTCGACGAGTTCAGGGTTATTGCTGGCAAAAATATTCATTACGAGTTTGTTAATCCTTCTGAATCTGCAAATACTAAAGAACGAGATAAAGTTTACAATCAACTTTACGAAAAGGGTCTGCAACCCACCAATATTCAGCAGAACGATAAGGAGGGTGGCAGTTCTCAAAAGCTTGTTTTTCCCGGACTTATTATGAACTACGCTGGGCGTGAGGTTCCCGTTAATCTTTTAAAGAACATTCCTGGCTTGTCGGCCGATGAGAATATCAACCTTTCAATCCAGAATTTTGAGTTTGCTCTAGTTGATGGTTTGATGAAGTTAACCACCGAAACTCGTCCTAAAATAGCGTTTATCCAAGGTCACGGCGAGTTCGATGAGTTCCAAACAGGGGATATAGAGAAGGCTCTATCGGAGTATTACGATATTGACAGAGTTGCTATTAGAGGTAATATTGATGCGCTTAAACCTTTCCAAACAGTTATAATTGCTGGTACAAACCAGCCCATGCCTGAGGTCGATAAAATTGTCATTGACCAGTTTGTGATGAATGGCGGCAGGGTGCTTTGGTTTATCGACCCTGTTCAGGTTAGTCTCGATAGTTTGTCGAAAGGTGCATCAACGCTTGCTTTTGTTAACCAGCATAACTTGGACGATATGCTGTTCCGCTACGGTGCACGTTTGAATCCAATGCTGATACAAGATTTACAATGTGCTGTAATCCCTGTAAATATGGCCTTGGCAGGACAAGAGCCTAAGTTTGTGCCTGCGCCTTGGGTTTACTACCCGTTACTTGCTGCACCCACAAATCATCCTGTTACACGTAACTTAAACCTTATACATAGCCAGTTTGCAAGTCCAGTCGATACTGTTGGTGGTAATTCGGCTATCAAAAAGCAGTATCTGCTCTATACATCAATGAATGGTAAGGTTTTGCAGGTTCCAATGTTTGTGAGTTTATCACAGGTTAACCAGCGAATAAACGAGCGTGAGTTCCGTATTTCGAATATCCCCGTAGCCGTGGAACTTTCGGGCGAATTTCAATCGGTTTTCCGCAATCGTCCATTATCGGGCTATAACAATGGCCAGCCCTTCGAGTTCAAGGATAAAAGTGTATTCACAAGGATGATTGTTGTTGCCGATGCCGATATTATCCGTAACGATGTGCAACGCCGACCCAATGGGGCTTACGTTATTCCGCTTGGTTACGATAGGTTTACCAACCAAACCTTTGCTAATAAGGAGTTGGTGATGAATATGGTTCGTTACCTTAACGACGATGAGGGTTTGATGAACCTTCGCTCACGCGACTTTAAACTTCGGTTACTTGACCGTAAGGCAATACTACAATCGCGCTTAAAATGGCAGCTGATTAATATGCTGATACCTTCTGCTATACTTGTAATTGGTGGGTTTGTGTGGTTGTATGTTAGGAGGAGAATGTATACTAGGTAATAGCAATAATAATATTGTTTTTGTCATGCTGAGCTTGTCGAAGCATCCTTCTTTTTTAGATTCTTCGCTTCGCTCAGAATGACAAAATAGATTAACCTTATATCTATTATGAAATTCCTTAAACAATACTGGTGGTTTGTAGCATTGTTGCTAGTATGCGCTTTTATACTTTTTATTCGTACTAATAAATCTAGCATCGAACAGTTTTCGGTATCCAATATCGAAAGTATTGATGGTTTTTCTATTGTTAAGGGTACAGATTCTATCACTATACATAAAGTAGAGAATGGTTGGGCATTTGAAAGTGGACAGTTTGCTGATGTTAAGGCTGTGAATTCTCTATTCAATGTTTTTAGGAATTTAAATACTGAATCGCCCGTTCCTTCAAGGCTAAATGATAGTCTGGTTGATGTAGCTATAAAAAAAGGAGTTCAGGTGATTGTTTACTCCAGTGGAGCAGAAATGCTTAACTTTAGTGCGTTTTTCGAAGTTAAGTTCAAAAAGACTATTTGTGTTGAACGTAGTTCAGGGAAAGCCTTCTTTGTTGAACTTGTTGGATATGCTGGACAAATCACAGATTTATTCATTCCAGAAAAGCCCTACTGGACAGGCAATCAGCTATTCAGTTTCCCAATTTCAAGAGTGCTGAAAGTTGAAGTAGAGATTCCTCAAAATCCAAAATCATCATATATAATAGGTGTGGTTAATGGTAGTTTTGAGTTGTTTGCAAAGTCTACAAATGAAAATCTTTCTAGTCCAAATATCGATAGATTATCCAGTTTTATAAGCGGATTGGGCACTTTATCGGTAACAAAACTTCCTGCCGATAAGCAAAATATATTAAGGGATGAGTTGAAACTCATTCAGCCAATGCGAATTATCACTCTACACTCTGATTCGCAAACTAGTCAGATAACACTTTATCCCATTAAGGTTGATAAAATCAACGAGCTGGGAGTAAAAGTTGAGTTTGACCCCAACCGTTTTTATGTGGTTTATGCTGATAATCAAATTGCTGAGGCAACGTATGTTAATTTTTCATCGGTATTATGGGATATTACCGATTTAGTAATTAAAAACTAAAACCCTTTTGTAATTTTGTGGGTAAAATTTCGTATTATTGACTTCCCAAAAAATTATTGAAAAGATTGATTTACAGGCATTACTTTCAAATTTATGCCTTAAATTATTGTCCAGTAATGATTTCGGGAAACTTTTTGAGTAGAAAAAATTAGAATAAACTATAACATTAACATTAAACTTTACAGTGATGAAGTTCGTAGTATCAAGCACTGAGCTTTTAAGCCACCTGTCGGTGGTTAGTAGGGTGATTAGCAGCAAAAACACCCTTCCTATTCTCGATAACTTCCTTTTCAAGTTAGAGGGTAACGACCTTGAAATTACCGCATCGGATTTGGAATCGACCTTAACAACCCGCATTACCCTTGAGAACGTTTCGGGTGATGGTTCTGTGGCTATTCCTTACAAAATTCTGATTGATACTTTAAAGGAATTTTCGGAACAACCGCTTACCTTCGATATCGATCCAGGTTCTCTTGCAATTGTTATTAACTCAGAGAACGGTCAGTTTAACATTGTTGGCCAACCAGCTGACGATTTTCCTGCAAAAGCAGAGATTAAGGCAGAAGGTAAAACTACTGTTAAACTAGCAGCCGATATTTTATTAAATGGTATCACCAAAACTATTTTTGCAACAGCCGACGACGAGATGCGTCCAGTAATGAACGGTATCTTCATCGACCTTAATTCCGATGGTATCACCTTTGTTGCTTCGGACTCTCATAAGTTGGTTCGTTACCGCCGTAAGGATGTTCAGGGTGATTCTGAGTCATCATTTATTCTTCCAAAGAAACCAGCAACCTTATTAAAGAACATCCTTGCAAAGGAAACTGGTTCAATTGTTGTTGATTTTGATACAAAGAATGCACGCGTTACAATGGCAAACTACACGTTGATTTGCCGTTTGGTCGAGGGTACTTATCCTAACTACAGCGCAGTAATTCCAACCAATAATCCTAACAAGATGATTATTGACCGTGTTGAGGTTTACAATGCACTTCGTAGGGTTTCAATTTACTCAAATGCAGCAAGCAATCTTATTAAGTTGTCGTTGACTGGTAATCAGTGCGTTGTATCTGCACAGGATTTAGACTTCTCTGTATCGGCTTACGAGCGCTTAAAATGTGAGTACGAGGGCGAGGATATGGAGATTGGTTTCAAGTCTGCCTTCCTTGTTGAGATTCTGGCAAACCTTTCTTCGTCAGATATTGTACTTTCAATGTCCGACCCATCTCGTGCAGGTTTATTGTTCCCCAACACGAACGATAACCCCGATGAGGATGTGCTTATGTTACTAATGCCAATGATGATTGGTGCATAATAAACTTACATAAAACCTTCCCGTAGAACTGCTTCCAAAATTCTGGAAGTGTCTATGGGAAGGTTTTTTATTTAAATAATAGATAATGAAATTAAACATCAAAAACCCCTTGGTATTTATCGACCTTGAAACCACAGGTATTGATATTGTTAAGGATAGAATAGTTGAAATAGCAATCCTTAAGGTTACCCCCGATGGTAAGGAGGAGATGAAGGTTCGTAGAATCAATCCAGAAATGCCAATTCCTGCCGAAGTTACCGCAATTCATGGCATTTCCGATGATGATGTGAAGAATGAACCCACATTCAAGGAGGTGGCTAAATCGTTAGCCAATATGATTGAGGGTTGCGATTTTGCAGGGTTCAACTCAAATAAGTTCGATTTTCCGCTACTTGCCGAGGAGTTTTTACGTGCTGGTGTAGATTTCGATTTGAAGAAGCGTAAATTTATTGATGTACAGACAATCTTCCATAAAATGGAAAAGCGTACGCTTTCTGCAGCCTATAAGTTTTATCTCGATAAGAATTTGGAAAATGCTCACAGTGCAGGTGCCGATTCTATGGCAACTTACGAGATTCTTGCAGCACAGCTCGATAGGTATCCTGAGTTGAAAAATGATGTTGATTTCCTTTCGGAGTATAGTTCCTTTAACCGCAATGTTGATTTCATTGGACGAATTGTACTCGACGATAATGGGGTAGAGGTATTCAACTTTGGAAAACATAAAGGAAAATCGGTGGTTGAGATTTTTCAAAAGGAGCCCAGTTACTACGCTTGGATGATGAATGGAGAGTTTCCTCTCTATACCAAGCGAGTTTTAACGGCTATATATTTAAAGATGAAACAAAAATAGAGTTTTGATGATGCGGTTGCTTCTTTTAGTTTTTATTTTGCTATTGCTTCGCTCTGTTGTCTTATCAATGGAGAATCAGAAAAGAGATAGTTTAAATAATTTAAATGCAGGAGATTCAATTAATGAACTTAGGTTTAATTATAAGCAAATTATAATTCCTTCCGTATTAATTGGATATGGAGCCGCCGGTTTTAAGAGCGATGCCATAAAAAAGTTCGATAATTGGATTAAGAATAGGATAGATAATAGTGCCTACGAGCAGATAAAAATTGACGATTACTTGCAGTATGCACCTGCCGTAACTGTTTATGCTCTTAACTTTTCAGGTGTGAAAGGTAAACACTCATTTGTTGATAGAAGTGTTATTTTGGGTACCTCTTTTCTGTTGGTATCGCTTACTGTTAGTGGACTTAAAGATTACACTAGCGTTCGACGACCCGATAGGAGTGCGATTAACTCATTCCCATCGGGACATACTGCAACTGCTTTTATGTGTGCCGAGTTTATGCATCAGGAGTATAAGGACCAATCCATTTGGTATAGCGTTGCAGGCTATACTGCTGCTACAGCAACTGGTGCTTTAAGAATGTACAATGTGAGGCATTGGTTTTCTGATGTTGCTGCTGGTGCAGGAATCGGTATTCAATGAGTCCATTCTAGGGGTTACATTAGGACCTCTCTTACTTCCTTGGAATTCAAAAAACTCAGCGCTTAAACTTTCTACAGTAACAAGAATAACGTTATAACGCTTTTCTTCGCCTTGGCTAGTAATTTTTCTGGTGATATTATTTATGTCATCACTAACAAACTCGCTATTTTCAGTTTTAATTAGTGTGCGTAGTTGTGTCAAACTTTCTTCGGCAGGTTTAGTTATATAAAAGGTATTATAATCAAGTTCGTTATTTATGAAGGCGGCAAAAATAGAGTACACACCATTTTTTGATAATTCTCCGTTGTAGCGATTTTCGGTTTTTTCAGCCCAAGAATAATCAACAATAATAAATGAAAGCACTGGTAACATTAGAAGTGCTAAGCCAGTTATTAATCGTTGTTTAAGTGTCTCTTTAGCACATATAGCTATATCAATGATTTTTTTCTTGTTAAGGAAATACATTATTGCCAAGTCAATTACAAAAATCGAACTAAGAAGAAGAGGTAGAGGATACGATTCGCGAATGTTACCTACAACTTCGGTGGTGTAAATTAGGTAATCAACTGCTATGAAATTGTAGCGAACACCAAACTCTTCCCAGAAAAAATACTCCGAAATACTGTTGAAAAGGAAGATATAGATTGTAATAAAGATAAGAATATTGGCAATCCACTTATTCTTTGATGAGTTGAAGAATCGAGTGGAAATAAACATTGAGGTTAGAACATAGAAAATCATAAAGTAGGTAAAGGCAATGGTGTCGTAGAAAAGACCTACACCATATATTCTAAGCAAATCGAATATCCCAAGGTTAACTTCGCTAAACGACATACCTAGTAAAACGGTACGTGTTATAAATGATATTATCACAAAAATAATATACAGCAATAGTATGCTTCCGTATCGGTTGGCTAGGAGTTTCTTCATAGTTTCTTTAGTGTTTGGTTTAGTTAAGTTGATTTTGTGTAATAAACTGTAAAATAAATCAATAAATGCGTGGCAAATATAAATATTTTTTGAAAGTTTTTTGAATTTTCACTTCCTGCACTACCTTTGAGCCTTTCAAATTAACTTAACCAATTCGCTATGTCAGTAACTAATGCTAAAGAGAAAATTATTTTTTTAATCAATCCAATTTCTGGAACAAAAAAGAAGGATACTCTTCCTGATAGAATATTGAAATTAGTTGACAGTTCTCGTTTCGATGCCGAGGTTTATATTACTAAGCATAAAGGTGATGCTACTGATGTTGTTAAGCAAAAGTTGGATGATGGTTACAGGCGTTTTGTGGCTGTTGGTGGCGATGGCACTGTTAACGAGATTGCAAAGGCATTGGTTGATACTGAGGGAATTTTAGGTATAATTCCAATTGGTTCTGGTAACGGCTTGGCTCGTCATTTGAAAATTCCTTTGAATTTGGAGAAATCCATGGAGTTAATAAATTCAGGTAAGTTCGATGCCATTGATTACGGTCGTATTAACGATTTACCTTTCTTCTGTACTTGTGGTGTTGGTTTCGATGCACACATTGGTTTTAAATTTGCCGAAGCAACTAGTCGCGGTTTTATGACATACCTGAAGACAACACTTAAGGAGTACTTTAACTATAAACCTAAGAAGTATAGGTTGACAATAAACGGCGAGCAGAAACTAAAAACAAGAGCGTTCTTAATTACTGTAGCCAATGCTTCGCAGTATGGAAATAACGCTTACATATCGCCTAAGTCCGATATTCAGGATGGTGAACTTGAGATTTGCGTGTTGGCCCCATTTAGAACATACCGAAGCGTAGGAATAGGCATTCGTTTATTCGCAAAAACCATGGACAAGAGTCCTAAAATGACCACAATAAAGGCTGAAAATATTGTTCTTAAGCGTAAAAAGGCAGGTGTTGTGCATTTCGATGGAGAGCCTTGTATGATGGGGCGAAAGCTCAAAATTAATATTGTCCCCAAGGGTTTAAAGGTGATGATTGCCGATTAAGAGTTTTTGGCAAGTAGTTATAGTATAAGAACATGAAAATAATTTGTATTGGCAGGAATTATAGGGAGCATGCAAAGGAGATGAACTCCGATGTACCCGATAAGCCTGTATTCTTTATAAAACCCGATACCTGTTTAAATAGAAACAATCAACCATTCTTTTATCCTGAGTTTACTAAGGATTTGCATTACGAGTTGGAGGTGGTTATTCGGTTCAACCGTATTGGAAGGAGTGTTAACAAACGGTTCGCCCATAGGTATTACGATGCAGTTAGTTTAGGAATAGATTTTACCGCACGCGATTTGCAGCAGGAGTGTAAGCAAAAGGGGTTACCTTGGGAAATTGCTAAGGCATTCGATTATTCGGCGCCTATAGGCGAGTTTATTCCTAAGGAGGAAATTGAAGATTTAGGCAATATTGAGTTTCGTTTGGAGAAGAACGATATGGTTGTTCAGCAAGGCAATACCCGTGATATGATTTTTAGTTTCGATGAACTTATCGACTATGTTTCTCGGTTTGTAACATTCCGTATAGGCGATTATATGTATACAGGTACCCCTGCTGGAGTTGGCCCAGTTCAGGTTGGCGATAGGCTAAAAGGGTATTTGAACAACAGGCTAATGTTCGATTTCTTTGTTCGATAGAGTTTGTGTAGAATTGATTGTCGCCCTGAACTTGTTTCAGGGTCTTTTTTTGACTAAGAGATTCCGAAACAAGTTCGGAATGACATTGAGCAAGCAATACTATCTCTCTTTAAATTTTTCTGCGGCTGATTGTCCCGCCAACCAACCTGTTGAAAATGCAATTTGTAGGTTGTAACCACCAGTATTGCCTGATAAATCGATAACCTCTCCTGCAAAGTAAAGTCCATCAATTAGTTTAGAGGCCATTGTTTTGCTATCAATCTCATTCAAACTAATGCCACCAGCGGTTATAATGGCTTCGTTCCAATCTCTATGTCCACGCATATTCAGGTTGAAACCCTTTAGCATATTTATCAGCGAATTTCTTTCGTCGTTTGTTAACTCTGCTGCACTCTTTAGAGAACTAAGCTTTAGGTGTCTGAGAAAAACAGAAACCAGCTGAGAGGGTAGGAGGTCGCGCAAAAGCATATTTACAGTGTAACTTTTACCTTTGGTAGCATCGCGTTCAATTCGGTTGAACAACTTATCGTTACTAAGTGCAGGTTTTAGGTCAATGCTGATATGTACCTTGTTGCCTGCCCTAAATGCATCAATTGCTTTCAGGCTCAGTCTGAGAATGCAAGGGCCATCAACTCCATAATCGGTAAATTCCACCTCGCCGAATTCCTCATCAACCTTGCGTCCATCAATGTAAAGCGAAGCGTTTACATTTCGTAGATTCAACTTATTAAGTTGAGGGAACGAAGGATGCGTTTCAATCCCAGTTAACGAAGGACGTAATTCTACAATGGTATGCCCCAACTGCTTTGCAAATCTATATCCATCGCCAGTTGAACCGGTGGCAGGGTAGGATTTTCCTCCTGTTGCAATGATTATATATGGAGCAATAATCTCAGAGTTATCCTCTAGTTTAACTCCTTTAACTGTTTTATTCTCTTCAATAATGTTTGTAACAGGGCAATGGTTATAAATCTCTGCGCCATTATTTTTAGCCCATTTAACCAATCCATCGGCAACATCCCAAGCCTTGCCTGAGGCGGGGAAAACTCTTTGTCCGCGTTCAGTTACTGTTTCAACCCCCATTTCGTGAAGAATTTCAATAATTTGCTTATTGAATAAGGCTCCAAATGCTTTATTCAGGAATCTGGGATTTGGTGTGATTTCCTGAATAAACTCATTGAATGGACGCATATTGGTTATATTGCATCGGCCTTTCCCTGTAATGCGAAGTTTACGGGCAGGCTTTTCCATTTTTTCCAGAACAATAACCTTAGCGCCAAGCATAGCGGCTCTTCCTGCCGCTATTAATCCTGCTGGTCCTGCGCCTATAACAATTAAATCGTACGATTTTTGTTGCATTAACCTATTAGTATTGCGGAGGTAACATTTAGCTCGCTCTTAAGTTTACTGAAAAAGTACAACGGATAACTTGCAGATGATGTGTTTATTGCAATTGATATGGTTTTATCGATGCTCTGTTTCTTTTCTACAAGTTGCTCTTTAAGGATTTTGAACACGGCTAACTGACTATCAGGATTATTAAGCCCTTGTGACATTTCCGAGTCAAGTTCGATAAAAAAGTTTAGAGTTTCCATATACCGAACTCTTTGTTTATCGGCAAATCGATGTAACGATGAGTAGGCATTGGTAAAGTTGTTAAACCGGTTCTTTAGATTCTTAATCACCTTTTTGGAAATTTCACTATCGGGAATGCCTCGCTTAAGATAAATCTCAATATATCTGAAGATTCCAATAATTCCTATTGCATCTAAATCGTCAGCAGTAGAAACTAACCTGTTGAGGCAAACCATATCCTCGGGTTTAGTTACAACACCCGATTTAACTGATTTATCGTCGTGGAATTCTATTGCTTGCACCACTGCATCAATATTTTTAATGGCAATGTTTGGATATTGATTGTAATAATTCCTGCAAATTTGTCCACCAAGTTTGCCATGAACTTCCCCAATATCAATTGTTAAACCTGAGTCGTGAAAAAAGCAAGCAACAATTGCATTCTCAATTAAATCATTAGGTATGTCAAGCCCAGCCTTATGAAGTTCAATGATTAACCCACGGCAATGAAGCCAAACTCTTAGATGATGTAAAGCATCGTGCGATGGTAAATTTGTGTTCTCAAATACCTTAACCATATACTTATATAGTTCGTAAAGGTGCTTCTGTTCAACTAGGTGGATTTGTTCTAAGAGTTTTTCCATTTTGATAAATTTATCCGTTGTAAAGTTAAGGACTCTTACGATTAAGAAAAAAAGCAGGACCAATTATTTTAAGTCCTGCTTTTATGAGAAAACTAAAATTGTGTCTACACTAGTTCCTTTGACTTAGCGATGATTTCATTGGCTAAATCGAGGATTGTAGTATCGTCAAGTGTAACTATTCCACCATCGGGGCCTTGTTCCACATGCATTCCTACCGCACCACCAACATCATAGTGTGTACCACCAAAATAATTGCGGACAGTTTCAACATTGATGTTTAACTTGTCCGCAATAACTTGCATGCTGCCAGCAGGAAGGTTATCTTTAACCCTCCTGAGTTCATTGAATGTGATTAGTTTCGTCATATTATAAGAGTTTAGAACTACAGTTTAATTCTCTAAATATATAAAAATTAATTGAAGAATAAAATCAAATTAACATACTTTTTGCTTAATTTTTATTAACAACCTTCAACATATATTTTAACGTTTTTATTGCTTTTTTGTTGGGGTTTTATTCTAGTATTTTGGTTGTGTTTAGAATGTTTTTTTATTCATGGAGTTTATCTGCAGAACGTCATATGTCGATTATTTTTCAATTTGTCACTTGTTCCTATTCTGGCTATATTTGAGCATTAAAACTGTGTTTGATGATTAAGATGGTGGTTACCGACCTTGATGGTACGCTCTTAAGTAGTAATTCCGATTATAGTTCTAAAAACCTATCTACGCTTCACCGTTTGGGCGAGATGGGGGCTATCCGTGTTATTGCTACAGGACGGTCTCCATATTCAGCATCAAAAGTTATACCCAACGATTTTCCTATCGATTACTTGGTTTTTTCCTCAGGTGCAGGAATTATTCGCTGGAGCGATAAATCGATTGTTTATATCACTGAACTGAATTCCTCTAAAGTTCAGGAGATAATTGATTTATTTGTTGATTTAAAAGTCGATTTTATGGTTCAGGAACCAATTCCTCAGAATCATATTTTCCACTACCATTCCTCAGGGAATCCTAATCCCGATTTCGACCGTAGGTTGGCTGTTTATAAGGATTTTTGTAGTCCACTAATACTAGGTGTTTCTTATCCCGATAATGCCACGCAATTGATTGCTGTTTTACCACCAAATCCAGAGTTGTTCTACTCACTTGAAAGTAAACTTACAGGAATAAAAGTTATAAGGGCAACATCGCCATTGGATGGTGAGTCCATTTGGATGGAGATTTTCCCCGAAGGTGTTTCAAAAGGGCATAGCGTGGATTGGCTATGTAATTATCTAGGAGACATACAGCCCAACGAAATTTTGGCCATAGGAAACGATTATAACGACCTCGATTTGCTAGACTATACACCAAATAGTTATTTAGTTGCCAATGCGCCAGATGAGTTAAAACAAAAATTCAAGGTTGTTGCATCGAACGATGAGTCGGGGTTTGCCGAAGCGGTGAAGAAGGGGGTTGGTTGATTAGTCAATGGGTGAATAGGATAATGGGTGAATAAGGGAATAAGGCATTTAGTGAATTTGATATATACAGAGGAGAAGGACGACTGCAAAGTTGTAAATAGTGAATTAAAAAGTCACAACATTAATGAGGTGCAATATAAATAGCCCCGAGTTTTAACTCGGGGTTTATTAATGTGCCATATTAAACGTGATGCACGTAAAAGCGATGGTTTGAAAGATTTTAGAATAGTTGCATCGCAATGGATACATATTGGTATGGAAAAAATGAATACCAATCCACCATTAAACCTATTTACCGATTAACTCAATAACTACCTATAAATCCTCTCCTTATTCAACGCCCTGCGGTAAGCCTCGGCATTTCGGTTATGCTCCGTGAGAGTTTTTGCAAAATCGTGGTAGCCCGAGAAATCAGCTTTAGCGCAGAAATATAGGTAGCTGTGCTTTTCGGCATTTAGCACTGCATCTATTGAACTAATAGATGGACAACGGATTGGCCCTGGAGGTAAACCACGGAACTTATATGTGTTGTATGGCGAATCAACTTCAAGATGCTTGGTAAGAATACGGCGTAGTCCAAAATCGCCTACAGCGAACTTAACAGTCGGGTCGGCTTGTAACGGAATACCCTTGTTTAAACGGTTGATGTAAACCCCGGCAACTCTTGGTTTTTCGTTATTAAAGCGTGTTTCCTCCTCCACAATCGATGCTAGAGTAGAAACCTGAACTTTGGTTAGTCCTAGTTTAAAGGCCTTGGCCTTGCGTTCATCGTTCCAGAACTTCTCGTACTCCTTCTGCATCTTATCCAAAAATCCTTTAGCATTGGTATTCCAGTAAAACTCGTAGGTGTTTGGTATACACATTGCAATAATGGTTGCTCTGTCGAATCCATAATCCGTGGTAACTTGGTCGGAGGTGAGTAAAGCCAGAATCGATAGCGAATCGGCCTCAATTTGCTGGGCAATTCTGCCCGCAAGTTGCTGAGGTGTTCTAATATTATTAAAGGTAAGCTTTAAGGGTTTTTGTAGCCCCATTTTAAGCATCGATACCAGTTTTCGGTTTCCGGTATTGGGCTTAATCAGGTATCGCCCTGCTTTGATGTTGTTTTTGTAACCAAGTCTGCTGGCTACTGTTGTAAACGATTTTTGATTTTTTAAAATACTATGCTTACTAAGCGTATCCAGCACATTCTCGAACGATGAGCCAGTAGGAATGTATATAACAACCTCCTTTGCGTTCTGTGTGTTGGGAGCATAGTTCAATCGGTAATAGCTAAATGCAAATACAGACCCAATAAGTCCTACAATAACAATTGGTATTAGGATTATCAGAAGTGTTTTTCTACTTATCGATTTTAGCATAGAGCGTTATACTTTAATTTATTTGATGGTTTCGCTTACTTGTTGATTGATATCAAATTTAATAAAAGAACCGTTAACTTTACAATTAACGGTTCTTTTCAGATGCAATATTAACTTATTTTAGGGAAAATCTCCCAATAACTTACTATCTCAATCAACTACTTCAACTGTTCCACAGCCTTAGCAATTCTCTCGGCGGCTTGCTTTAGTTTCTCATCGGCGGTAGCGTAGGAGAAACGGATGTAGTTTGGTGTACCAAACGCAGAGCCAGGAACTGCGGCAACGTGGGCAACATTTAGAAGGAACATCGCAAAGTCATCAGCATTTTTAATGGTTTGACCATTGTACTGTTTGCCGAAGAAATACGAAATCTCAGGGTAGATGTAGAATGCACCACCAGGCATATTCAAGCGGAAACCTTTGATTTTAGAGAATGCGTCAACCATAAAATCGCGGCGACGCTTGAATGCAACTTGCATCTCCTTTACTGTTGAACCATCGGAGTTGAATGCTGCTACTGCAGCTTTTTGTGCTATTGAGCACACACCCGATGTTTGCTGACCTTGCAGTTTGTTGCATGCTTTTGCAATCCATTTAGCCGATGCCGAGAAACCAATTCTCCACCCGGTCATTGCGTATCCCTTCGATACACCATTAATAATAATCACTCTCTCACGGATATTCTCGAATTGAGCAATGCTCTCGTGTTTGCCTGTAAAGTTGATATGCTCGTAAATCTCGTCCGATAGAACAAGAATGTTAGGATGCTTAGCAACGATATCGGCAATGGCCTTTAGCTCATTGTGGGTGTAAATGCTTCCCGATGGATTTGATGGTGAGCAAAGCATTAAAACTCTTGTTTTTGGTGTAATTGCAGCCTCAAGTTGCTTTGGGGTAATCTTGAAATCGCTATCAATACCAGTTTCAATCACAATACTTTTGCCCTCGGCAAGTTTAACCAATTCCACGTAGCTAACCCAGTAAGGAGCAGGAACAATAACCTCATCGCCCTTGTCAACAACGCACATTAGTACATTGGAAAGGCTGTGCTTTGCACCACCCGATACCACAATTTGGTCCGGGGTAAAATCGAGGTTGTTTTCCCTTTTTAGTTTACCGCAGATTGCCTCCTGCAATTCTTTGTAACCGGGAACTGGTGTGTAGAACGAGTAGTTCTCGTCAATAGCTTTTTTAGCTGCCGCCTTAACAAAATCGGGGGTGAAGAAATCGGGCTCACCAACGCTAAGGTTGATAACATCGATACCCTGACTTGCGAGTTCCCTCGATTTTTGGGACATTGCAATGGTTTGTGACTCTTCAAGGGCGTTTATACGGGCTGATACTTTCTCCATAACACTAAATCTTTTATGTTTACTAATAATCGAAAACTTTTGTAATTTTAAAGTTTCAAATTTACTTAAACTTTATTTATTACACTCAAACCTTTAAAATTCATTAACCAATGTTAGCAGAAATACTAAAAATAGTTTTGCCCGCCTTGTTGGTGTTTTTGGCTGGATATCTGGCACTTGCAGCGATGATTAAGAACGATGCCAACCGCAGAAAGTCTGAACTTGTGTTCAATAACATTAAAGTTACGCTACCCATAAGGCTGCAAGCTTACGAGCGGTTAATACTGTTGCTGGAGCGTATATCGCCCGAATCTATTATTGTGCGGGTGAATAAGAGGGATATGCTAGCATCGGACATGCAAGCAGCGCTTTTGGGGACAATCCGCGCGGAGTGGGAGCATAACCTCTCGCAGCAGCTCTACGTGAGCAACGAGGCTTGGGAGATGGTTCGTAATGCCAAGGAGAATATTGTGAAACTCATAAACATAAGTTCCGACCGTGTAAACCCCAACGAAACCGCCCTTGTGCTAAGCCAAAAAATTCTGGAAACCATGGTTGAACTCGATACCAACCCAGTTTCCTACGCGGTGGATTTTCTGAAGAAGGAGGTGAAGGAGATATTATAGTCTTTGAACTTGGTTTTATCAAATTTTAATTAATATGACAAAGAAAAGAGCAGGTAAAACAGAATTTGTTAAATGGTTTGGACCTATTCTAGATGCTTTAAGAGCATTAGGCGGTTCTGCAAAGCCTAGAGAAATATATGAATGGATTGGAGAAACTCTTAATATTCCAGATGAAATATTAAATGAAAGATATGAAAAGTCAGGTTCATTGAAATTTCCAAATCAGATTGCTTGGGCTCGTCAATATTTAGTTTGGGAGAAATTATTAGATTCATCGAAGCATGGAGTGTGGGCATTGACTAGCAAAGGTTGGGAAACTCAAATAAATGAAGACCAAGCACATGAAATTTTTTTAAAGTGGGTTAAAGTTTTTCAGGAATTAAGGGAAGAAAAAAACACTGACAATGTTGATAAGGAGGCAGAGAAAATTATTCAGATTCAGGAAGAGAGTGAGCCAGAAACTTCAAAGAATACTTTAAAACCAACATTATTGGAAGTTTTACAGAATTTATCTCCAACGGGTTTTGAGTTTCTTTGTGGAAGGTTATTAAGAGAGTATAATTTTGAAAATATTGAAATAACACAGCGTTCGCACGATGGAGGAATTGATGGTTATGCAACATTGAAACTTAATCCATTTGTGAATTTAAGTGTATTCTTTCAATGTAAAAGGTATCAGGGAACTGTTCCGACTGAGAAAGTTCAGGCTTTTATTGGAGTAATGGAAACTAATAAGAGAAGTGTTGAAAAAGGCCTTTTAATCACAACAGGTTCCTTTGCAAAAGCCGCTTTAGAAATTGAAAAATCAAATATAAAATTAGAGTTAATTGATGGGGAAAGATTAGTTGAGATGTTTGAAGAAGTTGAACTAGGGGTTACTCCAAAAACAATTTATGAACCCGATATGACTTTTTTTGAACAGTATAGAGATAAAAAGTAATTTTTTTTAGAGTGCTTTTTCAGATTTAAAACCTTGTTGGAGCGCGTCTTCGGATGCGTTTCAATTTTGAAGCGCATATTGCACAAACTCACCAACCCTCTCTATCTGACCGATAGAGAGGGTTGGGCTTTTTATATTTGTTGTATTGGGCTTATTTATTATGCTCTGCATTTAGGCGAGTAACCTCGGAGAGGTGTTCCATTTTTTAATAACTTTGTTTTATAAAATGAATTGCAATGACTAAAGATACTGCAATAAAACTGTTCAACGATAGGCAAATACGCACTGCTTGGGATGATGCCAATGAGAAATGGTACTTTTCAATAGTAGATGTTGTAGGTGTTCTTTCAGAAAGTATTGACCCGCAAGCCTACTGGAGAAAATTAAAGCAAAGGTTAAAAGAAGAGGGTAATGAAATCGTGACGAACTGTCACGCTTTGAAGATGATTGCGGCCGATGGAAAAATGCGATTAACTGATGTTGCTGATACAGAGCAACTATTTCGGTTAATACAGAGCATTCCATCGCCCAAAGCCGAGCCATTTAAAATGTGGTTGGCTAGAGTTGGGCGTGAGAGAATGGATGAAATTGAAGACCCTGAGATTGGTATAGATAGGTTGATGGAAACATATCTAAGGAAAGGCTATAGCAAGGAGTGGATTAACCAAAGGCTTAAAAGTATTGAGATTCGTAAGGAACTTACCGATGAGTGGGAGTGTAGAGGTGTTAAAAAAGGACAAGAGTATGCAATACTAACCGACGAAATTACAAAAGCCTGGAGCGGATTTACAACAAAACAGTATAAAAACTTCAAGAGTTTAAAGAAGGAAAATCTTCGAGACCATATGACCAATCTTGAGTTGGTGCTTAATATGCTAGCTGAAGCATCAACTACAGAGATATCCAAAAAATCAGAACCGAAATCATTCAACGAAAACAAAGTGGTTGCTCAAAAGGGTGGTAAGGTTGCCAAGGCAGCAAGGTTAGAATTGGAAAAGTCTACAGGTAAGAAGGTGGTTACTTGGTTAAATGCAAAAAAACTTGATAATCCTGAATTGGAATCACATAACGAGGATAAATAATTAGTGGTGCAAAAAACTCATTTAATAAATCTCTTTCTTGAAGAGCATCTTTAGGCGCTTTTCAATATTGGAGGACATATTGAACCAACTCATACAACCCTCTTTATCTGACCGACAGAGAGGGGTGTGTTTTTAGCGTAGTATTCAATGTTAAACTCATCCTATCCTGAAATTTCAACCTATTTTTGGCACCACACTGAATAAATTCATAACTTTATTCGAGTTTTAATTTCTGAATCCTTGTTTATCCTCTTAAAACTATTGCTATGAAAATGTTCTATAGGAATGTACTAGCCTTCACTCTGCTGCTTTTTGCAACCGTTGGTTTTGCCCAAAAAACCTACAAGTTGAGTGTGGATTATAAGTACGATTACTCATTTGTCTACTCATCCAATGGCTATGCAGCAGTTAGAATGAACGATAAGTATGGTTATATAGATAGGGATGGGAATTTGGTAATTGATTTTATATACGATAATGCCCAAACATTTATGGACAACGGTTTGGCGTTGGTAAGTAACAATAGAATGCGAGCAAATGGCTTTGGGTTCGACAGCTATTATAGCTTAATTAACCATACTGGTCAGGTGGTAACGTACCTAAACGATTATAGTTCCGTGTTTACTTATATTGGTGAATATGCAAAAGTGTTAAAAAATGGCAAATGGGGCTTAATTGACCAATCAGGTAAGTTGATTATTGATTGTAAGTTCGAGTCAATATCATCTTATTTCCAACAAGGATTGGCTCCAGTAAAACTTAATGGAAAGTATGGTTATATCGATAAGAAAGGTAACATTGTTATTGAATGTAAGTTCGACGACGCCAACGACTTTTCGGATAATGGTTTGGCAGTGGTTGGTAAGGACGATAAGTACGGATATATTAACACCGCCGGGAAGTTTGTTATTGACAATGAATTTGATGATGCATCGGACTTTGACGTTCCTGGTATTGCCAAAGTGGAGAAGGATGGTAAGAAGTTTTATATTGATGAGGATGGGCGAACATTACCTTTCGATGAAGTTAGGGGTGTTGCAAAAAATGGTTTGTCGGCTGTTCGGAAAGGAACAAAATGGGGTTTTATCAATTTAAAACGTAAAGTTGTTATCGATTTTCAGTTCGATGGTGTTACCGATTTTTCCGACGATGGCTTGGCTGGTGTAAATAAGGATGGGAAACGCGGATATATCGATATTACAGGGAAGCCAGTAATCGATTTTCAGTTTGACCAAGTGTGGGGATTTTATAAAGGGTATGGAACTGTGCTCAAAAACAAAAAGTTAGGTGTTATTGATAAAACGGGAAAAATTGTAGTTGATTTTATTTACGATGGAATAAACTATTTCCCTGCTGAAGGATTAACACCTGTTCGGATTGGTAAAAAGTGGGGATTTATTGATATCAATGGAAAGCAGGTAGTTGATTGCCAGTACGACGAGGTTAAGTATTATCTTACCAATGGTGTTTGCCCTGTAAGGAAGGGCAATAAGTGGGGTTATATTGATGCAACAGGCAATGTGGTGGTTGCTTTGCAGTTCGATGAGCCTGGTTTTGCGCACAATGGTTTTATAACTGTTAAGAAAAATGGGAAGTACGGCTGTTATAGGGAATCGAACCCTCAAAAGGAGTTGGAAGATTTTATCCGACCCGAGTTTGCCAAATGGCAGCAGAAGGGCAAGTACGAGTCGAGCAATGCTTACCTTGCCCGTGTTAGCGAGGCTAACAGCAAGAAGAAGGCAGAAGAGTTGATGGCTCTTGCAGTGCAGAAAATTGCCCCAAGCTACTGCGATTGGAGAACCTTTGCTAATGAGTACGACCCCGATAATCAGACATTTAAGTTAGAAGTTGTTGGGATTCCTCCCTTTTATTTAAAGGTTCCTGTTACTGAAGCCGAGGCTTTCGACACCTCGTCTACTAAATTGCAATTTTCTGATATTCAGTACGCATTGAACCCAAGTGGCAAGTTCTTTTTACAGAGAGCCACTATTACAAATCCTGCGAATGCTAAGGTCTACAATTATTCGTCGGAGAATAGTGCTACGTTTGCGGTTAATCAATTCAACCTAAATTACGACCCATTGAAGTTGAATGCGCAGGTTACTTCAAACAATCAGACAGTTAACACCCAAAGTAATACCATATTGGTTGGCCAGTCCGATGTGGATATAAATATTCCAGTTAACCCTCAAACTAACGATAAAACCTTTGTAGTTATAATTGCCAACGAGAATTACCAGAAGGAGGTTAAGGTGAAGTTTGCCGCTAACGATGGTAAGGTTTTTAAGGAGTACTGCGAGAAAACGCTGGGAATTCCATCACAAAATATCCATTTTACCATTGATGCAACCTATGGTAATATGAAATCGGAAATAAAGTGGATAACCGATGTTATTGCTGCATATAATGGCGAAGCCAAAGTTATATTCTACTATGCAGGTCACGGAATGCCTAACGAGGCCGATAAATCGGCTTATCTATTGCCTGTAGATGGTTTTTCGTCCGATTTTGAAACAGCCATTAAATTAAACGATTTGTATGCCCGACTTACGGAGAAACCATCGCAGAAAGTTACCTTTATTTTAGATGCCTGCTTTAGTGGTAGTGCTCGCGATAATGCAATGTTAGCCGAAGCTCGAGGTGTAAAGGTAAGGCCAAAGGCCGATTTGCTTACTGGCAACAGTATTGTAATAAGTGCAGCCACTGGCGATGAAACTGCATATCCTTTCAGCACCAAGCAGCACGGTTTATTCACCTACTTTTTGTTAAAGAAATTGCAGGAAACAAAGGGTGATGTCACCTACAAGGAGTTGTTTGAGTATATAAAAACTAACGTTGCACAGCAATCGGTAGTGGTAAATCAGAAATCACAAACACCTCAGGTGCAGACTAGTCCTAGTATAAGCGGCTGGGAAGTGCTTAAGTTAAAGTAAGGTAGTTTTGTTATATTTTTTTAAAGTTGACGAATTACTTTTTTCAATAGACACTGAATATCTATATTGCGTCAGTTTTTAAACAAATTTTTGATGCATTTGATGTTTAGGTTTTTGAAGTGGATTTCGTTTTTTACAGTATTAATCAACTTTTCTGTTTTAATTTCTACTTCTCAAGTAAAATCACAAACTGTTGATGTTTGTTTGGATGATACCTTGCTTTTAAGCACAAGAGATTCAGTTTCTCCTGTTAATTCATTGCCGGAGTTTGCCAATCTAGGTAAGTTCTGTAGCCCCTTTCGGGGTAAGGTTATCAGCCATTTTGGCCCAAGGCGTAAGCGTTTCCATGCTGGTACCGATATTAAACTTCAGTTGGGTGATAGTGTGCGAGCAGCATTTTCTGGCGTTGTTACTCGTGCCAAAAAGTATTATGGTTACGGTTTGCTTGTTGTTCTAAAACACTCCGATAGCGTGGAGACCTATTACTCCCACTTAAGCCAGTTGCTCGTAAACGTTGGCGATACTATTCCTGCTGGAACTGTGGTTGGCTTAGGTGGACGAACAGGACGTGCAACAACAACCCATCTACACTTTGAGTTTAGGGTAAACAAAATTGCTTACGATTCTGAAAAACTGTTCGATTTTAAGAATCAACTTGTACTTACTAACGAAATTCCTGTGCCAGATAAGGTTAAGGTAAATTCTATTACCGCCGACTCAATTCCAAATTACGATGCTGGTTTAACACCGAAAACCGAAAATTCAGTTCAGGAACAAGTAACTGAAATAATCCATATAGTTAAAAGGAAGGATACTCTGTATTCTTTGGCAAAACGCTATGGAACTACTGTAGATAGTATCTGCACAATGAATCAGATAAACAAAAATGATATTCTGAGTCTTGGGCAAAAACTTAAAATTAGGTAGTAAAAAGGTTTTTTGTTACCTTCTCAGTTTATTTGTCGATTTTATGAAAAGTAGCAATAATGATTTGGTGAGTAGAGGTTTCCTTACAGAAGGAGAGGATTTAGCTTTTGTAAACCTTACTAGTTCTCAAAAGCTTGAGTTGTTGAAAAGTTCTATTCCAAAGGAACGAACATTAGGGGCAAGACTTGCAAAAGGAGTAGGCGAGTCCGCAGTTTCAGCCTTGATAGCGGCTCTTAAAGTTGAGAAAAAACTTTACCCGAAAATTGAGATATGCAATACTCTTGTAGAATGTGGAATTATCGCTGTAAAACCATTGATACAGCAATTAGGGCAAATTGGGAGTAATCAGCATAAAGTATTACCAAAAAAGGAATTTGAAAAGGATAGCTACCCTTTACCTAGGGATATTGTGGCAAGAACTCTTGCACATATTGGAAAGGATGCGCTACCAGACCTATTAAAAGTTTTGGAAGAGAATAATTTACCCGAGTTAAGCGAAGCCATTGATGCTATTGGATACATCTGTTTCTACAATCATCAACCCGAAGTTTTCGAAAAACTTAAATCTTGCTACAAATCCAACGCTGGTAACGATTTAATTCGTTGGAAACTAGTTAGGGCAATGAGTGGGTTTTCAGAAAGTAAAGAATTTCTTATTCAACAAAGGCCTATTTGCAAAAATCCAATTATTGAAAAGGAAATAGATAGAAGTATTAGGTTGATAAATAAAAGATACTATTCTACCTGCGTTCATTCCATTTCTCAATAATCCCAATAACCATTAGGACTGTTCCTGCGATTATTATTAGAATACCTCCAACCACCTTGCTTGTCCTAAAGTAAAAGAAATCAATATAAACTAAGTAGATTAGCAACGCACCAAAAGCAATAGATGCTAAGCCCCATAGTATTTTATGCCTATCGAAATTGATTGAGGGAGTATGTTTTACCCTTTCTACTTTGTAATCATCGGGTTTGTTGTCAAGTGAGTTAGGGTTGTAGTCAAGTACTGAGGTATCTCCATTCAATAACCCTTTTGCCTGATAATCGGTGATTAATTCACGGCTTAAAGCAGTTAATACAGCAGCGTCGTAAAGCAATGGGCTATCAGTTCTATCCTGGTTTAATATGATGTTGAATAATTCGTCATCGGAATTATTGCTCATCTCTTCGAGATAGGGGTTTATTATTGTCATAAAACAAAGTTTATAGTAGCAAGTTATGGATTTTAATTTGTATTTATAACTTTACAGACATAAATCAAAATCCAAAAAGCGAAATGAAATTTAAAATACTTTTACTTGTGTTTGTTGTGTTTCTTTATTCATGCGAGAAGGAGCAAGACGTAACTTATTCTGGAACATATGAGTCAAAGGAAATGAAAATTATGCCCATAAGAATGTTTACTAATGGTACAGAGGTGACGGATTATAATAAAATCCTGGAGTTTGTTGAAAATATGGGCAATCAACAAATTTTTATAACAAACTACGATTCTATTGTGAATGTTGAAAATAGAGTAAGAGTAGAGTTTTTGTCTGGAAATAAATCCATTTTCCAATATATTGAAGATACGGATGAGAGAAATGTAGTTGCTAAAGGCGATAAAATATACTTTGAGTTAGATGAAATATTAACACAGTATAATCAAACTACAAATCCTTTTTGGGCAAAAGTTATAATGCATTTTCCTTTATATGCTATAACTTCTACGATGCCTACGTCGTCAGGATTTGTGAGTAAAACAGAGTATAAGCATTGCTATTATGCTAATAGTATAGAACCTTATATCGAATTTCCTCTTTTAAACTATTACTATAAACATAATTATGATGATGTAATTATTTCTGTTGAGGCTCAGTGGAATTTAAACAATGAGTTCAACTCTAACGCTATCAATGAACTAACATTAAATGATACTCTTGTAGTGCAGGAGTTTAAGATAGTTCTTAAAAAATAAATGAAATAAAAACAAAGCCCTCGAATTTTGAACTGCACCCCAAAAGTTAGACATAACATTTGGGGTGTTTTTTATGAAAAAGAAAACAAGAAACAAATTTTCAATTAAAGAAAAAGAACGCATAGTTCTTTCGTTTTTAGAGGAAGGT